>Ga0335073_10008158_pt1 | contig 14685 bp, 11 predicted proteins | sample Lox_Sample_22_FD_207093 | JGI IMG/M metagenome (GOLD analysis project Ga0335073, IMG submission 207093) | Soil microbial communities from Loxahatchee National Wildlife Refuge, Florida, United States - Lox_Sample_2.2 | ecosystem: Environmental > Terrestrial > Soil > Wetlands | place: USA... | reverse complement strand
TCTTCGTCTGCGACAGTTGCTCGGATTGCACCGCCGCCGCGCAGCAGGCTGTCGCCGCCTGTCTTGCCGAGGACGAGCCCAGATCTACCGAGGCGACCGACGACTTCTGTGGGTGCGGCAGCCAAGGCGTCTGCTGCGCCAGTGACACCTGCCAGCCGGTCGGCAGCGTGTGCTGCGGCGACGACGGCGACGCCTGCTTGCCCAGCCAGCAGTGCTGCAACGGCGCGTGCATTCCCGGCGCCGCGACCTGCTGTTCATCGGAGGCGGAGGTCGAGGACGGGCTGGTAGGCGATGCGGGGTTGTTCTGCCCACCGGGCGAGGGTTGCGTCGCCAACGGCTTCTGCGCGCCCCCGGATGCCGGCGTCTGCGACGACGGGACCTTCTGCCCGGTCGGCGACGACTGTAGCCTCGATCATTTCTGCATTCCCACGGGCTCCGTCGACTGCGGCGGTGGCAGCTACTGCGCGTTCGGGCAGAGCTGCAACCAGACCTCCTGCATTCCCGGCGGGGCCGCGCCTTGCGCGAACGGCGGCTACTGTCCGCCCGGAGAGGCCTGCGGGGCGGACGGCGGCTGCTGCCCGGCGAGCGATCCCGGGTGCGGCGCGGTGCCGCCGGGAGGGGTTCCTTGCGGGGAGGGCTACTGTGTCGCGGGTACGGCCTGCTGTCCCGGCGGCCTGTGCGCCGCGACCGCCGCCGATTGTCCCGCCGTCTGCGGCGCCGGGACGGTCTCGTGCGGTCCCACCTGTTGCCCGTCCGGGGCTTCGTGTTGCAACGGGAGCTGCTTCCCTGCGGACGCTGGCTGCGCCGAATGCACGCCGGGAACCAGCTGCGCGAGCGGGGCGGTGTGCTGCAGCGGCGGTTTTTGCCCGCCGGCTGGCTATGTCTGCGCAGGTCCGTCGTTCTGCCCCGGGTCCCGGCCGTCGTTCTGCCCGGATGGCAGCTGCTCGGCCATCGGCGCCGCTTGCTGCGGCGGAGGGCTGTACTGCCCCAATGGCCTCGCGTGCGTCGACTGCGGGGATGGCGACACGGAGTGTGGCGCCTGCGGGAGGGGCAGCCCGGCGCTGCGCGGCCAGCCCGCGGGGACGCGAGCCATCGCGCCCCTCGGATCCGCCGTGCTTCCCGCCGGATCTTCCACCCCGGCTTCGCTCTCGACCGTCAGGTCGACGCTGTCGCCCCAGCAGGCGGGGAGCGCTCCGGCCGGCACGCCCGGTCCGGCGGGGCAGATGCCGCTCGGTTACAGCTGCGGCAGCGCGGGAGGCGACGCGACGCCCGCGGCGATGCTCGTCCTGGCAGGGCTACTCGCGCTCGTGCGGCGGCGAGGAGCAGAGCGATGAGGCTCTCTCTCGCGGCGCTGGGCGGGGCGCTGGCACTCGCCGCCTGCCACTCCGGCCTTCCCTTGAACGATGCCGGGTTCGTCTGTGGCCTCGCGGGCAACCCATGCAGCTCCGCGGCGGATTGCTGTGCCGGTTTGATCTGCAGCTCGAGCGGCTGCGCCTTCCCGTTCCTCTCGGCCACCACGGGGAGCAGTGGGGGCGGTACCTCGTGCCTGAACACGGGCGGGTGCCGGAGTGACGCCGACTGCTGCGTCCCGGGGGCGTACTGTGCCGGCTCCGGGTCGTGCGAGGATTACCTGCTCGTCGGCGACAGCTGCACGGACCCGACGATCGATCCCGGCAGCCAGCTCTGCGTGCCCGGAGCGGCCTGTGTCTCGAGCGTTTGCATATTCGGGTGGCAGAACGGCTGCGGCGGCACCGGCGGGAGCCCGGCCGGAACGACGGGTGCCGGTGCGTCGGGAGGTACCACGAGCGGGGGCGCCACGTCGGGCGGTACCACGGGCGGCGGCGACGGGGGCTGCGTCTGCGAGCAGCTCTGCGCCGACGCGGGCAGCGCCGATTGTCTGTGCGACTCTCACGGCGGCTGCGTTCAGTGCCTCGGAGATTCGGACTGCGCTTTCGCGTATTGCGACACGCAGCCAGGCGACCCCGGCTACGGAACGTGCGGCCCCTGCGTCTCCAGCACCCAGTGCGACGGCGGTGTCTGCAACCCGAGCAGCGGCAGTTGCCAGACGGATTGTCGAGCGCCGGGATTCCCCGGGTGCTCGGCGGGCACCTCCGCCGGCATCTGCGATCCGGACACCGGCCTCTGCGTCGGCTGCCTCACCTCGGCCAATTGCACCGGGGGACTGAAGTGCGATCCCCAGATCCGGCAGTGTGTCACGTGCGTCACCTGGGCCGATTGCCCCTATGACGTACCAGGGTGCCTCGACGGAACCTGTGGCGGCTGCGCCTCCGCGGCCGATTGTCCCCCGGACGACGGCTGCTCGCCCGACGGCCGCTGCTACTGCACCGACGACCAGGGTTGTGGAGGCGACGTTCCCACCTGCGTGGCGCCCGGCCCTCACCCCCTCGGCGACGACTCGAGCGGCTGCGGCTGCAGCGACTCCAGCCAGTGCTGTGGCTCCGACGTGGTCTGCGCGCCTGTGGCCAGCGGCTCCCAGGCGTCCTTCGATGGCGTCGACGCGAACGGCGTCTGTCTTCCGTCCTGCACGGTTGCCGGCTGCCGCCAAGGCCTGTGCAATCCCGAGAATGGGGTCTGCCAGAGTTGCCTCGTGGATGCCGACTGCACCACCGCCCCGTTCTGCGATGGGGGCACGTGCGTGGGCTGCTCGATCGACGCCGACTGCGCATCTCTGGATGCCGGCACGCCCTTCTGTACCTCCGGTAGCTGCGTGGCCTGCCTTTCCTACACGCAGTGTCCACCAAGCACGCCGGGTTGCTCGAGCTCGGCGCACAGCTGCGGGAGTTGCGCCGGAAGCTCCGACTGCCCTCCCGGGTCGGGCTGCTTCACCGGCCAGGTATGCGCGCCCTTCTGCGGCCTCGACGGAGCCAACCAGGGCTGTGCCGCTTGCACTTCGAATGCAGACTGCGAGGGCCGCAACTGCGACGCCTCGACGGGCTTCTGCAGCTGAGCCGATGAGCGACGCGATACACGTCGTGCTCGCGGCAGCGTTCGCCCTGGCGGCTTGCTCCGGCACAGCTGCTCCGCCGCCGGCCCGGCGGAGCTTTCGTTGCGAGCGGGCGGCCGGTTGCACGGTGACCATCGATGGGAGACCGACGCCTTTCGCGCCGGGCGGCGCCGTGCCGGTCGCGTGCGCCCCCGGGGTGGTCGTCGTCGCCGGTTGTGACTGCGGGCCGCTGCCGACCGGGGTCGTGGTGAGCTGCGGTTGCAGCGCCACCCCTCCGCCCTCGTGCGGCTGTGGAGCCAACCTCGCGCAGCCGTCCAGCTGCGGCAGCTGCGATGATTCCTCTTGCAGCTGTGGCAGCGACTGTTGCGGCTGAGCTGTCGAAGCCGTGGAGATGGGCAACGGAACCCCGGCGCTGGGCCCCAGCGACGGCATTCCGCCCTCCCCCAGCATGCCCGTGTCCGCCCCGAAGGTCCGGGAGGTCGGTCAATAACGAGGCGCCCGTTCGGGCTTGCGCCGTTGCGGGACGTGAATCGACGGGGGCGTCGGACGTCCAATGGTTCGACGGGCACTTCACGAGAAGATCGCCATGGAAATCAAGCTATTCGAGACGCAGATGTTCCCTCAAGCAGTACCGATGCCCGTAGGCGGCACGCCGCGAAGAGATCCTCGCCAGCCTTGCTACCTCTTGGCGGACGTGGGGGTGGCCGGCCATCACCGGATTGGCATCGTCTACGACATGAGTCCGGGCGGCGCGTTCGTCTGCCTGGACCTCGGCGACGAGGCCCCGCCTCTGGGCAGCGCGGTCGACCTCGTCATGCTGGACTCGGGGCAACCGCCTCTTCGGGCGCACGTCGCCCACGTCATCGAGACTGGCCTGGGCGTCCAGTTCGACCAGCGCCTCAGCGCGCTCCCGGCGATTGTCGGGAAGCTGGCGGAGTAGGCGCGAAGGTCCAGGACTGCCCAGGCCTTCCTCCGCTTGCCAGCTGAGCCGCACGGCGGGTAGACTGCAGCCGTGCCGAAGGGTCTCACTTGTGCCGTGCTGTGTGCGTCCTTCGTGGCGGCACAGGCGCACGTGATCCGAACGAGAACCGAGCGCCGCGCCGACCAGATCTCCGCGGCGCACCGTGTGGGTGCAAGGCCCCTGGATCAGCCCGCGGGCGATCGTCTCGGAGGGGGAACCACGCGGGCATTGTACGAGAGCAGCGATGTTTCGCCGGCCGCTTCGCCGTCCGGGCTTTCGCTCGCGCTTTCGCGCGACAGCGCGTGCATGCGCGTGCAGTTCACGGGGCCGCCACAGCCTCGCGGTCGCCTGTCCCCCGTTCGCCTGATCTGACGAGCCGATCCTTGCCGGATCGCGGCAAGGATTTCACCGTCGCAGCCCAGCCATTCTCGATGGCCCGGTTGCCGGTGACTTGCGAGGGCTTCTCCCCCCGTCGCCTTCGCGGGCCCGGCAGCCGGGCCGCCAACCCGGACCCTCGGAGGCGCTCGATGCGGAAAGTGGTCGTGGCCGTGGCGTTGGTGCTGGCGGCCTGCTCGTCCGCCCCGAGACGGACCACCGAGACCAGAAGCTACCGCTGCGAGAAGGACGGAGGGTGCACGGTCACGGTGCAGGGCCGCCCGACTCGCTACGGGCCGGGCGCCGTGGTGCCGGTGGCCTGTGCGCCCGGGATCGTCATCGTCGCGGGATGTGGCTGCGGCTACCTGCCCCCCGGGGTCATCGTGAGCTGCGGCTGCGGTCCCGTGGCCGCATCTTCCTGCGGGTGTGGGGCGGTCGCGAGTTGTGGAGCCGGCTGTGGGGCCAGTTGCGGTGGCGGTTGCGGAGGTTGCGGCTGCGGCTAACTGATTGAACACCGCGGGTCGTCTGGACCCGCCGGGAGGAGAAATGCACACGACGTTGCTTGGTCTCGCAAGCGCATTGGCCTTGGCCCAGGTTCCTCCCGATCCCTGCGAAGCGACCGCCGGGCATCGGGGCTACACCATCCTGTTGCAGGAGGATGGACGCTTCGTCCATTGTCGAGGCGGCGAGACCACGGAGGACGAGCCCGTCTCCCACGAGCGCGTGGTCCTGCAGTTGCCGCCCCAAGGGCCGGACGAGCCGTTCCGGTATCGCCTGTTCGATCCCACCCGCCCGCTCGCAGGCCGGCGAAATCCCCTGTTGCTGAGCCAACTGGAAGTGATCCGGGCGTACCAGGGGGCGCTGCGCGATCTCGCGAACTCGCCCGAACCACTGGGAGAGGCGCTAAAGCACCTGGAACCCGCCGCGGGGGCGCCCCCTGCCTCGGCGGATGGTCAGGCTCCGGCGGCGGCGGAGAGCGGTACTCCAGAGAGCGCGGACGCGCTGGCCGCCGAGGCGGCCCAGGCCAAGTACCTGAGCTACGCGACCCCGGCCTTCGTCGATGCCCTCCACGTTCTTCGCCGCACGCACCGTCGGTTCGAGCGGGCGGCGGAGAACGTCGACGATCTCTGCCGCGCTTCGGGTGCGAGGGTCCGCGAGGGCCCGCTGCGCGAGCGGATCGTGAGGCTGTGCGCCGCCAATCCGGGCAAGCGCGAGCTGGACTCGCTGGCGGGCTTCGAGGCGTCAATCGGCGGGTACCTCGAAGACCGCGCCGCGGTCCGGAACGCCGTGCTCGATCTCGACCTCATGCCCACGTCGCCGGCCACGCAGGATGCCGCCGCGCGCAAGGCGACCCAGGCGCTGGCGACCGCGACGGCGGCCGCGGCCAGGCTCGTGGCGGACGCACATGACTTGGCCGAGAAGATGGAAGACTTCGTCGATCAGGTGAGGCTCCTTCGGGCCGCCGTCGTCATCTCGGCGTCGCCGGAGGGCGAGAGGCTGACGCTCGGGCGCTTCTCGGCCAACGGGCTCTTCACCGCCCCCGACATTTTCCAGGTCCGCGTGCTCAAGCGGCCTTCCCTGTTTCTGGAAGGGGAGGATCTCGGCGAGGGCGGGGCCGTGGAGGAGAAGCCCGAAGAGCAGGAGGTTCTCGTCGATCGCTTCCAGCCCGCGTCACGAAACTACGTCGAGATCGGCCTGGCGGTGATGTTCTCCAGCGGCCTGCCGGACCACCCGACGCTGGCCGGTCAGCTGGGCCACCAGCAGCTGGTGCAATCACGGACGACCGGTTTCAACGGGGGCGTCCTCGCCAGCCTGGAGCCTCTCGAGTTCACGACGATCGCCGACCCCTGGGCGGAGCTGCTGCACTTTCCCACGATCATCATTCCGTTCACGGTGGACCCGACGCGCAACTACTTCATCGGGGCCGGCGTGGGAATCTTCGACGTCGCGTCCATCGACGTGGGCGTGCATCTCGCGCTCACGACCCAACCCGCCTACGCCACGGGCAATTATTACGGGGAGACCTTCAACACCTCGCCCATCGACCTCGATCACCTGACGCAGGCGGGGCCGCTCGCGGGCGGCTGGTTCCTCAGTCTGAGCGTGGACCTGGTGGGCGTCGTGCACCTGATCGTCGATCAGTTGAAACCGACCGTTCGCGACGTCCACGGTGGCGCGACGTCCCCCCAGGGGTAGGATGTCTCAGTGACAGCGCGGGTTCGGGCAGGGCGCGTCGAAGCCGATGAGCTTCCAGCCCGTCTTGTCGCGGTTGCCGCCATAGACGGGATCCGCGAAAGCGCCTTCCATGGTGAGCAGCACGAGCTGCCGGACGAAGGCATAGGCCTCGTCCCCGCCCTCGGCGGCGAAAGAGGCCAGGGCGTCGTCCTGTCCGTCGGGATCGAGCGCCAGGAAGGACTTGCGGCTTCGCTTGCGGGACCATTGGTCGAGTTGCTCGAGCCCTCGCTTCAGCCGCCGGCGTTGCCGGACCGCGCGCCGCCCCGCGCGGGCGAGCCGGAGATCGATGTAATCGACCACCCCCATCTCGCGCGCGCCGGGGTCTCCGTCGGCGGGAAGCACGCGCTCGCAGGCGGCGGCGCACAGAGCGAGCTCGCCGGCGGTCAGGGACTTGCCGTCCGGGCTTTCTGCCTTTCCGGCCCCACGGCGGCACGAGGAAAGCGCGAGGCCGCTACTGGCTGCGGCGAGGCCGCCGAGGAAGGCCCGACGAGAGACGCGGCCGTTCGCAGCCATGGGAAAGCCTATAGCGCGCGAAGGCCTCGGGCGGCAACGGGCGGGAACTCTGATATGAATAAGCGGTGCTCTCCGGGCGTCCGACGGTCAGCATGGCCGATGTACGCCTGATGCGAGGCATCGGGCTTTCTTTGGAGGTGCCTATGAAGCGATGGCTCTGCATTCTGACGTTGATGGTGCCCGCGGTGGCGCTGGCGGACGGACCCGCGCCTGAGCCGGCCGATACCGTCGATGAACGGCCGGTCGACCCCGTCCAGCCGCCGGCCACGATCTCGCACTGGACGGATGCCCATCCGGCTGCGACATTCGCGCTCGTGGCCTGGATTCAAAAGAGCCCGTCGAGCGCCCGGCAGTTCTTCTGGTGGGATCGGAGCCATCCGCTGCGGGCCCAGGCCTTTCTTCGCTGGGTCGTCGAGCATCCGACCGGAAACGTCGAGGACTTCGAGTCCGCACACAAGAGCTGGCCGGCGATGGACCTGGTCCTGAAGCCGAACCGGGAATCGGTCGATGGCCTCATGGCGTGGGCTCGCGCTCATCCGGCGGCGGTGCAGGACCTGATCTCGACGCCGCGTGGCTTCGCCTGGGTGGGCTTTCACCCCCTCCACTCGCTCTGGTCCAACGCGGTCGCGGCGCCCTCGGCCGAGTGACGGAGCGTGCCCTCGCGCCGACATGGTCCCGGGAGCGGTGGCCTGCTGGCGGCTGCCGCAGTCCTGATCGGTGTCCTCGCGAGCTGTCCGCCGGCCCGGTCGTTCGTGGAAGGGTCCGGCGGGGAAGGCACGGGCTCCCGCCGGAGCGGCGGCTCAACGGGAGGGCACGCATCGGACGGCGGCAAGACGTATGTGTGCAAGCGCCGGCAGGGATGCACCGTGAAGGTGGGGGGCGGCTCGGTGTCAGTCGGCTACGGCGCTTCAGCGCCCGGCGTCTGCGGGACTGGCATCGTCGTCGTCGGCTGCGGTTGTGGCTACTACGTCCCTGCGTCCTGCGGCTGCGGGGAGACTTACGTTCCGCTTCCATCCTGCAGCATCGGAGCCTGCGCGCCGTCGTCCTGTGCTCCCCCGGCGTGCGCTCCCGCCAGCTGCGGCAGCGCTCCGAGCTGCGGCAGCGCTCCGAGCTGCGGTAGCGCCCCGAGCTGCGGCAGCCCTCCCCCGAGCTGCGGCAGCGCTCCGAGCTGCGGCAGTGCCCCGAGCTGCGGCAGCGCCCCGAGCTGCGGCAGTGCCCCGAGCTGCGGCAGCGCCCCGAGCTGCGGCAGCGCCCCGAGCTGCGGCAGCGCCCCGAGCTGCGGCAGCGCCCCGAGCTGCGGCAGCGCCCCGAGCTGCGGCAGCGCTCCGACGAGCTGCGGTTCGTCGTCCTGCGGCTCGTCCTGCGGTTCGGATTGAAGCCCTTCCCGGTTCCAGGTCATGCCGACGGCACGAGCGGCAGGGCGAACCGGAACGTCGTTCCCTTGCCGACCTGGCTCTCGACCCAGATGCGGCCTCCTTGCGCCTCCACCAAGCCCTTCGCGATGTAGAGGCCGAGACCCGCGCCGGGTGCTTGTGCCGGGCGGCCGCGCCAGTAGCGATCGAAGACGTTCGGCAGCTGGGCGCCGTCGATGCCCGGTCCGGTGTCCCGCACCTCGAACACGCAGCTGCCCTCGTGGCGCCGCAGATCGAGCGCGACCTCGCCGGCAGCAGTGAATTTGACGGCGTTCGACAGCAGGTTCGCGAGCACCTGCGCCAGTCTGCCCCGATCGCAGCGGACCGGGATGGCGCCCTCCGGGATCTGGCTCCGAAAGGCGAGCCCCTTCTCCTCCGCGCTCGGACCGATCAGCTCCGAGACCTCACGGGCTACCGCGGCGGCGTCGTGCGCCGCCATCTGCAGCGAGAGCTGGCCGGAGTCGAGGCTCGCGGCGTCCAGTAGGTCGCGGATCATCCGCGCCATCTTCGCCGCGGATCGCTCGATCATCCGTGCCTGCCGCCCCGGAGAGCTGCGGCCTTCATCCGGGAGCCGGCGCGCGAGGAGTCCGCCCGCCGCGAGGACGGGCTGCAGCAGGTTGTTGAGGTCGTGCGAGACGACCGCGAGCACGTCCTCCCGGAGGCCGATGGCCTGCTGGGCGTCGCGGAAGAGGCGGGCATTGTCGATCGCGAGAGCCGCCCGGAGCGCCAGCTCCTCGGCCAGCGACAGATCGTCGCCATCGAAGAGGCGGCCGGGATCCGTCGAGAGCAAGGTCAGCATGCCGATGGTCCGGCCGCGGGTTCGCATCGGGATGGTCATCGACGAGCGGATTCCCATCTCGGCCACGGCGGCGCGGAGCTCGGGGTCGCGGATCGCCTCGTCGAGCTGCGCGGCGTTCGTTTCGTGACGCAGGATCGGCACGCCCGTTCTCAGGGCCTCCTCGAGGCCGGGCCGGCTTCCCTTCTCGCGGGGCGCGAGGTGACGGAGGGACTCGGCCCAACGGACCTGGGCGGGGTCGCGGTGCGTCACCGCAACGCGCGCCATGTCGTCGCCCTCCATCACGTCCACGATGCACCAGTCGGCGACGCGCGGCACGGCGAGCTGCGCGAGCGTCTTGAGCGTCGGCTCTGGATCGAGGGACTGCGCGAGCTTGAGGCTCGCCTCCGCGAGGAAACCCCTGCGTTCCTCCAGCCGGCGCGACTCGCTGAGTAGGCGCGTGTTGTCCAGCGCAAGCGCCGCTCTCTCCACCAGCGCCTCGGCCAGCGCCACGTCGCGCGGGCCGAACGGCCGCGCCGGATCCGATCGCATGAGCGACAGGATGCCGAGCACCCGGCCGCGGGCGATCAGCGGCAAGATCCCGGCGGAGACCGTTCCCAGCCGGCGCAGCAGATCCAGGTGTTCGGCGTTCTGTGCCGCTGCTTCCAGATCCCCATCCTTCACTTCGAGCGTCCAGTGTGCCCGGCCGGCCCTCAGCGCCTCGAGCAGCTCCGAGCCGGGGTGTTCGCCCGGCGGAAAGCGCCGGAGGTACTCGTCCACGAGGCCGTTCTTCGCCGGATCTCGATGGAGCGCGGCGACGCGGCGCGCCGGCTGGTCGGGCCCGCCCAGGACGGCGGTGCACCAGTCCGCCAGCTCGGGGACGCTGAGCGCCGCGAGCTCGGTCAGCACTCCCTCCGGATCCGTGGCCTGGACCAGGGCCTGCCCCGCCCGCGCCAGGAAATCGGCCCCGCGCTTGGTCTGCTCGAGGTGTTCCTGCGCCGCGAGGGCGTCCTCGAGGCTGCTGCGCAGGCTTGCGCGGAGCTGCCAAACGAGGGCGATGGTGAAGAGCGCGGCCACCACGGTCCCGCCCACGACGGTCGCCGCCCGGAACCAGAGGGGCACCGGGACGGCGGGGAGGATCTGGCCGACGCCGGCACAGAAGACGAGCGACCCGCAGGCCGTGGCGAGGAGCCAGCGGAGGGGCGCGCCGTCGAGAAACCGCAGGGCGAGGACCGCCGCGAGCAACGCCGCGACGCAGAGCGCGGGCCAGCCGGCGGGGAGGAGCAGGACGGCGCCCACCGTGAGCCCGAGCGTCGTCCAGGCGAGGGCCAGCCCCACGCCGCGACGCTCGCCCCTGGCCGCCGTCCGCCACGCGGCCAGCGCGACGAGCGTCAGGAGCGCGAGCAGGCCTCCGACCGCGGCCACCCGGCCGCTGGCGAGACGCCAGCCCATCCCGAGGAAGAGAAGCGCGAAGGCGAGCGCCGCCGTACCCAGGCCTGCCGCGAAACGGCGGAGATGGACGTCGTTCGCGGACAAGACGAGCTCAGCGGCCGGAGGGCGCCCCTCCATGCGCTCGCGCGAGCCGTTCGAGCGCCTGCTCGGCGTCGTGAACGCGCGCGCGGGCGCGCTTGGCGGCGTCCTGGTCGCCGCGTTGCTCCGCGTCGGTCAGGTCGGACATCGCTTGCTTCTCCTGTGCGGCGGCCTCCTCGAGGGTGAGCGGCCTGGGCGGGCGGCGGAGCGCAAGAAAAGTCGCGAGCAGCACGGCGGCCATGAGCACGCCGACGATCGCCGCGAGGGCAGGCCGGGAGATCGGCGGTGTCTTGGACTCGGGCATGGGGCGGCTAAGCTAGCACGCCGGCGAAGCGGCGGCTGGGGGCTTGCCGCCGTACCCCCGAAGCTTGTTCATGCCGTCGAAGGCCGCCACCTTGTAGCACTCCGCGAGCGTCGGATAGTTGAAGACGGTGCGGACCAGGTACTCGAGGCGGCCGCCGAGCGCCATCACCGCCTGGCCGATGTGCACGAGCTCGGAGGCGTGCGTGCCGCAGATCCAGACGCCCAGGATGTCGTGGCTCTCGCGGTGGATCAGCAGCTTGAGGAGGCCGTCGAAGTCGCCCAGGATGTTGCCGCGCGCGATCTCGCCGTAACGGGCGAGGCCGGTCACGTGGGGCACCGCCTCCGCGACGAGATCCTCCTCGGTCTTCCCGACCCACGCGATCTCGGGGATGGCGTAGATGCCATAGGGCAAGAGCTCTCCGCGGGCTTCGGTCGGCAGCCCCAGCGCGTGGCAGGCCGCGAGCCGCCCCTGCTCGGCGCTCGTCGCCGCGAGCTGTGGCGCACCGATCACGTCGCCGGCGGCGTAGATGTGGGCCACGGCGGTGCGGTACACCGCGTCGACCTTGAGTCGGCCACGGTCGTCGGCCACGAGACCGGCGCGATCGAGGGCGAGCCCGGCGGTGTTTCCCTGGCGACCGGCCGAGACGAGCACGACATCGGCGTCGATCGCATGTCCGCTCTCCATGACGACGCGGTGGTGATGCGACGGGCCGGTCTCGAGGCGCGCGATCCGCTCGCCGAGGTGAAGGCGCACGCCGCCCCTCTCGAGCTGCGAGCGGAAGAGCTCGCGGATCTGCCCGTCGACCGAATCGAGAAACGTCTCGCGAACGTCGCACAGGGACACGTCGACGCCGAGCGCGGCGAACATGGACGCGTATTCGACGCCGATCACGCCCGCGCCGGCGACGAGCAGCCGCTGCGGCAAGCGGGGGAGCGAGAGGATGTCGTCGCTCGTGAGCACCGTCTCGTGATCGACGTCGAGCTCCCGCGGCCGCGCGGGGACCGTGCCGACCGACACGAGGACGAACCGGCCCTCGATGCTGCCGCGGGACCCGTCCGGTCCTTCGTACGAGATCTCGTGCGGGCCTTCGAAGCGTGCGAACCCACAGTGCACGTCGATGCCGTTGCGCTCGAGCTGGTGCCGGATCACCTCGCGCTCGCGCTGGATGACGGCCTGCGTGCGCGCGAGCAGCTGTGCGCCGGTGACCTCGGACACGGGTGGTCCCATACCGTAGAGGCGCCGCTGGCGAGAGCCGGAGAGGTCGATGATCGCCTCGCGCAGCGTCTTGCTCGGAATCGTGCCGGTGTTGATGCAGACCCCCCCGAGGTGCAGCGGCGAGACGACCGCCACCTTCGCGCCGACCTTCGCGGCCTGCACGGCGGCCCGCTGCCCCGCGGGTCCGCTGCCGATGGCGATGAAGTCGTAGCTGGCGGCCACGGTCAGCCCGGAAGCTCGCGCCGCTTGAAGGCGTGCGCCAGCGCCTCGCCCACGCGGAAGCTGTTGGCCATGATGGTGAACGTGGGCGGGACGCCGCCCGGGTTGGGCATGAAGCTTCCGTCGACGACGTACAGGTTCTTCACCTCGTGGCTGCGGCAGTCTCGGTCCAGCACCGACGTCGCGGGGTCCGCGCCGAAGCGGCAGGTGCCGTACTGCAGGATCATCGATTCGCTGAACTCGTAGGGCGTCCAGCTCTCGTCCGGATCGAGGGCCGCCAGGATCTCGAGGCCGCGGGCGTGCACGGCGTCGGCCGCCTCGAGGTCGAGCGGGTGGTGTGCGAGGGTGATGCGCGCGGAGGGGATGCCCCACTTGTCTCGAACGTCGGGGTCGAGCGTCACGTGCATGCCTGGGTTCGCGAAGCTCTCGCAGAAGCTCTCGAAGGAGATGTTCACCGAGCCGCGGATGCGGTCGCGGATGCGATCCTTGAGCTGGAGGCCGAACGTGAGGTCGCCCTTGCTGCTCACGGCCTGGGCTTCTGCCGCGGCGATCGGGTTCAGGTGGGAGAACAGGAAGGAGAGCGTGCCGCCCTTGGGGACGCCGTCCTTCGGCTTGAAGTAGAAGTCCTGCACGCAGCGGTGGATGAACGGCTCCTTGGAAAGCACCCATGGCTTCGAGGTGCGCCGCTTTGCGATGTCGAAGCGGGCGAAGCCGTCGCGGTGATTCGAGAACGTGAGGTTCTGGCCGACGAGGCCGTTGCCGTTTCCGAGTCCCTGCGGGAAGGCGGCGCTCCGCGAGTTCAGGAGCAGGCGGGCGGATTCGATCGAGCTGCAGGAGACGACGATCGCCCGGCCGCGCGCCCGCAGCGTCCGGCCCTCCGCGTCGAAATACAGCACGCCGGTCGCGAGGCCGTCCTTGCCGCTCTCGATCTCGTAGGCCATGCAGCCGGGGCGGATCTCGCAGCGGCCGGTGGCCTCGGCCGCAGGCAGGACGCTCTCGGCCGTCGAGCCCTTGGCCCCCGTCTCGCAGCCGTAGCTGCCGCAGAGCGCGCAGTAGCTGCAGAGGCTTCGTTCGCCGACCGGCCTCGTGAGGATGGCCCGCGGCAGCGGGAAGGCATGCCAGCCGAGCTGGGCACAGGCGCGGTCGATCTCCTGGGCCACCGGGTGCTCGTCCAGCGGCGGGAAGGGGAACGGACCGCTGCGCGGCTCCTCGAAGGGGTTGATCCCGGCCTTCCCCGAGACGCCCACGACGTGCTCCACGCGATCGTAGTAAGGAGCGAGCTCCGCGTACGAGATCGGCCAGTCGGCCAGGTTCGTCCCGGCGATCTCGCCGACCTCGCTCCGGAGCCGGAAGTCCTGCGGCTTGAGGCGGAGGAAGAAGCCGCTCATGTGGACGGTGCCGCCGCCGACGCAGTTGGCGATCCACCCCTGGGGGCTGCGCTGCGGCTTGCCCTCTCCGTAGACGAGCACGTGGGGCTCGTCCTCCTCGTGGGGCACGAAGAAGTCGGAACGGCAGATGGCCAGCTCGTCGTGGATCAGCTGCTTTCGGGCAAGGCGCGGCCCCTTCTCGAGCACGAGCACGCGAGCGCCCACCTTCGCGAGCTCGTAGGCAAGTGGGCCCCCGCCCGCACCGCTGCCGACCACGACCACGTCGTGAACGTCGTTCGTGCCCAAGACAGCCCGGTATACTGGTTGCATCGAGCCTAGGCAACCCCGCGATCTCGGGGCGGATTTGGCAAAGGATGCGCTGGAAGGCCGGAGACGCGAATATAATGCTGGGCGGTTCGTCGAAGAACCAGATGAGGTCTGTCATGACGAAGCTTTGGGTTTCTTGTCTCTCTCTCACGCTTGCGGGGTCGCCCGCGCTGGCCCAGGAAGAGGCCGACGACGCGCCGGCGCCCGCTTCGCAAGCCATGGCGCCTCAGGGCGCGGCAGGCGCGCAGGCGGGCGAACAGCAGCACGGCCCCCCACCCAGCCAGACGCCGCCGCCGCCGCCGGCGAACCCTCCTGCACCGCCGGCGGAGGCGCAGAACCAGGCCGGGCCCGCCCAGGAGCAAGCCGGGCCCCAGGCACCCGCTCAACAGCAGGAGGCCGGTCAGTGGGTCTGGACGGACAAGTACGGTTGGGTCTGGGCGCCTCAAGGTGACCAGTACACCTACTATCCTCAATCCGGTTATCCCTA
>Ga0335073_10008156_pt1 | contig 14686 bp, 10 predicted proteins | sample Lox_Sample_22_FD_207093 | JGI IMG/M metagenome (GOLD analysis project Ga0335073, IMG submission 207093) | Soil microbial communities from Loxahatchee National Wildlife Refuge, Florida, United States - Lox_Sample_2.2 | ecosystem: Environmental > Terrestrial > Soil > Wetlands | place: USA... | reverse complement strand
ATGAAGGCCAGGATCGTCGTTACGCCTACCAGCCCTAGTGTCCACGGCAACGCATGCATCACGAGCGTGCTGACCGAGGTACCGAAGCTGGTCGTGATCGAGATGCCGAAGTTGAACGTGACCACGTTCTTCCAGTACTGGAAGTACTGCCCGACCAGGCTGCCCTGGTAGGCGCCGCCGAGCAGGACAGTGAGCGCATGGATCGCTTGCGGGTTCAGGTGCGGGTGCTGCGCTTCCATGGCCTGTACCGGGTTCCCCGGCATGAGACGCGGGATGACGAAGTTGAGGCTCACTGCCGCCCACAAGGTGACGGCGAAGAAGCCCAGCCGCCTCAAGACGTACGACATCCGCGCGCCTCTCTGCCGGGACCTGGCGTTCTACTTCTCGTACAAGTGCAGCAGGAATACCCCCCAGTCAGGAACGGCGTACTGGTTTGGCTGTGCATACGGGTTGCTCGGCGTGACCCATCCGCCGATGTGCTGGGTGTCGTACTGGTACCAGTCGACCGCCTCGGTGACGGGTATCACCGGGACATCAGACAGCATGACCTGCTGCAGCTCGTCGACGACCTGGTGCTGGATCGCCGCACTCGTCGTGGATGCGTACTGCTCGATCAGCGCGTCGGTCGACTTGCTCGAGTAGCGCTCGTAGTTGCTCACCGCGGTCTTGCCGACGGGCGCGGTGTTCGGTGAGTACAGGATTGCCCGCAGTTCGTAATACGGGGTAGGCCCGCCGCTGTCCCAGTCGTAGGCCAGCTGGTAATGGCCGGTGTAAATGTCGGTGTCGAACGTCGTGTTCGACAGGTTGTCCGGCGTGATCTGGATGCCGACTGCCTTGAGCTCGCTCTGGATCACCGAGACCGAGGCGACCCAGTCCGAGAAGCCCCCGTTGTTGATGATCGTGAACGATAGCGACTTGCCGTTTTTGGCGAAGATGCCGTTGCTGCCTCGCCTGTAGCCCGCGGCGGTCAGGATCGAGATCGCCTTGGCTTGGTCATAGCTATAGGCGTTGCCGTATTTACTTGCCTCGCTGCTGTCGTACCAGCTCGCAAACGTCGGCTTGACGATGTCGGTCTGGTTCGAGGCTGGCTCGTAGCCGTACTCACCGATCTTCGAGACCTCGTCGCGGTTGATCGCGTACGAGATTGCCTCGCGCACCGGCAAAGTCAGCTGCGGGTCAGTCAGGTTGGGCCAGATCATGACGTTATAAACCGGCTCGAACCAGTAATGGTAATACTTCGGATTAGCATCGATGTAGTACGACTTGATGCTGGGCATGAACTGCGAACCCCACTGGTCAGTGCCGTTCTTGAGGTCCGCGTTGGCCGTGTTGTTGTTCAGGTATGACGGGAAGTTGACGGTCTCGATTTTCGGGAGCCCCGGCTGCCAGTAGTTCGGGTTCTTCTTGTACTGGATGTTCGCCGAACTGCAGGCCGACATCGTGTAAGGCCCGGTCCCAACTGGCGTCTTGTCGAGGTAGGTGACCGGGTTCTTGATCGACGCCCAGATGTGCTCAGGCACGATCGGCGTCTCGTCGGCGATGTAGTAGAAGTACGGCACCGCCCCCGTCTTGAAGTTGAAGACGACCTGATCAGATCCGCTCAGTGCCACGCTGCTCAGCACCGACCAGTCCGAGTTCAGGTCGAGCGACGGGTACTTCTTCAGCAAGTTGAAGGTGAAAACGACGTCCTTGGCACTGAACGGCTTGCCGTCTGACCACTTGACGCCGTTACGGATGGTAAATGTCAGCGTCCTGTCGCTGTTGGACCACGCCCATTTGGTGGCAAGCCAGGGCGTGGCGGCCCCGTCCTTGAGCGAGTCCATGAAGACGAGCTCTTCGTAGATAGGCCCGAAGGAGTCATAGCTGACGGTGGCGTTGTACGGGTTGAACTCGCAGGGCCAGGTGATTCCATACTCGTCAGAGATGGACACCGTGCCACCGCTGGTGTTGGAAGAACTGCTGGTACCGCCGCAGGCGACGGTGCTCATCGCGATTACGGTTCCGAGGACCGTGAGCTGCAGTAGCCATCTCTTGCCGGTCACTGGCGTCCCCCTTTCGGGATAGGGGGCCGGACGGCCCGACCGCCCTTTACCAGCCCGTCTCTTGTGGCCCAAGAGTAACGCTCGGAACCACCGCTCAACAGAGTTCGCCGAGCCGAAAATGAGCCGTTACCTCCCGGTTATCTAACCGCCATTCTCTTTATGCCTCGCCTGTCCTGGCAGCGCCGCAGAACGCGGTGACCTCGGCATTCGCGGCAGGTGAGCGGTCAGGCTCCACGGCAGTTAGTGCACGTGCGAGAGGTATGAGGCGCACGAGATTGGTCAGCAAGAGCCGGCACATCGCCGATGTGCCGGCTCTTGGGGGCTGGGGTTCAGGCGTCCCGCAGCCGAAGAGCGAGCCCCCCGGTCAGCAACGCGGCACCCGCCCAGATAGCCAGTACGCCCAGCCCAGACCATGGACTGATGGCCAGGCTGTGCAGCCCCGTCGTGTCCTGGATGGTCAGTCCCGCTGTGGTCGGTGCCCATCGCTCCAGCCTGCGCTGCCACTGCGTATTCGTGACGAAGGCAAGAACGAGCGGAAATATATAGAGCACCGCGAGCACGGCTCCAATAGAGACCGCGGAATCCCGCACGATGGCCGCGATGCCGAGGCTGAGCAGCGCTATCAGGGCGAGGTACAGCACCGAGCCGCCCGCCGCACGCAACGTCGGCCCGTAACTCAGCGATATCGCATGGAAGCCGCGCGCCGCCGTGAACCCGTGGCCGGGCAGGATGAGCTGCCCGGCCAGCACTGACCCAAGGGCTGCGATGGCGCCGGCGCCGAGCACCAGGCCGGCAATGATCGTCGCTTTCGCGGCCAGGACAGTCCACCGTCGTGGCATGGCGGCGAGCGTCACGCGGATCATGCCGGTGCTGTACTCGTTGCAGATCGCCAGCACCGCGAGGATCGCGACGATCGCTTGCCCGAACTCGATCCCCGTGAGGCTGAGCTTGGTGGTATCGACAGCGCATTGCATGGTGACCGGGCAGTGGGTCGCGCCGACGGCGGCGGTGCTGACGGCCACGGTCAGCACCGCGACCGCCAGCAGCAGCCAGCTCGGGCCAGAAACAGTGCGCAGCTTTGTCCACTCCGCGTGCAGCGCGTCTGTCAGTGCAGTTCCGCCGGCCCGTGGTTCAGACCGGGTGCCGATCCGCTGTGGCCCAAGCGCTGTGTCCGTCATGCGTCTCGCCGCCTGAGCACGACCAGGGCCAGGCCAAGGGCAGCTCCCGCATAGCAGCACAGCACCAGGAAACCGGCCCACGGCGGCAGCGGGTAGATCCCGCGCGCTACCGAGTACGCAGTGGTGACCTGCGGGTAGTGCGGGATGCTCTGCTCGATCGCCAGGCCTGCCGCCGGGGTGAGCCGGAACACCCATGCCCCCACTCCGGACGGGAGGACGTTGAGCGCGTTGAGCAGGAACGGCAGCACGACGGCAACGATCACGATCGTGATGGCCGCGGCGCTGCGCCGCAGCATGGCGCCGATGGCCGTGGCGAAGACTGCGGTGATCCCTAGCATCGCGGCGGTACCGACGATCACCCGAACCTCGGTCAGCGCCGAGACGGGCAGCACGATGTTGCCATGGTTCCGCATGATCGGGACGCAGACGGCGACCGCGACGACGCAGGTGACCAGCCCGACCACGAAGGTGACGCCGCCGATAACCAGTGCCTTGGCCGCGAGCACCGGCCCGCGCCGCGGAGTGGCAGCGAACGTCGTGCGGATCAGGCCGCGCCGGAACTCAGCGGTAAAGAACATGGCCGCCACGACGACGATCGCTATAAGCCCGATGAACGCGCCGGTAAGGCTCTGGTCGATGGTCGCGGTGGGCAGCATGCTGCCGCCGCCGGGGGTCACCGGAGCGATGTCACCGGACCCGGCCACGGTGTAGGTTCCGCCAGCTGCCTTGAACCCGGCGTTCGGTTTCACTCCGGCGATGGGAATGCTAGGACCGCCGCCACCGACCGCGGTTCCGACCCAGTTGCCGCCATGCGTACCGCCGGACAGCGTCACGTCGCCGAAGACCCCGGTTGCCTGGCTAGGGCCACCCTGGCTGCTCTGGCCACCGAACGAGGTGGAGGTCTGGACGTAGTTCGGCGACGTGGCGAACATTCCGATCTGCGCGGTCGCAGGGAGCCCGGGCAGTTGCGCGACGCCGACTTCGGTCCAGTGCCTGCCGTCGGTGGAGTCGTAACCGGTGATTATGTCGCCGGACCGGGTAAGCCGCAGCCAGCGCGGACTGGCGGCGGTGACCTTGCCGGGCAGGCCCGCGCTGTCGTGGATGAAGTTGTACTGCATCCGCACGCCGTAGTCGCCTGTCACCAGCATCGCCGCGTACGCGGACCCCTGACGCGTGTTCTGCTTGATGATGATGCCGGCCTTCGACCACGGCATCAGGCCTGGCACTGTATCCGGCACCTCTCCGGTTGCATGTGCAGGCCCATGGCCGACGTTCGCGTGATAGCCGGTGAGCGATGTGACCCGTGCGGTGATGGTGCCGTTCCCCGTCAGCGGCTGGTGCACGAAGTAGAAGCTGTCGGTCACGACCTCGCCGCCCGGCCCGTGCGGGATGTAGGGCAGGCATGCCTTCCCGCTCAGCGGCGGGCCATTGGGGCCGTTCTGGCAGCCAATGTTGGAACCGCTTGCGGTCAGGAGCCCTATCAGCACCGTCAGCAGTGCCGCCAGGATCATGCCGATTACCCAGCCGCGCACGGTCCGGAACTTCGTCCACTCGGCGTGCAGGAGATGGCCGAAGCCTGCACGGTCAGCGCCTGACTTGGTAGCGGCCGACGCTGGGGAGATGGTTCCCGTGCTCATCGCGCAACCTCCGTTCCTGCTTCGGTCGGCCGGAACTCGACCGCGTCCTTGGTCAGCTCCATGTAGGCCTGCTCAAGGGTTGCCCGGTGGGCAGATACCTCGAAGAACGGCACTGCCTTTGCGGCCAGCAGTGCTACCACCCGCTCAGCGGGGAGCCCGGAGATCGTGAGGACGTCCTGACCGGAGGCAGCGACGGTGGCCCCCGCGTACTCGAGCACCGCCGCTGCCTCCGGTCGCGCGGCTGTCCGGAGCGTCACCCGATCGCCGGACACGGCCGCGAGCAGGCTGGACACCGATGTGTCGGCGATCACCTTGCCGCGGCCGACGACGACCAGGTGATCGGCCATGTCCTGCAGCTCGTTCATCAGGTGGCTCGACACCAGGACCGCCCGGCCCTGCGCCGCCAGTGACTTCAGGAACCCGCGCATCCACACGATGCCTTCCGGGTCCATGCCGTTGAACGGCTCGTCCAGCATGATCGCCGACGGATCAGCCAGCATGGCGGCGGCGATCCCAAGCCGCTGCCGCATGCCCAGCGAGTAGCCGCCGGCCCGCCTGCGGGCGACACCCTCGAGTCCAGCCTCCTCGATCACCTGGTCAACCCGCCTGGCGGTGAGGCCCTGGGAATGGGCGAGCCAGAGCAGGTGATTGCGCGCGCTACGGCTTGGCTGCAGCGCTCCGGCATCCAGTAGCGAGCCAATCCGGCTCATCGGCCGCCTGATGCTGGCGTACGGCTGCCCGCCGACGAGCGCATAGCCCGAATCAGGCGCGTCCAGGCCGATGATCACCCGCATGGTCGTGGTCTTACCGGCCCCGTTGGGGCCGACGAATCCTGTCACCCGGCCCGGCTTGACAGTAAATGACATCCCGTCAAGGGCCAATGTCGGGCCGAAGCGTTTCCGCAGCCCCGTTACCTCAATCGTCGTGCTCACGTCTCCTGGTCCTCTCCTCGCCTGAATCGGCTGTGACCTGGTTCTACGCGGGCGCGCATAACATGGGCCGCACGCTGCCTGTTATCTCGTTGTTAGGTTCGGCTGGCCATCCTGGAGCTAGGACCTCCCAGGCCAGCGCCCTCTCCGGGCAGACATGACAGGCAGGTGCAGCGGGGAACTGGACGCGAGGAGAAGGCCGATGCAGGTGCAGCACGAAGCGGGCACCAGATCGAACCGGACCCCCTGGATCAGGCTGCCTGTACCGAGGAGGACCGTCAGGCTCCGGCTGACCGGTTTGTATGGGGGCCTGTTCTTCGTGTCCGGTGCCGTGCTGCTGGCAATTGCCGGCGGAGCCGCTGTTAACAGCTCATCTACGGAAGCTGTCGGGCGGGCCGCGAATCCTGGCCCCACGACTGCGCTTGCCAATGCCCAGGCGCGCATCCACGACCTTCAGCAACAGCTAGCGGCAGCTCAGAGCGGCAACGATCAGCTGCATGCCTTCTCTCGGAACCTCATCATCGCCTCGGTAATCGCGCTCGGGCTGATGACCGTTGTCTCGGTACTGATGGGCTGGTTCGTCGCCGGCCGGGCGCTGCGACCGGTCCGTGAGATGACCGCCGCAGCACAGCGGATCTCGGCCCACAACCTCGACGAGCGGCTTGCCGTGACAGGACCCGCCGACGAGCTGAAAGAACTCGGCGACACTATCGATGCCGTGCTCGAACGGCTGGAGAGCGCCTTCACGGCCCAGCGCCGGTTCGTCGCTAACGCCTCGCACGAACTGCGCACCCCGCTCACGACAATGCGGGCCAGCCTGGACGTAGCGGTGGCCAAGCCGGAGCCCGCGCCGCCCCAGACCATCGCGCTTGCCGCTCGACTGCGCACCGAGCTCGACCGGATCGACAGCCTGCTTGAAGCGTTCCTGGTCCTGGCCCGCGCCCAGCATCATGACCTTCCCGGTCAGGCGGTGCTGCCGCTCGAGTACATCGTGGGCGCGGCTCTGGCTGATCAGAAAGCCGCCATCAGCGCCATGAAGCTCACCGTTCAGGATGCCAGTGGCCTTGCTGGCCTGTGGGTAACCGGTAGCCAGGCGCTGCTCAGCCGCATGGTGGAGAACGTGATCGATAACGCGGTCTGCCACAACTCCGAGGGGGGCTGGGTCGCCATCATGACTGAGGGCTTCGCCGGCCGGGCGCGCCTCATCGTGGAGAACGGGGGCGACATCCTCGACCAGCAGCAGGTCAGCGAGCTGACGCAGCCCTTCAGGCGCATCGGCGCCGACCGGATCGGCTCCGAGAAGGGCTCTGGCCTCGGCCTGTCGATCGTGGCGGCGATCGCCGAAGCGCACGATGGCACGCTGGACCTGCAAGCCCGCGCGGGCGGCGGCATGCGCGTCAGCATCGACCTGCCGTCGGCGGCTGCGGCCGTCCCTAGACTGACCAGGTGAGCATCGCGCTGAACCTGCTGGGCGAGGTGCGCTGCCGGGGCCAGGCTGTGGTGGGTGATCGCCCGCAGGCTCTGCTGGCCGCTCTGGCAGCGCGCGACGGCCGCCCGGTGCGCGCCGACGAGCTGATCGAGCTCGTGTGGGGGGAAGACGCGCCGGTTAACGGGCTGAAGAGCCTGCAGGTCCTGGTGTCACGCACCCGCAGCGCCTGCGGTGCGGATGTGATCGTCCGGGAGGGCGCCGGCTACCGGCTGGGTACCGCTCCTGATGAGGTGGACAGCGTCCGGCTCGCGGCCCTGGTCCGTGACGCCGCAGCCGCGCTGGACCGGGACGCCGCGCTCGCCGCGGAGCTTGCGCATGAGGCCGTAGCGCTGGCGGAGGGCCTGGCCGATGGCAACAGCTCGGCTGGCGGACCGCTGATGGAGGTGCGCCGGGCGGCTGCCGCGGACGCCGAGACAGCCCGGGTCACACTGGCGCGAGCGTCCAGCAGGATCGGCGCCCACGCCGATGCTCTGCCTGAGCTTGAGGCCGCGCATGCCGAACAGCTGCGCGATGAGTCGCTGCTCGCCGATCTGCTGCGCAGCGAGGCGGCCGTCCGCGGTCCGGCGGTCGCCCTGGAGCGCTTCGAGCGGTACCGCCGCGATCTGCGCGATCGTCTCGGCGCCGACCCGGGCGAGTTGCTACAGCGGGTGCACCGGGACCTGCTGGCGCTGGACCGGCCGGTGCGCCAGGGCGTGCGGTACGACTCGACGGCGCTGGTCGGCCGTGACGATGATCTCATCCGGCTTCGTGCCCTGACCGTAAGCTCGCGCGTGGTGTCCATCGTCGGGGCGGGCGGGCTGGGTAAAACCCGGCTGGCGCAGGCGATCGCCCGCGACGTAGCTGTGCCGGCCGTGCACGTCGTCGAGCTCGCGGGGGTCTCGTCGGCCGACGACGTGGTGGGCGAGGTCGGGTCGGTACTCGGAGTCCGTGACTCTATCCAGGGCCGCCGGGTGCTTACTCCGGAACAGCGGGCTGACGTCCGGGGACGCATCGCCCAGCGGCTCGCGCAGTCACCCGGCCTGCTGGTGCTGGACAACTGCGAGCACCTGATCGACGCGGTGGCCGCTCTAGTGGCGTTCCTGGTCTCGGTCACGTCCGACCTGCACGTCCTCACGACCACCCGCGCGCCGCTCGGCATCGCGGCCGAGCGCGTCTACCTGCTCGCGGAGCTGGCAACGGGCGACGCCGCCGAGCTGTTCCGGGAGCGGGCGGTTGCCGCACGGCCGAGCGTCCGCCTCCCTGAAGAGGCAGTGACCAGCATCGTGAGTCGGCTAGACGGGCTGCCACTAGCCATTGAACTTGCCGCGGTCCAAGTTCGTGCGATGGCGGTCGAGGAGATCGACCGGCGGCTGGAAAACAGGTTCGCACTGCTGCGCGGCGGCGACCGCAGCGCGCCTGACCGGCACCAGACGCTGCTTGCCGTTATTGACTGGTCATGGAATCTGCTGCAGGCAGCCGAGCGCCGCGCTCTCCGCTGGCTGGCATTGTTCAATGACGGGTTTACGCTCGTCGCCGCCGAGACAGTGCTTGGCGCGGACGCCATGCTCGCGGTCCAGGGTCTGGTCAGTCAGTCACTGCTGAGCGTCGTGGAGACGCCGCTCGGCGTGCGGTACCGGATGCTCGAGACCGTCCGCGAGTTCGGCCGGATGCAGCTTGTCGACGCTGGCGAAGACCTGGCGGCACGTACCGCGCTGCGCCGCTGGGCGGCTGACTACGCGGACGATCACGGCGGCCGCCTGACCGGGCCTGACCAGTTCGCGGCGATCGACGCGTTGGCCGCCGAGGAGACAAATCTGGCCGACGAGTTGCGCGCTGCTATCGCCGACGGAGATCGCGTTGCCCTTGTTGAGCTACTGGCAGCGCTGGGGATGTTCTGGACGATTCGCGGCGCGCACATGCGCCTGCTCGCGCTGGTCGATGCCGTCGCCGACGCGATCGGCGATTGGCAGCCGCCGCCGGAGTTGAACGACGTGGCCTCCGTGGCGATAGCGGTCATGCTGACTAACGGCATCATCGGTGGCACCGAAAGGTTCGGCGAGCTGCAAGCGGTGCTGCGCCGACTGGATCGTGGCGCGGTCAGCGACCTGCGCGCGTCCGGGATGGCCGCGGTCATGCTGGCAGCTGACCTGGCCGACCCGGAAGCTTTCCTCGGACGCCTAGAGCAGCTTGCTCACGACAGCGACCGCCACACAGCGCTCGTTGCTTGCATCTGGCTCAGCAACATGCGCGAGAACACAGGGGACCCGGTCGGCGCGATCAGGGACGCACAGCACGCGCTGGACCTTGTCGGTTCCGGCGATGGGCCGTGGACGATCGCGGCAGCGCGGGCTGAGCTTGCGAGCCTCACGATGCACGTCGGCGACCGCGCCGCGGCGGTGGTGCACGCCCGCGCCGCGCTGCCCGTGATGCAGCGACTAGGGGCCGGCGATGACGAGATGCAGCTGCGCTCGCTACTCGCGTCCTGCGCGATAGCCGAGGGGCGGCTGGCAGAGGCGGAGGCTGAGGTTGCCCGCATGGAGCGGATAGGCGTTGGCGGGACCGTCTTTGCCGGGACCATGTTCCGGGGCATCTGCCGTGCCGAGCTGACGCTGGCGCGCGGCGGCTACGCCGATGGGCTGGCCCTCTACCGCGACTGCCTGGCCCGGATGCGGGAGATCGAGTTTCCCGGCGTCCCCAAGACCGGCATCGAGCCCTGGTCGCTGTTCGGTGCGTCGATGACGCTGACGGCTTTCGCCTACTACGCGACAGGCACCGACGAGACACACGGGACCGCCCTGTTCAGCGCCTGCCGCGCAGACGCGCTGCGACTCCTGACCGACGCGCCTGCGGACCTGGACTATCCGGTCACTGGGATGGTGCTGTTCGCGCTCGGAACATGGGGCCTGCTGCGCGGGGCCGCGCCAGCCGATGACGCGATACGGTTGCTCGTCCTTGCTGACCGGTTCGCCTACAACCGCTCGGTGCCGACGATGATGTGGGAGCGCATCGCGCCGCACGCTGAGGAGTCCGCGCCGGGGCGGATCGCCGAGTTCCGAGGAGAGTACGGCAACCAGCGCCCAGCAGACCTGATCGGTGCCGCCTGCCAGGTGATCGAGCGGCTTCCCGGCTGACACATCGCTGCGCTAGATGTGCCGCTTGTAGCTGTAGACGGAGAGCGGCGCGAAAATCGCGATCACGGCCAGGCCGGCCAGCAGCGTCCAGCCCACCTCGCCGCTGATCACGCCGTGGTTAGCCAGGTCGCGGGACGCCGACACCAGGTGCGAGACGGGGTTGACCCGGACGAATGCCGCCAGCGCTCCGGGCAGGGTGCGCACCGGCACGAACGCGTTGGACAGGAAGGTCAGCGGGAACAGGAACAGCATCGAAATGCCCTGCACGCTCCGGGCGTTGCGGGCGATCGTGCCGATGAACGTGAAGATCCAGGCGATGGCCCACCCAGTGAAGATCGCTAGCACGATCGCGCCCAGCACGCCTGCAGCGCCGCCGCCGGGCCGGTACCCGATGATCACTCCCATGAGAAACGTCAGGCCGGCGGCGATGAGATAGCGCACCAGGTCTGCGACCATCGGGCCAGCCAGCGGGGCGATGCGGGCGATCGGGAGAGCCTTGAACCGGTCGAAGACGCCCTTCTCCATGTCCTCGCGAAGCTGCACCCCGGTAGACATGCAGGTGGTCAGCACGGTCTGAGCCACGATGCCAGGGATAAGCAGCGGCAGGTAGCTCTTCACATTGCCGGAGATAGCGCCGCCGAAGATGTAGGCGAACATGGCTGTGAACAGCAGCGGCTGAAGAGTGACGTCGAAGAACTGCTCCGGGTTCCGGCGCATCTTCTTCAGCGAGCGCCAGGCCATGAACAAGGTCTGGCTGACGGTCTCGCTGAGAGTGGTGTGCGGGCGCGCCCGGGCGACCGCAGTCGCCGGATCTACGACGTGCGTCCTGGCGCGGACGCCCGGTGACGTCTGGCTTGCGGTTACGGTGCTCATCTGGCCTCCACCAATGGCTCGTCCGGGCTGGATTCGTCTGACTGAGCTGCGTCGCCGGTGTCATGGCCGGTGAGCGCGAGGAACACCTCGTCGAGCGTCGGCTTGGCCACGCTCACCGAGACGATCGTCACGCCGGCCTGCCGGAGTCCGATGAGCACGTCACCGGCAACATCGGCGGTCTCGAGCGGCACGTTCATCCGCCCTGACTCGGGCGTCAGCACCGGCGCCCGGCCGACGACGCGCCAGACGACCTGCCGCGCGAGGTCGTGGTCGGCGCCGTCGGCGAGCTGGAGCTGCAGAGTCGAGCTGCCCACCGAAGTCTTCAGCTCGTCTGGGGTCCCCTGGGCGACCTTGCGCCCGTGGTCGATGACGGCTATCCGGTCCGCGAGCTGGTCAGCCTCGTCGAGGTACTGGGTCGTCAGCATGATCGTGCAGCCGTCGGCGACCAGACCCCGGATCGTGTCCCACATCTGCCCGCGGGTGCGGGGATCGAGCCCGGTGGTCGGCTCGTCCAGGAAGATCAGCGGTGGTCGGCTGATCAGGCTGGCCGCTAGGTCCAGGCGGCGCCGCATGCCGCCGGAGAACTGGGAGAGCGGCTTGTTTGCGGCCTCCTCCAGGCCGAACTGCGCCAGCAAGTCCGTGGCAGTGGCGCGGGCGTCAGCCGAGCGCAGTCCCTGGAGCCGGCCGAACAGCCACAGGTTCTCGGTCGCTGTCAGGTCCTCGTCTACCGACGCGTACTGCCCGGTGACGCCGACTAGCTGGCGGACCCGGTGCGGCTCGCGGGCGACGTCCACTCCGAACACGCGAGCCTGCCCTGCATCGATCGGGAGCAGCGTCGCGAGCATCCGAAGCATCGTTGTCTTCCCGGCCCCGTTCGGGCCGAGGACGCCGAATATCTCGCCCTGCTGGACCTCCAGGTCGACGCTATCCACGGCGCGGACCTCTCCGAAGGCCTTGACCAGGCCAGTGGCCGACACGCTAGCTGTCGTCATCGCTGTGCTCCCCTTCTCCGGCCGGACTGGCACGTGTGACAAAGCTAGGCGGGGCCGGTTACACCACCCTTACGTCGCGGTTTCACCGACTGGGATCGAGTTGACACCTCGTATTCCTAGGCATAGGGTCGCTTGGTATGAATCGAGAACGGCTGAAGGGCAACCTGGACTTGCTGCTGCTGTCGGTGCTCGCCGCCGGGCCCGCGCACGGGTACGCGATCATCTCGGCTCTACGCAGCCGCAGCGCAGGCACGTTTGACCTGCCGGAAGGCACCGTGTACCCGGCGCTGCACCGGCTGGAGGACGCGGGGCTGCTCGCCAGCTCGTGGGCCGATGCCGACGGGCGGCGGCGGCGTGTCTACGGGCTCACCGACGAGGGCTCTGCCGCGCTCGCCGCCGAGCAGACCGAGTGGCAACTGTTCGCCACCGGCATCCAGGCCGTGCTGGGGTGGTCCGCATGAGTGACCTGATCGGGGAATACCTCAATGAGCTCCGCGCGAGCCTGCGGCTCGCGCCGGCCGAAGCCGAGCTCATTGTGGCAGAGGCCGAGGATCATCTGCGGACGACGGCGTCGGCCGGACTGGCGACCGGGATGACCGAACGCGAAGCGCAGCAGGCAGCGATCTCGGCCTTCGGGTCTGTGGGTGCCGTCGTCCGGGCGCACGAGTCAAGACCGGGAAACCTCATCAAGGGCAGGTCCGCTACCGAAATACTCAGCGACCTGTTCTGGTCAGCCTGGAAGCTGGGCGGCATCGGGCTAATCGCGATCGGGCTCAGTGGTCTCGTCGTGCTCCTCATGAACGTCGCGTTCGGCCGGACTTTCACCGGCCAGGCCCCGCCTGGGGTGACGTTCGCGAAGGCCAACTGCGCGTACTGGATGGCCCTGTGGCCTGGTGCGCACACCTGTGCAACCGCTCACATGCTGGAGGCCAGCAGCGACGGGGTCGACCTCCGAGTCGTCGCCGGGATAGTCGGGCTCGTCCTGCTTCAGGCCTACGGCATTGCCCGCTACTTCTGGCGCCGAGGCGGCCGCGGACCCGCCGTGCTGCTGGCCGGCTACTTTCCTGTCGTGGCGGCATGTGTCTTCGGCGCCGGCGCCTTCGGGCTAGCGCTGGCCCAGCTGACCGGTTTCACAGTCAGCGAGGGACCCGGCGCATACCTGAGCGGCGCCCTAGTGGCCGCAGCACTCGCAGTCGGCTACGGCGTCAGGGCCCCGGATAGCCGCACCGGCTTTACCACGTAACTGACGCCCTATGCGCCGGGGGCGCTCTATCCGGCGGGACCGTTCGCCTTACGGTCAGTACATGGCGCGGATTAATCGCTGGCACGGGCGAGCCCCCGACGCTATCGGCCAGGCTGCCGGCCGCATGCGATCGAAGCTCAGGCAGCGGTTGCACTCCCAGCCTCGCATCCAGGTGAGCGAGCGGCAGCGTCGGCCGCTACCGCTGCTGAGGCAGCGGCTACCGTCCGGGCGCGGCGCGATGGAGCAGCCGAACATCACCAGCCAGGGCGCCGGGGTGCTCACCTTCCGGTTCTGGCTCGCAGTAATCCTGGCGGGCGTGGCCGCCGGCTTGCTGGGCGCGTTGATGATGGCGCTGCTGTTCAACGTGCAGTACGCCGCTTTCGGCTACCACGAAGGCACGCTGCAGCACGGGATCGAGCATGCCTCCGCCCTGCGGCGGATCGTTTCCCTGCTGATCGCGGGCGTGTTCGGCGGCGTCGCCTGGTTCCTGCTGCGCCGCTACACGCGCGGCGAGTCGTCCGAGATCGACGAGGCGGTCTGGAACGGGAACGGGCGGCTGTCGTTCCGACGGTCTTTGGGGACGTCAGTCATCTCCGAGGTGGTCATCGGGATGGGCGCCTCGATCGGCCGGGAAGCAGCGCCGAAGCTGCTCGGCGGGGCCTCGGCGAGCCTGCTAGCGGACTGGAGCGGCTTGTCAACGCAGCAGCGGCGGCTGCTAGTGGCCTGCGCCGGCGGCGCCGGGCTGGCGGCGGTGTACAACGTGCCGCTAGCCGGCGCGCTGTTCACAGCCGAGATTCTGGTCGGCAGCATCACCCTGCCGGTCATTCTGCCGGCGCTGGCCTGCTCGTGGATCGCCACCGCAACCGCCTGGGTGTACCTGCCCAACCAGGCCACCTACATCGGCATCCCCGACTACCGCTTCAGCGGGTCGCTAATGACCTGGTCGCTGCTGGCCGGGCCGGTGATCGGACTGATCTCGGCGGCGTACATCCGGCTAATCGGCTGGGTGTCATACCACCGGGCCAGCGGAACCCGGGTGCTGTACGCGCCAGTTGTCGCCTTCGGGATGCTCGGCGTCATCGGTATCTGGTACCCGCAGTTGTTCGGCAACGGGCTCGACATGGCCCGCGACGCATTCCTCGGCGTTGGCGGATTGAGCCTGCTGCTCGTGCTGGCCGCACTCAAGCCGCTCG
>Ga0335073_10008155_pt1 | contig 14687 bp, 13 predicted proteins | sample Lox_Sample_22_FD_207093 | JGI IMG/M metagenome (GOLD analysis project Ga0335073, IMG submission 207093) | Soil microbial communities from Loxahatchee National Wildlife Refuge, Florida, United States - Lox_Sample_2.2 | ecosystem: Environmental > Terrestrial > Soil > Wetlands | place: USA... | reverse complement strand
GCGCGGGGCCGGACGACTCGGATAGCCCTGATAAGACGCAGCTGCGGCCGTGGTGGCAGTGGCTGTTGGACAAGTGGAAGGAGGCCGAGGAGAAGCTGTCGAAGTTGTTTGGCAAAGTTGGCAGTGGTGATGGCGATGAGGCTTCGTAGCATGTTTTGCTGTTGGGATTTGCGGAGTTCAGGACGGCATTAACATGGAATTGGCGTGGTTACGGTCTGGTATATCGGCGTTGGTTAAGTGTTACTTGTTGGGCTCCTGGAGTGTATATTATAGACTGTAACTTGCCCTAGATTTCGTAACTGCGCTAATGGCTTTGTATATCTTTGTCGTTGACTGCTTTGGCTCTGATTGTGATTGAGATTGCATCTGTTTAAAACGACAATGAACGAAGAGCAGTAAAAGGTAGAAACTCATACACAGGCGTCAAGAACCAGATCATTAAAGCTAAACAAGCGGAATCAGAAGCGAAGCTTGATGCATCTTGAATTTTTGGAAGCTCTCGCAAAGTTTCAGCAGGTCTATGCCTTCAAATATTCACAACGCCGCCTCTGAATGTAGTCCAACCAACGTCCTTCTTAGATTGTCTCAACCTTCCCGCGAAGCCTCCTTAGGCACGTAATTCTGCATCTCGAACATGAACCCTTTAACCTTGGCATCTCTCAGTAGCTCCAGGTATCGTTCTAAGAAGGCTGTCAGCGTAGTGATGGGTTGTGACCTGAACCGCCGTTTACCTCTCAGGTGTCCACACTTCTCCAAATGATTGACGCCGTGCAGGCGGTAGCATTTGCCCATCTCATCTCTCACTAGTCGTGTCATCATAACTTTGACCCACTGCTCGCGCACAATGGCATCCTGCGCAGCTTTGAGAGCGTGCTGGTCGTCGTAGTCGACACCGTCGAAGGTTGGCGGTACGGTAGGCTTCTTCGCGAGAAAAGCGGCGGACTCGGGCGTCGGCATTGTGGAATTGAGCCGTCGACACACCTGTAACGGAGGAATTGAAGGAGTGCTGGACGGCGTTGCGAAGCTCCGTCTGTAGGTGTGGATGGGAAGAGACGTCGAAGCTGCAGCTTGGCGTTGGCAGTTTATCCGCTGCCAGCTCCAGTTAGGTCCGTACTGTGGCTCGGGCAGTGGTCCCCCACGCCAAGCCCAGCGCTGTAGCGGAGTCCCGCTCCGCTACAAGCACCAGCCACAGCTAACGTTCAACTGCCCAAACCTCTCTAAATGCCCACATTCGCAGCACCACTATAATTCCTACTCACGCTCTTCAGCGCACTGTGCTCCCTCTTTCTTTCCCATGCCATCCAGTCCTCCGGAATACCCTGTTCTCACTCTCACCCTGATACTTTCGACCATTTTCAGTTCCTCGGCCTTTCTTCTGCAACTGTCAGCCCTCGCACCTGCACACTCGCTCCTCCACCTTTCCTCCTCGATTTTCACCACTCCCAGCCTGCCTTCGGCCTCTTTCAATCTGCCTTCGCGAGCCGTCGCACAGGAAAGACAAGAAGCGCTGTGGAGACGGACGGTCTGGAAAGGGTGGGCGCGAGGCGTGCAGAGTTGAGCAGAGTGCAGCGATGGGGACGGATGGATGCCGGTAGGACTGGTTTGCCGGATGACGGTGCACGAAAGAAGCGGCGGGCCGCTGAAGAGGCCGTGACCGCAGGCTGTGAAGATGTAGTATTTCTAGAAGCACATGTTCGATTCTGTGCGATTGCTCAGCTAACGTCCGTCCTGTTGTCCCGAAACGCACCCTGTAGCGAAACATATTATAGGTACTTCAAATTCAAACGAGTCTAGCTCTGTGATCGCGTCGAATCTCCGCGAGTTTTTGGCATCGATCATGTTGTTTGTGCATTCCTGAACACTCCCTGCCCGCCGCTCAGAAAAATTACGCTAGCTTCGTCGCTGCCGCCTTGATTCCGCAGAGCCTTTTTCATGCTGTAGCAAGACGCCATCGACCCGCAGCACCACCGTCGAGCTCTTTTTGCTTTTCAGTTTCATTGGACGATTTGATCTGGATTTCCGAGTCTTTTCCCCCATACTGGGCTGTCATGTTAGCCCTGTGGCGGCGGTGGTGCGCTGGGACATACTACGTACACTGTCACCGCGTCGATTGGTACCTTTGATCCAAGCGATCAAGGGGTCCCTAGTTAGCGCGAGGTCACTCGGCACAGTTATAAATCTTACATAATGCGCTCACTCTTTTAACTTAGCGTCTGTGGCTGGTGACAGTTTTATGCCTGAGGCGAACAGGCACAATTGTTCCTTCGTGCCGAAACAGTAGTTTTGTCCCTCCGTGCCGAAACAAAGGACGCTGTGGGCTGTACGGCGGAGAAAGCGCCAGACCAGCACCAACACGTTCGAGTACTCACTGGATGTATGTCTGCCATGCAGAAACCTTCGAAGAAGCGTTAACTGAACCTCGTAGCAACTTCTTCAGTGACACGCCAGCGCGCCAGCGACGACGGCGTCCCCCTCAGAGCGCGAGGAGCTGCAAACGGCTCACATCATGCAATCGGCATCGTTTACGCACCCTGACTACGATCGCTCTAACCTCAAGCTTGCCTCGCGCCTCTAGAGAAGCAGCATGGCTCTCTCATCGCCTTGCCGGATAGTTATCAGGCTCCTTCACAGATGATATCAATCTTCTCTTTCGTCAGCTTTGCCGTTACAAGTTCCTCTCCACGGGCTACTTCAATGCCACGGTCAAGCAAGGACTTAAAAGTTTCATCACCTTCCTTCTTTGGACGCATTACCTGAAGCACATGGACCAAATACTCTCGGTCGCTGCACATGCCAGATGTTGGCTTAGGCATGTCATTGAGTGCAACGGTGGCCATATCCTGCGGCTGCTTCTGAGCTTCAGCGAATACTGGAGTCTTAGACTCGTCGCAGTCGAGAACAAACTTCGCAATCTCGGGACCCGTAAGATGGCGTGCCCACGCTACTTTAAAGTCCGCTTGGACTTGAACGCCTGCGACTTGAAGGGCGGCGTGAAGTGCGTCGAAAGCGACCAAGCCGAGGAGGTTGCCTTCCCAGCTCATAGACCTCGTCCGAGGGGACAATGCGACCGCCATGATCTGCTTGATGACCGCAACTTCAGCTGGAGAAGCAGAAGTCTCATCAAATTGAATCTTGACTGCTCCGTCAAGATTTGATACATTGACGGACATGGTTGGTTCATGGCCGGGAGGTCTGCTGACATTTTTACACTGAGCCTCTTCGTCGATTTCATTCCCCAATGAGATGGACTTCATAAGGCCACTCAGGTCAACGCTCAGGTTCGGCTCGTTTGCCTTTCCTACTCGCTCCTCCAAAGTGTGCTTTTGCAGGTCCTGCTCTTGTCTCTCCAATTCTCTCAACTTCCTATCCGCCTCGTGCACTTCCAACCAATTATAACAACCCCATTGCCGCTCGTCCCCAGTCTCACACAGTTCATGCCAGAAGTGGACCCTGCTGCCGAAGTATTTCTTCGCAATCTTGTGCACGTTTTCAATATATGGTGCTGCGGGCGTTGTTAGGCACCCGCTAACCTTGGAACTGAAGCGGAGAAAGTAATTGCAATGGTCGGGGTTGTGAGGCATGTGCGGACATTCGCCGACCATGAACGAAATGTAAACGCTGTCGCAGTGGCCAGAATCTGTAGGCATTTCCAAAACTTTACCATCCGTTCTTCGTCCTTCTTTATCATAGACATTCTCGTATGTGCGTATGATTTCGTCTAGAAATCGACGGTAGATCTCCTTATTCGAGGCAGTTGCTTCGAGCCGTGGGCATATATCGAAACCGCAGCCGAAGCCCATGGTGATCGAATTATTGTTCCGCTTGGTGCACGAATGTATGAAAATTTACGGAAGCATCGTCAGATGGAAACAGTTATGGACACTTCACTGCATTATGTACGCGGGCGCAAGGTGGGGTTTGCGGCGGCGATTGCGCATCAGTCTTTCCGACGTTTGGTTGGTCAAGCCAATCTGGTGACTTCATAAGTCTCCGCCTCGAGCGCTTTACACCACCCCTCTCGCCTCGTACACTGAGCAGACCTCTCCCTGAGCAAATACGGAAATCTCGGGGATGCTGCTGCCGTCTCGTCGCAGTATACAACAAGGAGTCGTAATGTCAAGATTCTAATCAACTGTGGGAGTTTCGGCGTGGAGGCGGTGAGTCTACGTGTCACTCACTCAGAGCCACTGACGACAGCAATGCTGTGTAACGTTGCTCCGTGCCCCTTTACACATGATCGTTTGTCTCTATAGCAAGAATCACTCTCAAACTCGCGTCGAACATCAAATTGCTGCCCTCATGTCTCCGACGAAATCGACGCCTACGAGGAAGTCGACGCCTACGAAGAAGTCGATGCCTCCGAAGAAGTCGATACCTCCTAAGAAATCGGTGCCTCCCAAGACTTGGTCAATGTACCCATCACTCCACAACGACGTGTCCGCCCTCCTTCGCAAGCACAAGCTTGTGGGCTTGCTGCTCTTGGTGGATCAAGAGCTTTCGAACCATGACCGCTTCTTTATCCAACACCGCGACTCTGTCCACCGCAAAAACTAGCGTGATGTTTCACACCCAGCATTGCCTCAACCTCGTCCCGCACCGCTGTGAATTCTTTACGAAGAGGGTGGGGTGTTACAGGCTTGGTCACCGTAGTTGTAAGTGAGATTTGCCTCCTTATAATCTTTCACACAGGTCTCGGGGTTCGGGCAAGTCGAAGTCAGTTCATTTCGGGTTTTGATGTGACCACAGGAGTAAAACGTCGTGGTCAACACACACATCCTAAGTAATGGTTTAATAAGAGGTTCTCTTACGGTTGTGGTGAGTACTAGACTTACTTTGCAGGTAATGCGTACCGAGTATGATAGCAATCGGGAGAGAAAAGGTGTTGATAACGATCGACTGGAGGCAGCAGTCGCAAAAAGGCAAGCCACAGGTAGGTATCAGCCACAGTCTTGGCTTCAAATATGCGCAGCTCCCTGGAGGTCAAAACTTTGGCTCTGCTCAACTCCGTCGCTCTCGTTGTCTCCACATTCCGGTCTCGCCACGTCTTACTCGACGTCTTAGCTAACCAGCAGTGCTTAATGGGTCTTGAGCTTTACATCCACCCCTGCGTAAATCAACCGCCTAACTATCTTCATCATCCACCACCTGATAAGCCCCTCAGAATTCGGATTCAAGGGCCGTTGGAGACCATACAGAAGCTCGTATCTTGGCATCCGATCGGGCCTTTTCCGCAGCCAGGAGGATTGAAGCTAGCGAGCCTTACGCATCAGAAACTATACGGGGGGGAAGGAGATAAGGTAGCTCCGGCGGTGCGAGATGAGTACTTGGCGTGGGTAGTAGAAGGAGGAATACCACAGGAGTAAGACCGCGATTTCTAAAGCGGCTGTTTGATGATCATTGGAACTGACTATTTTCTAGTGACATCGACTACTACGGTGTCACATTTGACCACCTCGTCCCGGCCGATGATCCAGACCCAGAGGTACTCGCGATCAACATCATTGAAGTGGATAATGACGGAGGAGTATATGCGGATGGAGGAGTACACGCGAACAAATACCTTTTGTTCCCAGTAGATCCGACAGAATACACAGGGAAGAAGGTGCTCGCCGTGCCTAGATGTTGTCAGCATAAGAAAGGCACGCAAGATCGCGAGCGAATAAATGGCGAGGTCGCTGAGAGGGATAAGAGATCATGTAATGTCCGTCCCTTTGTTTCGAGACGCACCCTGTAGCGATACAAATCACAGGTACTTTGAATTCAAGTGAGTCTGACTCCGTGAGCGCATTGAATCTTCGCGTGATTCGGCATTGGTCTTGTTGTGTGTCCATTCCCGAACAATCCCTGCGCCGCTGCTCTGAAAATTTCATTCGCATCGTCGCTGCCGCCTTGATTCCGGAGAGCCTGTTTCATGCTGATCCAAGACGCCCTCAACCCACAGCAACACCATTGAGCTCTTCTGGCTTTCCAATATCATTGAACGATTTGATCTGAATTTCCGAGTCTTTCCCCCATGCTTGGCTGTCAGTGCTAGGCATGTGGCGGCTGTTGTGCGCTGTCACAGGCAATGTCGCCACGTCGATTGGTACCTTTGATCGAAGCGATCAGGGGTTCCTCGTCAGACGGAGGCCACTAGGCATTTCTCGCTTGAAAATAACATCGTATTGAATCTTACAAAATTAATTGCCTGAGGCATATATGTGGCTAAGTTAATATATCCCACAAGCGAGTCGGCCACAAACTTTTAGCCCCTAGCACTTCCCCGGGGCAGGCCACTAACTTAGCGACCACCCACTACATTTAGTAGAAAAAAAACCGCCGCACTGGTTCCAGATAATTACATGTAGTGTTGGATTAAATGCATCAAACGTTAGGTCAATTTACAATATAGTACGGTGCAAGTAGGGGAGGCCGATGCGCTTCTCCCATACCACGAATGGAACGATGCACAGCATGCCCAAGGCCGCCGCAGTTTTCTCAATTGAACCTGACATCTTGCAGAGAACTGGCTGAATAACAATAATACAATGACCATAACTCCATGGACTCGCGGGAAACAACTTGAGGTGCTCAATCAGAGGATGTGGTTTCGACACGGCGGGTTTCTCGCCACGGGCAGCCAGACCTTACATTCATCAAAGCTATGATCTAGGACATTCACCTCCTCATACATGAATAAGACGCGGCCATGCGTCGATCAAAAACAAAAGCGCCAATTCAGCACAGGATCTGTGCTGTTGTCGACCAAAGAGTCCAGAATGTAAGTAAAGCGGTGCTGTAAACCAATCTGATGATCTACCCAAACGCCATGCTCGACGTTGATGCGAAGCCAATCGTCGTAAAGTGTAAATGCCCAAGTTGGATATGTCGATATCGATGGATGAAATCAAGACAAGTCGTCATTACTGATAGACAATGTAATGGTATGTAGTCGTGAGACAACAGTGCTGACGAAGACTCCTGGTGCCTCCAAAGCGCATTGAACAGCCATATGGATGAACTTGCGCCGGCACTTGGCAAAACCTACTATGACTTCTTCCCAGAAGCCTTTGTTTCTTTTCCTTTGAAGGGATTCTTGACGTTGTCGTTAACCCAATCTTTGAACGATTCCCAAACATTTTGGTTGAGCTTGTGGCTGAGCTGACGATAACTATACATTTCTCCCCAACAGTCTCGACCCCATTGGCAACCTGCCATGTTGACGAGGAAATCTCTATCCTCAGATCTGTAATGAATTTTCGTATCATCTCCATTTTCGCCGCAAGCACCCGGCGGAAAGCTGTTGATTTTTCTCTGGGGTATGAATGCCATGCTGGCACGTATCCACGGTTGGTTTTTGTACAAATACTCGAGAGCATCTTGCTCTTTATGTTCCCACTCCATGTGTTTCTGCTCGTAGCCGACTGGATCCCACCAAATATCCAAAAGTTGATCAGTCCATTGGCTTCGACGTATGAAAAAGGATCCGAGGTTGAATCCACCACAATCTTGAGGTATGATGAGATTGATGGAGTTCGGGTCGCCATCACCCACTAGGGAGTGGCCGTTAGCGTCAAGGTAATTAGCCTCGAAAGGATGTGTGATATTTAGGGGATTGTAGACGTTAATGTCGCGATACGTGTTGTCTTGCAATTGATTGAAGATGTGCTTTTGCAGTGAATATGACGGCTCCATTATGTATGTGTTGAGATCGAGCCACCAAAACCTAACAAAAAGTCAGCGTGACAGTACAATTGCTTGGAATAAATGAATTTACCATTCGGCATTGGGATGAGTCCGCATGCTGTTACGAATGGTATCGACTTTCTCCCAGCTTTCCCTCCATTCGTGTGCGTATCTCTTCTTTGTGCTCATGTCGACAATCTCGAGGTCGTACCCCCAAGTTCGTGAGTAGTGTCTCTTGTTCCTCACACTATCTCGTTCTATAGCCCACTCTCGGGCTCCTTTCCACTCCATAACGCCACCACCCTCGTTCGCGGCCAGCATGATGACAAACTTCTTGCCACCACCTAGATGTCGTCTATACAGCCGGTGTGCAGGTGTAACGTAGAACAGGATAATCAGGAGAATAATTGTTACAACCGCTAGTATCTGCTTCCGCAGTTTCCAAAGTGCTCGACCGAAGAAAGCGAGAATATCTCGAGGCTTGTTTCTCCGGGCTGGTGTCCACCTGCCGCGGCCCAATTTTTCTTTCTCGGCATGGCTTTGTGAGTTGAAGAAGGGTAGTTTACCGGACACACGCCGAAAGTATCTTCCAATTCCCTGATTTCGCGGTGCGAAGGATAGGATTCCGCGTACCTCGGCGCTCCTCGATTGTGCACTCGCCCAAGTTATACTGGCGCTACCGTTGGGATATGTTCTGACGGGGCTTGCTCTTCGACTTGAGCCATCATAAGGTGTAGTAAGGCCAGGACTAGACCAACCTCCGCCTCTCTGAGGGGATGGCGATCTAGACAGAGACATGATGTTATCTGACGTGATATCCGGGACGGGAGGAAGGGTGCTTCCAAACCCTCTGGAAGGCACACCAGACGATCTAGCCTGTGTACTGGGGTCGAATTGGCTTGCGCCGGTTTTGAAAATGGGGGAGTGGACGTCGGCCGACGAACGGCGGCGCTGATGTGAGTATTCGGAAAGCGACGCGGTCGACGCCAGCGTGAGCGATTGATGGCTCTGAGCCCGACGGAGGTGAATGGAAGGGTGAGCTTGCAGTTCCAGCGGCAGATACCGCAAGCTCCCTGACGCCGGCGCAAGTCGTTAATGAAGTGAGGATGGGGGACGGATTCTACTCCTATTCGATAGGAGGAGACGCGCTGGGCGTTGTGACGGGATCAGAGGAATTACAAGATTAGTCCTCAACGAGGTGGAACATGTAGTCTCAGAAACGAAGAGTCGCAAAGGCCAGCGGTAGTGGCTGATAGACTACGGCCGCTTAGGTGTTCAGAGAGATGCACTGGTGTTACAATGCGCTACCGGCAAGTCCCTCAAAAGCAACGGAGCCGTATCCAATCAAGGTTGCGGCGAAGGAAGGTAGTAGGATGGCGAAGGAGCGGCGCAGGCCATTCGAAGAAGAGAGTCGGCAAGGAGCAGACGTATTAGAGATAGGAGCGATGAGAAAGATCGAGAAACAAAGCGCTGATGTTGTTTTCGCCGATACGTAGACTAAAAGCTCACCCAACTAAATTGAGTAGAGGCCCATCCGCTCTTGGCAGAGGGCGGTCCAGCTGCCGCCACCGAAATGGCTTCTGATACGAACACGACGGGTTTGCTGGTGGCGGAAGTTGTGTTCAGGAATGAACGCCTGCACCGTTATCTACCTATATGATTGTGCAATTCGCTGGTCCACTGATACAATCATGGGGTGACCTGGACGGGGCCGGTTCGAAGCAACCTCGTTCCCCACACACACGACTCATGCTGTCTTATTTCTCTATTCTTCGCGTGGCTTGCAGAAGACTACCGCATACTGCATGCGTCCATTAGTGCAAACCAACGGTTCCGTGAAAAGCGCTACTATCGATTCTTGCATTGCTGCTCTCATTTGAACAGGTGACAGCGGTGGGCAGGAGAACACAGAAGCCAACCTCGATGCAGCCAAAAAGCCAAATGAAGGGTCAGCCCCATGGCGGGCTGCAACGGCCGTGCTATATCAAGAACACCCCTTGTCGACTTCCCAATTCGGAGCAGCACAGTATGATTTCAACCTGGTATTAGGATCTGAGCACGAGGAGCCGTGGGCCCGGTTTTCCCTGTCGCTCAATACCGCAACGTCGTGGCCCGTTCGTGCAGAGGAGAAATTGACAGTTGGTCTGAGTTCCAGCCAAGTGTCAGCAAGCACTCGGCGCTCAAGCTAATCGAACAGATCGACTATTCAGCGTTCTGTCTGCGTTGACTACAGATGAGAAGCTAAATACCTCTTAACTCGAATCCAGCAAGTGGTATTAGCATTGAGCTCGTCCTCTAGCTACGCTCCAATCTTGCATACGACACGTACTAACATTCCTCGGTTCTGCTACTAAAAGCGATACACCTCTCCTTTACCGTTCTACCGTCTTCCAGCACCACTTTACCAACGGCATACAAACGGCTTCCACAAAATCTAGAACAAAGCCTGAGCGGGTGAAGTTCAGCCATCGGAAGGTAGCCACGCGCTTTCTCCGTCTATTTTAGGCTCAGAGTGTCGTCGGACAAAGTGAGAAGCGCCGATGTGGCCGTCGAATAGGCGCCTGCCAGCCCCCACCTTGACTCACCATTGGCTCGACCCCAACCAGACGCTCTCATCCACTTATGCCTCTCAAACACCTTTCTCCGCCTACGCTGCGCCAGAATGGATCTCTATTCACCAATCGTCCTACTAGTGCCGCTCTTCTTGAAGATATTGTCCAATGTGAGGCTCTTGAACTATGCGCAAATCAGGCCTATATATCCATCGCCGTCGGGATCTGATGCAAAACTGCCTTTGGGAGTCACACCTGCATCACCGTCTGATTTTCAACAGTTCGCGGTTCAATCAGATACCTTTCTTGTCTCTTTCCGGCTACTTTGCTTGCCATTATCCGTATTCCATCTGCCTTCCGTTTGCGTGGTCGCGTTGGTTCTTTGTTTCATAAACCTGACCCTCCATCTCCACATACCAGTCGTTCCTTATGCCAATCATTCCTCGCAAACTACTTCCTAGAGTACTCTCCTGTACATCAATGTCTCGCGACTATTAAAAAGGCCACTGAGTCGTTCAACACTCATGGAGACTCCATAATTTTCATTACCTCCGAGATCCCTAATCCATTCCCAGCCTCGAATCGCCAATCTCACCATTCTCAGGATCCAAAATGCCTGGATACGTAGCTCAGGACTTCGCTACGTCTCCTCCGCGAAACTTCAGTCGTCCTACTAGGTCCGTCAGTGTGAGCACGGTATCTACGCAACCGCGGGAGTCTGTCTTGCAAGGCCAGTCACAAGTGAAAGATCCCTCCCGGCCATATCCAACTTATCCACCACCGCCTTATTCTAGAGGTGCAAATCGTCCTGGAGAAGATGATTTGAACGGGTCCTTCGATGAACTATCGGACGTCACCTACGTTCCAGGGCACTTGTTCGGGGAGATTGTTCCAGACAGCCAAAGAACATCCTATAGCAGCCGTACTCTCGTCTCTCAGCCAGCCAGAAAATCTTCGAGAAGAAGGCATAAGCCGACCCTGTCAATCGATACCAATGTGGTCAAGGCTGGCTCGAGACCGAAACAGATCAGAAGGGTTGTAAGGTCGGAGTCCAATAATCGACGAGGCACACCAAGACAGAACTCCGTTAAGCCGACTCGTGGGAAGGATCTGCAATATCTTGCCCCTACCACATATAACGGGAACGATCGTTCTTATCCACGACCTCCTTCCAGTGTATATTCCGTAGCGGCCAACGCGTCTCGTCCAACTCCAAGTTTTGCTGCGAATCCGCTGGGTCTGCGATCAACTGGTTTCCCAGAGCCGACCGCCCTGAACTTCGAAGAAGATGAAACTCTGGCCAACAAAGAACGTATACGATCCACGGCAACGATTTTTGAAGAAGATCAAGTTCTTCGATCTCGAAGTAATACCGACGAGAGTAACATTGTCCCAACTCCGCGGCGATCGAAAGGATGGTGGAATGTCATTACCACTCCATTTCAGAACCAGAAGAGATTTACCGAATATGATGTGGCCATGGAGAAAGTACCTGATGTTCCTGCGCTTCCACAAGCCTACTCCACGAATCCTCAGCCTCGCGATCTGAACAAGACTCAACGTATCAGTCCAGAAGAAGTACGGCAATACATGTCAAGTGAAGCCGGTATTGATCGGAATAGTGGGAGAGCACGGCAAGATTCCGATAGTTCTTGGGCCACATCGATAGACACGACCAATAGCCAAGAATTTGAACAACAGCACAATCGACTGAATTCGATTAGAGATCAACGCAACTTGGAGTCAACTAACATTACTTCGCAAAGACGAACCACTGCTGAATTCAGTCCAGATGATCGAGAAATCCCCATTATGCTCCGCAGAGATACGGTTGATGTGATGCCAAAACGATCAACATCATCGAAAACCGCGAATCCGAACCAGTGGCTTACGAATCTCCGCGCCTCTGAAAAGCCACTAGTGTCTGCTTGGAGTCCATTGACCTCGAATCAAGACGAATCTCCAGAATCGGAAATGACGCATTTCCACCCGCCTGTTGTACACCCAGTTGCAATGGATTCGATAGTCGTTAGGGACACTCGTACGGTACACGAGAGGCCTCAGCTACCAATTCAAACTGCTGCCTGGCGTGTAACGAGGCATTCGCCAGATGCTTTTGCTTTCAAGCGCTCTTCTCAATCGGCTCAGTGGGATACCGACTCAAGGCGAACACCGACGGTGCAGTACCGCTCAGATGACAATATTTCAATATACTACGAACCGAAGCCGACGATAGGTGGCAGAAAACACAAACCTAAAAGAAAATGCTTCTTCTTTGAGGGACGTCGCGAAAAGAAAGGAAAGAAAGAGAAGAAGCAGAAGCAGAAAAAGAAGAAAAGAAGATGTTGTTGCTTAATCTGCTTGATCATCCTCATCCTTCTGCTGCTCGCAATAGGCGTTGTCGTACCAGTCGTTGTGACGCGCCAACATCATTCATCAACCACATCTATCTGGGTTAATCTTCCTGGGTTCCCTCCAATCCCTACGGGTTCCTTTACCATTGCACAGCCAAACATGGTCTACAATGTAACCGGCTGTGTCAATCCCTCTGCCATGTGGAGCTGCGCCGTACCCAAAGAAGAGCAGGCTTCCATCGCTCCGAACCAACCCGATCAGCCAGACTTTCTCTTCACCATCTACTACGACAACCAAAATAGCTCATCCTCGTCAGGAACCGTATTCCAGCCTTCGCCTGGAGTGCCAGCTCTTGACGAGCAGATATTCCTTGGTAACACAACTGACAACAACACGGAGCCCTTTGATGGCGTGTCAACACCTTTCTACATTTCATTTAATCCCCCAAATTCAGCCTTCTCACTGTCCAGGAAGCTCCTCAAGCGGCAAGGCGGGACTGATGGCATCAACACGTCGCTGACCCAACTTGGCAGCGTCCCTACATCATCGTCAAGCTCGGCACCGAGCAGCACCATCAACACCATTCCGGACCTAGCGACAGCGATCCCGCTACCGAGCACAAACCCCGACGGCACAGCGCTGCCCGCCAACCTGCTGCCGTTCCCCGCGTACCAGCCGCTGCGGCTGTACAACGCGGGCCAGAGCACCGAGCACTACGGCTTCTACACGTACTTCGACCGCGCGATCTTCATGAAGAGCATCGCTATCCAGAACGGCACGGAGCAGGCCGAAGGCGACGTGCCGGCCGACGCCGACGGCGGCAGCGCCTTCGCCGGCGCCACCGCCCGCTGCACATGGGCTGACTCCCGCTTCCTCGTCCAGATCTGGACCCGCGCCAACGACACCCTACTGCCCAAGGCAACGGGCGCGGCGACGCCGGGCGCTGGCGCGGCTGCCACCTTCGTGCGGCCGGGGACGATGCCGTATCCTGTTACCGTCACGCTGGATCGGCATGGCGGCGGGTTGACCACGAAGATGCTGTATTGCTATGGCTTGGATGAGCGCGGCGTCGTGCAGGTCGATGACAAGCTGTTTCAGCGCGAGGATCGCAGCTTTGGCGGCACGTTGGTGAATCCTGCGGAGGGGCCGTTCACGAATGTTAATGTGAGCACAGCGATGGGCGGGCCTGGAGGCATTGATGGCGGCACGGGAGGCTGCTTGTGTAGGTGGCAGAACTTTTAAGACGCTTGGGGATATGTAATGTACGTCCCTTTGTCCCCAGACGCACCCCGTAGCGAGACAAATCATAGGTACTTTGAATTCAAGCGAGTCTAACTCTGTGAGTGCATCGAATTTTTGAGTAACTCTTTGCTAAGCTACTCCGGAAATTACTTTCGTATTAGAGTATCGCCGCCTCCTTGATCTGCGGAGAGCCTCCTTTCTATAGCGTTGATAGCATTCCTCCAGTACTACAGCACGGCCATCGACCATTTTGCGCTTCTCAAACTTATAGAACAGTTTGATCCAGCTTTCCGAGGCTAACCCTGTGTTAACCAGTTATTTATCCCTACGTGCCGGAACAAAGAACGCTGGGCTGAACCGGGGCCTTAATATTCAGGTACTACTTATAATAGCAAGCTGGACAAGAGACCTCTAACCTCTACAATACGACACTTAGAGAGGTGATAGGTGAATGAACTTTGAGGTGCACGAACCCCTGGGTGGCAGTCTTAGCATTGATTCTCCAGTCTCCCACTGGGTGAAATACTCGTGGTTACACCTTTTTATACACGTATCGTATCGTATACGAGCGCAAAAGTCGCTCACACGAACGATGATGGCTAACGTCACGCAACTCTACACAGCCCGTAGCCGGCACTGCCTCAGCCTTTCCATGATCCCGACAGAGTTGCTTTGGACATGAATGAAAATTTTTCGCTGTCTTGCAATACGCTACATATTTCTCAAAACGTATTTCGCGAAGCACGCCGAGTCCTTCTCCGTTATCTCATTGTTTTGACTATGCCTGTTGCTCTGTTAGGAACTACATATATCGGTACCCAGAATCCGAAGCCAGCTTCGGATATCCTGTCCTTTTTGGCCCGCGTAGCGGGG
>Ga0335073_10008154_pt1 | contig 14689 bp, 13 predicted proteins | sample Lox_Sample_22_FD_207093 | JGI IMG/M metagenome (GOLD analysis project Ga0335073, IMG submission 207093) | Soil microbial communities from Loxahatchee National Wildlife Refuge, Florida, United States - Lox_Sample_2.2 | ecosystem: Environmental > Terrestrial > Soil > Wetlands | place: USA... | reverse complement strand
GGAGAGTTGGTGAAGAAGATCCCGAGGCGGGTCGCGTCATAGTACGGGTTCGCGATCCCGAGCACCTCGAGGTTGCAGGCGTTGCAGCTGCCGACGTCGATCAGGAAGACGTGCAACGAACGGCCCAGCGGGGCGAGCGGGGCGTCGACCGCCGGCATCGGCGCGGTCTGGCGGTCGGCCCACACGAGGTCGGTCCGCCGGCGCACCGACGCTTCCGTCGTGCCGTCGAAGGCGAACCCCTCGGCGCAGCACCGCGCGCAGCGGATGCACCGTCCCTGGTCGACGCTGCCGTCCCCGATCGCCTCCACGGGACAGGAGGACCTCGCGCCCGCACCGGCGAGGGCGCCCGGGGGAACGACCGGAGGGCGAGCGGTCTCAGGGACCTCGTCCGACGTGGCCGGGACTGCCGGATAGTGGGAGGAGAGGATCCCCCGCCGCAACGCCCGCCCGACCCAGCTCGTCATCGGCGCCTCACCCGTCCGTCTCGGCGAACGACAGGCCGAAGCTCTCGAGGGCGAAGTGGAAGTCCGTGAAGACGGCCTCGCGCAAACCGAGCGCGAGGACCGGGAAGTTCGCGTCGCTCGCGGTACGTCGTCCGAGGGCCGCGATGCGCCCGTCCTCGGAGACCGTGACGTCGTAGACGAGGTCTCCGCCCGGGCTCTCGACGCGGCCGATCCCCCGGCGCGGCGCGACCGGGGGCGGCGGCCGCTCCGTCGCCCCGGCGTCGAGCGGCCAACGGTCGAGCATCTGTTCGAGGAGCAGGAAGCTCGCGCGCACCTCCTCGGCCCGCACCACGACCCGGGCGAGCGCATCGCCCTCGGTCTCGCGGGGAAGTGCGAGGAAGAGGTCGTTGTAGGGAGGCTGGGGGATTCGCAAGCGGTCGTCCCAGCCGACCCCGCACGCCCGCAGCGTCGGTCCGACCGCGCCCCATTCCACCGCCCGCGCGCGCGGCACCGGGCAGGTCGTCTGGATCCGGTCCACGAAGATCCGGGACTGAAGGAAGAGCTCCCACAGCTCGTCGAAGTCCTCCGAGAGGCTGGCCAGCGTTCCCCCGAGCGTCCGGCGGTCGGAAGGTTCCAGGTGGCGGGTCGGCCCCCCGGGGAGGAACGCGCCGAATAGCCAGCGGTGGCCGAAGTGCCGCCCCTGCAATCTCAGGACCTCCTCGGCGAAGCTGTGGGCTTGGGCGAGCCCGACGTTCTGGGACGACGCCTCGGCCACGCGCGCGAGCCCGTGCACGTGGTTGTAGATCCGCGAGAGCTCCTGGGCCAGGGCGCGGACCCACAGCTCTTCTCGGGGTACCGGGAGGCCGAGCGCGCTCTCGACGGCCGCGAGGAAGGCCGCGGCGTGCGCCGCCGCCACGTGGCCGGCGGTCCGCTCGACGCGCAGCGCCGCATCGGCGACCGAGCAGCCTACGACCGACGCGCCGATGCGCCGCGACTTGAACCCGCCGACCGGCGCGAGGTCGAGGATCCGTTCGCCGTACGTCCGCACATCAAATCGTCCCGATTCCGGGACACCCATCGAGACCGGGCCGTAGGGGAACGTGAACACCCCGTACCCCTCGATCGTCTGCCCGGGGGCGAGCGGGCGCGGTCCGGGGCGCCCGCTCCGTTCCCACAGGGGGAACGGGGAATCGGACGGGAGGGGCACCGGTCCCTCGGCGAGCAGCGCGACCCCCGCGGCGTAGTCGTTGAACAGCGCGAACGCTCCGTCGGCCGGGCGGTAGGCCGGGGCCCGGTCGGTCGTCGGTCGTTCGAGGTCGGAAGGGGGAACGACCTTCCAGGGGATCGACGTCACGGGGCCGACCCTCCTAGGACCGACACGGCCGCGCGGATCGCGCTCGAGAGGTAGGGAAGGCTCGCGACCCCCAGCACGAGCGCCACCCCGATGTTGAGGTAGGCCACCGCCATGCCGCGCTCCGATGCGGGGGGAGCGTCGGAGCCGGCGACCGCGCCCTCCCGGCTCCCGAAGACCATCCGACCGATCTGGGAGTTGAGACCGAGGAAGGCGACGAGCACGGCGACCACGATCACGGACGCGGCCGCGATGTTCCCGGTCGCGATCGCGCCGACGATGATCAGGAGCTCCCCGAGGAACGTGCCGAACGGGGGGGCCCCCGTGACCCCGAGCCCGGAAAGCACCCAGGCGGCCCCGGTCCACGGGAGTCGGTGCCGCAGGTCTCGGACCTCGTCGATGCGGACCGTACCCGTTTCCCGCAGGACGTTCCCGGCGCAGTAGAAGGCGGAGGACTTCGCGAACGCGTGGGCGACGAGGAGGAGGAGGACCCCGTAGAGCGCGATCCCTCCGATCGCGACGCCGGCGACGGCGAGTCCCATGACCTCCATGCTCGAGTACGCGAGGAGACGCTTGTACGAGCGCTGGCGTTGGAGGAGGAACGCGGCGACGAGGGCGGTCAGGAGACCGAAAGAGAGCACGAGGTCGGAGACCGCGGCCGGGACCGGCGACGGCAGGATACGGTAGACCCGCAGGAACGCGTAGAGGGCGGTCGGGAGCAGCACTCCCGAGAACATCGCCGAGACCGGAGAGGGGGCTTCCGAGTGGGCGTCGGGAAGCCACGTGTGCATCGGGAAGAGGCCGACCTTCGTACCGTACCCGACGAGGGCCAGCACGACCGCCATCTCGATCGGCAGCGACACGGCCGGAGGATGCGCGGCGAGCGAGAACGCGTTGAGCGTCCCGGTCGCCCCGTAGAGCAGGATGAGGGCGAAGAGGGCGATCGTCAGGCCGGCCGAGGCGATGATCGTGTAGCGCCAGGCGGCCTCGACGCTGGTCGGCTTCCGTTCGAGCACGACCAACAAGGCGCTCGCGATCGTCGTCGCCTCGATCCCGATCCACATGAGCCCGAGGTCGCTCACGACCAGCGTCGCCACCATGGCGAACGCGAAGCTCGCGAGGAGCGCATAGTAGGTCGAGATCGTGAGGAACGGACGCGCGACCGTCCGCAGGTACCGACGGGAGTACCAGGTCGAGGTCGCGTAGATGCTCGTGACCATCACCAGGAAGAGGTCGCTCAGCGGGTCGAGCCCGAGGTAGCTCCCCCACTGACCCGTCGCCGACGTGACCAGGAGGACGAGGGCCGCGCCGAGGGAGGCGAGGGCCGCGAGGCGGGCGATCCATTCGCTCACCCGGGGATGCGGGACCAGCGCGAGGACCGCCCCCGAGGCGGGCGCTGCGAGAAGGACGAACAGCGCCGCGGTCGGCGCGCTGGGGATCATCCGGACAGCGCCTCCTCCTGACCCTCCTCGAGGGTGCCGGTGACGTCACGCTGGATCGACAGGATGATCCCGACGAGGACGACCCCGAGGACATCGAGGAACACCACGACCTCGATGAACAGCGGGAACTCGCTCGCGAAGAGCGCGGCGGCGTAGACGATCGCGTTCTCGAGCTCGAGGTATCCGATCACCTGGACGAGGGAGTTCGAGCGGGTCGCGAGCATCAGGAGCCCCTGAAGGAGGAGGACGAACGGGAGCGCCGCGGCCGGCGAGGGGAATGCCGGGGCGAGCGTCTCCTGGAAGACGAACCAGCCGATGACGGCCAACGCCACCGCGGCCAGCGCATGCCCCGTGACCCGGTGGGCCGCGTGGAGCTCCCGCACCTTCCACCGGAAGGCCCGGATCTGCCGTCGCAGGACCCACGGGATCACGACCGCGCGGATCGCCACGATCAGTCCGGCGACGATCGCGAGGTCGACGCTCCGTTCGGTCCAGGCGAGCCAGCCGAGCAGGAACGCAAGGAGCAAGGACTGGAGGGCGACCGTCGGGATCAGGGGCGCTACGAACGATTCGGCCTGCAGGTAGAGCGCGGTGAGCAGGATCCCGACGCCCACGAGGGCGACGACCTCCTCCGACGCGAGCACTCAGGGCACCCCCAGCACGGCGTAGACAAAGACCGACAGGACCGCAAGCGAGAACGAGAGGGCGAGGAAGTCGCGGAACTTGAACAGCCGTACCTTCGCGATCGTCGCCTCGAGCAGCACGACGATCGCGACGAGAAGGAGGAGCTTGCCGAACAGGAGGACGAGGTTCTCGAGCGCGCCGCCGACAGTGGGGGTGCTGACCATCCCCCACGGGAGCAGGAAGACGTTGAGGAACACGGAATAGAGAAGGAACTGCTTCAACCAGCCGTTCCAGCGCGTGATCCCGAGCAGGGGTCCGGAGTGCTCGAACGCCCGGCCGTCTTCGAGCATGCCGAGCTCCATCAGCCCGGCACTCTCGACCGGCAGCTTCCCGGTCTCGGCGAGCAGCAGCAGGAAGAACGCGGCCGTCACCAATAGATGGGTCGGGGAGAGATACGCCGCCGTGCTGGACGCGAGGAGGTTGTTCGTGACGTACGGGTTGTTCGTGCCGGTGATCACTGCGACGGCGAAGAACACGATGATGAGCGTCGGCTCGCCGAGCGCCGCGAACGAGACGCTGCGGCTCGCCCCGAGTGCCGTGTAGTTGCTTCCCGCGTCCAGGGCGGCGAGGACGGTGAGCGTGCCCGCAAGTCCGAACAACAGCCCTCCGCCGAGGAAATCGACGGTCGCGGCGAACGGAATCGGGTACGGAGTGATGATCGGGACGACGACCGCGATCAGGAGATACGCTCCGAACGCGACGAGCGGTGCCCCGACGAACAGTCGCGACGCCCCGGTGGGGATCAGGGTCTCCTTGCGGAGGTACTTCGCGAGGTCGCGGTAGGGCTGGAACACCGACGGGCCCCGCCGGGACTCGGTCCACGCTTTCGCGCGCGCGGAGATGCCCGCGATCAGGGGCGCGAGCAGGAGGACGGTGAGCGCCTGAAGAACGTTGACGATCTGTGCGGTCGGGTCCATCCTTGCCTACCCCGTTTTCGGAGGGCAGGCGTCATTGGCCCGGGGGCGGTTTGCCGACGGATCGGCTGGCGGACGCCTCCGCCGTCTCGAGCGTATCGGTCCGCCTATTTAGCGATGTCACCGGATTTCCGTAGGGTCGCAGAGCACCGGCGAAGGGCGCCCCGGCCGAGCCCGGTGCGCGGGGAATCTACTCGGGGCGGACCGAGAGCGTACGCCCTTCCTCGGCGAGCAGGATCTCTCCCGAAAACTCCCGGGCAGCCTCAGTCCGGGAGACGGCGCGCGCGTCGTCGGGCCAGAAGTGCGTCAGGAGGAGGCGCGCCACGCCGGCCTCGCGAGCATAACGGCCCGCCTCGGTCGCGGTGAGCAGGAACCGTTCGGAGCCTTCGCGCGGCGGGCCCTGGTACGTTGCCTCGCATACGAACAGGTCGGCCCCCCGCGCGAGGTCCACCACCCTCGGAGAGGGCCCGGTGTCCCCGGTGTAGGCGATCACGACCCCGTTGACCTCGACGCGAAATCCGAGGTCCGGAACGAAATGGGGGAGCGGCACCGTCCGCACTCGGAACGGGCCGACCTCCACGGTCTCCTCCGCCCCCAGGGCGTGGAACTCGCACCCGCGCCGAAGCTGGGCGGGTCCGTCCGGTCCGCCCAGAGCTCCGACCCGGTCCATCACCTCGGTCGCGGCGTACACCGGTAGGGGAGGGAACGGCGGTCGGGGCAGCGCGCGCGCGCGGTAGAGTCCGAACAGATCGACGCAGTGGTCCGCGTGCGCGTGGGAGATGAAGACCGCGTTCACGCTCGGCGCGGGGCAACGTTCGAGGAGACGGGGCAGCGCGCCGAACCCGAGGTCGAGGACGATGCGACACTCCCCGGATTCCAGGAGGTAGCCGCTGCACGCCCGCCCGGCGGCCGGCCAGGCCCCGCTGCTCCCGAGGACAGTGAACTTCAACGGTCACGCCTCACGTCCGCGTCGGGAGACCCGTTCGCGAGATGAACCTAGCCGGTACCCTCGAACCGGTCGCAGCCCGCCGGTCGGTGAAGCAATCCCGAGGTATCCGGTGCGGTGCTCGCCGCTGGGCCTCCCGACGCACCTAGGGGTCCTGGCCGCCGGGATCGGAGCGGTTCTCGCGTGGTCTATCGTTTCGGCCGGGCGAGGAACTCGTTCAGGGTCCGGTCGAACGACTCGGGTGCTTCCAGGGACGGCAGGTGACCGGCACCGGGAATGCTGACGCCCCGGCCGTTTGGGATCCGGGGGACCATCGACTGGCTGCGCGCCGGGGGAATCAGTTGGTCTTCGGCGCCCCATAGTACCAGTGTCGGGACATGGACCGTCGAGAGCACCGGGGTCAGGTCGGGGCGGTCGGCGATCGCATGCAGGGAAGCGATGACGGTGGACGACCGGGTCTCCCGAACCATCGAGCGGACCGTCTCCACGACCGGACCCCGGCGGGCCCAGGTCGCGGGCGCCACGAGGGACCGCGTGATCGCCTCCACGTCGAGATGGTGCGTCGGGTCCTCGAGCTGTCCGGCCGTCGCGAGCCGCTGGGCTCGCGCTTCGGGGGTGTCCGCCTCCGAGCGGGTGTTGGTCAGGATCAGCGCCGAAAACAGCTCGGGCGCGTCGTGGTACAATTGCAGGGCGACATACCCCCCAAAGGAGTGGCCGACGAGGGCGAGCGGACCGGCAAATCGGGACGCAAGCATCCCGTAAAGGTGACGGGAGAACCCCGCGAGAGTGTTCGGCACGGGCCACTCCGCGGCGAGGCCATACCCCGGTAGGTCGAGGAGCACGACGTGATGGTCCCGAGAGAGCGCTTCGAGCTGCGGCTGCCACATCGCGTGGCTCAAAGGATATCCGTGGAGGAAGACCACGGGCGCTCCCTCGCCGCGCTCGAGAGCCGGCCACGGGGTGGGGGAGGGGTCGGTCATGTTCGCCCACCGGTCAATCGAAGTGGGAGGAGACGGCGACTAGATAGGCGAGAAGGACGACGACGACCAGGAGCGCCAGCCATGCGGCGGAGAGGAACTCGATCACGCCGTAGAGGAGGAGCACGAGGATCGCGAGGGCGAGCGCCCAGAGCTCCTGGTTCCAGAGACCGACCGCCACCGCGAGGATGACGAGTCCGAGGATGAGGACGATGAGCCCCGCGATCGCGCCCGTCAGACCGAAGACGCTCGAGCCGCCCACGAGCCCGGCTCCCGCTCCGACGAGGATCCCGAACAGGCCGAGGAGGAAGACGAAGAATCCAAAAATGCCGACCAGGATCGCCAAGATCGCGACTCCCAGGGGCAGCGAGCCCACTCCTTGAGCGGCCACGGAAACCTCGTCCGGCCGAACGGCGGTGCGGTTCGACGGCGGCTCGAAATATTAAAAACCGTGTCCAACCGGACGCGGCGCGATTTCCTGGTGTGCCGGGGCCGACCGGCCTCGCGAGGCTCCGAGAGCGTGAGTTTTCCTTTCTCCTCCCGGTGCCGTCCCGTGAGCGTCCGCGGGAGCGAGGCCCCGAGCCGTCGCGGATCGGAAACGGCGTGGTCACCGGATCCCGGCGGGTGATGAGCACAGGACTAAGTTCCGGCAGGGCCTTTCGGGTCCGTCGACCATGGCGGGCGGCGGCCTCTGGGGGTTCGGGCTGGTCGGAGTCGCCGTCCTGGTCACGTTCTCACTCTTCGCCGCCACGGTCTTCGTTCCCGGCCTGGCGGTCCCCTCCTCCCCTCCGACCACCACAGGGACGGCGTGGGATTTCGGCGGCGGGCTCGCCACCATGTCGGACGTCCAGAATGTGACCGGGGAGCGGTCGTGGGTCCAGTACTGCGCGTCCGCCGAGGCCGAGGCCCACTGCGGAATAGCCGAAGGGATCGTGTATGTGCCGTCCTTGGACCTCATGGTCCTGACGGAGGTACAGGACAACGCGGCCGGATGCGGATGTTCTAACGTGGTCGAGGAGTTCAACCCCGACACGCTCGGAGTCGTCCACGTACTTCCCCTGACGTGCTATCCGGAGGATCCCTTCTACCCGGGACGTGGGGTCACGGTGTACGTCCCGTGCTTGAACGCCACGACGTACACCGACGGGGTCCTCCTCGTGATGAACGCCGCGACCGGAACGCTCGATGCGAACATCACGATGCCCGTGTCGACGCTCTCGATGACCTACGACTCCAAGAACGGCCTGCTCTACGTGGCCGCCAGCTCGAACGCGGTCGTCGCGATCGACCCGACGAACGATTCGATCGTGAGCGTCCGGAACGTTACCGCGGCCTCCTTCGCATTCGGCCTCTTTAACGGACAGTACCGGCTGGTCTACGACGCGGCGAGCGATACCCTCGTCGCGCCTTCCACCTCGGACGGTCTCGTCAGCTTCGTCCCGACTACCGGCGCGTCGGTTCGTTCCCTGGCGCTTCCCGGGACTCCGCTCAGTCTCGCGATCGACCCGGCCACGGACCAGCTGTTCGCCGCCACGACCCCCGCCGAAACCTCCGGGGCCCTCGGTCACGTGGAGGTGTTCAACGGGGCGACCTTCGCGCTCGAGGCGAACCTCTCGATCTCCCCGTGTTTCCTCGAGTACGGTTGCGGGACCGCGAGCGTCCTCGCCCAACCTCTCTTCGACCCCGCCCATGGCGACGTGTACTTCGCTTCGTCGATGGCGCTGATCACCGTGAACCTGTCCACTCTGGTACCTGTCAGCGCCGTCGAGGATTACGGAGATGGGGAGCCCACCGGGGCCGCGTACGCTCCGGGCACCGACCGGGTCTTCGTCACGTACGAGTACGCCGGCGGACCGGCGCCCGGCGGTCTTATCCAGCTCACCCACGATGCGTATGCTACGCTGACCTCGCTGCTCTGGGTCCCGGCGAGCGAGGGAATCCTGGCCCTCGGACTCGTGGTCGGCACCGTCCTCGTGATCGTCTACCGTCTACGGCGGCGACCCTCGCCCTCCCGGGTCGGCCCGAGACGACCGTAGCACGAGGGTCCCGGGCGAGTCGACGAGGCGTGATCCCGCCACCGACCTCGGACGGGGCGCGCGATTTCCGGACGGCCGTTGAATCTCGCCGCCCGTCGTTCGCCCACCTTCTCTGACGTGAGCGGTCGACAACTTCCGTTAAACGCAAACGTTTATGTACGCATCTCAAGAGTGCTACCTCGGAGCGTATGACGCTCGTCTGACAAACGGAAGCGAGGAACTACCGATGAAGTCCATCATCCAGGAAGCGATTGCGAAGCACCAGGAGAACCAGGCCCTGGTCGAAGAGAAGAAGCCGGCCGCGCCCGCCTATGCCAGCTCGGATGACGCCGAGCTCGCGAAGTTGGCGGAGACGCTCCGGGTCAACATCCGGATCGTCGGGTGCGGCGGAGGCGGCTCGAACACCATCAACCGGTGCGTCGACGAAGGCATCCAGGGCGCCGAGATGTGCGCCATCAATACGGATGCGAAACACCTCCTGACCATCCACTCGCCCCGCAAGATCCTCATCGGCCGACGCGCCACGAAGGGCCTCGGCGCCGGCGCCCGCCCCGAGATCGGGGAAGAGGCGGCCCGGGAGAACGAGGAGGAACTGCGCCAGTTCCTGAACGGCGCGCACATCGTCTTCATCACCGCGGGCATGGGCGGCGGAACCGGAACCGGCTCCGCGCACCTGGTCGCGCGGCTCGCGAAGGAGGCCGGCGCGCTCACGATGGGCGTGATCACGCTGCCGTTCTCGGGCGAGGGCGCGGCCCGCATGGAGCAGGCCCGCGACGGCCTCGAGCGCCTGCGCCGCGTCTGCGACACCACGATCGTCATCCAGAACGACAAGCTCCTCGAGCTCGTCCCTCGGATGCCCCTCGACTCCGCCTTCAAGCTCGCGGACGCGGTCCTGATGACCGCGATCAAGGGGATCACCGAGATCGTCACGAAGCCCGGCCTCGTCAACCTCGACTACGCCGACATCCTGACCGTCATGAAGGACGGCGGGGTCGCCCTGATCGGGCTCGGCGAGAGCGAGAGCGCGACCGACCGCGTCACCGAGGCGGTCACCGAGGCCCTCACGTCGCCGCTGCTCGGCTCGGTCGAGCTGAAGGACGCCACCGGCGCGCTCGTCCGAGTGATCGGCGGCCCGACGATGACCGTCAGCGAGGCCGAGAAGGCCGCGGCGCTCGTCGGCGGCAAGATCTCGAAGCGCGCCCGCATCATCTGGGGCTGCTCGGTCGAGAACTCCCCCGACATGGAGAACACCATCAAGGTGCTCCTCATCATCACCGGGGTCCGCGCCCAGAGCCTCCTCGGACAGAAGGGAGGCTACGCGGCCGGTGAGTCCGAGGAAGTCATCGACCTCGTCCGGTAGGCCGCGACCCGTCCGGCCCCGCTACCTCGGTCTCGAGGTGGCGGGGGAACACTTTCCCCCCTTCGCTCGGGACTGGGAGCTCGGGCTCCGGGACCGGCTTGTCCGGTCGGGCCAGGCGAACCTCCCGTTCCGGGTGGTCCGGTGCGAGGGGCGGCGCGCGATCGTCGAGGTCGCCCACTCCGCGGCGTCCGCGGCGCGCGCGGCCTGGAACCTCCCGGACCCGGACGGCCGGGGCCCCGACCTGGCGACGCGCCGCACGTGGGGGACGCTGGTCGGGGCCAAGGCCTGGCTGCGGTCGGCCCGGCTCCGTACGGACCCGGACTACGCGACAGTGACCGCGAAGCTCGCGTAGTCGACCGAGAGCGTGGTCACCCCCGGTATCACGATCGACACCGTCGCGGAGGGACCGCTCGACTGGTAGGCGCTCGTGCAGACGTTGCGCACGCCCGTGCACGTCGCCGTCACGCTGTGCGGGGTGATCGAGTTCAGGTAGCTCACCCAGACGGACGGGTAGGGGGTCACGACCGTGATCGTGACCGAGGAGCCGCTCGAGACCGAGAACCCGTCGACCGGGTAGGAGAGCGCCTGGTAGGTGACGAGCCGGGAGATGACCTGGGCCGCCCCGTTCCCGGCCTCGGTGTGGTTGTTCCCCTGGAACGACGGGATCCAGAGCGAGAGGGCCCCGTTGAGGTAGCTGATCGGCGGGGGGTCGATCAGGATCGGGTATCCGCCCGGCTGCGCGTAGATCACCGCCCCCTGGTCGTACGCCACATCGGCCGGCGTGGTGTAGGCGTTCTCGAGGTGGACGAGCAGCGAGCCGCCGAGCGCCCCGACGTTGCTGTAGGTCTTGGTGGTCGGCCCGGGCCCGGTGATCGAGTAGCTGACGGTGAACCGACCGGTGAGGTTCCCGGGTGAGAGCACGGAAGAGTCGGCGGCCGCGAACGGAGGGTCGGCGAGCGTCCCGAGCGAGACCGGCTGCAGGATCTGCATCCCGGCGCTCCCGACCTGGGAGACCGCCTGGAGGAGCGCGGAGAGGGTACCGACCTGGTTCTCCACCTGGATCTCGTGATTCAGGTCGTTGCTCGACATCTGGCTTGGTAGGGTGGTCGACAGGTAGTTCGCGATGAACGTCACGACCAGGAGCAGACCGAGGATGGTCGCGACGGGCGCGACCTGGCCGCGTCGCCCGCGTTGCCGCCAGCGCCGCGGACCCCGACCGGGCCGGGTCTCGGCGCGCGGGCCGGGCGGGGGCCGATCGAACGTCGTCCGACCTTGGAAGGGGGTCCGATGCATGGCGGGGCTTCCGGGAGACTCTCTAGCTCGGGTCGCCGTATTAATGGCTACCGCCGCGGAGGTCGACCCGCCCGGCCCCACCCCGGCAGGGGCGCGCAGGCTAGGCGAATCTTATCTTGTCCCCACCCTCCCCGTTGGGGGTACGGGGCGTGGCGTCCAGCGCGAAGTCGGCGACCCGCATCGAGCGGGCGCTCCTCTCGGTCGACGATAAGGCCGGATTGGCCCCGCTCGCGCGAGGGCTTTCGGACCTGGGGGTCGAGCTGTGGGCCACGGGAGGTACCCGCGCGGCCCTGGCCGACGGGCACGTCGCGGTCCGGCCGGCCGAGGAGCTGACCGGCATCGCCGCGTGGTTCGGCGGCCGGATCAAGACCCTCCATCCCGGCCTCCTCGGAGGCATCCTCGCCCCGCGGACCGAAGCGGGCCGCCGTGAGCTCGCGGAGCGCGGGCTCCTTCCGTTCGACCTCGTGGTCGTGAACTTCTACCCGTTCGAGCGGCACCTCGCCGAGCACCCGGAGGCGACCGACCGCGAGGAGTACATCGACATCGGCGGCGTCACCTTGGTCCGGGCGGCCGCGAAGAACCACGCGTGGGTCGCGGTCCTCACCGACCCCGGGGAGTACGCGCCGCTCCTCGAGGAGCTGCGCGCCTCGGGCGGCGCCGTCTCCGCGGCGACCCGAGAGCGCTTGGCCGTGCGGGCGTTCGACCGGTGCACCGAGTACGACGCCGCGATCGCCCGCGGCCTCAGTCGCCCCGACGCGCCGTCGGACGGGTTCCCCGGAGAGGTCGTCTTCCGTCGCGAGCCCCTGCGTCTGCGCTACGGGGAGAACCCGCACCAGCGGGCGGCGGTCTACGGCGCCGTGAGCCCGGCCGGGTCCGGCCTCACGCCCCGTCCGTTCGCCCTCGAGAAGGGGGAGAGCCTCTCGTTCACGAACCTGCTCGACCTCGACACCGCCCTCGGGGCGGTCGCCGAGTTCTCCGAACCCGCGGCGGCGGTCGTCAAGCACGCGACCCCGTGCGGGGTCGCCTACGCGCCGACCCTCGAAGAAGCGCTCGCCGCGGCGATCGCGACCGACCCGGTCGCACGCTACGGCTGCGCGGTCGCCGTCAACCGGCCCTTCGGCCCCGACGCCCCGGCCGCCCTCAAGGGGGTCTTCGTCGACCTGCTCGTCGCGCCCGGGTTCGACCCGGCGGCGCTCGCGCCGCTCGGCCACCGCCCGAAGCTCAAGGTCGTGCGCACCGACCTTCCCGCCGCCGACCGGCCGCAGTGGGACGCGAAGAGCGCCCTCGGCCGCCTCTTGCTGCAGGAGGCCGACCGGCGGACGCTCGCGCGCTCCGAGCTCCGCCTCGTGACCTCGACGGCCGCGACCGAAGAGGAGCTCGCCGCCCTCGAGTTCGCGTGGAAGGTGGTGCGCCACGCGAAGTCGAACGGGATCGTCCTCGCCCGAGGCTCCCGGACCGTCGGGGTCGGTTCCGGGCAGCCGACGCGCGTGAAATCGGTCGAGCTCGCCTGCGAGGTCGCCGGAGACCGGGCCCGGGGCTCGGTCCTCGCGTCGGACGCGTTCTTTCCGTTCCCGGACGGCGTCGAGGTCGCGGTGCGGGCCGGGGTCCGGGCGATCGTCCAGCCCGGCGGCAGCGTGCGCGACCCCGAGGTGATCTCGGTCGCCGAGCGGGCGAAGATCGCGATGTACTTCACCGGTTGGCGGGTCTTCCGCCACTAGGTTCGGGACGGCGCCCGGTACGGCCGGAACTCCGAGACGAGGAGCCCGAACTCGACCTCGTCGTGCCATCGACCCCCGCGGCGGAGGACCTCCCGTCGTTGGCCCTCGCGCCGGAAGCCGAGACGCTCCAGGAGGCGCATGGACCGGGGGTTGAACTCGAACACCGCGGCCTCGATGCGGTGCAGTTTGAGGACCGAGAACGCGACGCGGCACACGGCGGACGCCGCCTCGGAGCCGTACCCTCGATGCCAGTACCGCGGGGCAAGCCAATAACCGGTCCACCCGCGGCCGTTGTCCCGGTCGCGGATCTCTAGCCCCACGGCCCCGAGCACCTCTCCGGTCTCCCGGAGCGTGATCGCAAGGTTGAGCTTCTGGCCCTTCGCCCCCGCCCGCCGGGAGCCTCGCACGAACTCCGCCTCGTCGGCCCGGGTGAACCTCGCATGGCGCGACGTGACGGACCGGAACACCGCGGGGTCGTTGATGTATCGCGCCAGCCGCGGGACATCCGACGGCGTCCACGCGCGCAGGGCGAGACGCGGGGTCAGGAGCGGCAGCCGGACCCGCGCGAGCGTTCCGCCGAGCGTGGCCATGCTCTCCCGACGCCGCCCGCGATTTAAGGACGGGACCCCTCGCGCAAGGGCGACGTGCCGAGCCGTTCGAGCGTTCCGGAGTTCTCCCTCCCCCCCTCGCTCACGCCGGCGCTCCTCGACTGGTTCGCCCGGGCTCGACGGCCCCTCCCGTGGCGGCGCGATCGGGACCCGTACCACATCTGGGTCGCCGAGGTCCTTCTGCAACAGACCCGGGTCGCGCAGGCGACCCCGTACTACGAGCGGTTCGTGGCGGCGTTCCCCAGCGTCCGGGCCCTCGCGGCCGCCCCGCTCGCGCAGGTCCTCAAGCTCTGGCAGGGCGCCGGGTACTACGCCCGGGCGCGGCACCTGCACGCGGCGGCCCGGGAGCTCGTCGCCCGCCACCACGGGCGGGTCCCGGAAACCGTCGCCGATCTCGAACGGCTTTCCGGCGTCGGGCCGTACATCGCCCGGGCGGTCGCGAGCCTGGCCTTCGACGTGCCGACGATCGCCCTCGAGGCGAACGGCCTGCGGGTCGCCGCCCGATGGTCGCGGGAGGAGGGCGACGTGCGCCGCGCGGCGACCCGGGCGCGCCTCGAACGAACGTTGCGCGACGCGCTCGGACCCCGGTCCTCGGGCGAGTTCAACGAGGCTGTCATGGAGCTCGGCGAGACCGTCTGTCTACCGGTCGACCCCCGGTGCGAGGCCTGCCCGGTCGCGGGCATGTGCCGGGCCCGCCTCGAACTAGAGGACCCGGCGGTCCTCCCGCGGCGCCCGGCCCCGCGACGTCGCCCCCACGTACGCGGCTCGGTCGTGGTCCTGACCGACGCGCAGGGCCGCTGGTTCGTCCAGCGCCGCGCGCCGTCGGGCCTCCTGGGAGGGCTCTGGGAATTCCCGGGCGGCAAGATCGAACCGGGCGAAACTCCGCGCGCGGCGGCGGCCCGGGAACTACGGGAGGA
>Ga0335073_10008153_pt1 | contig 14690 bp, 11 predicted proteins | sample Lox_Sample_22_FD_207093 | JGI IMG/M metagenome (GOLD analysis project Ga0335073, IMG submission 207093) | Soil microbial communities from Loxahatchee National Wildlife Refuge, Florida, United States - Lox_Sample_2.2 | ecosystem: Environmental > Terrestrial > Soil > Wetlands | place: USA... | reverse complement strand
AGGAGCGGCTTGACCGCTTCTTCTATCGCAAGCGTTATGACTATCGGCGGACGTTGATCGAGTTCGGGCGCGACCTGAACTCGGAGACCGACCTCGACAAGATGCTGACCTCGATCATCGATCGCCTGTCGCGTACGCTGCTGGTCGATCGCCTGGCCATCTTCGTCTCCAACGCCGAGCAGCCCGATCAGTTCGACCTGGCCAAGTCGTACGGCATCTCGCAAACCAGCGACCTCAACTTCGACTTTCTCCATGTCGAGCGCCCGGAGTGGCAGGCCGGCCACCTGTTCTTCGACAACACCAACCAGGCGGTGCGCGAGACGCCGCCGGCGCGCGAGACGATTCGCAGGCTGGAACTCAATTACTACATCCCCTGCATGGTGTTGAACCGCATGATCGCGGTGCTGGGCCTGGGCAAGACGGCGGAGGGTGACTTCCTCTCCAGCGAAGACGTGCAACTGCTGGAGACGCTGGCCGGCTACATCGGCATCGCCGTGCAGAACGCGCGCCTGTACAAATCGCTGGAGGAAAAGGCCGGCCAGTACGAGCGGCTGAAAGAGTTCAACGAGAACATCGTCGAGTCGATCAGTGTAGGCGTGATGGCGGTCGATCTGGAAGACCGCATCGAATCGTGGAACTCGCAGATGGAAGTGATGTTCGCGCTGCCGCGCCGCGACGCCGTCAGCCGTCCCATGACCGCGGTGCTGCCGCCTGCGTTTTTGGAAGAGTTCTATCGCGTGCGCCAGATGCAGGGCATCCACAACTTGTACAAGTTCCGGCTGCGCACGCCCGCGGGCGACACGCGCGTCACCAACATCGCCATCGCGCCGCTGGTCTCGAAGAGCTTCAACGTGATCGGCCGGCTGATCATCCTCGACGACATCACCGAGCGCATGGAGCTGGAATCGCAGCTCTCGCAGGCGGAGAAGCTTTCGTCCATCGGACTGCTTGCGGCCGGGGTAGCACACGAAGTCAACACCCCGCTGGCCGTCATTTCGTCGTACGCGCAGATGCTGGCCAAGCAGGTGAATGGCGACAACCGGCAGGCCGCATTGCTGGAGAAGATCACCAAGCAGACCTTTCGCGCCTCGGAGATCGTCAACAGCCTGCTGAATTTCTCGCGCACCTCGGGCACCGAGTTCACCGACGTGGACCTGAACCGCGTCATCAAAGACACGTTGACCCTGCTGGAGCATCAATTCAAGACCGCGCGCATCAGCGTAGAGGTGGATTTGCATCCCGACCTGCCCGCCATTCACGGCAACACCGGCAAGCTGCAGCAGGTCTTCCTCAACCTCTTCCTCAACGCCAAGGACGCCATGCCCAGCGGCGGCACGCTGACCATCAGCACGCTCAACGGCCATCACCTGCAGGTGAGGGTCTCCGACACCGGCACCGGCATCGCGCAGGAACACATTCATCGCATCTACGATCCGTTCTTCACCACCAAGAACAAGCCGAAGTCGGGGCACAGTGGCGGAACCGGCCTGGGCCTTTCGGTGACCTACGGAATCATTCAGGAACACGCCGGCAAGATTCGGGTGGACAGCGCACCCGGTCGCGGCACCACCTTCATCATGGAATTTCCGCTGGTGAGGAAGGCCGTCAGTGCTTGATGCAGCCGTAAGCCGCGCTCCCGGCCGCGATGAGTTCAGCTCGCTCGGCTCGGTGCTCATCGTCGACGACGAGGCCGCGATCCGCGAATCGCTCGAAACTCTGCTGGAGTTTGAAGGCTTCTCGGTCGAGGTGGCCAATGACGGCGCCGAGGGCCTAGCGCGCATCGCCGAGCGTCCGTTCGATCTCGTGCTGCTTGACTTTGCCATGCCGGAGCGCAACGGCGTCGAGATTCTGCGCGACATTCGCGAACGCGACGCCGAGCTGCCGGTCATCATGATCACCGCCTACGGCACAGTGGAAAACGCGGTCAACGCCATGCAGGCCGGCGCCACCAACTTCATTCAGAAGCCGTGGGACAACGAGAAGCTGCTGGCCGACGTGCGCACCGCAGTCGCCCGCCGCCGCGCCGAAGAAGAGGTCATCCAGCTCAAGCGCGCGCTCAAGCAGCGCTACAACTTCGAAAACATCATCGGCAAAAGCGAGCCTATGCTGCGCATTTTCGACCTGGTGACGCAGGTTGCGCCCAGCCGCTCGACCGTATTGCTGCAGGGCGAAAGCGGCACCGGCAAGGAGCTGATCGCCAAAGCCATCCACATGAACTCGCCGCGCAAGGAGCGCGCCTTCGTGCCCGTGAATACCGGCTCGGTGCCCGCCGACCTGCTGGAATCGACGCTGTTCGGCCACGTCAAGGGCGCCTTCACCAGCGCCATCGCCAGCAAGAAAGGGCTCTTCGAAGTCGCTGATCGCGGCACCCTCTTCCTCGACGAAATCGGCACCATGGGCCTGGAAACGCAGGCGAAGATTCTGCGCGTGCTGCAGGACCGCAAGTTCATGCACCTGGGGGGTGTCAACGAGATTCAAGTCGACGTGCGCATCATCGCCGCCACCAACGTCGACCTGAAGCAGCAGGTGAAGGACGGCAAGTTCCGCGAAGACTTGTTCTATCGGCTGAACGTCATCACCGTCGACTTGCCGTCACTGCGCCAGCGCAAGAACGATATACCACTGCTGGTGGAACACTTCATCGCCAAGTTCGCCAAGGAGAACGATCGCGCGCCGCTGCGCGTGACGCCGGAAGCGCTGCGCCCGCTGATGGATTACGACTGGCCAGGCAATGTGCGCGAGCTGGAGAACGTGATTGAGCGCGCCGTGGTGCTGGCCACCGGCCCCAGCCTGGTCCCCGATCTTCTGCCGGAGAACCTCACCGGCCGCGGCAGCAAGTTCGCCCTCCTCGACCACCGCCCCGACGCGTCGCTGTTCGAGATCATCGAAGACTGCGAACGCCGCGTCATCACCGACATGCTGGAGAAGTGCGGCTGGAACCAGACCGACGCCGCCGAACGCTTTCGCATCCCGCTCTCGACCCTCAATCAAAAGATCAAGCGGCTGAATGTTGAGATCAAGAAGAAGGGCAAAGAGAACGGGAGCAGCTAGCAGCAGCAGTCAGCAATCAGGATCAGGGTGTAATTTTCACATTCTCACTGCGGAGTGCTGATGCTGAGTGCCGACTGCTGACTGCTCGACCGTCACATCCCAACGTGAGGCGCGTCACAGCAGGCCTGTGCGCTCCCGGAACACAATATCGGCAAGGATGGGCAGCCGCACCACCCCAACCAGCGCCCCTCGGCTCCGTTCGGGGCAGACTTCAGCGGTGCTTGTCGGGGGACCCGGGGTGCCTGACAAGGAGTTTGATCATGTCAGAAGATAAGCGCGATGTGCTCGAAGTGCTGCGTTATGAACTGAATTTCCTCGAGCAGGGCGGCTACGGCAACTGGTACAGCACGCCCTGGGGACCGGCTTCGATCTTCCAGGACTCGCTCACCTGCCCCAATCACGGCGATCCCACGCGCCCGCACGCCTGCCACGAGTGTCTGCTCTACGACTTTGTGCCGGAGGAGTATCGCACCGAAGACGTGCCCTGCCATCACATTCCGCTGAATCGCCATGGCGTGACCGTCGCCACTCCCAACCAGACGGAAGAGGAGCTGCGCGAAAACGTGAAGCACTGGCTGAAGCGGACCATCGCGCTCATCGAAGCCGACCGCGCCAAGCAGAAGAAGGATGCGAGCGAGCAGCCGGTTCCGGCAAGCTGATTCCCGTTCCGGGAGCAAGCGCAATCCCTAGCTCAATTTTCATACTCCGGGCCGCTTCGCTGCGGGTACAATCCCGCATGTTTGTCCGCGGAGTTACGCCATGCAACGCAGCTTTATCTCATTGAGCCCCCAGGAGGCCTTGCAGGTTGCGATTTCCATCGAGGACCGCAATGCGGAGCTCTATCATCATTTCGCCGAGATGTTCACCGAGTTTGTTGACCAGGAGTCGCTGGAAATCGCCGCGGTCTTCTGGGAGATGGCGGTGGAAGAGCGCGGCCACGCTTCCGTGCTGCGGCAGAAGTACACCGAGCGGTACGGCGATTCGGTTTGTTCGATCACGGAGCAGGACCTGGTGGAGATTGTCGAAGTGCCGAAGCTGGAAAGCGGAGACGTGTTTGGGCCCAGCACCGACTGTGTACCGGGGCGGGTTCGCGCCCTGACCGTCGCGCTGCAGGCCGAACTCCGCGCGCAACAGTTTTATGGGAAGCTGGTGGAACGGACTCCAGCAGGTCCGCTGCATGACTTGTTTCATGACCTGGCGGAGCTGGAAGACGGCCACGTCGCCTTTATCGAGGCGAAGCTGGCGCAGGACGAAGCTGAACAGCCGAGCGTGCAGTGAGGCGGAGCTGCGGCTCGGTACACGCGAATGGAATGAGTCTTATCGTCCGTAGCGCATTTTGTTGATGGCCTTCCGGAACCCGACCATAGCCAGGTCCAGATGATGTCCCTGGGTCTGCGCCTGCTTGGTCAATTCGTCAAACTCTTTCCATGGCGGCTCTTTCAGCCGATGCAGCACGACTGTGTCGCCGCGGGCGACGACGATAAATGCCGTTCCCGGCTCGAGGCCCAGCCGTTTGCGAATTTCGTCGGGGATAACGACCTGTCCACGAGATGACAGGGTGGTGGTGAGGGGATTCATGGTTGGGCTCCGGCGCAGTTGCGTAAGGGATGCAATCATCTTACTAGTAAGATCGTCTTACTGGTAAGAAAATCGGACAGCCGTCCCCTTCAGCCTAACGGTTTACGTCCGCGGGAAAGGACTTGAACTCCACCTGCCGCTGCACCGCCTTGTCGGTCCCTTTGGCATCCAGCGTGTGCTTGATCAGCTTGCCCCGGATCACGCGATAACCTTCGTCATTGGGCTTCTTGCCGGTTACGGTGGTGATCACGCCGTTGAAGTCGTACCGCACGCCGTGCACGGTTTTGGTGTTGAAGCTGAGGCGGATGCCCTCCAGCGAAGTCTTATCGAAGAACTGATCGATGAACTGGTCCTTGTCGCTGTCGGAGTCTCCAAAGCGGGAGATGTAGCCGGAGAGCTTGCCATCCTCGACAGTCAGTTGCAGCACTTCGCCTTCGCGCAGGAAGGTATAGGCGCCGGAAATATCGTCAGCGTCCGTTTTCCCGCCTGCGGCCTGCTGCGCGATTGCCGGGCGCCCACCCACCAACGTCAGCAGCAGACAGGATGACAGCAGAAGAGGCAGGACGCAATAGCTCATCACGGACCTCATGATCGTTAACATCATTGCATGTCGCAGCCGGATTGCGAAGCGCAATGTTGTGAGGCGAGCTTCGAACTCGCCGCTCGAAGCTCGCAACTCCTATAATCACACTCTATGTCCTCTTTCCCCGAGGTCGAGCAGCAGCTTGCCTACCTGCGCAAGGGCGCGGCGGAAATCATCCGCGAGAGCGACCTGCGCGAGCGGCTGGAAAAATCGCGCCAGACCGGCAAACCCATGCGGGTGAAAGCCGGCTTCGATCCCACGGCGCCCGACCTGCATCTGGGCCACACCGTGCTCATGCGCAAGCTAAAACACTTCCAGGACATGGGGCATACGGTCATCTTTCTGATCGGGGACTTCACCGGGCTGATCGGCGACCCGTCGGGCCGCTCGACCACGCGCCCGCCGCTCAACCGCGAGCAGATCGACGAGAACGCCGAGACCTACAAGGCGCAGGTGTTCAAGATCCTCGATCGCAACAAAACTGAGGTGCGCTTTAACAGCGAGTGGCTCGATAAGCTGGGCTACGAAGGCTTCATCCGACTGGCCGCGAAGTTCACGGTCTCGCAGATGCTGGAGCGCGAAGACTTCCACCGGCGCTTCATGGAAGAGAAGCCGATTGCGATGCACGAATTGCTCTATCCCATCGCCCAAGGCTATGACTCGGTGGCGCTCGAAGCCGACGTGGAACTCGGCGGCACCGACCAGAAATTCAACCTGCTGATGGGCCGCGAGCTGCAACGCCACTATGGCCAACTGCCGCAGATCGTGCTGACCACGCCGCTGCTGGAAGGCACCGACGGCGTGCAGAAGATGTCGAAGTCGTACGGCAATTACATCGGAATCACCGAGCCGCCGCAGGAGATGTTCGGCAAGGTGATGTCGATTTCCGACGAGCTGATGTGGCGTTACTACGAGCTGGTGACCGACGTCAGCATGGATGAGATCAAGCAGATGAAGCGCGATGTGGCCGGCGGAGCGGCGCATCCGATGAAGTTGAAGCAGGAGCTGGGCAAGCGCATCGTCAGCGATTTTCATTCGCCCGTGGCGGCCGAGCAGGCGGCCGAGGACTGGTCGCGCATGTTCCAGAAGGACGAAGCGCCGGAAGACTTGCCGCTGATCACCGTGCCGTACGCCGAAGTCGCTGCGCCCAACGCGGCCAGCGCGGACGGCAAGGTACAAATCAAGCTCGACAAACTGCTGGCGCGCACCGGGCTGGCAACCTCGGTGACCGACGGCGTGCGTAAGCTCAAACAAAATGCGGTGAAGATCAATGGCGAGCTGAAGACTGAAATTGTGGTCAGCGTCCCCGGCAACGCCGAGTTCACCCTGCGCGCCGGCAAAAGGATGGTAAAGGTCGCCATCGACGATACTTAGGATCTCTCCGGCAGCCTTCCCGCAACCTGTCGATCACCGTCGAGGAATCAATGCCCAATTGCCTGCGCGCCCGGACGCCTGACCGCCTTCTTGAACAGGAAAACGACCGGGATACAGGCGAAGCAAACCAGCGCCATGTAGCGGAAATCGTCCACGTATGACCACAGCCTGGCCTGCGCGGACAACTCCCCCGCGATCAGGGCATAGGCCTTCTGCATCGCTTCCACCGGGCCGTATCCCTGGGTAAAGAGATACTGCTGGAGGGCGTGCAACCGGTCCTGGAAGATGGGACTGGTGGGCGAGAGTGAATGTACCAGTTCGTTCTGGTGCAACTGCTGATGACGGGCGACGATGGTGTTGACGATGGAAATGCCGACGCTGCCGCCGACATTGCGGAACAGGTTGTAAAGGCCGCTGGCGTTGCCGATCTCCTCGTTGGGTAAGGGAGCCACGGTCGCCGTCGAGAGCGGCACAAAAACCGCTCCCGAACCAAATCCGCTAAGAATGATGGCCCAAAGAAACGACCACTGAGAAATCTCCAGGGTCACCTGGCCAAACCACAGCCCCGCGATGGCGAACATCAAGAAGCCGGCGACGATCAACCATCGGTTGTCGAGTTTGTTAGTCAGGATGCCGATGATCGGCAAGGCCAGGATTGCGCCAATTCCACGCGGAGCCACCGCCCAGCCGGCTGCGTACGCGGTATACCCCAGCAGTTCCTGATAGAACAGCGGTAACAAGGTGATCAGCCCATAAAGGGCGCCTCCAAAGATCGCGATCAGAACGCATCCCAACCAGAAGTTGCGGTAGCGAAAGACGCGCAGATCGACCAGCGGCTTTTTGTGGGTCAGCTCGCGAATGAGGAAGGCCACAAACCCAACGACCAGAATAACCGTGGCCCAACGGATCCAGGTCGCGCCGAACCAGTCGTCCTCCTGGCCCTTGTCGAGGATGATCTGCAAGGCGCCCAGCCAAACTGCCAGCAAGCCCAGCCCGATGGCGTCAATTCTTCCCGGCTTCGCGCTCTTAATGTAAGGAGGGTCTTCTACGAATCGCAGGATCATCAGGATGGCGAAAACCCCGATCGGGATGTTGATGTAGAAGGCCCAGCGCCACGAGTAGGCATCGGTGAGATAGCCACCGAGCGTGGGTCCCAGCACCGGTGCGACCACCACGCCCAGAGCAAAAACTGCCAGTGCCGAGCCGCGCTTCTCGGGCGGAAAGCTCTCCAGCAGGATCGCCTGCGACAACGGCTGCAGCGCGCCGCCGCCCGCGCCCTGCACGGCACGGGCTAGAAGGATCATGCCTAGACTAGTCGCCGCCCCGCAGGCAAACGACGACACAGTAAAGATGGCGATACATGTAATGAGAAAACGCTTGCGACCGAACTTCAGCGAGAACCATGCACTGGCCGGTAGCACCACGGCGTTGGCCACCAGATAGCTGGTGAGCACCCAGGTGGCTTCATCGTTGGTCGCCGAAAGACTGCCGGCAATGTAGGGCAGCGCGACCGATGCGATGGAAGTGTCCAGCACCTCCATGAACGTGGCCAGCATCACGGAAATTGCGATGAGCCACGGACTGGATGCCGGGCGGCTCATCGACATCCCCTGGCTTCCAGCCATCGTGGTACTTGCCATCAGATTCCCTTTGCTGGATCTCCGCATCGCCGGACCGCGATAGCGGACGCGATGTCAAGCACACTGCGAAAAGCCTAGAGATGCTCCCGAGGCGGAGAACGATTCCTTCCCAGCGCAATGTCCGCGGAACTCACCGACGGCGTTCGCTGGAATCGGCCGGAAGACATTCGCGATTGCGAACAGGGGCCTGGCCGCGCCGCTCTGTCGGCTTTTGACAATCTACGCTATGATGCGCAGAGAACGGTTTGCGACAGCGAATGGAAGACGGTTCTTTTCCGTCGCCAGCTTCCAATTCATGGGAACCCTGAGCCAGGACTTTCGTTACGGACTGCGAATGCTGCGCAAGAGTCCCGGCTTCACTGCCGTGGCCATCATTACTCTGGCGCTGGCCATCGGCGCCAACACCGCCATCTTCTCCGCCGTGTATCCGGTGCTGTTGCGGCCCCTGCCCTTCGATCATCCCGACCGGCTGGTCACCATCGGCGAGGCCCGCCATGCCACCGGCTGCTGTTCGTATATCGCTTCCTATCCCGATTTTCTTGACTGGACACGCACGGCCAGGAGCTTTCAATCGCTGGCGGGCTATGCGTCCGACGCCTTTACCATCACCGGAAACGGCGAGCCCAAGACCATGTTCTGTGCCATGGTCACGCCGAACTTTTTTTCCACCCTCGGCGTCACTCCCATGCTGGGCCGCAGCTTCATCGCCGGCGAAGACCTTCCCGAAGGCTCTGGGCCCATCGTCGCCCTGCTGAGCTATAGCTTTTGGCGAAGCGATTTCGGCGGCGATGCCAGCGTGATCGGGCGCGTGGTCCGCCTGGATGGCAAGCCGGTCACCATCATCGGCGTCCTGCCCCGCAACTTTGAACTGGGCCCCGCCGGGCCTGTGCCCATCTGGGTCCCGCTGCATCTGAATCCCTACGAAACCACGGCGCGCGGCGCGCGCTGGCTCAGCGTCATTGGCCGGCTCGCCGCGGGCGTCACGCTGCAACAAGCGCGCGCCGAAATGCAGACCATCACCGCGCAACTGGCCCGCCAATATCCGCAGCAAGACGCCGCCGTCACGGTCAGCCTCGCCCCCTTGCGCGAGGAAATCGTCGGTGACGTTCGCCCGCTGCTGATCGTCCTGTTTGGCTTCGTGTCCTTGGTATTGCTGATCGGCTGCGTGAACCTGGCCAACCTGCAGGTGAGCCGCTCCATCGATCGCCGTCGCGAATTCGCCATCCGCACCGCACTTGGCGCCAGTCGCCTTCACCTCGTGTTGCAGTTGCTGATTGAAAGCCTGTTGCTTTCCGTTGCCGGCGCAATCATCGGCTTCCTCAGCGCCGCGCTCGGAGTGTGGCTCCTGGTGCGTTCCATTCCAGAATCGCAGCTGGTTGCGATGCCCTATTTAAACGATGCCGGCATCAGCTTCCCCGTCTTGGGCTTCGTCGCGGGAATCACCCTCCTGACTGCGTTGCTTTTCGGGCTGGGGCCGGGGCTCTCGGTCTCGCACACGCCCGTCACCGAGGTACTGAAAGACGAGTCGCGGGGCGGCACCAGCGGCACTCATGTTCTGCTGCGCAGCACGATGGTCATCGTGGAAATCGCTATCTCTCTGGTGCTGCTGGTGGCCGGTGGCCTGATGTTGCAGAGCCTGCGTGCCCTGTTGGAGCAGGACCCGGGCTTCGACCCCGACCACGTGCTTACCTTTCTGGTGAACATGCCGGGCGCCTCTTACCCAGTTGCCAAGCAGTGGCCCTTCACCAATGCAAATGCGCTGCGCTTCGAGCATGAGTTCCTGCAACGGCTGTGGCGCTTGCCCGGGGTGCAGGGCGTCTCGGCCACCAGCGGCCTGCCGGCGGTGCAGAACCGGAGCACCAACCGCTTCGTAATTGCAGGACGGCCGGTCGCCCCGGGCGAGGAAGAGGCGTCGATTTCCCGCCGCGTCGATGCCGACTATTTCTCCGTGATGAAGATTCCTCTGCTGCGCGGGCGCTCGTTCACCGCAACGGACGTCATGGGCCGCCCCTGGGTCGCGATCGTCAACCAGGCGTGGGTGAAGCGCTACCTGGCGCGCGACGAGGACCCGATCGGCAAGCAACTGCGCCTGACCAGCTCAACGGAAGAACCGTTCCGCGAGATTGTCGGCATGGTGGGCGACGTGGCCGAAGACAACCTCGCCGCCCCCCCGCCGCCGGTCATGTACTTCTCCGTCGACCAGGACTCGGGCTACGCCTCCTATCTCAACTACGTGGTGCGCACCGGCGGCGATCCGGTGGCCCTGATCCCGGCGGTGCGCTCCACCATGCGCTCTCTCGATCCGCAATTGGCTTTCATCCAGCCGCAAACCATGGAGCAGTTTGTGGATCGCTCGCCGGCGGTTTTCCTGCGGCGTTATCCCTTCTACTTCATCGGCAGCTTTGCCGCGCTGGCCCTGGTGCTCGCCGTCACCGGTATTTACGGCCTGATTTCGTATTCCGTGACCCAGCGCACGCGCGAGATTGGTATTCGCATGGCGCTGGGCGCGCCGCCCGAGCACATCCTGAAAATCGTGATTCGCCAGGGCGTGGTCTCGGCCCTCCTCGGCGTGGCATGCGGCGCCGTGCTTGGCCTGGTCCTTGGCCGTGTGCTGGCGAGCGTGATGTCCAGCCTGCTCTACCGGGTCAGCTCGAGCGATTGGTTGACCTTTACCGTGGTGTCCTTACTGTTGTTGGTTGTGGCGCTCGCCGCGTCCTATATACCCGCGCGCCGGGCGATGCGCGTTGATCCCATGGTGGCGTTGCGCGACGAGTGAGGGGGCGCGGTTGACCACGGCCGTCGCCTGCCCTTACCTTTGGGGGATGAGTCTATCTGCCCGCAATCAGCTCCCCGGAAAGATTGAGTCCATCACGATGGGCGACATTATGGCGCACGTCGTCGTCCGCGTCGGAGACCACCGCATCGAGAGCATCATCACCCGTGCCAGCACCGAGGCCATGGGACTCAAGCAGGGCGATTCGGTGCGTGCCATCATCAAGTCCACTGAAGTCATGGTGCAAAAGGACTGACGGGACATTCGGCTGGCCGCTGCCGCCGCACAGCCCGGCTTCCCCGGGCAATGTGTATACTGCATTGCGCTCTCATCATGGCTACCGACGACTTTGGCTTCGCGCCTGCCGAGCTGCGTAAACTGCGCAGCCTGAAAGGTCCCGACGGAATTCAGCGCTTCCTCGACGACATGCCCTATCACCTCGCGGACACGGCATGGTCGCCGCGGCGGGTGCTGCGCGAGAACACCTCGCATTGTTTTGAGGGCGCAATCTTCGCCGCCGCGGCGCTGCGCGCCAACGGCTATCCTCCCCTGATTCTGGATTTTGAAGCCGAGCATGACACCGACCACGTCATCGCTATCTACCGCGTGAAGGGACATTGGGGCTCAGTCGCCAAGTCAAACTATTCGAATTGCCGCTATCGCGAGCCCGTCTATCGTTCGCTGCGCGAGCTGGCCATGAGCTACTTTCACATCTACTTCAATATGCGGCGGGAGCGCTCACTGCGGACCTTTTCGCGCCCGGTAAACCTGAAGCGCTTTGACGATCAGCAGTGGATGACTACCGAGAAGCCCATCTGGTTCATTGTCTACCACCTGCTGGAAATCCATCACACCAAGCTGCTGTCGCGGGCCATGATCAATCGCCTTCATCGCGTTGACGAGCGCACCTTCCAGGCAGAAATCCTGGGCAAACAGTACAAATCATGATGCCCGGCGATAATAGCGCTAATTGCTAGTTGCTCCTCAGTAATGGAATCGCCAGCGAAATTCGCCGTAGATTTCGCGCGGATCGTTCCAATGAAATCCACCGAAGGTCAGGCTGTTGTCCAACTGCACACGCCGGTTGGCCACGTTCAGCGCGGTCGCCGAAATCGCGTATTTATCTTCAACAAAGCTTTTTCCTAGTGAGAGATCCAGCGAAGTGTGGCTGGGGAGATACGGTCCGGGATACTGCGCGAGCGGGGTTCCGTATAAGCCGTTGGTGAAGCCCGATCCGTAGTACAAATTCGCCGAGGCGTAGCTTTGCCACGGCATGCTGGTGTTGCCGCCGAAGTTCAGCGTATTTCTCTGATCGTGGTCTACCGGCGAATATCCTGGCGGGATATCCAGTGGGCATGATGAGTTGACGGGTAGCGGACAGATGAGACCCCCGGTGATGGGCGACGTGGCCTGCGCAATCTGGTTGGCATAAACGAGGTGAACCTGAGCCCGATGCGCGATCAGCGGCGACCGCAGAGTAAGGTCCCATCCCTGAATGATGGCTCCTGCCCAAGTGATGGGCCAGAACAAGTTCGATTCGCCGATATTGTTGTGGTCCAGCCAGTTGGTTGCGGTGGTTTGATAGTTGTCGACCTCCAGGTTCCATGCGCGATAAGGAATGATTACGCTGCCGATCCATTGTTTGTCGCGTTCGCCGTGCAATGGCGAAAAGGTAAAGTTCTGGCTGGTGGCGAAGCCCAGCAGCGCACCGGTGGCTGTCACCAGCGGCGGCGCCTGATAGAAGTGACCATAGTAGCCGCGCAGGACCCAGTTCAGCTTAGGAATTCGCACCGCCGCGCCCAGGCGCGGGTCTGCCTCGTGCTCGGAGATGGTGGCGTTGAACTGCGTTACTCGTACCCCCAGGAAGAGGGTCAGCCAGTGGTTTACATTGAAGCGGTCGTTAAGGAATTCGGCGGCAACACCGCCATTGACCCTGATTGACGATGCCGGATAGTTCGGCGTGCCATCGGTGTACTGGTTGTCGAAATAGTTGTACTGGTGCTGGAAGAATCCGTAAATTCCGGCTTCCAAATTGTTCTTCCAGAAAATTCGGTTCAGAATCGCCTGCATTCCCACGTAGTTCGCGACCTGGTTGACGGTCGAGATGACCGGATAGTCGTTCACACCGCCTTGGTAGTTTGCGGCGTTGTAGTGATAAAAGGGCGAAACCGTCAGCAGCGTGTTGGGATCGAAGGTGTGAATCCACGAAAGCGTCACGTAGCCGTCAGGCTCACGTTCGGCATCGTGCAGACCGTAGCTCGGAACCTCCCCCGACGCTTCCAGTATTTGATTGCCGACTGAGTTGGGGTTCGGATCAACCGGAATCTGGTAGTAATCCTGGCGCAAAGATGTCACCACGCGGAACTGGTTCTTGGAATCGTGGTTGTAGATAAATGAGGCAAATCCTCCGTAACCGTTCTGCGCGTCGTGAACAATCTGCGGGATCGGCGGCTGCAGTCCCAGGGCGCTGCGGTTTCCGTTCAGGCTCGCGTACCAGGCGAACCGCTGCGTGTGTCCTCCGCAACTGAGCTGGTCGTCCGTGGAGTAGAAATTGCCGTAAGTGGCGACCACATCGCACTGACGGTCGCGTTCGAAGCCGGTTCTTGGAGCGATATTGAACATGCCGTAGGTGCGATCGCCGTAGGTCGAATCGTAGCCGCCTGACAGCACTTCCAGATAGTCAATGTCCTTGGGATCGATCTGCGGCCCAAGATTTGTGGCGATATTAGTGTTGGGAATGGGAACCCCATCGATCAGCCACTGCACCTGATGTCCTCCCATCATATGGAGCTGGTCGTGGGTCACGTAAGTCGCCGGTACGTAGTCGGTAATCATCTGTAGGCTGTTGGTAAGCGCTGCTCCGGGAGTTTGCCGAATATCTTCTCGGTTAAGCAACGTGGTCGGCGTGACCGTGTCCATCGTCGCCTGGACGGGAGTTCCCGAGACAACGACGTTTTCTTTCGCGCCGGCAATCGCCAACTGGAAGTGCAGTACCGGACTAGTGTCCGACTCGACGATGACGTTCTGCTCGTTTTCCAGAAATCCCTTGACGGAAACCGTGACCGTGTACGTTCCGATCGGTACGGCGCGGAAATCGAACTCCCCGTTGTCATCGGACTCTGCCGACTGTGTCCAGTCGGAGGTTTGCGCCTTCAGCGTAACTTTGGCGCCGTGGATGGGACGGTGTTGCGGATCGTGGACCACACCGCGAACGCTTCCGAAGATTGTCGCCGATAAATGCGATGTCAAAAGCAGCACGGCGGCGATCAGAGGCAATACCGTTCGTAAAGGCTGCATCTTCAAGCTGAAGTATTTCACTGAATGTCCTCCCAGCATCCACTGGCCGCTCAGAAGTGCACGGCGCCTTCCGGAGCGGGTTGGTTCCGATTTTCGGGGAGCACGACACCTTCAGCGGACACGCTGGCTCGGGCGGGATTATCCGGCGCTCCACAGTGGAGCGAAGTTCAATCCGAATGGCGTCGGCTGCGGAACGCGAGGCTCAGGCGAGAGGAGGGCCGCGTTTGCGAACATCGCTGACGATAATTTGAGGAACGTCGGAGGATTCGAGCCGCAGAGATCTTTGCCACTGCGAAACCGGAACGGCCGCTTGCGTCCGAACGCCCAAAGGCTTTGCCGGCGGCGACATCAGAGCCGCGAAGTGGCGATACGGGCAGGGTGGCGCGACAGTGCG
>Ga0335073_10008152_pt1 | contig 14690 bp, 14 predicted proteins | sample Lox_Sample_22_FD_207093 | JGI IMG/M metagenome (GOLD analysis project Ga0335073, IMG submission 207093) | Soil microbial communities from Loxahatchee National Wildlife Refuge, Florida, United States - Lox_Sample_2.2 | ecosystem: Environmental > Terrestrial > Soil > Wetlands | place: USA... | reverse complement strand
ACTTCCGACGAGTGCAGCCCGCCGTCGATGTGCACAATCACCTTCGAAGTGCGCGCCAGCTCTTTGGCCTGATCGTCATTGAGATCGGTAGCATGCGCCAGCCGCCCTGCAATCTGCTTGTACTCATCGAGCTTGGCCAGGTTCTGCGCCGACGAGATCACCGCGATCTCAATGTCGCGCCCCTCGGTGCTCTTGCCCACGGTAAACATCTTGATCTTGTCCGAAGCAGCCGCCAGCGCGTGGAAGTAGCGGATCGTGTCCTCGTAGTCGGCGAGATAAAAATCGTCGCCGGGATTGTGGCCAAGCACCGAGACAGGCGTGGGAACCTGTTGCGCAGCGGCGGGGAAAGCAACGAACGCAAGCGCGGCAGCAAGGCAGGAGAGAAAAGCGAAACAACGGCTCAGCAGCGAGAGACGCATCGAAGCTCCTTTGGGATGGACCGCGAACGAGCGCGCGGCTGGGGTGGATTGGGTCGCGTCAACAGGTTAGCGCGCCGCGCCCGCGCCGCAAAGAGCAAATTAACGCCGCAGAAAGCAAACCCTGTCGGCACACTTCCAGCGGCGAGCCACTTTCGCAAGTTCAGCCAGCGCACGGATCAACCCGCCGACGTCGGCCGGAGAAATCGTCTTTTCATCCACGAAAATCACGCCGCCATGCCGGCGGCCTTCTTCCGCCCAAGTCTTGAGCAACGGCGGAATGGTCCGTCGATCGTAGGTGACGATCGTCAATCCATGAGCGTCAGCCTCTGCCAAACATGTTGCGTCATCCTGGCCGATGAGGTTGCCCCCATCCCATTCCGTCAAGGCATGAATCTTCATCGCCGGGTCGCGGCGGCGCACGCCGATCGCCACCTCCGGCGATATGTGCTCATCGAGAAGCAGCTTCAGCACGCCGGTCTCTCGCTGACTTGCCTACCTTGATCTGAATGGCCTGCGGCAGCAGGCGCTTGAGCGTCGAAAAGTCCACCGCTTCATTTTCAGCCAGCGCCTCGTCGACCTCGTGCGGAAAAGCCTCCGCATAATTGACGGCGGCGCTTACTTTGGCCTGCGGCCAACGCAGCTGTTTCGCCACGGCCGCGATGTTGCCCTTATAGCTGCGGACCAGCAGAATGACCTCCCACACCGCGAGAGAGCTTCCCTGGATGCACGCCTGTCGGCCGGCCGCCGAATCGCGAAAATCGATAAACGCGAACTCCGAGCGGCGCAGTCCTTCTTCAACCAATCGCGCGCTGGCATCGCTGGCCGTCCATCCGTGCCGGTTCGCCATGCGCCTTAGGCGCTTTCCACTATCGGCCGGCAGCCGCATACTGATCACAGTTGAATGAGTTGCGCTCATGCCGAAACCCCGAGGTAACTTTTGTAAGCATTGTAACAGAAAGTCCGATCGCTCCACCGCCAGGCAGATATGAGCCCGCATGGTAAGGTGATTGCGCGGAGGGCCCATCCGAATGCTCGTGATGACCAACGGCGACAATGGCGGCCAGATTGGCGACGAGGTCATGCACAGCATCGCCGTCGAGTACAACTGGCCTGACTATCGCCCCACCGAGCGCGCTGCGATTCAGGTGGATCCTAAGGTGCTCGCCCAGTATGTTGGAACTTACCAGCTTCAACCGAACTTCGACATCGTCGTGACGTTCGAAAACGGCCAGCTCATGACGCAGGCCACCGGCCAGGACAAGTTTCCAATCTGCGCCGAGTCAGAGACAAAGTTCTCCCGCTCTTTCCCGCCGAGATCGAGTTCGTCAAGGATGACCAGGGCAAGGTGACCTCGTTGATCCTGCACCAAGGCGGCCGCGACATGAAAGCGCCGAAGGAGTGAGGAGCAGGAAATGGGGAATAGGGAAAAGGGACCGAGGGACTGACGGACTAAGAGACTGGCTCTGCTGGTTGATTGCTTCTGCCCGTCTCAAGCCTGCCCGGCTCCGCTAAACCAGAGAGGTGCAATCGTTGCACCCTTTCAAGAGTTGCAGGGCGAGATAGGCGCGCCAGCTATCTGCGGACACGTTCGGCCATTCGATCGCGCCATAGGCAATCCATGCATCCCGATATCGCATCCAGGCTCGCTGGGCGGCGAGTTCGCTATCGGCGATGCATAAACCTTCTTCGCCCTTGTTCGTCTTCTTCGCTTCAGCGCAAACTGAGTTGATGCTGCTCAGAGCATCTTTGAAGCCCGCATTCAGTTTCGTTTCGGCCTCGGCCGCATCCTGGGCGGAGAAGGATGGAAAACCGGTCTTCTTGAATCCCTCTACCATGGTGAGGAACTGATAAACCACGTGCGTTTCACCCAATTCGTTGGAAGACGTACAGCCGTTGCCGCCTCCGCAACTTTTCGTCGCGAGGTCCATATAGGCCTTTCGAAACGCTTGAAATGCTCCCAAGAGGGCCCCGAATGCGCTTTCTTTAGTTGAGCTTTTCTTCCCCATCGTGGCGCGAATCTCATCGAGTTTCACGTCTTCGATCTGCAGATCGGTTTCTGCGCATTCCAGATCGAACCCGCGGGTGTCGCCAACCCAATCGCTGGCAGGCCCGTGTCCCAGCGCCTTTTGGCATTGGCCGTCAACCTCGGGGTCAAAAACCTGTATTGCTTGTGCGCGCATTCGCGAGCCTATGCCGGCCAGGATCGCGATTACAACGGCGGCTTTTACTGCTTTCGAGCTCATGGCAGTACTTTGTACTGAATGCAAACGCAAGTATCGCGCATCTTCCATTTTGCGCTCAAGTAAACTGTTGGATGAAAGATACATGCCCGGTTTCTGGCACAAGACGCGCACTACGCTCGAGATGATCAAGTGGGAGCACTCCATCTTCGCGCTACCGTTTGCCCTCACTGCCGCGCTGCTGGCGGCGCGCGGCCTGCCGCCCGGGCGCACCGTCGGCTGGATTCTGCTGGCTATGGTCACGGCGCGCTCTTCGGCCATGGCGTTCAACCGCTGGGCCGATGCCGAACTCGACGCAGCCAATCCGCGTACCAAGGGGAGGGCCATTCCAGCGGGCCTGCTCTCCAAGCAATTCGTTCTCGGCTTCACGATCGTCACCGCACTCGCCTTCGTGGTCTCCGCTGCCGAGCTGAACAAGCTGACGCTTGTCCTCTCGCCTGTGGCGCTCGCGGTGCTGCTGGGCTATAGCTACATGAAGCGCGTCACCCGATGGTCTCACCTGGTGCTGGGCCTGGCGCTGGGGCTGGCGCCGGCGGCCGCATGGATCGCCGTCACCGGCAGCCTCGATCCGCGCATCCTGGTGCTCACCGCGGCCGTCACCCTGTGGGTGGGCGGATTCGATGTGCTCTACGCCTGCCAGGATTACGAGCACGACAGCGCCGCGGATCTCTTCAGCCTGCCCAAAGCTATCGGCATTCCCGCGGCCTTCTGGGCGGTGCGCGTCATGCACCTGGCCATGCTGGTGCTGCTGGTGTGGCTTAGTCAGCTGTTTCATTTTGCCGTCGTGGGCTGGCTGGGCGTTGCCGCCGTCGCGCTGCTGCTGGGCTACGAGCACTCCATCGTTTCTCCTCGCGATCTGCGCCGCCTCAACGCGGCCTTCTTCACCATGAACGGTGTCATCGCCATGGTGTTTCTCTGCTTCGTCGCCGCCGATCTCTGGGTCCGGCAAAGGTAGGTCAGGGCTTCAGCCCTGACATTCGGAATGCGCATAAACAAGGGGCTTCAGCCCCGAGGAACGCTTTTTGCAATGAAAGTTGCCATCCAGGGCGAGGCCGGTTCTTTCAGCCACGAGGCCGCCACCAGGCTGGTTGCCGGCGCGGTCATCGTGCCGCAATCGCACTCGGCCGATGTATTTGCCGCGTTGAGCGGCGGCGAAGTGGAGGCCGCCGTCATTCCCATCGAAAACAGCCTGGCCGGCTCGGTGCTCGAGCACTTCGACCTGCTGCTGGATCACGACGTGAAGGTCGAACGCGAGATGCTGCTGCGCATCCGCCACAACCTGATCGCCATCTCCGGCGCCGCCATCTCCGAGATCGACCGCGTGTTTTCGCACCCGGTAGCGCTGGCGCAGTGCAGAAAATTCCTTGCCGCGCATCCGCGCATGGAGGCCTTCGCCTTCTACGACACCGCCGGCAGCGTCAAGCACCTCGTCGCCCAGCGCGACACCCACGCCGGGGCCATCGCCAGCGCCGCTGCAGCCGAGTATTACGGCGCAGTCATTCTCGAAGCCGGCATCGAGGACAATGCGGAGAACTACACGCGCTTCTTTCTGGTGCGCCGCACTGCAGATGCGGCCGTCGATCCCGAGTCGAACAAGATCAGCCTGGCATTTTCAGTTGAAAACCGGCCCGGTTCCCTGGTGGCGGCGCTGGCCGGCCTTTCCAATCTCGGCACCAACCTCACCAAAATCGAGTCCCGTCCCGTGCACGGTAAACCGTGGGAGTACATCTTCTACGTCGATTGCCAGATCCGCACCGCAGAGGAAGGCTCGCGCGCGGTCGAAGCGCTCGCACCCTACTGCGCCATGGTGAAGGAACTGGGACGGTATAAAGAGGCGCAGCAGCAATTGCAATTCCCCTGACCTCTCTAATCGGGGAGGCGGCGCTCTTTTTTGCGCATCGCGCTATCTTAGCCTCGTCTGAGAATTCCCCACGCCCAACGTGTCTCCAGCCGCGCGTTTCTCTCGGCCGCGCGCCTTCTCACCTTTGCGCGCAACCCGCCGATACATTTTTGGACAGGCCGCGCATCCAAGACTCAAGCGAGCGTGCTGGCCGAGAGCCGCAAGAGGCGCTCCGGAACTCCGTGTTGCCGGCCGCCGTACCTTGGAAAGTGAGTGCAGCCGGAGAGGAACCGGGCCCGTAGCGGGAAGCATCGCTAAGGGCGAAGATTGATGAAACTTTTCGATGGCTGCGTTGTCTAATGTAGGAAAGTTGATAAGAGGGTACTCAATGTCGAGCCAGCCGTTCAATTCGCCTGCTCCTCAGCAGCCGGCAGCCAGCAATGCTTCGAGCCTGCGCCGGATTCCCGTTTTGCCCGTCCGGGACACCGTCCTTTTTCCCCATGCCGTGCTTCCCCTGACTGTCGGCCGAGAGAGCTCCATCCAATTGATTGAGTCACTTGGCGAAGAGCGCACCATCGTGGTGACGGCCCAGATCGATCCCCGCCTCGATTCTCCCCAGCCCGCCGACTTGCACAGCGTTGGCACCCTGGCCACGGTGCACAAGGTCGTGCGGATGCCCAATCAGAGCCGCTTCGTATTTACCGAGGGCGTGGAGCGGGTGCGGCTGGTCAACTACATTCAGAGCGAGCCGTTCATGGTTGCGGAGGTGGCTCCGCTCGAGGAGACCGAGCCGGCCGAGTCGCCCAATATCGAAGCGCTGGTGCGCAACGTGATTGGCCAATTCCAGCAGATTGTCGCGGAAAGCCCTACACTCTCCGACGAGTTGCGGACCATCGCGGCCAATATCGACGAGCCCAGCCGCCTGGTCGATTTTGTGTCTTCGTCTCTGCCCTTCCTGACCACCGACGACAAGCAGCAACTGCTGGAAACGGCCAGCGTATCCGAGCGCCTGGAACGGCTCAACCAGCACCTGGCCAAAGAGATCGAGGTGCAGCAGTTGCGCTCCAAGATCCAGTCCGAAGTGCAGGACCAGGTGCAGCAGTCGCAGCGCGACTACTACCTGCGCGAGCAGATGAAGGCCATCCAGAAGGAGCTCGGCGAGCAGGACGAGGGTCAGCGCGAGATCGAGGAACTGCGAAAGAAGATCGACGACGCAGGCATGCCGGAAGAGGTGAAAAAGGAAGCCAACAAGGAGCTTACTCGCCTCTCCCGCATGTCGCCCATGGCTGCCGACTATGGGCTGACCCGCAACTACATCGAGTGGCTGGCGGTGCTGCCGTGGAACAAGAGCTCGGGCTCCAAGATCGACATCGGCAAGGCCAAGGAGATCCTCGACGAGGATCACTACGAGCTTAAGAAAGTGAAGGACCGCATTCTCGACTACCTGAGCGTGCTGGAGCTCAAACCAGACATGAAGGGCCCCATCCTCTGCTTCGTCGGCCCTCCGGGAGTGGGCAAAACCAGCCTTGGCCGGTCGATCGCCCGCGCCCTGGGCCGCAAGTTCCAGCGCATCTCGCTGGGCGGCATGCACGATGAGGCCGAAATTCGCGGCCATCGGCGCACCTATATTGGCGCTCTTCCGGGTCAGATCATCCAGAGCATCCGCCGCGCTGAAACCAACGACCCGGTCATCATGCTCGACGAGGTCGACAAGCTGGGGCGCGACTTCCGCGGCGATCCCGCGTCGGCTCTGCTCGAAACGCTTGACCCCGAGCAGAACAACACGTTCCGCGATAACTACCTCGACGTGCCCTTCGATCTATCGAAGGTTCTGTTCATCTGTACCGCCAACATGCTCGACACCGTTCCCCTCCCGCTGCAGGACCGCATGGAGCTGATCCCGCTGCAGGGATACAGCGAAGAGGAAAAGCTGCACATTGCAAGCCGCTACCTGATTCCACGCCAGATCAAGGAGAACGGTCTCACCGAAGATCAGATCGAGTTCCCTGAAGAGGCCGTGCGCCACATCATTCGCCATTACACGCGCGAAGCCGGCGTGCGCAAGGTGGAGCAGGTCATCGGCACCGTTTGCCGCAAGCAGGCGCGCCGCGTGGTGGAGGGCCACAAGGAAAAGCTGATCGTCACTCGCGAAGTGCTCAAGGACTTCCTGGGCGGAATCCAGGTGCGCGTCGACACCGAAGTCTCGGAGCGCGTGAAGCGCCCCGGCGTAGCCGTGGGTCTCGCCTGGACGCCCGCTGGCGGCGACATTCTCTTCATCGAAGCCAATCGCATGAAGGGCAAGGGCGGCTTTACCATGACCGGCCAAATCGGCGAGGTTATGCAGGAATCGATGCAGGCCGCGCTCACCTGGGTCAGGTCGAATGCGCTTTCGCTGGGGCTGGCCGAGGAGTTCACCAAGGAGATCGACCTGCACATCCACGTCCCCGCAGGCGCGATTCCCAAGGACGGCCCCTCGGCCGGTGTCACCATGGCCACGGTGCTCGTTTCACTGCTTACGGATACGCCGGTGCGCCCGCTGACCGCTATGACCGGCGAGATCACGCTCAGCGGCAACGTGCTTCCCGTCGGCGGCATCAAGGAGAAGTTCCTGGCCGCGCGCCGGGCGGGCATCGACTGCATTATCCTGCCCGCCGACAACCGCCAGGATGTGGAAGAGGACCTGACTCCGGCGATGATGGAAGGCGTGCAGGTGCACTACGCCAAGCACATTGAGGACGTACTGGCGGTGGCCCTGCCCATGCTCAAGGGAAGGCCGATCGTGATGCCGGCGCCTCCGGAGCACAGTGTGGGGCGCGAACCCAACGGAGGGCCGCAGCAACTGCCCTCCGTGGCCAGCGCGCCGGCGAACCTGCCGGCCGCCTGCCGGTTCTAATCTCGCCTCAAGCCGACTGATCACCGCCCGCTGCGTCTAAACAGCAGGCGGTATGCTTCTGTTAACCATGCGCGTTCGCGTTCTCCCGTTTGGAGTTCTGAAAGACTCCCTCGGTTCATCCCCGTTGCGGATGGAGTTGCCCGAAGGCGCCACAGTCGCCGAGTTGCTCGAACGGCTGCGCGCCCGCGAACCTGCGCCCGAGATGCGCGGCATCGCCGTCAGCGTGAACGCCGAATACGCAACACCCTCTCATGTTCTCAGCGACAACGATGAAGTGGGCCTGCTGCCGCCGGTCTCCGGCGGGGCTGGCCGCCCAGGCAACGCGCCTCCGGCGGTCTCGGTCGATGGTCGCCTTGAAGATCAAACGATCTTCATCGCCCTCACCCGCGATCCCATTGCTGCTGAATCGCTCATCGCCGCGGCTAAATGCGGCGAGGACGGTGCGGTGGTGGTCTTCGACGGCATTGTGCGCAACAGCACGCGCGGCCGCCAGACGCTGCATCTCGACTACGAAGCCTACGAGGAGATGGCTGAGAAGCAGATGCGTGAACTCGCCCGGGAATCCCGCATCCGCTTCGGCGTGCGCCACGTCGCCATCGTCCATCGCCTGGGAAGGCTGGCGATCGGCGAAACCAGCGTGTTGATCGTCGTCGCCTCCGCGCATCGCGCGCAGGCCTTCGAGGCCTGCCGCTGGCTTATTGACACGCTCAAGAAAACCGTGCCCATCTGGAAACGCGAGACCTTTGTCGATGGCGTGGTCTGGGCGCCGGGCGAGCCGTTCCCCGAGCAAATCGCCGCATCCAATCCGGAGGCCGCACATGGAGTGTGACGCGTCCGGCATCCGGAGGTTGAAGGGTACGGGCTTAAGCCCGTATTTCAATACCAGCAAAAAGACCCGAGCTTTAGCCCCCGACGGACTTCGGCTCTGTTTCGCACCGGCCGTCGCTTCGGTGCTTCTCCTCATCGCGGCTGTGACCTTGCCCGCCGTCGCCCAATCCGATTCGGGCACTACCCTCCACGTCGACGTAAAACTCGTCAATGTGTTCGTCAATGTGACCGATAAGAATGGCGCCATCGTGGGCAGCCTGACCCGCGACGACTTCCGCATCGCCGAAGACGGCCGCCTGCAGTCCATCGCGGTCTTCGAGCGGCAATCGGAGATGCCCCTCAATCTCACTTTGGCCATCGACACCAGCGGCAGCGTCTATAAGGACATGTCCGCCGAGCAGGCTGCAGCCAAGCGCTTCGTCCACGCCCTCATGCGCCCGCAAGACAAGATGAGCCTGCTCGAGTTCGCCACCGACGTGCGCGTGCTGACATCGTTCACCAACAAGGTGAGCCAGATCGATCACGGCCTCGGCATGCTGCGCGGCGGACCCTCCACGGCTCTTTATGACGCCATCTATCTCGGCTCGCAGGGCCTGGGTAACTTCGACGGCCGAAAGGTGCTGGTCATCATCTCCGACGGCGACGATACCGCCGAGGACACCACCTACGCCCAGGCGCTCGAGCAGGCCCTGCGCAACGAAGTCATGATCTACAGCCTCATCGACGTTCCCATCGAGGCGAGCGCCGGCCGCGACCTGCGCGGCGAGCACGCGCTGATCACCCTGGCCGAGCAGACCGGCGGCAAGAGCTTCTACGTCAACGAGGGCGGCCTCGACAAGGCCTTCGCGCGCGTGAGCGAAGATCTGCGCACCCAATATCTGCTCGGCTATTACCCCAAAAATCAGGAGCCCGGCCGGGTGTTTCACCGTGTGCAAGTCACCATTCCCAGGGCCGCCGATTCGGAGTTCAACATCCGCAGCCGCACCGGCTACTACGCCGACTCACCGGTAAAGAACGACTAAACGCAGCTCGATCTGAACTCTGATCGCTCACCACTGTCTTCAAGTCCCGAGTCCCTCAGTCCCTTAGTCCCTCAGTCCCTCAGTTCTCCCATCTCTGTCCCCATATCTCTCTTCCAGCATCTAAAATGCCAGTATGACTCCGCCATTGTCCCCGCGCCGCCGCATGAAGGCGCCTCCGCCGGGAGAAACCGGCCAGGAGGCGCTCTACCTCCGCTCCCTCAGCGACCGCCAGGTCACCGTGCAGGTCAAGCTGCGCGACGGCGAAACCGTCCGCGGCTGGATCGAGTACTTCGACGACGGCATGCTGCGGCTCACCCGCGAGGGCAGGCCCAATCTCTTCATCTACAAGCACCAGATCCGCTCCATTACCGAAGTGGGCCGCGGCCAGCGGCGCAGCGCGCGCCCCCAGAATGGCGAATCGGCGCTGAATGGCGGGAACGGCTCTTGAGCAACGAAGGAGCAGCGGCGCCGCAATTCCAGTGGGTTCTCTCGGCGGAACCAATCGCACGCGAAGCCGGCGCGCGCTTGCGCGAATTCCTCGCCGCCGGCGTTGAAACCGAATACAAAGGCGACGTCGACGTGGTGACGGTGGCCGACCGCACCGTGGAGAAGCTGATCCGCGGCCGCCTGCGCGAAGCCTTCCCCGAGCACGGCGTTTATGGCGAAGAAGGTACGCGCGAGCGCATGGAGGGCGAGTTTCGCTGGTATGTCGACCCGCTCGACGGCACCACCAACTTCGCGCACGGCTTCCCGCAGTTCTGTGTCTCCATGGGTCTGGAGCATCGCGCTCCCGGCCTGGCTGCCGGCGAAGATGGAACGCTGGTAGCGGGTGTCATCTACGACCCCACGCGCGACGAGTTCTTTTACGCCGAGCGCGGCAAAGGCGCGTGGCTGAACCGCCGTCGCATCCGCGTCTCGCGCATTCCCGACCTGGCCGAGTCGCTGGTGGCCACCGGTTTTCCCAGCCGCAAGCGCCACTTGAGTCCCAACGTGCACTTCTATCACGAGTTCACGCTGCGCTCGCACGGGGTGCGCCGAGCCGGCTCCGCCGCGCTCGACCTCGCCTGGACGGCCTGCGGACGCCTCGAAGCCTTCTGGGAGTTCAATCTGAATCCCTGGGACACGGCCGCCGGAATTCTGCTGGTGGAAGAAGCCGGCGGCCGCATCACCGATTTTGCCGGCAATCGCTATCGTCTCGACAGCCGCGAGGTCCTTGCTTCGAATGGCCTCATCCACGACGAGATGGTTGCGCTCTTCCGGAACATGTTCGCCGGCCGCGACCTTTCGCCCATCCCCACGCCCCAGGAGTTCGCCGCCCGCCGCAGCGCCCGCGACGCAAGCTCAGCCGAAAGATAAGACCACTCCCAGTCCCTCAGTCCCTTAGTCCCTCAGTCCCTGCTTCCCCATTCCCGCATCGCAAAACTCCAGTCTCAGCGGTTGATTCGCGCCCCGGCGCCGTGTGCTACCATCAGCCTCGAAGCAAGTCTCAAGCGGAGAGATTCAAGATGGCATACGTGATTGCAGAACCCTGTATCGGCACCAAGGACACCGCCTGCGTGGACGCCTGTCCCGTCGATTGCATCCACCCCAAAAAGGACGAAGACGGTCACGCCGATGCCGAGCAGCTGTTCATCGACCCCGTCGAGTGCATTGACTGCGGCGCCTGCGTCCCCGCCTGCCCAGTGTCGGCCATCTTCGCTCTGGATGACCTGCCGGAAAAATGGGCCAGCTACGCGGAAAAGAATACCACGCACTTCGGGCGATGATCCGCCCCGCCGCACGACAGAAGGTGCAGTTCAAAAGCGCGCATTCCGCCGTTGCGGAGTGCGCGTTTGTGTCTTTGCGTCTGAACTGGAACGACTGACCTGGTGTCCTGAGTCTGAAATTCGCAGCATAACGACTGCTGTCATCCTTCGCTTCGTTTGGCCGATTTTCGGCCAAACGAAGCGAAGGATCTGCGGTTTTGTCCTCGCACCTATGAAACGAATTTCGGACTCACCACACTAGCTGAGCAGCTCCATTCCCGCATCGCGCGCAGCAAGTCGATCGAAAGTGACGACCCGGCCACAACCGGCAGATCGGGCTGCGAGAGCAATCAGACAATCGGCGAAAGCCGCCTTTCCATTGCGATAGAGAGCGAGGGCTCTGCGGACCATCTCCTCTTGATCGATCACAATCTCTTCATTTGCAAGCAGACCTTCAACGATTTGAATGACCGAATCTTGCTTTCGCTTGTATGTATGGGTTAATACCCATAGCAGTTCAACAAGAACGGCTATCGAAATCCAGCCCGGATCGGAAGCAGTTCGAACCTTCAGGGCAATGCGAAGATAGTTCCATGGTTGCCCTCACCTCAGAGTCGATCGTCCTGCGCACCTGGCCGGTGCAGGAATCCGACCTGATCGTGAGTTTTTTCACCCGCGACTACGGCAGGATGAAAGGCGTCGCCAAGGCTGCGCTCAGGAGCCGTAAGCGCTTCGGTGGCGCGCTCGAGCCCACTACTGTAGCTCGCGCCTGGTTCGCCGAGCGCCCCCGCCAGGAGCTTGTCCGCCTCGACCAGCTTGAAATCATCCGCTCGCCGCTCTCGACGCCGGTCGACACCACCCGAATGGCGGTTCTCAGTTTCGTCGCCGAAGTACTCGACGAAGCGCTCCCCGAACACGACCCGCAGGAGACGGTCTTCCGCCTCGTCCTGGCCGTTCTGGAGCAGACTACAGTCGAACAACCGTGGATGCCGCTGACCTATTTCTCACTGTGGATGACGCGCCTGATGGGCCTGCTTCCCGACATCTCCCGCTGCACCGCCTGCGCAGAACCACTGCGGGGGCCGGACCTTTGGTTCAGTCCCTACTCCGACGGGCTGTTCTGCGCCGCGCACCGCAACGGCGGATCCAACTCCCTTTCCGCTGACTCCTGGCAGCTGGCCCAGCGCATGCTGAAAGCGCCTGTCTCTGCTTTCACCGCCGAGCCCTGGCCGCGCCGCCGCGCCCAGGACCTGCGCCGATTTACTTCTCAAGCCCTCGAACGCCACATCGAGCGCAAGCTGCGAACGGCCGAGGCACTCGCGCGGCTGTGATGGTGACGTGTCTGCCCGGCTGCTAGAATTCTCTTTGAGCTACCTGGAGAGAGAATCGCCAGTGCCCGCAGCCGCAATCCCGGTTTCCACGAAATCTCCACTCACCTTTCAGGACCTGCTCTTCCGCCTGCAGGGCTTCTGGGCTGAGCGCGGCTGTGTGCTGCAGCAGCCCTATGATGTCGAGGTGGGAGCGGGCACCATGGCGCCGGAGACATTTCTGCGCGTGATCGGCCCCAAGCCCTATAAAGTCGGCTATGCGCAACCCTCGCGCCGTCCCGCCGACGGACGCTACGGAGAAAATCCCAACCGGCTCTATAAACACACGCAGTTTCAGCTCATCTTAAAGCCGCCGCCGGCCAACGTGCAGGAGCTCTATCTGCAGTCGCTCGAAGCAATCGGCATCGATCTGCGCCGGCACGATCTGAAATTCGAGGAAGATAACTGGGAGTGGCCCGCAGGCGGCGCCTGGGGCGTGGGTTGGCAGGTCATGCTCGACGGCCTCGAAATCACCCAGTTCACTTACTTTCAGCTATGCGGCGGAGTGGATCTCGATCCCATCTGCGCCGAGCTGACTTATGGTCTGGAGCGAATTACCCAGTTTCTGCAGGACGCGGACTCGATCTACGATATCGTCTGGGCGCGCGATCCGGAGAGCGGCGCACCGGTGACGTATGGCGATGTCCGTTTCGCCGAAGAGCTCCAGTTTTCGGTGTATAACTTCGAGCTCGCCGACATCGAGAAGCTCTGGACCCACTTCAACCTCTACGAAGCCGAAGGCAAGACGCTGCTCGACCATGCTAACGCCCTGCTCGCCGATGAGAATGCTACGGCGGCGGAGAAGCGCCGCTTCCCGCTGCTGGCGACCTATGAGCTGGCCCTCAAATGCTCGCACCTCTTCAACCTGCTCGACGCGCGCGGCGCCGTCAGCGTAACTGAGCGCGTTGGCGTGATCGCCCGCATCCGCGCGCTCGCGGTCGGCGTGGCCAAGGCGTATGCGCAACAACAAGCTCTTAGCTTTTAGCTTTCAGCCGCTAGCTCATGGTCCTCGGCATTGGCGGCATCCCAGGAGTTTGGGTGCCCCACGTCTCGATTTTGAGGCCTGGGATGATGAGAAAAAATAATAAAGACTGCCATCCTGAGCGGAGCGAAGGATCTGCGGTTCGGGAAGATGGCAGAACATGAAAGCATTTGCAAATGGCAGATTTCCTTCTAGAAATCGGACTCGATGAAATCCCCGCCCGCATGATCGCCGCGGCCGAGGCCGAGTTAGGCCGCCGTGTGAACGACTTGCTCGCACGCGAGCGCCTGCTTTCCGGGGATGCCCGACTCACCACGTACTCCACACCACGCCGCCTCGCCGTATTGGTTAAAGGCGTCCGCGCTGCACAGGAAGATACTGAAGAAAAGCTCACCGGCCCATCGTGGAAGGTCGCATTCAAAGACGAAGCGCCAACTGCTGCGGCCGAAGCCTTCGCGAAGAAAGCCGGCGTTGCCATCGCTGCTCTTGAGAAAGTCAACACGCCCAAAGGCGAATACGTTGGCGCGACGGTCACCCGCAAAGGCCGCACTGCCGCCGATCTGATCGCTGCGGAGTTACCCAAGGAAGCAATTGCCATTTATTGGCCGAAAAATATGTATTGGCGCGCAGGCAAGCCCGAGCGCTTTGTACGACCCATTCGATGGGTGGTTGCCCTGCTCGATTCTGAGATTGTGCCGCTTGAGATCGCGGGAATCGCGGCATCCAATTTGAGCCGCGGCCACCGCGTGCTGCACGGCGAGGCGTCGGTGGTTATCGCTTCAGCCAGAGCATATGCGGAGACGTTGTTTCGGACAGCGTATGTGATCCCCAGCGTCGGCGCGCGACGGACCATTATCCGCAAGGCGCTGGATGCGGCTACGCGCGCCATTCCCGGCGCGCGCTGGCGTGAAGACGAGTCCCTGGTCGAAACCGTCACGCATCTCACTGAGTGGCCCACCGTGGTTCTTGGTAACTTCGAGGCGGAATATCTTGCGCTGCCTGAAGAAGTCCTGGTCACCGTGATGCGCGACCACCAGAAATACTTCGCCGTCGAAGACGCCAACGGCAAACTCGCCCCGCACTTTCTCACGGTGCTCAATACGCAAGTCGATGAGGACGGGCAAGCCATCATCCGGCACGGCAATGAGCGCGTGCTGCTCTCGCGCTTCAAAGATGCGCAGTTCTTCTGGGATGTGGATCAGAAGACTCCGCTTGTTGATCGCGTGGAGATGCTTAAGTCAGTTACGTTCCACAAAGACCTCGGTAGCTATTGGGTTAAGACTGCAGCAAATGAGCGCATTGCAGATGAGATAGCGAAGACCGTTGTTGATCCAAGCGAAGCATTGGACGCAGA
>Ga0335073_10008151_pt1 | contig 14690 bp, 18 predicted proteins | sample Lox_Sample_22_FD_207093 | JGI IMG/M metagenome (GOLD analysis project Ga0335073, IMG submission 207093) | Soil microbial communities from Loxahatchee National Wildlife Refuge, Florida, United States - Lox_Sample_2.2 | ecosystem: Environmental > Terrestrial > Soil > Wetlands | place: USA... | reverse complement strand
CCTCCTCGGCCAGCACCAGCATGCTGTCCGCCATCGACCTGGTCTCCTCGCCGACGCCCGTGTCCGTCTGAACCTGCCTGATCAGCGCGTGTGCCCCGTTCTTGATCAGGCTGTGCACGGTGATCGAATCGTTGCGCCTTACCTCGCTGGAGGAAATGTCGCACGCATCCAGGCCGGCCCGGAGCAATACCTCGAAAATCATCGTGAATGGCAGCAGCAAAACGAGCGACCCGCCGAGGAGAATCGGAATGGCCAGCCCGGCGGGGAACCGCTGCAGCCCGGAAACGGTCGGCGACAAGATCACTGCGAGCTCAATGGCGGCGACGCTGGCCGGGATCCACGGCCGGAACCTGACCAGGCCGCGGGCCGGGGGCACATCGGGGCTGTACCAGCTCGCGTCCGTCATCACCTGGGCCTGGGCGCTCCACGTGTGCGCGGTGATCAGGACCAGGGCGATCACGTAGACCGGCGCCGGCAGCGGCCGGACCGGCACCGGGCCGGCGTAGAGCAGCAGGACCACGATCATCCCGAAGCCTTCGAGGAGGCCGGACAGGTCGGCGGTCGCCTTGCTGCGCGCCCCGCGCAGGTGCCCGGCCGTGTTCCGCAGCACGGCGAAACGGACCGACGCCAGCCGGTCGAGGACGCCCGGCATGGTGTGAATCCAGGCCGTGATGGCGCCCGCCGACACCATCAGCATCTGCGCCGCGGCCCGCGGCAGCGCGGCCGCCGGGAACCAGGGGAGCAGCAGCCACAGGCCGATGGCGCATGCCCCGCGGAACGCCGCTCCTATTCGCCACAGGGGCGTCATGTACCGGACCGCGATGTCGTAGACGACGCGGGTCCGGAGGGATGAGTCCGAGAGCATGACCCTTCCTTGCCTGAAAGGAAAATCGTCCTCCTTCAGGAAACCAGATGCAATATCACCTGACTGCCTGTTCAGGGGGCCGGGTTTGTCTGGGTCGCGCGCAGTTGCGCCGTCCGCGTGGCAGGCTGCCTGGCATGGATATCAGGGACCTCCCGGGACCTGTCCATCAGACGCTGGCCAGGGTCAACGCACGTCACCCCTGGAATCACAACGAGCACTTCCACGGCTGGATTCTGCGCAACCTGCCCGCCCGGCGCGGCGCGGCGGTCGATATCGGCTGCGGGAAGGGCGTGCTCGCCGGGAAGCTGGCCACGCGATTCGCTCACGTCACCGGGATCGACCGCAATGCGGGGATGGCGGCCGCGGCGAGCGCGCGGCTGCGGGACCTTCCCCAGGTGAGCATCCAGCGAAGGGACTTCGCCGACTTTGCTTCGGCGGCCGCCGACGGCGAGGCCGACCTGATCACGATGGTGGCCGTGCTGCACCATCTCGACCTTCACGGCGCGCTGGCCCGGATCCCGCGCCTCGTGGCGCCCGGCGGCCGGCTGCTGGTCGTCGGCCTTGGCCGTCCGGACTCGCTGGCCGACCTGGCCTTCGACGTGGTCTCGGGCGCGGCGAACCCGGTCATGGGGATGATCAAGCATCCCCGGGCCGTCCGCCCGCCCGAACGCGCCGTGGACACGCAGCCGGCCGTGCCGGTGATGGACCCCGCGACCACCTTTGCCGAGATCGCGAAGGCTGCCAGAACGGAGCTCCCCGGCAGCACGGCCCGGCGGCGCCTGTTCTTCCGGTACACGCTCCTGTGGGAGAGGCCGCGGTAAGCCCGGCCCGGAGCAGACCGGCGAGGTCTTAGGATCGAGCCGATGCGACGCGAGTCTTCAACCGTGGTTGTCGTGGTCGGCGAGTTCGGCGATGGGCTGCTCGCCGGGCTCACGCCGTCGCCGAACGTCTCGGTTGCCCGTGCACCCGATGATGCTGCCGGCCAGCCGGCCTCGCAGGAAGCCGCCGCCGGGCAGCGTCCCGGCTGGGAGGCCGGAGCGCTCGCGCTGCGCGAGGCGGTACGGCGCCGGTCCACGTACGTGATCGTGCCCGACGACCCGCTGGCCGAGGTGGCCGCGGCGTGGCGGGCGATGTGGGAACTGCCCGGCGCGTCTGGTGAGTCCGGCGGGCCCGGCGGGCCCGGCGCGGCGGCCAGGTTCGAGGAGCGCGCCGCCGAGGCGCTGGCCGCCTGGCGGGACAAGCGGTTCGAGCTGCCCGACTACTACCTCGTCGTGGTGCCTCCGCTGCAGGCGGCAGCGAACCCGGACCTGTACCTGGGCCCGCTGCGCTCGGTGCGGCCGCGCCGGGTTGCGGTCGCCGGCGTCGCGGAAAGCGCGGGCCAGGCCGGCCAGCTGCTGGACACGCTCCGGTCGCTGGAGCACGGGCCGTGGTGGCCGCCGCTGGACGAGTTGCTGGACGCGGCCCGCCACTTCTACGCTGGCGGCCTCGCCGAGACGCAGAGGGCGCTGGCGTAGGCGCCGAGACGCAGAGGGCGCTGGCGTAGGCGCCGAGCTCCCGCGGGCGCTCGCGCAGCCCTCGTCCTCGTCGGCCCTCGCGCAGCCCTCGTCCTCGTCGGCCCTCGCGCAGCCCTCGTCCTCGTCGGCGCTCGCGCAGCCCTCGTCCTCGCCGGCCCTCGCGCAGCCGCGTCCTCGCGGGCGCTTGCTCAGCTCGCCCCCCGCGCCCCCTCTGTTAGGTTTCTGGGGTGGAATTTCAGGATGTGGTCCGGCACCGGCGGATGGTGCGCAGCTACGACACGAGCCGGCCGGTGCCCCCCGAGGTGGTCGACCGGATCGTGCACAACGCCCTGCGGGCCCCGTCCGCTGGCTTCTCGCAGGGCTGGGGCTTCCTGATCCTGGACACCCCCGCCGACGTCGCCCGGTTCCGCGATGCGGTCCGGCTGGACAGTGATCCGGATGCCTGGTTCGCCGCCAAGGTGGATGCCCCCCTGCTGATCGTCCCGCACTCGAACAAGGACGCCTACCTGGACCGGTACGCCCAGCCGGACAAGGGCTTCACGGACCGGTCGGACGCCTGGTGGCCGTCGCCCTACTGGGACATCGACACCGGCATGGCGTCGCTGATGATGCTGCTGACCGCGGTGGACGCCGGGCTGGGCGCGTGCTTCTTCGGCTTTGGCATCGACCGGATCGACTCCTACCGCGAGGCGTTCGGGGTGCCGCCGCAGTTCCATCCGATCGGCGCGATCTCCGTTGGCTACAGCGATGAGCCGCCGCGGGACCTGAGAGCCCGGCGCAAGCCCGAGTCGGACACTGTGCACCGGGGCCGGTGGGGTCAGTAAGGCCGCCGGGTTAGCAAGGCTCGGCGGGTTAGCAAGGCCCGGCGGGCGTCAGGCCGGGTCCTGCGCCTCGGCCAGGTCCTTGATGCCGGCCAGCGTGGCCGTCATGTTCGCGCTGTGCTCGCCGAGGCGGCGCCGCAGGATCCGCGACTCCTTGTCCGGCATGGCCTCGATGGCCGCGCTGATCCCGCTCGGCCCGGGGCCGATCTGCATCCACTGGGTGAGCACGGTGCCGGTGCCCTCCGGGCCGGCCGCCAGCGTGAACCGCCACCGGGCGGCCGGCTGGTCCGGGTCGCCGACCGCCCAGCCCAGCACCTGCCCCGGCTGGTATTCGCAGATCGTCGACGTGGTCTCCCAGTTGCCGATCGCCGGGTGATGATTGCGCCCGGTGAACCGGGCGCCTTGCGACGGCGTGCTGACTCCGTCCAGCCACTCGCCGCCGTCGAACTCGCTGCTGAACCGGGCGGGCAGCTGGATGTCGCAGACCAGCGCCCAGACGACCGCTGCGGGCGCGGCGATGAGCACCTCGGCCTGGGTGGCTGGGCAGTCGCTGAAGCGGAGCTCGGGCTGATCCGGCATATGTCCTCCCGCTTGACAGGGTCGGCCTGGTGGCGTTCGCTGTCTGCCGCCATCCTGTCACCCCGGAGGTCGCGCGCATGCAGGTCGGATTCAACGCGGTGATCTCGACCGCGCAGGACGCCGAGTTCGTCCGGGACGCCGAGCGGCTCGGCGCCGCCTCCGTGTGGGTGCCGGAGACGTGGGCGCAGGATGCGCTGACCCAGCTCGGCTACCTGGCCGGCCAGACCACGAGCATCCGGCTCGGTTCCTCCATCGTGCAGCTTGGCTCCCGCTCGCCCGCGCTGCTGGCCATGTCGGCCATGTCCATGCAGCTGCTGTCCGGCGGGCGGTTCCTGCTCGGCATCGGCGTCAGCGGCCCGCAGGTGATGGAGGGCTGGCACGGCGTGCGCTTCGGCTCCCCGCTGGCGGCCACGCGCGAGACGATCGAGATCGTCCGGACGGTCGCGCGCGGCGACCGGCTCCAGCACGACGGGCGCGTCTACCGGCTGCCGCTGCCCGGGGGGCCGGGCCGCGCGCTGCGGTCGCCGCTGCCGCCCACGCCGGTGCCGGTCTACGTGGCGGCGCTCGGCCCGCGCAACCTCGAGCTCACCGGCGAGCTGGCCGACGGCTGGATCGGCAACACGTTCATGCCGGAGCACGCGTCCGTGTTCCTCGACCACCTGGCCGCGGGCGCGGCCAGGGCCGGGCGGCGGCTCACCGACCTCGACCTCGTCATCCCCGTCGCGGTGGAGTTCACCAGGGACGCCGGCGCTGCCGAGGCCGCGGCGCGCAGGCACGCCGACGGCTACGCCTTCACGATCGGGGCGATGGGCAGCCGCGACCAGAACTTCTACAACGACGCGCTGACCCGGCTGGGCTTCGGCGACGACGTCCGCGCGGTGCAGGAGCTGTGGCTCGCCGGGAACCGGGACGCCGCCGCGGTCCGCGTTCCGGCCGAGATCGGGCGTGCGACCAATCTGCTCGGCACACCGGACATGATCGCGCAGCGGCTCCGGCTGTACCGCGACGCGGGCATCACCACACTCCAGGCCAAGCTCGGCGGCGACCACCCCGCCCGGCTCGCCGCGCTGGCGCAGCTCATCGAGCTGGTGCAGCAGGTTAGCTCGGAACCCGCCGCGAACGGCCGCTAGCCTGCTTGCAGGCAGGGGAGGCTCATTATGGACAAGGAACTGGCCGGCCAGGTTGCCGACATCGCACAGCGGGTGGTCGCCAGCGGCGCGATCTCAGCAAACGGGCACGGGAACGTGAGCGTCCGCGTTCCCGGCGCCGAGGAGATGTACTTCACCGCGGGTCCCTCGCTCCGCGACCACCCAGCTTCCATGGTCGTGCGGGTCGGGCTGGACGGGACGCTGCTCGAGGGGGACCTGCCGCCGATCCAGGGCGCCGTGGTGGCCATGCACACCGCCATGTACGCCGACAACCCCGATGTCGGCTGCGTCCTGCACACCCACTCGCCGTACGCGACCGCCTATGCGGTCGCGCGCCGCCCGATCGGCTGCTGGGTGGAGGCGCTGGCCATGTTCGGCCTTCCTGACGGTGTCCCGGTGGCCGGGTACGGGCCGCGCGGGTCTGATGAAGCCATCGCCAACATCCGGGCCGCGGTGATCGCCGGGACACCGGCGGTGCTGCTGGCCAACCATGGAGTGCTGGTCTTCCACCGCACACCGGAGCTGGCCATCCAGATCGGCTCCATCGTCGAGGAGGCAGCGCAGGCCGGTGTCAACGCCAGCGGGCTGGGCGGGCCGGCCGAGATCCCGGGCGATTTCAAGGCCGCAGCCCTGCAGCGGGTCATGGCCTTCGACCAGCGCGGGACCGTGCGCGCCTGACCGGTTTCGCGCCAATAACCGCTGTCGCTGGGTCCGTGGTGATGGCAGGGTCTTGCCATGCCATCAGAGCTTCTCCGCAGCACCCGGCTGTTTCCGGGCGCACCGTACGCCTATGCCGCCGCCGCCCCGGGAACGGGCGTGATCTTCACCGCCGGGGCGTGCCCGCTCGATGAGCAGGGGCACGTGGTCGCGCCCGGCGATATCGCCGGGCAGATGCGCCAGGCACTCGACAATCTGCAGGTGGCTCTCGAGGAATCCGGCGCCAGGCTGAGTGACGTGCTGAAGACCACCGTCTTCGTCAGCAGCCCCCGCCGCGAGGATCTGGTCACCGCCTGGAACGTGGTCGCCGCCGTCTTCGGCGATCACGACGCGCCGAGCACGCTGCTGGGCGTCGCCACCCTGGGCTACGAAAATCAGCTCGTGGAGATCGAGGCGGTCGCTCACGTGACCCCGGGGAGCTCTCAGCCGAAGTAGTGGCCCTCCTCGAGGTCGGCCATCAGCCCTTGGCGCGTTGGCTCCCGCCCCAGCAGGTCGCGCGTGATCTGCGCCGAGGCGGGGCCGTCGACCGCCCAGAACCGGCCGAGGAAGCCGACGTACTCTCCGGCCTGCTCGGGGGTGACGGAGACCGCGGGAACGTCGAGATGCTTGGCGAACACCTCGGCTCACCACCGGCGACGGGGCCCGGGTCCACGACGCAGCCGAGAGCTTCCTCGCCTCCCTCAGCTGGGATCGTCGATATATGTTACCATACATATATGGTACGCACGACCGTCTATCTGCCGGAGAACACCAAGCAGCGGCTTACCGAGGCTGCTCGGCGACAGGGGCTGTCCGAGGCTGAGTTCATCAGGTCTGCCATCGAGCATCGTGTCAGCGAAGTCCTCCCCCGCAAGCGCGGGCGATGGGGAACGATCCGATTCGACGAGGCAGGCCTGGCGCGGAAGGTCGATGCCGTCCTGGCTGAAGGCTTTGGCCAGGAATGATCATTTGTGACACCGGGGGGTTAATCGCCGGTTACGACGAGAGTGACCCAGACGGCCCCGCTGTCCGCGACCTCCTGAACGCCGACGCGGGCTCACTCATCGTGTCGCCATTCGTTCTCGCTGAAGTCGACTACATGATGATGACCAGATCTGGCGTTGCCGCAGAACGAGTGTTGCTCCAGGACCTGGCGTTGGGGGTGTATCAGGTCGCTGAGTTCACGGAGCTCGATGCTGAGCGCGTCGCGGATCTGGTTCAGCGATACGCCGATCTCAAGCTCGGCATTGCTGACGCGCACACCATGTGTCTCACCTGTCCAGATCGATACGATACGCGCCGGATACTCACTTTCGATCACCGGCCCTTCCGGGCGGTAAAACCCCCGCAGGGCGGCGTATTCACCCTCTTGCCGGCTGACCTGTAGCAAGGATCTGGCCGGCCAGGCTGCCTGCACGCGCAGCGGGCACCGCGTCAATAACTACTGTTGCCTGGCCCGCGATCATGGCTATAGCCGCCCGAACCCGCGATCATGGCTGTAGCCGCCCGAACCCGCTGAGGCTCGGTGACGGTCATCAGCACGTCGTCCAGGGCCGGAGCTTCTCGGGGTTGAGCACAGCCCACATGTGCTTGATCCGGCCGCCGGCGATGTCGAAGGCCACCACCGCCACGGTGACGCCGTCCTGCTGGCCTACCAGGCCGGGCTGCCCGTTGACCGTGCGCTCCCTGATCTTCAGACCGGGTGCCCCGATGGCGAAATCGACGCAGCCACGCGCAATCTGCTCGGCGCCCTCAACCGGATGGGTCACGGCGCTGGTCAGGCCGCCCCCGTCGGCGATCACCGTCGCGCTGGGGTCGAGCAGGCCGATGAGCGCGTCGATGTCCATTGCCTCCCAGGCCTGCCGGAAATCCCTGACGATGTCGGCCTGCCGGGTTGCCGGGGTCGCAGGGGGCTGCGAGGCACGGATGCGGCGCCGCGCCGACGATGCCAGCTGGCGGCATGCGGCCGGTGTGCGCCCGACGACGTCGGCCACCTCGGCGAAGGAGTAGCGGAAGACGTCGTGCAGGATGAACGCGACGCGCTCGGCCGGGGTCATCGATTCCAGCATGACCAGGAAGGCCATGCTGACCGACTCATCCAGCGTGACCCGTTCGGCCGGGTCCATTGCGATGCCGCCCGGCCGCCCGGTAGTCCACTCCGCGCGTTCGGGCAGCGGCTCGGGGATCCATTCGCCCACGTAGGCCTCTCGCCGGGCTCGCGCCGAGCCGAGCAGGTTGAGGCAGATGCGGCTGGCGACCTTGCTCAGCCAGGCGCCGGGCGATGAGATGGCGTCCTGTTCCTGGCCGGACATGGCGTACCAGCGGGCGTAGGTCTCCTGCACGGCATCCTCGGCCTCGGCCAGGGAGCCAAGGAGCCGGTACGTCAGATTGATGAGCTGACGCCGCTGGCTCATGATCGCGTCCAGGCCCGCGTCGGGCCGGTCTCCTCGTGGCCCGCATGGGGTGGTCATGGTGCCGGCTACTCCCTCGCTCGCATTCGCTCTCAGCAGTCCGACAAGACACCGCACCGGAATGTGAGGCTGGCGCCTCGATGACCGCACGGGCCGCCGTGACGGCGCGATTCACCCGCGCGTGACCATCCGCCAGCGGGCTCCCCTAGCAGCCCTCGGCCAGGCCGAGAAGTCAGGTCGGGAAGTCAGGTCGGCCTGGCCGGCTGCGCCGCGAGCTTCAGGAAGGCACCCTCTGTCGAGGAACCGGGGGCAGCGCAGTAGGTGATGATGCGCTGGCCCGTCTCGGCGATGTGCAGGACCTGGCACTCGAACTCCAGCGGCCCCGTTTCCGGGTGGTCGACGCGCTTGAGCATCGGACCGCGGGCCTCGACCTCGTGCGCGTCCCACATCTGCGCGAACTCGGGGGAGAGCGCGAGCATCTCGGTGACAAGGCTCCCGATCTCCGGGTCGCCCGGGTAACGGGCGTACCCGGCGCGCAGGTCGGCGACCGTCGCCCTGGTGAAGCGGACGAAGTCCGCGTCGCTCCACGCGGCGTGCTCCGGCGGCCTGCGGAACGTCCAGCGGATCATGTTCCGGTCCGGCTGCCGGGCCAGGTTGCCGATGAAGTGGATGGCAAGCTGGTTCCAGGCCAGGACGTTGTACGCGGCGTCGACCACGTAGGCGGGCGTGGTGGGCATGCTGTCCAGCAGGTACCGGATGCCCGGCGTGATCTCGCGGCTCGGCCGCGCGGGCTGCGGCGGCGCCTCGCCGGCCATCCGGAACAGGTACTCCCGCTCGCCGGCACTCAGCATCAGCGCCCGGGCCAGCGCGGACAGCACCTGCCGTGACGGATGCGGCCCGCGGCCCTGCTCCAGGCGGATGTAGTAGTCGACGGACATCCCGGCGAGCTGGGCCACCTCCTGGCGGCGCAGCCCCGGCGTCCGGCGCGGCCCGATCGCGGGCAGCCCGGCGTCCTGCGGGGACACCCGGGCGCGCCGGGCGCGCAGGAACGCCGCGAGGTCGGCGCGGCCGGGAGCGGGACCGTTCATATTTCCAGCTTGCCACGTACCGGAACCCGCAGGGTGGTACCGCTGGTCCCAGGCTCCGCCGGTCTCTCCCCGTCTCCCGGGGGCGGCCGTAGCGTGGCAGGCATGACAGCAAAGATCGCCCTGATCACCGGGGCTAACAAGGGGATCGGGTTCGAGACCGCGCGTCAGCTCGGGGCGCAGGGCATGACCGTGCTGGCCGGCGCGCGTGACGAGGAACGGGGCCGGGCGGCGGAGAGCGCGCTGCGCGACGGCGGCGCCGATGCCCGGTTTGTGCAGCTCGACGTCACCGACGCCAAGTCGGTCCAGCAGGCGGCCGAGTGGATCGACGCCGAGTACGGCCGCCTGGACGTTCTGGTGAACAACGCGGGCACCGCAACGGTCGCGCGGCGTGGCGCATCGCCGAGCCAGACGTCCCTCGACGACATGCGCGCGGTCTACGAGATCAACGTCTTCGGCGTGGTCGCGGTGACGAACGCGATGCTGCCGCTGCTGCGCCGCGCCGACGCCGCGCGGATCGTCAACGTGTCCAGCGAGGTCGGCTCGCTCGGCTCGCAGACCAGCCCGGCGAGCCCGCTCGCCCAGATGCCCGCGTCGGCGCAGTACCCGTCGTCAAAGGCCGCGCTGGACATGCTCACGATCATGTACGCGAAGGAGCTGCGGGACACGCCGATCAAGGTCAACGCCGCCAACCCCGGGTACACCGACACCGAGTTCAACGACCACCGCGGCTTCCGCTCGGCGGCCGAGGGCGCAGAGCCCAGCGTCTACCTGGCGACCCTGCCGGACGACGGCCCGAGCGGAACCTTCTGGGGACACGTCTGGCAAACCGACGGCAACGGCGGCTACGGCACGCTTCCCTGGTGACAACGGCCAGCAGGCGCCGGGTTCCGTGTCATTTGCCCAGGTCGTCGAATTCGCCCGCCTTGACGCCGAGGACGAACGACTGCCATTCCGCGGCCGTATACGTCACCTGACTGTGGGGCTCCGTGGAGTTCCGGACGATGATCATCCCGTTGTGCGGCGCGACTTCGACGCATTCATTAGACGCGCAGAAACTGGCTCTGCGCCACGACGAGTGCCCGGCCTGCGAAGCCCCATCTGGTGACATATCTGCCTTCTCGAGTAGTCAGTAAGCTGCCTCTACGCCGTACGTTACCCACAGCGCTGTATCAATCACGTTCAGTCGCCGCCGTAACTCGCGGCTACGGCCGAGATGATCTCACGCGTGCCCCGCGGGCTAGCGGCCAAATGAGTTAATGTCCTGAAAGTCGTGTTATAGGCCTCGACCTCGTGCGGGTCGCTGAGGTATTCATCGCGGGTGAGGCCCTCGATGTAAACGACATCGGGGATCGCTGCCTGAGCGAACCGCAGGATGATGAACTTGTTGTTCCCGGCGGGCAGGGCGCCAGCGCTGTAGGGAATGACCTGGAGCGTCACGGCCGAAAGCTCGGCCAGATCCAGCAGCCGCTGAAGCTGGGCACGCATGACCGCGCGGCTGCCAACCACCCGGTGCAGGACCGACTCGTCCACGACGGCCTCGAAGCGCGGTGGATGCTCGGAGAAGAGGATCTGCTGGCGCAGCATGCGCCCTTCGACGCGCTGCTTGACGACGTCAGGAACCCATTTCGGCACCGCCGCCCGGACCACCGCGCGGGCGTAGTCCGGTGTCTGCAGCAGCCCGGGCATGATGCCGAGGCCATAGTCGCTGATCGATGTCGCGTCCGCCTCCAGGCCGATGTACGTGGAGTAAGGCAGGCCGAGCGGCTGCCAGCGGGCGCGCTGCCTGCTCTCGCGGGCGAGTTCGGTGAGGTGCTTTCGCTCCTCGCCGCGGACGTCGTAAAGGTCGCAGAGCCTGCCAATGTCCGCGGCGCTGACGCCGCGCAGGCCGTTCTCTAGGCGGCTGATCTTCGAGGGGCTGACCTGCAGCTGTTCGGCTATGTAGTCGACGGTCCAGCTTCTCCTGGTCCGGAAAGACCGGAGCAGTGTGCCGAGTTCGCGGCGGCGGATCGTGGGGTTACTGCTTTCGGTCGGCACTTGTGTCACGCCCCTTTCTGTGGGCGCCTCGTGCAACACATCAGAACCGGGGTGGGCGCGGCCCTGCCGCCGGCCGGCCCAAAAACGTCAGTTGCCAGGCTTAATTGGCACTTGCCAGTTTGCCACGGCGAAGTCACCATTGAAGCAGAACCGAGGCAGCATCCTCAAGGGTCTCTGCGACAGAGGCCACCGGTGGCACACGGCCCCGGATCGGTCGCCGCCAGACTGCTGCGGCGGCGAAGGAGGGGAGGCGCCTATGGCCGCTGATGGGCACTCGGACCGGCAGCGAGGCCGGCTGAGCCCAGTGCATTTACCGGAGCAAAGAATCTCCGCCCAAAACGCACTCGGTGTTCTGCCCAGAAAAGAAGCACGGCCGATGTTGCACCATCGACCGTGCCGGAACACCGAAACCCAGCCCTAGCAAGCAGGGTCAGCGCTGAGGACGATGCTACCGGCCTCGTGACGGATTGCAACCGTCGCGGCCGGGCAAGCGCTCCCTCCTGACCCAGCTGGATGGCGACAGTCAGGAGGGAAGAACATGCTCGTCATCGCGACAACTGGCCAGGAAGCCGACAACGCCAGAGTGGCACTTGTGCTGCTCGCCGCGGCCATCGTTGTGTTCTGGCGCATAGCACTGCGGGTGCTGCTCGCAGCCGTAATAGTCGCGGCCGGAATCGGGGCAGTGGTGCTCCTTGAGGCCGTGCATGGGTAATCCGCGGCGAGCTGCTGGCCGGTGACTTTCACGGTCCCGGCCAGCAGTCGGCCTGCGGGGACCTCGGGCTGCCGGGGGCACGGATGATGCAATGGTTCAGGCGGTAGGCGCAGAGGGTCGCCTTAAGGCAAGGATCTTACGAAGGGTGCCGGAGGGAGAATGTGTGGCCAACGGCGTGCAAGTTAACCGCTGGAACGGTGAGACCGGCCATTACTGGATCGCCAATCGCGAACGGCACCTCGATGAGCACGAGCGCCTTATCCCGCATCTGCTCAGCGCCGCAGGCATCTTGCCGGGAGAACGCGTTCTGGATATCGGGTGCGGCTGCGGCGAGACAACGATCGAAGCGGCACGGGCAGCCGCCGTCACCGGACGGCCCCAGGGTGGCTTCGCCGTCGGCCTTGACCTGTCCGTCCCGATGCTGGAGGTCGCAGGCCGGCTGGCCGCAGAAGCGCGAGTACCGAATGTGAGCTTCGTGCGCGGTGACGCGCAGGCCTGCCCGCTGCGGGCAGGCTCGTTCGACGTCATGATCAGCAGTTTCGGGGTGATGTTCTTCGATGATCCGGCTGCCGCCTTCGCCAGCCTCGGGCGGGCGGCGTGCACTAGCGGCCGGATGGTGTTCCTGTGCTGGCAGCCCGACTGGCGCAACGACCTCCTGGCCATGCCGCTGCGGGCCTTCAGGGATCACGCGCACGTGCCAAGCACCGCGGTTGGCGACCTGTTCTTCGACCCGCACCGGGTCACCGGGCTGCTGTCCGAGACCGGCTGGGCGGATGTTCAGGTTTGCGCCGTGAGCGAGCCGGCCCGGATGGGGGCCGACGTGGCGGAAGTCATGAGTTACGTCCGGGGCATGCCCACGGTGCGGGCGCTCGCAGCGAGCATTGACGACACGGCACTGACCGAACGAGTGTTTGCCGCACTCGCTGACGAATATGCGCAGCACAAACGGGACGACGGAGTGTGGGTCCAGGCGGCCGCGTGGCTCGTCACTGCCCGCCGCGCCTGATGGGCAACCCGTTACCGGTCGATGACCGGCAGGACGAGGCGGCTCGGGTGCCCGGGGCCGTGGAAGACGTGGTTCACCGCGACCACCACGTCCTCCTCGCCGTCCTCGATGACCGTGCCGCCGGTGTTGGTGTTGCGGTCGAAGCGGGGGAAGTTGCTGCTGGACACCTCGAGCCGGATCCGGTGGCCGGGCAGGAACACGTTCGACGTCACCGACAGGTCGAGGGTGACCTCGTAGACCTCGCCCGGAGCGAGCAGCTCGGGCTCGGCGAGCGAGTTGCGGTAGCGCGCCCGCAGGATCCCGTCGGTCAGGAAGATCGCGCGCCCGTCCGGGAACACGTCGACCAGCTTGCCGGTGAAGTCGGTGTCGGCCGCCGACGAGGAGACGAACAGCGTCAGCGATACGTGCCCGGTGACCTCCACCGGGCGCTCCAGCACCGGGGTCGAGTAGCAGAGCACGTCGTCGCGGGCCTCCGCCGTGCGCTGGTCGACCGGGCCCGCCGCGTTCGCCGTCGACGGGCTCATCACCCGCCCGCCCAGCGTCGGGACCGGCCGCCGCGGGTCGTACAGGTAGACGTCGGCGTATTCCCCGCCCGGCGCCTCGGCGCGCAGTTCCCCGTCCCCATCCGCGGTATTGGCCCGCCCCGAGCCGTCAAGGAAGTAGTCCGTGTACGTGGTGTCCGGCAGCGGCCAGTCCTGCTCGTCGCGCCACTGGTCGATGCCCATGACGAAGATCCGCACCGGCGCGTCCCCGGCCGTGGCGCCTTCCCGGCCGCGCAGCCACCGGTCGAAGAACCGCTGGTGCGCGCCGGTCAGGTCGTTATACAGCGCGTCGGCCATCAGCCCGAACTTCCGGTCGGGATAGACGCCGGTGCTGTTGAGGTGGTCCCACGGGCCCATGATCAGCCGCTGGCCCTCGCGCGCCGCGGCGCTGCCGCCGCGCCTGCGCATCTCGGTGAACGTCCGGACCGTGTTGCCGGCGAAGATGTCGAACCACCCGCCGATGTTCAGCGCGGGCACCGTGATGTCCTCGAGCCGGTCGATGACCGAGAGTTCCTGCCAGAACGCGTCGCGTGCCGCATGGGCGAGGATGTCTCCCCACCATGGCCACTGCTTCTCCAGCAGCGGCCTGGCCCGGACCGGCAGCTGGGCCAGGTGCGGATCGGGGTCGGCGGCCATGGCCACCAGCCCCATCAGCGTCTGCATGTCGCCGGAGCCCGCGCCCATCGCGCGCTGCACCTCGGCCAGGGCCATCAGCGTTGCCCACGACTGGATCGCGTGCAGCGACAGCGCGCCGCCCTCGGCGTACCAGGGCGTCGTGTAGTAGTCGGTGGTGGTGACCGCGGGCGCGATCGCCCTGAGATTGTCCGAGGCCGTCGCGGACGCCCACTGGACGAAGCCCAGGTAGGACGCCCCGTACGTGCCGATGTTGCCGTCGCACCACGGCTGCTCCGCCAGCCAGGCCAGGGTGTCGGCGCCGTCGTCCGGCTCGTTGATCATGGGAACGAGCTCACCGCCGGACCGGAACGTGCCCCGGCAGTCCTGGTAGACCACGGCGTACCCGGCTTCGATCAGCGTGAAGATGTTCGGGAGCAGTGCGTAAGCGAACAGCCCGGTCATGTCCTTGCCATACGGGAGGCGCACGAGCAGCGCCGGGAAGGGCCCGTCGCCGGCCGGCACCCACGCGTCCGTCGCCAGCCGGACGCCGTCGCGCATCGGCACCATGATGTCCTTCTCGACCGTGAAGCTCACTGAGCCCTCCTCCATCGCAGCAGCCTGCATCAATCGTGCCGCCGCACCCGAACCCCGGACAAGGT
>Ga0335073_10008150_pt1 | contig 14691 bp, 11 predicted proteins | sample Lox_Sample_22_FD_207093 | JGI IMG/M metagenome (GOLD analysis project Ga0335073, IMG submission 207093) | Soil microbial communities from Loxahatchee National Wildlife Refuge, Florida, United States - Lox_Sample_2.2 | ecosystem: Environmental > Terrestrial > Soil > Wetlands | place: USA... | reverse complement strand
ACGCCTGCTTGAGCGGCTTCAAAATCAGCGGCATCAGGTACGGCGCCAGCGTGGGTATTACACCCAGCTTCAACGGCCCAATGAGTGGATCGCGCGCTGCCTGCGCCACCGCTTCCATCTGCCCGGCCTCAGCCAGGGCCCGCCGCGCATGCAAAAGAATCTGCGCTCCAACAGGCGTCACGTCAACGCGTTTATTGGTCCGCTCCAGAAGCGTTACACCCAACTCGTCCTCAAGCTTCTTGATCTGGCTCGAAAGCGTGGGCTGACTCACGTTACACACCTCGGCCGCACGCCCAAAATGTCTTTGTTCGGCTACCGCAACCAGGTACCGCAATTCCTGCAAATTCATGGCTTGACCCGCCCCAATCAATCCTCCAATCAATCATAGAACAAGCCAATCGTCATAGTAGTAACAATCGATTGTACTTATCGTTCGCATCCTGCTAGCTTGATGTTGTTCACATTGGCCCCGGCCGCGGTTTACCAGTTTCCGCTCCGGGCTCTCCTCCCGGTTTTACTGCACGCGGCAATCCCCAAAACAAAGGGCGAGCTCATTGGCTCGCCCTTCTCGTCTCTCATGTTCCCTTTTTCCCTTGTTCCCTCGTTCCCTGCCTTTACGGCCCAAACAAGAATCCCCACGATGAATCGAGGTAAACCCAGCGCGGAACGGCGAACCAGCTCGTCGGCAATGCGGGTACGTGCAGCAGCGTGTGGCCACCGGCGCAGAACATCTCCGTGCCGTTCCAGCCGAGAAATGTTTGCGACGCCAGCCCCACGCGCGTGGGACAAGTGACATGGCGCAGGCAAACCGGGCAGCGATGCCTCTGGTCGAAGAGCGCCCACCGCAATCCCAAAAGGCTGAACACGAATCCCGCCGCGAACTGCACAAATTCTGCAGACGGCGAATACGTGCTTGTGAATCCGTAGGCGAGCGAAAGCGAAGCATAAAAAGCAATTGCGATCACCAGCCCAATCTTCGCAGCCAGGAAAAGCCAGCGCAGACACTGGCGCTTCCACGAAGGCCGGAATGCGCTGAAATTCGACTCACCCAGCGAGACCGAAACAACCGCCGGCAGCGCCAGGATAGCCAGAAACAGCGCGAATCTGGCGAGCGTGCCAGGTCCTTCGCTCTCATTCACCAGCGCCGTTCCTGCCAGGTCCGCCTCATCTGGATCTCCGCCGGCAACCGCAATCGGTATGTGATCCCCTTGAGCGTCATACGCAGCCTGCCCGCGCGTCGACAGATGCGCGATCACGAATCCGTCGGCATTGCCGTCGCGTCCCAGGTATTCAGGTGAGCCAAGCACCCACATTGCCGGATCGCCGGGCAGCGCCATCGAACTCGACGGAGCCACGCCTACGATTCGCAGCGTCTCGCCGCCGACGTTCAAAACATGCCCGATCACTGTGGGATCCGCGTCGAATTCGCGCACCCACATCTTATAGCTCAGCACCGCCTGTGGAGCCGTACTCAGCGCCCCGGTCGGAATTGCCGGCAGCAGCAAAGGCACGCCAAGCACGGCAAAAAGGTTTGGGCTCACTTGCGCAATCTGCATCGTCTTTGTGCCGCCGCCAAGTGCCACCCTTTCGCGCGAGCTGCGATAGTACGCAATCGCATCGAAAAAGCGCTGTTTTGTCGACTGCCAGTCGCGAAAATCCTTGGGCGAGATTGCCGCAATAGGGAGGCGCGCCGATTGAGCGTCCTCGATCAGGATCACTCCGGGCCGCACCCGATAGCGCATTGCATCCTGCTCGGCGCGCACGCCGCTCAAGTTGTACGCGATAGGTGCGCAGACACACAGCGCGCAGGCCAGGCACAGAATACAATCGAGCGCCGAGCGATGCACAAGCTGTTGCCGTAATGAAACCCGGCCGCGCAGGCACCACGCGTCGGCGAATGCCCCCATACAAAATTTGAGCCGCACAGATTCGGCCCTTAGCGGTGAATCCGCCGTTCGCCTCGTCTCATCTCGCACATGCCATAATTCGCCGCGCCATTCCTTGCGCCATTCGGAGCGGCGTTCACGCGCAACAATCATCGCCGCGCCTGCGAGCAGCCCACGCTGCGCGCCATACGAGACGAATTCGACGAGTGAATGCATCATGCGTGCGTCTTCGCCTCCTCGAGTGGGATTAGACGTTCCAAAAGCGGATACCGCTTCCGCGCGCCTTCGAGCGTCGACTTTCCTGCCGCGGTCAGCTTGTAGTATTTGCGCGGAGGGCGCAGCTCGGCGTCGGCAATCGCCTGGCGCTCCCATTGCGAGCGGATCAGCTCATCGCGCTCAAGACGCCGCAACGCGGGGTACACCGTGCCGCTGGGCAAGCCGGTCATTTCCATCAGATTGAATCCGTACACGCTGCCCGCATTGATCGCATGAAGAATCAGCGCGGCCGTGTGCGAAAGCTTTACGTCGCCAGCCATGCGCGAATTGTACCTATGTAGCAATCTACTTGACAAGCGGTATGATGAATGCTACATAGGGTACAGCCGGACCACATGCTGATTCGGCCGCAGCGCATTCGAAAGGAGCGCTCCGTGCTCCAGACGCAGGGTCTCTATCGCAGCTATCGCGGCATTCCGGCCGTCGTGGACGTGAGTTTTGCCGTCGCCGCCGGTGAAATCGTGGGCTTTCTCGGCCCCAACGGCGCCGGCAAATCCACCACCGTGAAGATGATTACCGGCATGTTAAGGCCCGACGACGGCCGCGTGCTGTTCAATGGCCGCGACATCCGCGACGATCTGCCCGCCTTTCGCAGCGTGCTTGGATATGTTCCAGAAGAGGCGCATCTCTACACCTATCTCTCCGGTCTCGAGTACCTGCAGCTCGTGGGCCGGCTGCGCGGCATCGCTGAAAAACCGCTGCGCGCGCGGGCCGCCGAGCTGCTGCGACTTCTCGAACTGGAATCGTGGCAACACTCGCCCATGTCGTCGTATTCCAAAGGCATGCGCCAGCGCGTTCTGCTCGCCGCCGCACTGCTTCACAATCCCAGGCTGCTCATCTTTGATGAGCCGCTCTCCGGCCTCGATGTCGTCTCGTCGCGTCTCTTCAAAGATCTGCTTGAGATGCTTGCCGCACAGGGCAAAGCAATTCTCTACATTTCGCATGTGCTCGAGACCGTCGAGCAAATTTGCAATCGCGTGATCGTCATCGCAAAGGGCAGAGTGCTTGCCGACGCTCGTCCCACCGATCTGGTCAAGCTCAACAAGCAGCCGAACCTCGAGGGCGTCTTTGCCCAGCTTGTCGAGCAGCACGACACACGCCGCGTGGCGCGCGACATTGTCGCGGTAATTGAGGCCAGCCATGCATGACACCTTCCAGCGATTGCTCACCATGTCGGGCCCTGATGTGCAGGCGCTCAACGCGCAGGCGGCCCTCGGCGAGCCCGTTCCGCCCGAGCGCGGCCAGTTTTCGCACCTGGTGCGCCACTTCCTGGCCCGCTTCTTCAATCATGAAACTGCGTCTCCCGACGGCGACGCCAAAACAAGGCTCGTGCAAATCGCATTCGCCGCGGGCCTTCCGCCGCTGCTGGTGGCAATGTACTTGTGGCCCGTATATCACCCCGTGATTGCAGATATGATGCGCCGCCAGGCGCCGCCCGGCCCTCCTCCGTACTGGGTGCAGGCAAATCACCACTTCTTCTTCGTGATCTACTCGTTCGCGGTCGTCGGTATCGCTACGGTCTTTGAGTGGGATATGTTTTTCCCCGACCTCACCGATCTCTTCGTTCTCACCAATCTGCCCATTCCGGCGCTGCGATTGTTCTCAGCGCGCGTGGCTGCCATCGCAATTCTTGTCGCAGGGTTCCTCATCGATACGGGCGGCGTTGCCCCGCTCATAATGCCGGCAGCCACCGATCCGCCAAACATGCCGCGTCTTGTTTTGGGTCATTTTGCATCGGTCATGGCTGCGGGACTTTTCTCTTCGGCGCTGGTTCTGGGCGCGCAAAGCGTGGTGCTTGCGCTTTTCGGCGAGCGGATCTTTCGCCGTTTTGCCCTTGCCGCCCAGGGCGTCGCAGTCACCGCTTTCACCGTGCTTCTGCTTTTCTTTCCCGTGCTCTCGCAGTTCACCGCGGACCTTCTCAAATCGGGCGGCAATGGCGTCCTTTTCTTTCCCCCTTACTGGTTTCTCGGCATCTACCAGCGCATCCTCGACGGACCCGGCGCGCAGCCCATCATCTCGAATCTGGCGCGCATAGGCGTACTCGCGTTGCTTGCTGCGGTTACTCTCGTCGTTGTTGCTTACCCCATCGCCTACCTGCGCAGAACCCGCCAGTTGCTCGTTGGCGCCAAGGCTCGTTCATCGCAGAGCCGGTTCTTTAACTCGCTTCTCACCCCGCTCGTCGGCATCGTCGCACGTACTCCCACGTGCCGCGCGGTCTTTCACTTCATCGGTCAAACCATGCTGCGCGTACCGCGATACCGCATTTACCTCGTGCTCTACGGTGGCGTCGGCATTTCATTTGTTGCTGTCATCGCGCTTAACCTGCATATCAGCCGGCACCAGCTCTACTTCAGCATTGACCCTGACGGCCTGCGCGCCTCCATCGGTCTCATCGCATACTGGATCGTCTCCGGACTGCGCACTTCATTCATGTCCGCCGGCAATCGCCAGGGCGCGTGGATCTGGCGCATTGTTCACGGCGAACCGCCCGCCCATTCCACTTGCATCGAGCGCGTCGCGGCAGCAAGGCGATGGACATTGCTCGCAAGCCTCGCCGCCACGTTCGCCGTGCTGGGCCTGCTGCGCATCTACGCGCCGCCGGAAAGCAAGACCGGACTCTCAACCGCCGCGCAAATCGTAACCGCGGTCGCGTGCTGCGTGCTGCTTACTGACATTGTCTTTCTGCGCAGCGAAACTGTTCCATTTACCGGCGCGCCGGCGCGAGGACACAACAATCTGGCCCTTACTGTGCTCGGCTACTTCACTCTGCTGCCGCTCATCATGGCTTTATCTACCGGCTGCGAATTCTGGATGGAGCGCGACATTCACAACCTCGGCCCCGCCATCGTTATCGCGGCTGTCGTTCATCTGTGGCTGCGAAAACTGAGCCAAGACCATCTTCGCCTCTACTCGAACGACCCGGCCATCGACGAAGACGTGGACCAGGAATTCATCGGTCTCGGACTCAGATCGTGAGAGCGCACAAAGACAAGTCCGCCATTCGCTGTTTTGGTCGGGCTTTGTTTGGATTTGGTTAGGTTTGTGTTTTAGCTAGCCGTTTCCTGAAGCGCCACCTGCAGGTCCTGCGCACCGGCGACCTGGGCGGTCATTCCCGATTGCCATACGGGTTGTACTTCAACACGATTGCGGCCCAGCAGCTTGGCGCGGTAGAGAGCATCGTCAGCGTAACAAATAAGAGTTTCGAGCGGCAGGTCGCTCGCATGGTTCAGCGAGGCGACGCCGATGCTCAGGCTCGCTGTCCCGCTCGGTGCTGCGAATGCGCGTGCGCTGAATCGGGCCCGCAATTCCTCAGCCAGCGCCGGTGCATCCTCATGCGAAACTCCCGGCAGCAAAAGAGCAAACTCGTCTCCGCCCAGGCGGGAGCAATGGCTGCCCTCAGCTCTCTTCGCCATCCCCTCCAACTCTGTGGCAAGGCCTATCAGGACTTTGTCTCCATGTAAATGACCAAAGAAGTCGTTCACCTGTTTGAAACTGTCGATATCGATGACAAAGAAAGAGAGTTTTTCGTCGCCGGCCGTGGCACCCAGCCGGTGGTAGACTCCGGCCAGCGAGCGCCGGTTGCCGATTCCCGTGAGAGGATCGCGAATTGCCAGGCCCTCGAGATGCTCATTGCGGCTCTCGAGAAGCGACTTCTCGTGCGCGGTTTGTGCCTGCAGCAGGGCGGTACGCACCACGTAGCACACGAGCGAAACAGCAATCGCTCCAGCCGCCAACGAAACCGAAATGCGTAAGACAAACAGGCCGAGCATCAGGTTCACGAGCGCCAGGAACGAGGGCGTGAGGCTGCGTACAATCACGCTGGGAGCGCGAAGCGGCTCCGCCTCACCATCTTCATCCGTCGATACACGACTCGAGTAAAACAGCCACAGCGCAAAGCCACCCAGCAACGCGGTCCCGATTACATCCCAAAGACTGCAGTGGTAGTGATTGAACCACACGAAAGAAACCTGGTCTGACGCGAAATACGAAAGCAGGCGCAGGCCGAAAAACCAGGTGAGAATGCGCAATAGCTTTAACTCGGCACGGGACGCAGCTCCCAGGCAGGCGACCAGGGCAACCAGGAACAGGAAGAGCGCCATGAGCTGGCTGATGACGAGGTGGTTGCGAACAAAATGATCGCGTGTAGCAGGTGAGTAGACCAGGTTGAAACGCAGCACGACGAACAGCGCGGCCTGAAGCATATCCGCAATCACGATCGATCGGGCCGCACCGGCTGAAAACAGCACGATCCCCAGCAGGAAGAATGCCTCGCTCGCATTGAACAATGGAGTTTGCAGCAGCCTCGCCTGTCCTGTCTTCAGCACAACTTCAGTGAACGAAGGAGCGAGGGCCAGCGACGATGCCAGTGCGCCCCCCGCAATCAGTAGCCATCGCATGCGCAGAGTTCCATGTGCAGATGCCGCCCGAACCCGGAAAGCGACTGCACAGCCGAACAGAGCCAGTGAGAAACACAAGTAGCCGATGGCAGCCGCGCGCTCAGTGTTCTCTGCAGCAACCGAAGCATGGACGCAAGTGTCGAGCAGGACTGCAAGCATCGCCAGTGCGAGGATGATCCCCCGCGACGATTGCAGGTTCCATAGTCTGCCGGAGCCTGTGACTTCAGGCTCGATCATCGCGGGTTGGGCGTTCGATCCCAAAGAATCTCCCAGGAGCTGAATTCGGAGTCAGAGCGGTTCGATGTCGACGTGGGAATTCCAGGGGAAGCCCAATCGAGATTGAACCGGATCGCTTTAAATGACTTTATCGCATTGTGACAGCGTGGAAAAGTAGCACAAAAGGAGTAGGGGTGGGCCGTGGCCGATTGCCACCACTGCCCAGGGCGATGACCATCGAGCCGCGCGGCGTATAATTCCCCCAAATTCAGGTATTCAAAATCGAAGCTCAGTTCCAACAGCGGGGAGAGCGTCCTATGTTCGCAGACAGGATCACCCTTATTGGCGGGCTCTTCGGTGGCGTCCTCGTCACCGGAATTTGCATGATCTTTGCCGGCAGGTCAATACCAGGTTGGCTGGCCGTCGCTCATAAGCTTCTTGCCGTCATCTGCCTTATTCTGCTTCTCCGTTCCCTGGGCGCGCTTCGCGCGTTCCATGCGCCCCCCGCACTTCCAATCGCTATCGCCGTCTTCGCCGTGGCTTTTCTTGCGGCCTTTGCAACGGGAATTGTCCAAAGCATTCCCGCCAGTGCTGGCCCGCTTTGGCTCAACCTGCACCGCTTCTCATCGGCCATCGCCGCCATAGCCTGTGCCGTGGCCGCTCGATTTGTTGCCACCGCGGCCCACTCCTGAGTCGGGGCCGTTCGCGCCAACTTTCCCAGTCTGAAACCTGAAAGCTGCTCCCCGCCTTGCGCCCCCCGGCCCACGGCCAATATCGTTGGAGGAGCCCAACTTATGGTTGGCGGCAAGCATCTTATGGACGTCTTAAAACAGCAATTTCAAAAGCACTTCGGTTTCGCAGCGGAAACCGTCAAGCCTTTGCAGGGAGCTCTCGGCGGCTCGGGCCGCGTGATTGTGCGCCTCGAGGGCCGCGGCCAGACAGCTATCGGCATCCTCTACGGTGTGCGCGAAGAGAATACCGCCTTCCTCGATTTCTCGCGCCATTTTCACCGGCTTGGACTGCCCGTTCCCGAAATCTACGTCGAAGACATCGACCGCGGCGCGTATATCGAGGAAGACCTGGGCGACACCACGCTCTTCGACTTCCTCAGCGCCAACCGAAGCGGCGAGATCGTCGCGCCGGAGGTACTCGAAGCCTATCGCAGGGTCGTCGCGGTGCTGCCGCGCTTCCAGGTTGAGGCCGGCCGCGACCTCAATTACAAAGCATGCTATCCGCGCGCAAGTTTCGATCGCCAGTCAATCAACTGGGATTTGAACTACTTCAAGTATTACTTCCTGCGGCTGGCCGGCATTCCTTTCAACGAGCAGGCGCTTGAGCACGATTTCGCGCGACTCACCAAGTTTTTGCTCGCCGCCGATCACGATTACTTTCTCTACCGCGACTTCCAGTCGCGCAACATCATGCTCCCCGGCGGCAATCCCCATTTCATCGACTACCAGGGTGGACGCCGAGGCGCGCTCCAGTACGACATCGCTTCATTGCTCTACGACGGCAAAGCGGACCTCTCGCCGGCGCTGCGACAGCAACTTCTCGACGAGTATCTCGACGAACTCGCAAAGCACATTCCGCTCAGTCGCGACGCGTTCATGGAGCACTACTACGCCTATGTCTATGTGCGGCTCATGCAGGCGCTCGGCGCGTATGGTTTTCGCGGCTTTTACGAGCGAAAGACTCACTTTCTGCAGTCGGTGCCCTTCGCGCTCAAGAGCCTGCGATGGCTGCACCACAATGTTCAGCTTCCCATCGCAATTCCTGCGCTGCTCGACGCGTTTCACTCCATGCTTGGTTCTGAAAAGCTGCTGGCGCTGGCCGCGCCGGCTGAAGGCCTGACCGTTCGCATCTTCAGCTTCTCGTTCCATCGCGAGCCGCCGCCCGATGATGAAGGCCATGGCGGCGGATTCATCTTCGACGGCCGCAGCCTTCCCAACCCCGGCCGCGAAGAGCACTTCCGCACGCTAACCGGCCGCGACGCACCGGTCATCGAATACCTTGAAGCCCAGGAGCCCGTTCAGCAGTTTCTGTCTCACGTCGAATCGCTGGTCGACTCGAGCGTGGCCAACTATCAGCGCCGCGGATTCCGCAGCCTCATGGTCTCGTTCGGATGCACCGGCGGGCAGCATCGCTCCGTGTATCTCGCCGAACATCTCGCCGCGCATCTGCGCGCGCGTGGAGTTCGCGCCGCGGTCCGCCACATTGAACTTGAGAAGATGGGCCGCGCAGTCGAGGTTGCCTGAATGAAGTTTTTCAAGATGAAGCTGGGTGCCCCCGGTCCATCGCATTTGGGGACCGGGGAACGAACTAACATCGCCCGCCCATGTTCAACCAGTCACAGAAGCTGGGTGCCCCATCCATTTCACAGCCTCATCGTGAAATGGGTGGGAAAGCACGAACCCCACCTTCTCATTCTTAACGAGCTACCGAAGTCGGGTGCTCGACCCGTTTCCAGGACACGTCAATGAAAGCGATGATCCTGGCCGCTGGTCTCGGCACTCGCCTTCGTCCGCTTACCGACCACCGGCCCAAGGCCCTCGTCACCGTCGCCGGCCGCACCATGCTTGAGATTGCTCTCGCCCGTCTGCGGGAGGCTGGAGTCACCGATGTCATCGTTAATGCGCATCACTTTGCCGAGCAGATCGATGAGTATTTGAAGGGCAGGGAAGACCCCGGCATGCGCATCGAGATCTCGCGCGAAGCAGAACTGCTCGACACCGGTGGCGGTCTCAAGCACGCCGCATGGTTTTTTCAGGAGCCCGGCCCCGATCGCGATGCGTCTTTCATCGTTCACAACGTCGACGTCATCAGCGCCATCGACCTCGCGCGCATGATTCGCGCACACAGCGAACGCAGCGCCTTAGCCACCCTCGCCGTAGCGGCGCGCAAATCGTCGCGGCAACTCATCTTCGACGAGCAGGGCAATCTGTGCGGGCGTCGCGCGGGCGCCGATGCGCTGCCGGAGATTGTGAGGCCGGCGCAGCAACCTCAGGAACTTGCATTCAGCGGCATTCACGTCATCTCGCCGCGAATCTTCGAGCTGATGCAAGAGTCTGGAGCGTTTTCGATTATCGATGCATATCTGCGCCTGGCCGCCGAGGGCGAGAAGATCGCGGCATTTCGCTCAGACGAGTATTACTGGCGCGACCTGGGGAAGCCGGAGAGCATTGCCGCCGCCGAGAAAGACATCGCAAATGGTTAGGCCTTTGTTGGAGAGTGGCTGCTGGGCCAGTGATTACCTGTCCCGAACGTGAAATAGGCAAGCTCGTCACTGCGAAACTCGGCGTCTAAAGCCGCTGAGTAATTGCCAAGCAGGCCGAAGGATCTTCCATAGGACTAACCCAAACCACCACAACCAAGCAAGCACTACGACAAGAGCTAGAACCTTGGCCGCGGGAGAGAGCTGCAATGCCAAGCCAACCGGGATAAGTAACGATATTAAGGCGGCCGGAATCGAGCATGCGGTGATGAATGCGCCTGGTTCAATCCACCACCGCCTGGGTCGAGCGAGCGGATATCCACCGACAAACAGCCACCAGACCAAGACCACCGCACATTGAATGGATAAGATCAGTGCCTCCGCGCTTCGTGTTCTGCCATAACGCTTTTCGACAGCCGCGTCCAAAACTGACGGTTGGGCGCACGGCTCATGCCAGCCGATTAGTAACGTTGTGGGCATGTTGGCGGCTCCGGCTAGGATTTCCCACGGCGCCGCAGCGCGATCAATTATGCCCCCTTCGTCGCAAGGGTAGAAGTCGGCCTCCATCATCTGTTCCGCAGTCGCAGAAGGCGGTGGTGTGGCTCGAACCCGAACTCTTTCGCTTCTGATGGCGGGCCAATAATCCGATTCTGTTCGGACAATGACCAACGTCGCAATTGCCAATTGAATTGCAGCTAGCGCAACTCCGCGTCTCCAATTCATACAAGCAAGGATAATGCTTACAATCGCCGACGCCCCGCGTCCCGATTCTGGGACCTCGGAAAGCAGGTCGTATTGCAAAACACCAAGGGCTCAGATCATGTACGCGATCTGAGCCCTTAGATTCTAAATCAAAAGCGCTGCCCTAATTCGCCAGCACCGCCCTGTACCGCACCTTGTTCTTCTTCACCTTCTCAATAGCCTCGTTGGCCTTGTTCATCGGGAAGAGCTCGGTGGTCGCCTTCACGCCATGCCGTGCCGCGACGTCGAGCATCTCGCGAATCCGATTAGGCGGCCCCGTAGGGTTGCCGCTGATCGACCGCAGTCCTGAGATGAGCGGAAAGGCATGTACGGCAACCGGCGAAGGCGGCACGCCCACGAAGCATAAGGTGCCCAACGGCCTGAGCGCTTGCATGTACACACCCCAGTCCTGGTCGGCATTCACGGTGGTCACAATGAAGTCGAGCTTGCCCGCTACTTCCTTCATCGCCTTGCTCTCACGCGTGTTCACAAAGTGGTTGGCGCCGAGCGCGCGAACCTCTTCTTCCTTGCCGGCCGAAGACGAAAACGCCGTCACTTCGGCGCCGAAGACCCGCGCGAACTGGATGGCGATGTGGCCCAGCCCGCCGATTCCTACTACGCCAACCCGCGACACTGGATTAATTCCGTGCGTGCGCAGAGGATTGTAGACCGTGATGCCTCCGCACAAAAGGGGCGCGGCGTTTTCGCTCTTTAATGCATCGGGAATGGGAAACACGAACCGCATATTGGCACGCACGCGGTCAGCGTATCCGCCATTGCGATGCACACAGGTTGCCTCAGAAGCGGCGCAGAGATTCTCCATTCCCTTCATGCACCACTCGCAGGCGCCGCAGGAATTCGATTGCCATCCCAGGCCAACGCGCTGGCCCACCTCGACCGACTTTACCTCATTGCCCACCGCCGAAACGGTTCCAATAATCTCGTGGCCTGGGATGAACGGATACTGGCTGATTCCCCAGTCATTCGAGATCAGGTGCAGGTCGCTGTGGCAAATGCCGCAGTGGCTGATAGCGATCTCCACCTCCTGGGCGCCCAGCTTGCCGGGTTCGTAGTGATACGGCAATAATTCCGCGCCCGCCGCGTGTGCCGCAAGTCCGTGTATTTGAGCCATATTCGTCTGGAGTCCTTACTAGCAGAGGTCAATTCGCATGCATTGCGGCGTTGATCTGCCGCGATCGGTGCGCCATGCACTCAAAAACCACCGCTCGTTATTCCCCCCGGGGTATGGGCCCGAATCGCATTCCAGGCGAAATTTGCCCGGTCCCAAGGTCGACTTTTGCAGAGCAACTTACAAAAGAATGCCGATGCCGGAGCCATCTGGGGCCAGTTCAATTCAGATTAGTATGAGTCCGCTGCCGTTACTAGTTTAACCCGCCTCCGGGGTCGATGTGCACAGTCAGAATTTGATACCCGCTTAACAATCCTCCGGCCGGCGCGTCCGCTGCCTCTTCCGCCGACTCCCCGTTGAAGCTGATGTCTTCCTCGCCTTTCATCGGCTCCAGAGCATTCGCCATCGATAACGGCACGGCGGCAAGCGTCTCGCCGTTCCAGCCTGCCTGCGCCTCCGGCGCGAGAATCGAGACGTAGATGCGGTCTGCCGCATGTTGTCTTCGCGCCCGTTCCAATACGCTTCGAATCGTCGCAGGCCTGGCCGCGAGTTTGGGCTGATTCAGCGTACGGTCGAGCGTGCCCCCGTCGCAGATCAGTATTCTAACGTTGCCGCTTTCGAGCCGTTCCGGCAACTTGACTTTGAGTCTCACATTCCGCTCCGGCTGCTGCCACGGACGCAACGTTGCTTCAACCTCAACCGTATCGCCGGCATGGATAATGTCGTTTGAAACCAGTCTCGCCGATATAAGCGCCACCGATATACGCCGCGGCATCGCTTCAACGTGCAGATCGACCGAACGTACCAAGCCACGCCGCGTGCTATTTGTATAAATTGCGTTGAAGCGCGCAGCCGCTTCAATTGCCACTGTAAGCGGCGCCGACGCCGCTTCGCCCGCCGAAGCCCACGAGTCGACCGGTACCGGCGGGTAATCATCAAGATCGATCGCCCCGGTTACGTGGTAGCTCATCTCCGAAGTGCTTGCATTGCGTTCGAGCAGCGAATTGTAGAGCACCACTGCGGCGGCTTGGGGAGTAAGTTCCGGCTGATCGAGAATCTCCACATTTACTTTGTCCGGAGCCCCGGCCCCCTCAAACGAAATGTGCATTGGAATCATGCGGGCCGTTGCTCCAGGCACGCCGCCAATCGCCGATTCGCGATCCTCGGTAAACGCGCCCACCACCGCGCCGGTATTGATGATTTTGAACGCATTCAGCGGCGACGCCAGCGTGGCAACCACTTCGGCGGTCGTCATGGGCAGCGAAACCGGCCCCGATTGCAGAACCGGATGCCCGCACGCCAGCAGTTGTTTCGGGTCGATGTAGGTAATCGTACATGTGGCCGAAATCTCCATATCGCCGCGCACCAGCAGCGCGCTGATCGCTCCTCCCGGCTCAAGAGACTTTTCTGCATTCTTGTCTGGCGTATCGTCCGCCTCGCTCTGGCCCATGCCTCCTGCTGCTACCGTTTGCAACCCCGGTTCGCTTACATGGCTGCGCCAGAAATCGATAGCCGCCGGGCTGAATCCACTCATGACCAGCGGAGTCTCCATGGGCTGCATCTGCATGCCCGCCTCAGCGACGACGGCTTGCTCGCTCGCTCCCTCGTTCCCTTGTTCCCTGTATTCTGACCCCTGATCCCTATTCCCTGATCCCTGTCTTTCTTGTTCCCTATTTCCCTCGTTCCCTTGTTCCCTGTCATTCGTCGCTTCAAGCATCTGCGCAATCGGCGTGATTCCCGCGATCGGCTCCTTGCTGAACTGTCCAATGCGATACGACAACGATCCCAGCAGCTTATCTCCCACGTACACCGGGCTTCCGCTCATTCCTTCCACAACGCCGGTGTATTCGGGCTTGGTTCCGTGCAATCGCGCCACGATCAGGTCCTGACCGGGTCCGCGCGCTCCGCGAAGAACTCCCAGAATTTCAACCTGCATGGGTTCCGGTTTCGTGCCCTCAAAAACTGTCCATGCAGTCGCCATCAAGCCACGATGCACCTGGCTGAGCGGGAAGAATCCTCCTGTGCTGGGAGGCGGCCCGTCCTGGTTCTTTGCGGTCGCGCCCCGCGCGCACAAAGGCGCGACAAATGAGCACAGAATCAGCCCGGTAGCGATCAGCCGGCCCGTCCGCGCCTTGCCTCTTTTCCCATCCCGGTTCCGAGTTTCCATTAAGCGGTTTTCCACGTCTATTAGAGTACAGTGGCGGCCTTGTCATTCACTTCCTGCTTCAGGCCGCCGAACTTTCTGCAGAGGCTGACATTGGGGCGGTCAAAGCTCTATGCTTGCAGCACCGAGGTGGTCATGACAAACCTGCGCAAATCCCGAACGGAAATCCATCTGCTCAATATCTGCCTTCCTTTTTTGGGGCTTGCGGTCTTTGTTCTTGCGTCCGTCGACCGCGCATGGAGCCAGTCACCCACCCCCTCTAATCCCAATCAGCAGCAACAGCAGCCTGCGCAACCGGGTCAGCAGCCTGACCAGAACGCCCAACCCGACGCCGGCGGTCCGGGGGCTGACAACGGCGTTATCGCCATCCCCAAAAAGAATCCCTCCGATGAGCCCCCGCCGGCCCCACCAGCGCCGCCTGAACCCAAGGTCAAGAATCCTGAGGGCATGGGCAACGTGACTGTCCACATTGATGTGCCTGAAGTGACCGTTGATGTTGGAGTGCTTCTGGAGAAAACCGGCCAGTTCGTTCCCGGCCTCAAGCCTTCAAACTTCAGGGTCTACGAAGACGGAGTGGAGCAGAAGGTTGAAGGCTTCAAGCGTGTTGAGGCGCCGATTACTGCGCTGCTGCTGTGCGAGTTTGCCGCAAGGGGCTGGATCTTTCGCATCAA
>Ga0335073_10008149_pt1 | contig 14691 bp, 14 predicted proteins | sample Lox_Sample_22_FD_207093 | JGI IMG/M metagenome (GOLD analysis project Ga0335073, IMG submission 207093) | Soil microbial communities from Loxahatchee National Wildlife Refuge, Florida, United States - Lox_Sample_2.2 | ecosystem: Environmental > Terrestrial > Soil > Wetlands | place: USA... | reverse complement strand
GCTGGCCGGGGGGCCAGCATCTGCTCCTTGCGATAGACGAGATTGGAAGCGTTGAACGTGGCCAATTCGAAACCGTGCCCGTGCGTGATGGCGTCGGTCGGACACGCCTCCACGCAATAACCGCAGAAAATGCAGCGGTTGTAATCGATGTTGTAGACCTTCGCATAGCGCTCGGCGCCGCTCACCCGGTTTTGGGCAGTATTCTCCGCAGCCTCGATATAGATGCAATTCGAAGGGCAGGCGGCCGCGCATAAAAAGCAGGCCACGCACTTTTCCAGCCCGTTCTCGTCGCGTTGCAGCACGTGTGCGCCGCGAAACCGCGCCTCAAGCCGCGCCCCGCGCAACGGACCCTTGCCGTCCGGATAGTTCTCCACCGTTGTCGGCTGGAACATCTCCATGAACGTAATGCTCATGCCCTTGGCGATGGCAGCGATATTTTTCAGAACCGGCATCGTTTGTTCAGTATACCGAAAGACGCGAAAACCCGCCTCCCACCGCCTCGGGATGCCGTCTGCGAACAGAAAACATCTGAATTTCAAAGCGCGCCGCGACCCGCTATGCTTGAAACCATGACGGAACAGCCACGGGTCGGCCTCTGCGCCACCTGCCTCCACATGCGCCAGATGGAGTCCGACCGCGGATCCCTCTTCTATCTGTGCCAGCTTTCCGCCTCCGACCCAGCTTTTCCGAAGTATCCGCGCCTGCCCGTCCTGCAATGCCGCGGATACGAACGCCTTGCCGTAAAAGATACGAAACGCGAGATTTAGAGCTCTTGAACGCGGGATTTCCTTTACGCGTGATGAGGGTCACTGCGCCGATTCTGGGCTCGAGTCAAGATGGGATATCGAGTAGGGATGTGGAGAAATCATGTTACTGAAGATTCTCGGCGGGATTGCGATTTTCGTTTTCGTGGCTTGAGTGGTTGCCGTGCTCCAGGGCTGGAGCAAAAACACGGTGTCCGGCCGGTTGACCGGAGTGATCTTTGTGATGCTGTTCGGCGCTGCCGCAGCTTGGGGGGCCCGAACCTTATTTGGAATCTTCCGATGACACCAGTAAAAGAAGCGCGTCCTCAGAGTGCCGCAGTCGCTCCAAATGCATTCGCCGGATATCCGCGTAAGCCGAACGAGCACGAAATTGCCGCTGTCCTGGGCCCAAAACTCGCCTTATGGAAGGAACTTGTCGCAGACCTGCAACGCGATCTGAAGATTGATGCGGCTGAGTGGCAATCGTCCTCCAGGAAGCTCGGATGGTCAATGCGCCTGTCGCTCAAGAAGCGAAATATCGTCTATCTCGGTCCGCGCGAAAAATGGTTCCTCGCGGCCTTCGCCTTGAGCGACAAGGCGGTCGCCGCCGCCCGCAAGAGCGCCCTTCCGGCTGAGGTTCTTCAGAACATCGCTCAAGCCAAGCGCTATCCCGAAGGCGCGGCGGTCCGAATAGAGGTTCGCAAGCCGCAGGATGCCGCGATCGTAAAGACCCTGGCGAAGATCAAGATCGAGAACTAGCCCGCACGCAGGGGAATGAAAAAATAGCGCGGCAACGGGGCGCGGCATATCGGAAGCGACAAATTAGCCGATTCCCAACTCCTTTGCCAACGCATTCCACTTCGCATCGACCAGCGCCTTGGTCTTCGCATCCATCGCAATTTCATCGGGCCAGGGACGGGTGAAGCCTTCGCTGGCCCACTTCCGCGTCGCGTCGATGCCCATCTTCGATCCGAAATCCGGCAGGCGGCTGGCGTGATCGAGTGAGTCGACCGGGCCCAGCGTGAATTGAATATCGCGCTCCGGATCGATGTGGTTGAAAACCTTCAGCGCCACGTCGGCCAGGTTCTGCACGTCCACGTCCTCATCCACCACCACAATGCACTTGGTAAACATGGCCTGCCCGAGCGACCAGACCGCGTTCATCACCTTGCGCGCCTGCCCCGGATACGACTTCCTGATCGACACGATCATCAGGTTATGAAAGACGCCTTCGATCGGCATGTTGATGTCGACCAGTTCGGGAATGTTCAATCGCATCAGCGGCAGGAAAATCCGCTCGACCGCCTTGCCCATGTAAGCGTCTTCCTGTGGTGGCTTGCCCACAATCGTGGCCGCATAAATCGGGTCTTTGCGGTGAGTGATGCAAGTCAGGTGAAATACCGGATAGAGATCTTCCAGCGAGTAAAACCCGGTGTGATCGCCGAACGGCCCTTCGCTGCGCAGTTCGTCGAGATTCACATATCCTTCCAACACGATCTCGCTCGTTGCCGGAACGTCGAGGTCGACGGTTTCGCACTTCACCAGATCGACGGGGGCTCCGCGCAGGAATCCGGCAACCAGGTACTCCTCAATCTCCGGCGGAGCAGGAACGATTGAAGCGAAGGTGACGACCGGATCCGTGCCAATTGCCACCGCGACTTCCATCTTTCCCGCCGGGCGGTCGCCCTCGGCCAGCACGCTTCCGCCGGAGCTGCGCGCCATAATATCGACCGCAGCCGATTTCCCGCCGGCCGCGGCGCGCACTCGTTCGCGAGCATGTTCCGCCGCAACTTTTTGCCGCTGCCAGTGCATGCCAGTCGTGCGCTCGTCGTAAACCTGCATCCGATACATGCCCAGGTTGCGCTTGCCCGACTTCGGATCGCGCGTCGTGACGCAGGGCAGCGTGATGAAGCGCCCACCGTCTTTCGGCCAGCACTGCAGAACCGGGAAGTCATTGAGCGAAAAGTTGTCGCGCTTGATCACTTCCTTGCACGGGCCGGTCGGCACGGTGCGCGGGAAGAACTTTCCCGCCTCAGTGAGCAGCGGCAGCATCTTCAGCTTGTCGAGAAATCCCTGCGGCGATTTCATATCCATGAACATGCGGATGCGCGCCGCGATCTCGTCATACGCACCGACTCCTACTGCCAGCTTCATGCGCGCGTCCGAGCCGAACTGGTTGATCAGCAGTTGCGATCCGGCATGGCCTTTCAGATTCTGAAAGAGCAAGGCTGGCCCCCCCGGATTGCCTTTGGCATCACGGCTTTTCGAGACGCGGTCGGTGATTTCGGCCACTTCGAGAATGGGGTCGGCTTCGGTCTGTATGCGCTTCAGTTCGCCGGCGCGTTCCAGCGCGGCGATCCACTGGCGTAGGTCGTCGTAGGGCAAAGGATTCCTTTCTGTGCGACCGAAGATTATATGGCCTGGAACAGAATTATCTTCGCTGCTCCAGCTTCACGCTGGCCGTCACCGGCTGCCCGTCGCGCATCACTTTCACTTCGACCACGTCGCCCACTTTGCTGCGCCGCAGCGCGTCGGTGAAGTCATAGAGATTCTTGATCGGCTTGTCGCCGAACTGCACCAGAATGTCTCCCGCCTTCAGCCCGGCTTTTGCCGCCGGAGAGTTCGGCTTCACGTCGGAGAACTTCACGCCTTCGACTTCCTGCCCGAAGTCGGGAATCGAGCCGAAATACGGTCCGTAGCCGCTGCCGCCGCCTCCTCCGGGCGGCTTTTCGTCGGCGACCACCTGAAATACCGGAGGCTGATCCGCATCCGCCAGTTGCACGATCACGCTCTCGATCATATCGAGCAGCTGCGCCGCAGATCGCGCATTGATCTTCTCCCACGTGTCAGAAGGCTTGTGATAATCCGAATGCAATCCAGAAAAGAAGAACAGCACGGGGATTTTCTTGGCCACAAACGAGGTGTGATCGCTCGACGAATATCCTCCCGGAGAATATTCGATGGTGAACGGCGCATCCTTTTGCGCCTGGGCGAGCACGGTCTTGAAAGTCGATCCCGTGCCCACTCCTCCAATGTAAATCTTGTCATCCTTGATGCGGCCGATCATGTCCATGTTGAGCATGGCGACCGCCTTCGCCAACGGCCGCGTCGGATTCTTCACCCATGCCGCCGAACCGAGGAGTCCAAGCTCTTCGCCGGAAAAATTCATGAACAGGATGCTGCGTTTCAGTTTCCCGCGCTGGGGAGCCAGCAGCCGCGCCAGTTCCAGAACTCCGGCCGTGCCGCTGGCATTGTCGTCGGCCCCGGGATGAATCTGCCCGATCTGCGACGGCGCCAGCGAGTCGAAATTCCCACGCCCCAGATGATCGTAGTGCGCGCCCACAATCACGTATTCATCCGACTGCCCCGGCAGCCACGCCAGAACGTTGTTCACGGTGGCCCGCGTCGTCTCGATATCGATGTGAAGGGAAAGCTGCAGCGTTTCCGGAAATGCGAACGAATCGGGCCTGCCGCTGGTGTTGATCTGATCCTGAACGTCTTTCAGCGATTTTCCTGCGGCCTGAAACCACTTGTCGGCAGCCGCGTTCTTCACCTGCGCAAAGACGATGCCGACATTTTCCGGGCCACTCACGCTGCCGAATCGCGTCAGCAGATCTTCTTCGCCAGCGGCCAGCTTTCCGTTCAGAACAATCACGGCCTTCGCACCGTGATTTCTCGCGTTGATCGCCTTGGTGATGAGCTGCGAATGCTGCGTCAGCCCATGATTGCCGCTCTTCCCGGCGAATCCCGCCGGCTCGTCGCGGAGCACGACCACGATTTTGTCTTTCACATCCAGGCCGGCATAGTCGTCATAGTGAAATTCGTCAGCCGTCGCGCCGTATCCGGCAAACACGATAGGCGCCTTTACCTGGCCGGATGCCGAAAAGCTGAACGGAACAAAGTCGCGCTCCATGGCCAGATCTTTTCGCGAACCGCCATCTTCGATTGAGCAGCGGTTGTCTGATTTCGGCCGCGCACCCGTAATCACCGTGAACGGCTGCGCGTAGCCCTTCACACCGGCGGGATCGAGGTGCAGTTGCCGGTAGCGCTTCTCGATCAGGTGCTGGGCGCGCACGATTCCTTTCGTGCCCGGCCCGCGCCCTTCCATCTCCGGAGAAGCCAGCGCCTTCACATCGTCGAGGTATCGCGCCTGGTCTGCCTGGGGGGCAGAGGTTGACGCGGCGGCCACGGCGACCAGAACTGCGACCAGAAAAATCTGTTTCCACGTCACGCGAGCCGGCATGAGAAGTCTCTCGTTCTTGAATCTTGAGTGCAACGGGGAAATGCTATGGAGCGACGCCGCGTGTGTCAATCAACAGAAAGGGAAGTGGCGGAAATCGAAGCCGAGCGCGCAATCCCGCGACGGTTCCGTTCCGCTACTTCACGGTTTCAGGATAGAGCTGCCGCCGGCATTCGGGGCAGATTCCGTGGGTGAACTCGGCTTCGGTGTGCTGGCGAACATATTGTTCGAGCGAGAGCCAGCCGCCCTGCTTGTCGCGAATCTTGCGGCACGAGGCGCACATGGGCAGAAGTCCGCGCAACTGGTTGACCTGCGCCAGGGCGTCGCGCAATTGGTGAATCAATCGTTCGCGTTCTTCCTCGGCTGCCTTCCGCTCGCTGATGTCACGAATGATCAGGCATGTCCGGGCCTGTCCCTGCTGGTCCTCGAAAACCACGGACGAGATTTCAACGGGAAACAACGTTCCGTCCCCGTGGCGCGCCCGGATTTCTCCGTGCGCCCTTCCATTCCGGCGCCTCTCTTCCACGAGAACTCCAACCCGCGGATCCTCGGGATCGACCAGGCCCTCGCGGCCCGCGAGCAGAATCTCTTCGCGCGTTCGTCCCAGAATGCGGCACGCCGAAGGATTCACTTCGAAAATCTTGCCGTCAGGAGCGGTCAACATCAACCCGTCCAGGCTGTTCTGGAAAAGGAGTTCGTACAGGGCTTCGCCCTGCACCGCAGAGTGTTCAGAAGAGATCTCAGGTGCCTTGCCAGCAGTCATGCTTTTTACGTTGAGAGACGGTTCAGTTTTCCCGGGCGCCCCAAGCGCTTTCAGAGATTGCCGAGAATTGGATGGATTCTACGGAAGTTCATCCGGCATAACAACTAGAGAAGGTAGTCGGGTAGTACATTTGTGATTGCAATCACAACGATGTGTGATCGCGCTCACAACAGACTTTCATTCATACCGCAACGCTTCGATCGGATCCAGCCTTGATGCCCGCATCGCCGGCACCATCCCGCTGATGATGCCCACAATTCCAAGAATCGTCGTCGCCACCAGCAGGATCATCGGCGAAACCACCAGCCGGATATCTCCTGCCTCGGCATGTTTTGCGATCGCGCTATAAAGCGTCAGCCGACCCACCGAAAGCGACACGATGTAAGAAAGGATGATGCCCAGCATGCCGCCGATCGCCGTGATGACCATGGCCTCGGCAAGAAATTGCACCAGGATGTCGCGGCTGCGCGCGCCCAGCGCCTTTTCCACGCCGATCTCCCGCGTTCGCTGCGTCACCGAAACCAGCATGATGTTCATCAGCCCGATTCCACCAATGCTCAGAGTCACCGTCCCGATCACGCCCAGCAGAATTTTCAGCATGGCGGTCATGATGCCAAACTGCGAGAGTTGCTTCTGGGCATCGAACACAAATACTGCCCGCGGATCGTCGGGCTTGAAGTTGTGGGCCACCGCCAGGCTTTCTTTGATCGACTTCGCCATCTTGGCGTGATCCAGCCCGGCCGAGTCGAGCCAGATTCCGTCGAGATAGTGGGTGTCTTTCAACACGTCCATCGAATTGAAGGGAACATACACGACGCGGTTGATGTCGCTGTCGCTTTCCTGCATGCGCGCCTTCATCACTCCGACCACCTGGAATGTGACTCCATCGATGCGGATGCTTTCTCCCACCGCGTCCATGCCCGAAAATAGCTTGTCTCGCGCCTCCGAGCCGAGCACGGCAAACAGCCCGTGCTGCATGTTATCGGCATCGTTGATGAAGCGACCCTGAGAGACATCCAGGTTCCAGATATCCGCGATCCCGGGATCGAGTCCCATGGTCGAGAAGGTGAACGAGCGGTTGTTATTCTGCACGGTCGAATCTTTGGCGACCATGCGCGAGACATTGCGGCACAGCGGCACGTTGTTCCGCACCACATCAACGTCGTCGTTGGTGAAGCGGATGAGCACTCCCGCCTTGTTGCCCCCCGCCTGCATCGAAGTGCGCCCGGGAAAGACGCCCACGGCCGTCGCTCCAAAGCTTTCGAAAATATTCGTGATGGCCTGGGCGAAGCCGTTGCCGTAAGCCAGCAGCAATACCACCGTCGCGATTCCCCACGCCATGCCGGCCATGGTGAGCAGCGTGCGCCGCAGGTCATGCTTCATGGCCGAGACTGCCTGGTCCAGCAGGTCACGGAATGACGTGATCACGGGCGCAACATTTCCCCGCGCCGGGGCGTCCGCAAGTTCCGCCGGCGCAACTTCCTGCACCCCGCCGAGTCCCAGCATCTGATTTGGCAAATCGCTCATTGGCAATTATTCCTTGCGTAGCGCTTCCACCGGTTCGAGCGCCGCGGCCCGGCTGGCCGGATATAATCCCGCGGCCACCCCGGCAACCGATAGCGAAATCACCGCCAGCACCGCCGTCGAGGCCACCAGTTGCGGTGGATCGAAATTTCCCCAATCCTGCCCTGACAGGGCCTTCATGATTCCCGCCGCCGCTGCGATTCCGAAGCCTCCACTCAGCAAGGTCAGAAACGCTCCTTCCACAAAAAACTGGAACATGATGCTCCGGCTAGTCGCGCCCAGGGCCTTGCGCAAGCCGATCTCCCGCGTGCGGTCGGCCACGGCCACCAGCATGATGTTGACGATCCCGATTGCGCCCAGCGCCAGCGTGATCAGGCCCACGGCGCCGAGGAAATCATTCATCGCGTCAAAAATCTTGCCTACCTGGTCGGCCGTCTGCACCGTATCCCATTCGTCGAACGAGTCGGGATTGCTCGGATCGAATCCATGATTGCGCGCAATGACTTTATGCACTTCCGTTTTCGCCTGTTCGTGCAGCGCACGGGTCTTAGGCTGGTAGTTGATGAACGAGATGACGTCGGTTTCCTCGCCCACATTCAGCGGTGGAAAATATTCGCGCATCGTGGACAACGGAATGTAGCTTTGCAGGTTCTGGTTCGTATTGTCGCCGTGCCCGATGCGCTGCAAGGTCCCGATCACCTCGAAGCGAATTCCGTTGAGAAGAATGCTGCTGCCGACGGCCGGCCTGCCCAGGAAAAGCGTCCGCCGCGTCTCATCGCCTAAAACGATGACGGGCCGCTTCTGCGCATCGTCCATCTCGTTGATCCAGCGGCCTTCGTTGATCGGCAAATACCGTATCTGGTTGATGGCGGCGGGTGCGCCGTTAATCTTCCCGCTCGACTGGTAGAAATCGCTGACCGCGCGAATATCGTTGCGCCCGATGACTGGATCGGCTGCGCCCACGCTCGGGCAATCCCGCAGAATGTCGCGGTAATCGCGCATGGTCAGGTAATACTGGCGCAAAGATGTGAAGCTGCCCTCCATGGCCGGAGCCCGGCCTGACCAGACAAACAAAACGTTTTCTCCGATCGAGGCAAACTGACGGCGGTTTCCGGCCCGGAATCCCTCCCCGACGCCTACCAGCAGGAGCAGGGAACCGACTCCCCAGGCGATGCCGAACATCGTGAGGAACGAACGCAGTTTGTTCGCCCAGAGCGCATGCAGGGTTTGGCCGAAGATATCGAGGATGAGGCGCACTCCTCCAATTATACGGGTAGGAGCGCCTCGGAGTTCCCGCACCGACAACCCGCCGATGCCGCACCAGACGCGGCATCGAAAGCCGCATTCCACATCAGAAAACCGGCTGGTTCGACGCTGATTTTTCTCCCGAATCCCGCGCAAGTCCGCTATTCTCTAGCGGGATGATCACGCTCGCACTCAGCGAATTGCTCGGCGCCACGGTCTATGACCCGTCTGGCGCGGCTGGACGCGTGCGCGAAGTCACCCTCGGCCCCGACCGCTCCCGCATCTCGGCGCTCATCGTAAAAACCAGGACGGGAAACCGCGTTCTGCCGTTTGCTTCGATTGCAGCCATCAACGGCGGTATTCGCGCCATGACTTCCGCCGGAGAGTGGGCCGCCGCCAACGGCACCGAGGGATTGTTCCTGCTCGAGCGCGACCTGCTCGATCAGCAGGTCATCGACGTCAACGGCCGCAAGGTGGTCCGGGTCAACGACGTGGATCTTGAATTCGACGTCGCCAAAGAAAAAATCCTGCGTGTTTATTCGGTCGACGTCGGAGCCCGCGGCGCCATCCGCCGCCTTTTGCGCGGCATCGCTCCGCGCACTGCGCTGCAGGCGCTGCTGGGCAAGATTCCTCCGCGCAGCATCCCGTGGAATTTCGTCGACGTCATCGAAACCGATCCCGCCCGCCGCGTGAAGCTCAAAATCTCTCACGATGGCCTGGCCAAGCTGCATCCGGCCGACATCGCCGATATCGTCGAGGATCTCGCTCCCGACGAGCGCCAGGCCGTCTTTCAGACCCTCGACGAAGAAACGGCCGCCGAGGCGCTCGAAGAAGTCGAGCCCAGGGTGCAGAAATCCATTGTCGAGTCCCTCGATTCCGGACGGGCTGCAGACATTGTCGAGGAGATGAATCCCGACGCCGCCGCCGACCTGCTGGCCGATCTCCCCGAGGAGCGCACCGAGCAGATTCTCGGACGCATGGAGCCCGAGGCCCAGCAGGACGTCGTCGAACTGCTCGAGCACAAGGAAGAAACCGCCGCCGGGCGCATGACCACTGAATTCCTCGCTTTGCCGGTGAATGCGACGGTGCAGAACGCGATCGATTCCATGCGCGAGTTCGAAGGCGGCGTCGAAGCCCTCAGCACTATTTACCTTGTAGATTCCCATGGGACCCTGGTCGGCGCCGTGCCCCTGGCAAGAATCGTTCTGGTCCCGCCCGCAACCCCTATGCTCTCGCTCACCCAGGAGCCTCTCGTCCTCGCGCATGAAGGCGTGGAGGAAAACGAAGTCGCCGAGCTGTTCGACAAGTACAATCTGCAGACTCTCCCCGTCGTCGATGAGCGCAATAGGCTGACCGGAGTCATCACCTCCGATGATGTGATCAGCATGTTGCGCGCCAAGCTCTAGAAAAAATCGGGAGTGCTAAGAACCCGTTACCAAAAATCGCTCGGGCAGGCACTTTTCCTTTGGCCAGATTGCCACGTGCGTTTATCCTGTGGCATTCGTTGGCAGCTTCTATCTCTAATCCATGTCTGCGAAAAGTGCGCATGCGTTTCCTGAAGCATTGGAAAACCCGGATTCTCCTGTTCTTCGCCGTCGTCGGCCCGGGATTCATCACGGCCAACGTCGATAACGACGCCGGCGGCATACTGACCTATTCCCAGGCTGGCGCGCAATTCGGACATCTTCTCCTCTGGACCATGATCCCGATTACCATCGCCCTGATCGTGGTCCAGGAGATGTGCGCCCGCATGGGCGCCGTCACCGGCAAGGGCTTGAGCGATCTCATCCGCGAAGAGTTCGGCCTGCGCATCACTTTCCTGATGATGCTTGGCATCCTGATCACCAACTTTGGCAACGTCGTTACCGAATTCATCGGCATCGCCACCAGCCTCGAATTATTTGGGCTGCCCCGCATCTATACCGTGCCTATCTGCGGCGTTATCGTCTGGCTGATCGTGGTTAAAGGCCAGTACAAGAGCGTGGAGAAGGTCTTTCTCGCTGCATCATTCTTCTACGTGACGTACATCTTCGCCGGCGTTCTGGCCCACCCCTTGTGGAAAGACGCGACCATCGCGACCTTCAAACCGCCCGATCTGCGCGCCTTTCGCGATCAGACCTATCTGTTCATGGTGATCGGAGTGGTCGGCACGACGATTGCTCCCTGGATGCAGTTTTACCTGCAGTCTTCGATCGTCGAGAAGGGCGTGACCAAGCGCGGATTCAAGGCCTCGCGCCTCGATGTGGTCACCGGATGCATCTTCACTGATGTCGTGGCCTGGTTCATCATCGTGGCCTGCGCCGCCACGCTCTACGTTCACGGGTTCCGCGACATCAAGTATGCGGCTGACGCGGCCCAGGCTCTCAAGCCCCTGGCCGGTGATTATGCCTACATCCTGTTCGCTGTGGGATTGTTTAACGCTTCGCTGTTCGCGGCCTCGATTCTGCCGCTCTCCACCGCCTACACGGTCTGCGAAGGACTCGGTTTCGAATCGGGCGTCGGCATGAAGTTCGGAGAAGCTCCGTTTTTCTACTGGCTCTATACTTTGCTCATCATCGCCGGAGGCGCGCTGGTCCTCGTCATTCCCGCGCCGCGCCTGATCGAGATCGTGCTCTGGTCGCAGGTCCTCAACGGGATCGTGCTGCCTTTCGTCCTTATCTTCATGCTGCTTCTGATCAATAAGAAAGAATTGATGGGGGAATACACCAACACGCGCCTGTTTAACGCTATCGCCTGGTCGACCACCGGCATCGTCATCGTATTGTCATTGGCGCTGATGGTGGCTTCGCTCGCCGGAAAAGCGGGCGGCTGACAATCGCGGGGAATTACAGCAGCTTCCCCGCGGCCAGATCTTTCACCAGGGTAAAGTCGGCTTCCAGAAAATCAAATTGCGGCAGGTCCTTCGGCTTCGCCCACTGCATGTCGCGAAAAATGCGGTTCTCGAGTTCGCCGCTGTAGTCCGGCACAACGAAAAAGCGCAGCTCGACCGAGCCGCCGTTCGGATATTCATGCTGGATGCGCGCCACTTCATCGCCGATGGTGGCATTGATGCCGAGTTCTTCTTCCAGTTCCCGCCTCAACGCGTCGCGCGGCTGCTCGCCCTCTTCAATCTTTCCGCCGGGAAACTCCCACTTCAGCGGCATCGTCTGGTGCCGCGTGCGCTGGCACACCAGAAGCTTCCCCTGCTGCACGATCAGTCCTGCCACCACGCGCTTCATTCTTTCGCCACCTCCAGCGCGCTCCCAACCGGATCGACGCAACTCGTAAACGTGAACGCAAACGCCGCTACGCCCGGCCCGCACCGCAACTCCAGTGCATGCTCGCCGAAATCGTGGCTGTCCACCAGAAAATACATGCGCGCCGAGTCGACCACAACATAGCTTGTCCGCGCGTCCCCAGCGCCGCGGAACTTCGTATCGCGCGTCGCCGTCTGTTCTGTCAGCGGCTTGCCGTCGACCACAATTTCCACTTCTGCCGACGCAGCATGCGGGCACGCCATGACCAAGTTTACGGCGGCAGCCTCGTATTTCAACCGCAAACTGTGCCCACCCTCTTCGACCGCTTCGAAGTATTCGGCCGTCGAAGCCCAGCGCCCGTTCGCGTAGAAGAAATTCTCTTCCAGCTTGCCTGAGAATGAGTAGTCGGCAATCGCATCTTCCCGGAAGCCGCCCTCGTTGCCGATTCTTCCTCGATGGTGCCCAAGATACAGCTCCCCGGTCGCCCGGTAGCAGACTGCTCCCGCATGATCCTCTTCCCGCACCGGCTCCATCAACTGGGGCAGCTCGATCGCCGGATCGATCTCTCGCAGCAATTCCTGGATCACCTGCTCGCACTCCGCGTATCCACCCTCGCCGAAATGCCCGTAGCGCAGGTAGCCGTCTTTATCGAGCAGATATTTCGTCGGCCAATAACGATTGGCGAATGCCTTCCAGATTTCCCGGTTGCTGTCGATGACGATCGGATACGTCAGCCCGAACTCGCGGATGCCGCGCTCCACATTCGATTCGTATTGCGCGAAGGTGAACTCCGGCGTGTGCACGCCGATCACCGTCAATCCCTTGTCGCGGTAGCGCTGGTGCCACGCTTCGACGTAAGGCAGCGTGCGGATGCAGTTGACGCAGGTGTAATCCCAGAAGTCGACCAGCACGACTCGCCCGCGCAACTGCCGAAAGCTCAGCGGAGAGGAATTCAGCCACACTCGCCCGATCTCGGGCGCGCGTACCTTGCCTTTTTCCACCCTCATTGGGAAGAGGTTTCCAGCTTCTTTCCCACGAGCATGGCGCAGTGCTGCACCAGGTCCTGATGATCGGAGGTAAATGCGGCAGGGAAGTGGCTGTCGATGTCGAGCTCGCCCACGACTTTTCCGTGCGCGAAGATCGGAACCACGATTTCCGATTTCGTTTCGAGCGAACACGCCAGGTAGCGCGGATCCTTGCTCACGTCGTCGACCACCACCGTCAGCCCGCTCGACGCGGCCGCCCCGCAAATTCCCTGGTTCAGCGGGATGCGCGTGTGCGGCGTCATCGCGCCCTCGAACGCTCCCAGAACCAGCACCGGAGGCTGCGCCCCGGGCTCGAGCATGTAGAACCCGACCCAGTTGTATTTCAGCATGCGGTCGTGCAGCAGCTTCACCATCGACCGCATCAGATCGTCGGCGGTTCGCGAGCTTCGCGCGATCTCGCCGATTTCACTCCGCACTTCTTCGATTCGTGTGGCAACGGCCATATGTGTCTGCAATCTTAACTCAGCTTTCGCCGATTACGCTGGAACGCCAGTAATCTGCCGGATTCCTTTCGTGCGCGGAAAAATTTCCGGATGCAGCGCCCAGGCCAGCGCCTCCAATCCGTGCAGCAAAGTCGGCGCGGGCGTATTGAAAAACTCGTCGCGGACGCAGTAAACGCGCCCCGATCGTGCCGCAGAAGTCTCCTGCCATCCCCGCTCGGCGATGATCTTTTCCAGTGGCACGCGATCGCCCGCCCCACACCACGCCGCAACAATCACTTCCGGATCGAGCCGCTGAATCTCTTCCGCCGTCGTCTGCCGTCCCGGCTCACCCAGGAATTCTCCTCCAGCCGCGTCGACCATTTCGGCAACCCACGCCTGTGACGCAATCACCGGCTTGCCCCACTCCTCAGAAAAAACTCGCGGGCGCTGTTTTCCCGCAACCTGCCGCCGCACTTCGTCAATCTTTTCCTGCATGGAGCGGATCACTTCCTCTCCGCGCTCCGTTGCGCCCGCAGCGCCGGCAATCGTCGCAATGTCAGAATAAATGTCGCTCAAGGTCTTCGGAGCGAGGCCCAGGAAGCGGCTGCCCGCTTTCATAATCTCCGTAACCGCTTTTACCTGGTAGGGAACCGACGCGATCACCAAGTCGGGACGCGCCGCAACAATCTCAGCGGCCTCCGCCGTCCACGAATCGGCAAGAATCGTCCGCGACCCGTCGCGGACCGCCGGCACAACATCGGCACAATATTTCGTGCAGGCCACTACCCGGCCTAGTTCGCCGATCGCGTCAAGAATCATGGTTGCGCTCGGTTGCAGGCAGGCAATGCGCCGCACGGTGTGAGTCGAAGTCATCGCGCGGCCTCGGCTTGGTCGAGAACTTCGGCCAGCGCATCGAGCGCCAGTTGCGCGGCATGCGTCGAAGCCTGCGGAAGGCCTCCAACGGCCGCAATAATTTCCGGCCGCCCGATCGCGCGCGCCTCCTGCAACGTTTTGCCCGCAACCAGTTCCGTCAGCGCCGACGCGCATCCAATCGAGGGCACGCACCCCTTCGCTTTGAAGCGCACCTCGGCGATCCGTCCCGCTTCGATTCTGAGGCTCAGGCGCAGAACGTCTCCGCAAGCCGGGTTCTCGATTTCCGCCGTGGCATCGGCATCGGCCACTTCGCCGGCGTTCCGCGGATTCTCAAAGTAATCGAGCAGCTGTGCGGAATACATCGCCTCGATTGTAACTGGAGCCCTCGCCCCGAGGTTTTGAATGCAATCGCCTGATAGCGACATTCAAAGCGCGGCAGGGGCACTAGAATCAGTCTCGCGCTGGTAAAGCGTCAACCAGATCACGAACATCTGCACAGGCAAAGGCAACTCGTCGGGAAGATTAACGCTGGTCTTCCTCGTGAACATTCCACGGGGGACGAGTGAGCCCACCTCCTGCCCATTGTCCAACAAAATGAA
>Ga0335073_10008148_pt1 | contig 14692 bp, 15 predicted proteins | sample Lox_Sample_22_FD_207093 | JGI IMG/M metagenome (GOLD analysis project Ga0335073, IMG submission 207093) | Soil microbial communities from Loxahatchee National Wildlife Refuge, Florida, United States - Lox_Sample_2.2 | ecosystem: Environmental > Terrestrial > Soil > Wetlands | place: USA... | reverse complement strand
TACTACATTGTGGTGACATCGAATCTACATTGAGTTAACATTACGAATCGAATAACAAAATCGAACTTACATTGCAATAACATCGAGTTGACATCGAATCTACATTGTGGTGACACCGAGATAACATCGCGAAGATATTCAAAAACAAAAAAAAAATAATAATAACGATATCGAAACTATATGGTAGTGACTTTGATTTGACATCGCAATGACATTTATAAAGAAAATCGGTAACAATACAATAATTTATTTAATATACTTTATTAAATATAATATTCAATGTAACAATAAATACATAATAATATACTAATATAATACTAGGTTATCTAGTAAATTATAATTCTGCAGTGATAATAGTAAAAGAAACAAACCTACAAGAACCATAAATAATAGTGTTATTGTTGATATATTGAATAGTGACATCGTAACTTGTGGGTCGTGACGAAGTCGTGATCTAATTAAATTTTTTTAAAAACATATAATATTTAATGTAATAATAATCTAGTAAATTATAAAATATAATTCTGTAGTGATAATAGTAAAAAATGTAATTGACAAACCTACAAGAACTACTATAAATAATAGTGTTATTGTTGATATATTGAATAGTGACATCGTAACTTGGGTCATGACGAAGTCGTGATCTAATTAAATTTTTTAATATTCGACATCATGGTAATATTGAATTGATATGGCAAGGATATATTTACAAAAAATAAGGAAATAATTAATTACAAAAATGCGGCTAAACATTGTATCGCTCGAAAAATTATAAACAATTCATACAGAATAATATTAAGGAAAATTGAAATAAGTTGTATTGTTACAACAAAATGAAAGACCAAGATTAGGCGTGATAAACCTGAAAAAGAACTATCAAAAACTCTCACTTGAATACAGCAAAGAAACTTTATACCTTGTGTGATTTGATGCTGTAGTGTAACAATATCATGGCCCATGAGTTGTGAAAATGTTTCGATTCAACATCGCAACTACGTCACAAGGATATTTTCACAAAAAAAAGAAAAAAATAAAAAATAACAATAAATTACAAAAATGAACATTGTATTGCTCAAAAAATTATATTCATACAGAATAATTTCAAGAATAATTGAATAAGCCGCACGGTACAACAAAAGTGAAAAACCAGAACCATAACGTAAACATGTTATTCTCATACCTATAATAAACTGCAATATGGTTTAGAGGTCATAGTAGTAACGTTCGTCTTACAGCCTTGAACTACTACCATGTTCATAGCCTCCTTAAAACTACACAATGGTCTACAAGCAGCACTATTCAAAAGAATTAAGCACTTCTTACCAATGTTAATCTCTTTTGAAAACATTTGAGACAAAACGTAAAGAGAAATGCAAAGTTAACACAAAGAAAAATAATAAAATAATGTAAAGCTGAGACAAAATGTAAAGAGAAATGGAAAGTTAACGCGAAGAAAATAAAAATAATGTAAAAGCTGTAAACAAATAAGAAATATGTGAGAGGGTAAACATTCATTATTTATATATGTATCATAATCAAAACAAATACTTTGATTGGATGATCATGAATTAATCACGTGATGTGCATACATCTCGATATGATATCGATGTCACAACAATGAAGTTTCGATATCGAGCCAATGTTTTCATCAAATTATAATTAAATAAATACAATGCAAATAAAAAATATAAATTATTATTATTTATTATTATTATTATAATGACTTTAACATTAATATTATATTGCTGTAAAATAATAATCATTTTTGATCCAAATTCTATTTCTACTATTACTATAATGATCTTGACATTCCAAATTACAATTATGAACAAAATGTACATTCTGTGCAAAATTATCAATCGCACTAATTGGAAAAATACTTCTCCATCTTTGATTTTCTATAGCCTGAAGATGGTAAAGAGGACATCTCAATATTGGGTGTTTTTGGTTAGTATCTTCAAACCAGTCTATGACCACAAATGCATAGTATTTTTCATTATTGGCTTTATGTTTGAAGAATCCTCTAATTATAGCATAAGATTCATCAAAATCTTCTTCATAAATTGTAATAAAATCATTAAGATGTAAGCTGACTTTTGAGAAAGTACTGTTTAGTTCTTCAATTGTGTACGATGCGAATTCATACCAAGATTGAGTAGAATATAGAAGTGCCGCCTCCAACCCTATATCTCTATAAGACTCTAGCAATTCAGCTTTGAAATTTGGCAAATTATCGAGAAGATTATCACGTTTTCTCCTAGACATTATTTTTTTCAACGATATACTGGAAATAAAATCTTCTGGCGATGTAACTAAGTTAAAGATAAAGTTAAATGATTGAAGTAAGCTTGTTAAAATTAATATTTTAAATCTTACTGTCATCATCCAAATCTTCATTTTCTTTTTCATTCAAGAATTTATTTTCGGTAAGATACCAGTTTGAAAACAAATGACCGAAATTTGAACTTGCAAAGCCAGCACAAGGTCTTGCAAATCTTGGATCAATGCCACCATCAACTAAATGCCGAATTGCAAAGAGAGTATTATATCGTTTTAACAGGTCCAGATCTATGTTTTTACGGTTTGTTCTTGGTACAATCCCTTTAAAAACACGATGAACCATTTCTTTAATACCAACTTGGGTGTTGGCAAGAGTTCCAAATGTTTGGGCATGCATTGAAAAATGCATATTTATATGTAAGTTTGGTAGGTTAGCAAAACCATAAAAAACCTATTTTTAATATCATATAAGAAAGAAAATTTTTAGTATACAAAAGCATTTGTTATTTTCATTAAAGTTATCATTATACCTTTGGAAGGAATGTTAACTCTTCTTGAAGACATTTCTGCAATATTTCGTAGTCCTCTGTTGTAAATTCGCCACTAAAAACGGCTTTCATTGTTTTTGCAACATGTACCCAACAAGTTATAATACTCTTGGGTACTAAATCAACACGAGGCGCTTCGATTTGTTCCTTAATTTTTTCTACTTCACTTCCTATTAAACTCGATACCTTCAAAATAATGAACATTTTGTCTGCTAAGTTATTTAATAATAAAGATAATTACAATTATTGTAATAGTGATTGATACCTTCAAAAAACGCTGTAATATATATGGCATTATCATGGCGAGACGAAGATAATCTGACATCATGAAGCTGTCACGATGACTAATGGGATTCGGTAAACGAGACCACTTCTTTGGCTTTTCAAAATCCTTCCAAGATTTTATAAAATCATTTTCTCCTTCTCGTGAAAATAATTCACACGTCAGTCTGAGTAAACGCCCTATTTTTCCTGCAGTTGCATGATATGCATCTTGTGGACTCTGTAGATGCCGATCCCTCTTCAACTTATCTAAAATACTAGGTCTTAATCTCAAACCATACTTCGTACAAAGTCGTTCTTTTGCTGAGGATACATTTTCTTGTAATATTTCTTTGAATTGTTCATTAGTAATGTGATGGTACCTTGATATATTTGGTATATCTTGGTCAAATTTTGTAAGTAATTCATGAGGGACTAAACAAGTGCGACAACCTTTATTAGCATTATGTCGCTTAATTCCTGTCAGATCATTTCCTTGTGGCAAATCAGAAGTCACAACACCTAAACCAGCCATTACCCAAGCATCTTGACCATTTACTTTCATTACTTTCCCTTGCTCGAATTCTTTCATTTCATAAACAAATGGTAAGATAAATTCGTCAAAATTGCAACCAAATGGTACAAATCCAAGCACAAAATGATTTTTAAGTAATTTCCTTTGATGGGTGGGCATATTTCCAAACTGTAAATATACACCTCCCAACGAATGGTATACATTTCGATATGTACCAAAATCGTCATAATATAGATCAATAAATAACTTATATGTGGGCATAGAAGATGGTGGTGGTCTTATTGTAATATAATTAGAAGGATGTTGGTATGAAAGTACTGCATCACGAATGTGCCAGCGGTTTTGATGTTTGTAAACTATTTCGGTAATTTTCAATGTAGTTTCGGAAATATGTTGGTGTTGGTATTGGCATGTTATTATCACAGAAGCTTTTCCAAGAACTTCAGAAACTGTAATTATTTCAAATGGTTCGTCTTGCAGCCATACTTCCCCAGCAACAGAACGCTCCTGTCTTGTCATTCCCCTAAAAATTCCAGGTAAATTATCATAATCCACAATTTTCTGAATTCTTAGCCGATATTGTTCATCTTTAGCATTTTTTAAAATTGCCCTCAACCTGCCAAGTTGTCGCCTATTATCATGATGATAATAAATAAATTCACCCGATTTGTATATCACTATATTAAAACAAATAAATATATATTTATGTCACAAGATCATAAAGATAGAATATAATATAAGTAAATAATATCATTACCTCCTGATATTGTTATTTTGTCTTCACCGAAAAGTGGTGACTCTCCCCATAATGTACCATGCCAATATTCTGATTTTGTTTCGGAATCAATACCGGGACCAAAGTACATGTGCTTAATCATTGATGGATTATTAAGAACATAGTAAATGATATCACTGACAGATAGTTGATATGCAATCTTTGAATCTTTGGAAGTTGATGGAGTTTTTTTTGATGAAATAGATATAGATCTCGCCGAAATAGGAAGAAGTGGAAGACGTTCCCTCCATGTTCGAAATCTTCGGACGTTCTTCACTACATGAGTAGGATTGAAATTAGTATTATGGAGGATATCGGCAAGATCTTCATAAGCGCTGGTGGAGATATTGTGCTTTTGCAGCCAACAAAATAATGAAGCGGCTGTTTTATTTTCAAAATATGGAGCCAATTCACTATCATTATTACAGGATGTCATTTTATCTACGCTTAATGCTTCATCAACAATTTGTCGATGCTCATTTTCATAATCATCAAAGTCCATATCATCATCTTCGTAATTATATTGGAAATCCATATCGTTATGTTCATCATCATCTTCGTAATTATATTGGAAATCCATATCGTTATGTTCATCATCATCTTCCAGTGAAGGAGTTGATGTTCTTGTACTATCATCTTCCAAAAGTATTGATGTTCGTGTGTTATCATCTTCCGATGAGAGCGTTGATGTTCGTGTGTTATCATCTTCCGATGAGAGCGTTGATGTTCGTATGTTATCATCTTCCGAAAGTATTGATGTTCGTGTGTTATCATCTTCCGAAAGTATTGATGTTCGTGTGTTATCATCTTCCGAAAGTATTGATGTTCGTGTGTTATCATCATCTTCTGGTAAAGGTATTGATTGTGTGTTATTCTGATGGCTGGAAGTTGTAATTGGTGATAATACAGTGGTGTCTTTTTGCGATGAAGCATCTTTATGAGAGAATCGATTGCGAAGTCGATATTTTTGTGAAGATTCTGCAGAAGAATTATGAACAAATCGTCGTCGGCTCATGATTGAGTTTTCATAAATGAGATCTGAAAAAAATGATTTGAAAAACTACTGTATATATATCTGTCAAATAATAATAAAGCCTCGAGGCTTCTTGCTGTTTTGGGCATTTATCCTTCTAAGCTTTTTACCCCTTTGAGCTTTTACCCTTATGGGCTTTTTTTTAGTTTGATCGCATTGCTGATCTTTTATTTATTTAATAAAAGCCTTATTTTTTATTAAAACGATCATGAACAAATTTCTAATACTGATCAAGATTTAATTTACATTATCAATTCTTAGCAACAAAGCCTATTTTATATTAATTTATTTAAAGCCTCAATTGTGCAATCACGATCAATTTTATTATTGAATTAATTAAAGCCTTAGAGCTTTTACCCTTATGGGCTTTTTTTTTAGTTTGATCACATTGCTGATCTTTTATTTTTATTTACACGATCATGATCAAATTTCTAATACTGATCAAGATTTAATTTACATTATCAATTCTTAGCAACAAAGCCTATTTTATATTAATTTATTTAAAGCCTCAATTGTGCAATCACGATCAATTTTAATGTTATTGAATTAATTAAAGCCTTAGGGCTTAGATATTGCTTAGATCTATTTGAAGAATTTCTAAGTTGAAATGTAATATCTTATATCATAATAATTTAATTTGCTAGCAAGCAAAACCCTAATTTTATTAGGAAATTGCATCAGAATTTTTTTAAAAATTTAAGGATGTTTAGAGCCACTTATTTTAACGTAATCATTGTCAGAAAAGTGTTGAAATATGATAAAAAGATAAATATCTCGAGTTAGAAAGAATCTTTCCGGATGCTTGTTATGATTATTTTTTGCTATTCGCATTATTATTTACTTTTTATTTTATTAGCAAATTAAAAACTGCCTTTTTTAAAAAAAATTTTTAGTGTTTTTTTTTTACTAATATTTTTAGAAATAATGATGCAAGTGTCATCGCTCAATTTATTGAGTCAAGTGTTGGTTTTTTTTAGTTAAGATCACTCCGGATTTTAACAACAAAGTCCTAAATTCTTATTAAAATGAATTCGATTCTAAAAATCTGGGGAAGATTTTCATAAAATTTATTGAATGTGCAGCTAAAAAGTTTATTTATATTAAATCCAACATAGTTTAATCGAATACTAAACTATTGGAAATATTAAGTCCGCTTTGTGAAGGAATTGTTAAATTCCTTGTTAAATGATCAAGGGACTTGATTTCATTTAAATTTCTGCCCCTCCAGTGCACCTTGAAGCTTTCACGTGATAATTCAATTAATTTTTCAAGAGTATCACCTCTTCTTAATTTTCCAATATCCACAGCTTCAAGGTACCGTTTTAGTATCTTTTTCGTTACTATTTCTTCAGAAATAAATTCATTGACTATTTCGTCGGTTAAGTTTCCTTGATTCACTCTAAAATAATAAGATACATTAAATTAAGATAATAAAATAATATTAAAGTTATAATAAAGAAATAGCAATTACCTGTTCGAGTTACGTAATTGTTTAACCAATGACGAAATAGCGTCATTGTATTTATTTCGATAATCACCGAATCTTTTAGACGCAGTTTGCACAAGGGTTTTTGCTTCGCTCTTAAAAGACTCTAGGTTGAAGACTTTATTGACTAATTGTCTGAAGATAGCTACTGTTGGATCTCTACTGCGTAAGAATAGACATTTCAATTCTTCGTCAAATAGCTGGAAATTGTCCTATTATCATAACGATGACCATTCAATTATCATTCAAGTTTTAGTAAATTAAGAATTTTTTCATGATTACTTACTTTAACAGACGAGGTTTGTGGTGGGGTTTGTGACGGGTTTTGTGATGGGATTTGTAAGGTTTTCGATTTTTTTGCGGCTAGCATGTCATTTGCTAGCCGCAATATGTTTGGACGTTTGACCAACCAATTGCAAACCTGAAATTGGTTTGTCATTTTCTCGAATTGTGGTGGTGGAGAATCTTCATCCTCTTCATCCTCTTCGTCCTCTATAGATAGGAATAAAAGTAAATTCATAAAGCGTAAAAATCCATTAGTTACAAAATAAGATTTTACCGTCATCATCTGAAATGTCTCGTTGCTCTCTTTCTTCACTTTCTTCCCGTGCTCTTTCTTCCCGTTCTCTTTCTTCTCGTTCTCTTTCTTCGTTTTCTCGTCGTGTTCTTTCTTCATTTTCTCGTCGTGTTCTTTCTTCATTTTTTCGTCGTGCTCTTTCTTCATTTTCTCGTCGTGCTTTTTCTCTTTCTTGTACAGCAGAATTCAGACCTTGTGTATATTATATTTTAACTGCTATATAGTAAAAATGTAAAGTTCATTATAAATATTTTGTAACATACCATCAAGAAATCTCTCATCTTCTTCATCCATACGTTCATCGATGTTTGCTTTCTTTTTTTCTCTCTGTTTCAATCTTTCTTCACGTTCATTCCCGTTACCTTTAAGATGTCGTTATATTATAATTAAAATAATGTAAATATAATTCCTACATGAAAAAGAAGTATTTAACTGGAAAAAAATTACATACGTTTATTACGTTTTAATGTCGTCATATTTGCAGTAGAAAGATTCCTGTTATTACGAATGGATCTTATTTATAAGAAATTTTTAATATCAACAACGCGTTCTAGCAGTACACGCGATTGTAAAGGAATTCATGACCGCAGTACATAAACGGAACAATGACATTAAGAAATTTTATAAAATTGTGACTATGGTACATAAGCGGAAATTTTGTGAAAACATCATAAAGAAATTCGTGACCGCAGTACATAAACGGAGAATTTCTTTATGAAATTGTGACTGTGGTACATAAGCGGAAATTTCGAGGGCATAAGCGGAACATTAAAGAAATTTGGCGAATTATTTGGAATAATGATGATCAGAAATGAAATGTTAAATCGTTAAATCATTGCATCATGTAAATAAGCACATATCGTTATTGTATATATTGTTAATAAATTGTAAAATTAACATAGCCACTGGCACTAATTTCGAAATCCTTTTTTACGTCATTAATAAATTCCTTCTCTCTAAATAAAACAGTGGCTCTTTATAAAAAATAATAAGCTAAGGCTTTATTCATTAGCCAACATAAATGGAAGTAATCAAAGAAAGAAATTTCTATAGAATTATCTGTTGAATAGGAAAAATATTATTATCCTATAATAATTCAGATTAGAATGTCTGAATACTATTTTTGCTTAAAGCAGATAACCTAATTGTATTCTAGGATAATCCAATGATACCGTGATAGCGATACATAAGTGGAAATTTTGATGTATTATTTAACCGGTGACCGCAGTACATAATTGGAAGTTGGAACAAGTATTGTAATATTGTGTAATATATAAACGGAAATGTTGTGAACAATGATCAAAAAATATGTGCATATTGTATTACATACAGGATTTGACCTTATATAACGTACTAAAATTTTTTTCGGAAACAATATTATAAACATTCTAGTATACAATATTTTAATTACATATTATTGGATAGTATCGGTCGAAGACCGATATAGCCCCATCCAATAATTATATTATTGTATAAACATTAGGATTAATGCGGTAGACCAATATCAATATAATGTCGATCAGCATAAAAAAGATCAGGTCAATCATAAAAATAACAATCTCTTAAATTCCGCATAATCCTAATCGATTATACAATAATGATTTTTATTTGTCTTGATGTGGCAAAATTATCGCGAATACAAAATGGCATTATAACTGTATCCTTTCGATATTTATTTCACAAAATGATAAAATTATTTGCAAGCCCTTATAAAAAAATTGAAAGTCTGGAATTTGTTCAAAAAATAAATTCTGTACAATTTAGTAACTGAAAATGTACCGGATTATGAAATATTCCGTACATGTACAATTTCTGGATTCATGGCTAAGATTGTTATAAAAATGAATCTGATGAAGTTCATTAATCAAATGGATAACAGTTAAAGATATTTATATTAAATATTTAAATTGTGTGATAGCATTAGTATAATGGTAATACTACACGACTTTCCACCTAAAACCTTCAACCTTCAACCTTTTTGGTTCAATTCAAATGTATTTTTTTTATTTTATTTGATCATAATTGTAACACAAATCCACAAAATTACTTCTCGTTTCTTATAAAAAAAAGATGATATTGCAGACAAGTTTTTATTTTTTCATATCACCTCTTAATTTGTTCAACTAATGACAAAATAGCATTGTTATATTTATTTCGATAATCGCTAAACCTTTTACATAATGATGACCATTTAAGCTTTAGTAAATCAAGAATTTTCTATGATACTTACATTAATGGACGATGTTGATGAGATTTGTAATGGAGTTTGTGTGATTATTTTTGATGAGGTTTGCGATTTTTTTGCTGCAACTCACTCACTTATTCCGCAAATCTGCAATTAATTCATAATTCGCAATATCGCTATTAATTGGTGGTATCGCAATCTATCCGCAATATCGCAATTCATCCGCAATATCGTAGTGAATCCACAATATGGCAATTTGCAAGTCAACTAATTTATTTACACACTGAACACTAATTCTTAATATAACAAATTATTATATTTTCAAGTAATGTAAAAAGTTTATTTATTTTATTTATTAATTTTATTTGACTTTAAATGATCAGAAAATTGCTAAAGAAATTTGTAATGTAAAAAAGCCAAAAATAAATTGCATTGAAAGTTGTATAGGATTCAAATAATCACATTTAAAAATAGTAATTTTATAAATCTTGCAATTAATTATAAAGAAATAAAGCTATAAAGCTATAAAAATGAAAAATACCAGAAGCACCAGCCCACCACGGCACCACCTTTTTTTTTAGACTTTTTTTTTTAAATTTTAAAAAAAATTATTAAATACCGAACAAAGTTATTTGATTCAAGTGGTAATTGCGAACTTTCTTTCCAATTTCCCTCTCCTTGATCTCTTTGATTATCATCCTCTATTTACAAATTTTCTCCACTCATATCACTTTCCCGATCCCTCTCCTCTTGATCTTCTTGATTATTCAACGTCATCATTGAATTACCATCTTGTTCTTCTTGATTCTGACTTGTAATTTCGCTATATTATTCTGTTAATGCTAAAAGTGCCTCTGCTGCTCTTTGTCTTCTTAAATTATTTGAACGAATTCTATCAAATTTTGATTCTGAAAAGAATTATTTAAAATTAGAATTAAATTGTATAAAAATCAAAGCGATAAATATGCAATAATATACCCGGTTTCTGCCAAAATAAGGTAATGAATTCATCGTAGTATTCCTCCCCATTTTTTGTCTTCTTACCCTTAGGGTCTCCTTCAACATACAATTTCATTGACTAACAAAAAATTATATAGATTAGTTTAGATAATAGTAAAAAGTTGGTTCCGAATAACTTACAGTTCCGAATAACTTACATGAACATCACGTACAATCCCCTGAAATTTTTCTTTAATTTGTAAACCTGAATATTTTGTCCCAAATGTTAAGTTAATTTTAGCCGCAAGCTCCTTCCACCACATTTTTCTCTACCCTTCAAATAAAGTGTGATAATGTTCGTTTTCATTTTTTCGGTTATCGATAAGCATTCTAAGTTGTAATTTTGACCACATTTCGATTTGCTTTTGAAATATTTTGATTTGAATTAAATCTAATGAAAACCTGTCTTATATAACAAAAAATAAGCTAAGCTTATAATGATTTAAATAATTATGTATCATCACATTCTCTTAATACAGAATGATGTAATAAATTATTACTAAATAAGAAATGATCATATTGCATATGATTGATATAACGATAATGCAAATTAATAAAAAAAAAAATAAAATTTCGTACATATTTCGTAATGCAATATTGCTACTGTTACATAATGATGCAATTGCTTACAGAATAATATTAATATCAAACGATCACCCGCGACTCACCCGCGACTCACCCACAACATCATAATGATATCATATAATATTAGTTATTTATATTAATTATATTGATATTATTAATTGGAGAAAAAATAGATTGAAAGTGCTAGAAACAATGGTATTGAAACCTCCCCCGTGATTGTCCTTGCTCCAACTGGTGTTGCGGCATTGGCGCAACGATCCATTCGACTCTTTCAGTTTCGATTAGTAGTAATTCAAGCTTCAATATAGAAGGTGAACGACTGAAAAATTTACAAAAGAGAATGAGCGGTGTGAAGTATATAATAATAGACGAAAAAGCATGGTAGGTCGCCGCATGCTTGCTTTGATTGACTCACGTCTACGACTAGCATTTCCTGAGCTTCAGAATCAGCCTTTTGGTGGTCGATCTGTTACTCTAGTAGGTGACTTTGGTCAATTACCTCCGGTGCTTAGGCGTAACTCGTTATCGAATGATGGTATGAAAGTATATAGTTTATTTCGGGAGGTATATCAACTTGACATAATTTGTAGCCAATCTGGACATTCAATTGAGCAACGTCAATTTAGAGATATCTTAATGAGATTACGTGACGGGGATTCTACATTAGACGATTGGCGAACATTAAAATCATGTTTCAAGGGTACCTTATCAGATGATTCACAATTTTCGGATGCAATATGTATTACTCCTCGAAGGATTGACGTAGATGAGATTAATTATGATAAACTCAGGTCATTAAATGTTCCAGTTGCTAGAATTCGTGCTATCCATACAGGTGGTAGTGAGGCTTCTAAAGCAGATTCTGACCTGGCAAAAGGTCTTGAATCGCAACTATTATTAGCTAGGGGTGCTCGTGTTATGCTTAGGGCTAATCTGTGTGTAAAATTGGGATTAGTCAATAGCTCAATAGGAACAGTAGATACAATTTTATTTGAAGAAAACCAAGGCCCACCTTCACTTCCAATAGCGGTCCTTGTAGAATTTGACAATTACACTGGACCTGCGATTACATCTACTGAAGGTAAAAGGGTTGTTCCAGTTACTCCTATTCGACGCACCTGGGAGACAAATACAGTAACTTGTTCGCGATTGCAACTTCCTTTATGTCTTACCTGGGCAATTACTGTACATAAAAGCCGGGGGTTAACATTACCAAAAGCTTTTATAGATCTTGGACCAAAAGAATATGCATTGGCCATCGGGTCTTTCATTTGTTGCAATATCCTGTGTAAATGGCTGTGTTGGTGCCCTTAAAAATATTCTCTTTAAACCTTTTTCACTCGACAGGCTTCAACTAATCCGGAACTGTAAGAGATTGCAAGAAAGAAAAGAAGAAGAAAGCCGTCTGCGTTCTATGATACATTAAATTTTTTTTTTTTTTTGTGCGATATATGTAGATTATCGTGCATCACATGATTTGTAATAATTGGTTTATTTTTATTAGAAAATCGAACACTAAAAATAAATACCGCAAATTTTTCTTAATAATCATGATTCTCATTTATTGATCGGGATTTCAACTTTAAAATTAAGTGGTGTTAAGTATTAAGAAAAATTCATGAGAATTTTTTTTAATAGTCATGATTTTAATTTATCAATCGAAATTTGGCAACAAAATCGAAAACTGAATAAATGGTTATAATTATTGATTTTATTAAATTTATTATTATTACTTCTTTATTTATAAGATCATAGGTGTGGAATTAATTAATTTCAAGTAAAGAAGAAAGATTAGTTAAAATATAATTCATGGCAATAGACTTAAAGCATATCATGAGAAAAGAGTAGAACCAGTAGTTATTATTTTAAATTAATCACCTTATCACAGCAGTCGCAAATTTTTAATGATGAAATTGGTGACGTTGCGACATTTTTGGAAAAATTGATAGGGCGAGGAACTTTGAAAGGAGGGGTGATGGAGGTTGCGGTTGTTTTGGTGTTAGAAATTGTGGAAGTGCCAATTGTTCGAGTAACATGAGGGTGGGAAGGAGGGTGGGAAGGAGGGTGGGAAGGAGGGCGGGAAGGAGTTGCAAGCTTACAGAGTAATTCGATATCTTTGATGGCGGAGTCAAGGGTACGTTTAAGGTTGTATATTTCACTTTCTTGTTCCTTGTTTCGTTCTTCTTGCTGTTGTAAGAGTCTTTCTATACGATCCAAGTTACCTGCAGTTGTAGTTGCAGTGAAAGGAAGAGAGAAAATAAAAGAAGAGGTGGAGAGGGTCACCAGGGCGCCTCCGGATTGCAAGTATGTACATTGTATTAAAGCAAAAAAGCCAAACATCTAACAACCACAATACAGGTGTTTCGCAGGATCCTTTTAAGACTTAGGATGATACAATCACTCCAAACGTAAGATCTTGTTGAAAAATCCTTATAACGTGTCTGTAGTCACCTTATAAAAAACAACCTGTGTAGTTATGACCAGATGTTACAACAACACTCACCTTCACTATTTTTTTTTTTCTGATTTTTGATTTTTTGTTTGAACCGACGGATCGATTTTTGCTTGGATGTATACGAACGACGACACACCATTTTTCATTAAAAAAAAAAGGAAACGAGATTTAGAAGAGATACATATATATATGGGAGAAACGCGTGTGAAAAAGTCGCGTTAGAATTTGGCAAAATGTAAATAATGAACTTTGATTTATTTTAGACCATAAAAAATCATGTTTGGAATACAAATTAGTTAAGATAAAACGAAGCCATTACAAAGGATAATTTAATTACTCCTTAAATTTTAATCTTAATTAGTAATTAAAATTAGCGATTGCACATGCAAATTAAATATGTTGCATTAGATGTACCAATATCGTTGATCAAAAAACGTGGAAAAAGTCTAGTCAATCCAATTTTGGAAAAATGTCTTATTATTATACTGTAATAATTTCTTTGTTTTATCATCAACTCAACTATAATATAGTTAAGTAGAATATCATACTGTAATGCAATAATAATAATCATCCTTTACATACCTTTTTTTTTTGAATTAATTTTATCTGTTGCTGTGCTTTTTCCTGTAACTATTTCAAGAGATGATTCTTCTTCTACATCAAGGGATTCAATAATGTTAGACTTCTTTGATCTTCCCATATTTTTTTTTGTCCTTCCCATTTTTTTAATTTATTGCAATCTGTTCAAGGAACGGGAAAAGACAGTACTACTTAAATCTCAATTCTCAAGCAATAGTGATAATTGTACGATCATCCAAGCCATCAAGGAAAGAATCGCCAAAATTAAAAAAATGCCACTATTGTAACTAGAGCTGCGACCCGTCAGAGTTTCTATATGACCCGGATACCTGGAGTTTGTGTGATTCTTTTCGATGAGAAAAGTAAAATTTTTTGCAGATTGCCACTTTTTTTT
>Ga0335073_10008146_pt1 | contig 14693 bp, 17 predicted proteins | sample Lox_Sample_22_FD_207093 | JGI IMG/M metagenome (GOLD analysis project Ga0335073, IMG submission 207093) | Soil microbial communities from Loxahatchee National Wildlife Refuge, Florida, United States - Lox_Sample_2.2 | ecosystem: Environmental > Terrestrial > Soil > Wetlands | place: USA... | reverse complement strand
CCCGGTACTCGATCAGGTTCCACCATTTGGCGACCTCGTCCTCGATCTTCTCGCGCCACGAGCGGTCCTGCTTTCGCTCGAGCCGGGGAATGAGCGCGCGTAGCGTGTCGGCACTGTCGCCGACCAGGTTGACCTCCATCGGATAACGGATGCCGAGCATCCGCCCGTCGAGGTCGATCTGGACACCACGGGCCTTGCCCTCCTCAGGCAGAAACTCCGAGTACGGGAAGCTCGAGCCGACCATCAGCAGCGTGTCGCACTCCTGCATCAGCGTCCAGCTCGGCTTGGTGCCGAGCGCCGATCGAACCGGTGACGTACGGCACGTCGTCGGGCAGCGCAGCCTTGCCCAGCAGCGCCTTGGCGACGCCCGCTCCGAGCGCGTCGGCCTCCTGCAGGTCGTTGGGGATGATCAGCGCCGTGACGCTCCGCTCGGCCAGGGCGATGCGGCAAGCGCGGTCCACCAGGTGCCGGATCTGCTCGGGGACCATCGCCACCTCGACGAACTCGTGTGCGACGTCCTTGAACAGGGTCTGGAGGTCGATCTCCTGCTGATAGTTGCCGCCGAGTCCGGCCCGGGCCTGCTGGCCGACGATCGCCAACACCGGCTGGTGGTCGAGCTTGGCGTCGTACAGGCCGTTCAGGAGATGGACGGCGCCGGGTCCGGACGTCGCCATGCACACGCCGAGCTCGCCGGTGAACTTGGCGTGGGCGCACGCCATGAGCGCTGCCATCTCCTCGTGGCGGACCTGGACGAAATCAGGGCGATGCCCGTCGGGACGGCCGTTGCTCGAGCGTGAGAATGCACCCATGATCCCGTTGATGCCGTCGCCGGGATATCCGTAGATGCGCTTGATGCCCCATGTCGAGAGGCGTTCCAGTAGATAGTCGCCGACCGTGTCGCTCATTCCGTCTCAGTTCCTTTCCTCGGTAAGCCCTCTAATCCGGCTACCCAAGGGCGGTTGGCAGAAACTGAGCGGACGCGGGCCCTAAAAGCGGTCTCCGGCCTTCTCGAGCGCGACCGCGGCGTCGATGTGGGCGAGGTGAGTCAGACCCTGCGGGAAGTTGCCGAGCATCTCGTCGGTCCTCGGGGCTATCTCCTCGGGGAACAGTCCGAGATCGTTGGCGCGGGCGACCGCCTGGTCGAACACGACCCGTGCCTCGACTGGGTCGCCGGCCTCGGCCAGCGACTCGGCCAGCCAGAACGAGCAGCACAGGAACGCCCCTTCGTCGCCGTCGAGACCGTCGTCGCGCCGGTAGCGGTAGAGGAGGCCGTCGCCGGCGTCGAGGTCCTCGCGAACGGCCGCGATCGTTCGCACCATACGCTCGTCATCCCACGCGAGGTACTCGACCGTTGGCAACAGCAGCAGCGCCGCGTCCATGTCGCTGCGCCCGAACGTCTGCACGTAAACCCCTCGCTTGCGGTCGTAGCCCTGGCGGTCGATCGTCTCGCGCAGTTCGTCCCGCGCGCGTTTCCAGCGCCGCACCGGCGCCCGCCGCATGCACTCGTCGGCCAGCCGGATGCCACGATCGAGCGCCGACCAGCACAGCACCTTCGAATGCACGAAGTGCTCGGGCCCGCCCGCCCATTCCCAGATCCCGCAATCCGGCTCCGACCATCGCTCGGCGGCATGGTCGATCAACGACACGAGGAACCGCCAGTCGTCGTCGCTGGGCGAGTGGCCCCGGCGGTGCCAGCGCCAGGTCAGGTTGACGAGCTCCCCGTAGGCGTCGAGCTGGGTCTGCTCGGCCGCGTCGTTGCCAAGCCGCACCGGCCGGGACGCCCGGTACCCATCGAGGTCTTCGACCACGTCGCCGCGCAGACGGCGCTCGCCCGCCACCCCGTACACGATCTGCAGATCGTCCGCGTGCCCCGCGGCCGAGCGCATGATGAACGCACGGAACGCGTCGGCCTCCTCGAGCGCGCCGAGCTCGGCCAGCGCGCGGGAGCTGAAGCTCGAGTCGCGCACCCAGGCATAGCGGTAGTCCCAGTTCCGCGGCCCCGCCATCGTCTCGGGCAGCGACGTCGTCGGAGCGGCCACGATCGCCCCCGTCGGTGCGTGGGTCAGGGCCTTAAGGACGATCCCCGAGCGGCGGGTGGCGGGCTCGTCCCGAGTGTCCAGTCGCAGCGTCCGCGCCCACTCCCGCCACCAGCCCGCGGTGTCTTCGAGCAACTCATCGACGCGCTTGGCATCGGGCTCCTCCGGAGGGCCCGCGTCCACGCGCTCGGGGGCGCAGTAGGTGAGCGCCAGCCGCACGCGGTCGCCGGGGCCGACCGCGAACCGGCCCACAAGCTCGTGCTCGGGATCCTCGATGAGCTCCTGCTCGCACCACACGAGCAGTGCATCGTTGCCCCCGATCGTGCTGTGGAGTCGGCGTCCGTGGCGACGGACCCACGGACGGACCTGGCCGTAGTCGAATCGCGGCGCGACCCGCACCTCCAGCTCGACCGAGCCGCGCACGCCTTCGATCACGCGCAGGATCTGGCGCTCGTCGGTGCCGAACGCGCTGCCGCAGACGGCGAAGCAGTCGAGCAGCGTCGCCTCGCCGGCAGGCCCGACGAGCTTGGTCTCGAGTACGAGCGTGTCGTCGAGATAGGAACGCGTGTACTCGAACGGATCGTCGCCGGTCGGGCTGATCGAGCAGTGGCCGCCGGTTTCCCGGTCGAGGAGGCGGCCGAAAGCGCTGCCCGAGTCGAATCGCGGCAGGCAGCACCAATCGATCGATCCGTCTCGTGAGACCAGCGCCGCGCTGTGGCAGTCGCCGATCAGCGCGTAGTCGGCGATCGGCGGATAGCTGTCGGTGTCGGACACAGGACGTGGCTACCCGGAACGGGGGTACGGCCGTCGCTATTGTGGAACGCCCCGTGAATCGCCGGCGCTCCCGAACTGACGGTCCAGATCCGCGCGGCGAGGTTTCGCGCGAGGCGTGGCTACGACTCGCCGCATGCACGGGCGCGGCAGCCCTGCTTCAGCTCGACGGGACGCTGATCACCGTGGCGCTGCCGTCGGTGGCTCACAGCCTGAAGGTCTCGAGCGCCTCGACGGCGGCGATTCTCAGCGCGTACTTCGGCGCCTACGCGATCGTGCTCCTACCAGGGGGCGCGCTGGTTGACCGGTTCGGCGCGCGTCGCCTGGCGCTGATCGGCCTCGCGGTGTTCGCCGTCGGCGCCGGAGCAGGAGCGCTCGTCTCGAGCATGGGCGCGCTGATCGCGACCCGCGTGGTCCAGGGAGCCGGTGCCGGCCTCGTGAGTCCGGCGGCGCTCGCCGGCGCCGTGAGCGGGTTTCCGCCGGAGCGGCGCGGCAGCGCGCTCGGGATCTGGGGCGCCTCGGCGGGCGTCGCGAACCTGCTCGGCCCGCTGCTCGGCGGGCTGCTGACCGTCGTGCTCGGGTGGCGCGCGAACTGGTGGGCGCTCGTGCCGCTCGCGCTGATCGCCGCGGCGGGGATCGTTCGGTTCGTGCCGCCCGTCGTTCACGGCGACAAGGCCGGGGGTGAGGGCTACACGCTCAACCGCGTGGTGTATGCCGCCACCCTCGTCGCTGCGCTCACGTTCGCGGTGATGATCGGCTGCTTCTACCTGGCCTCGCAGTACCTCCAGCGAGAGGCCGGCTACTCGGCTCTCGGCGCCTCGAGCGCGCTCGTGATCGTCGCCCTGCTGGTGGGGGCGGCGGCTCCGATCGCTGGTCGCCTCGTCGACGAGCACGGCGAGCGGCTTCCGGCGATCCTGGGGTTCGTGCTCGCTGCCGGCGGCCTTGCTGTGCTTGCGATTCCGGGCATGCCGCTCTCGAGCCTCGTCACGATTCTGCCGCTGATCCCGGTCGGCTTCGGACTAGGGATGCTGTTCGTGCCGACCTCACGCGCGGCGCTGAACGCGACGCCACCGGCATCGCATGGGCGCACCTCAGCGGTGCTTTCCGTGGGCCGGCTGGTCGGCGCCGGCGTCGGCGCCGGGCTTGGCGGCGTCGTGCTGGCGGGTGGCACCGACGCATCGACCGTTCACGACGCGATGCTGCTCGCATGCATCCTGTGCGTGGCGGTGGGGATCCCGGCGTCGACTCGTCTCGGCGTCCCGAGCGGCGGAATCGCACGCCGGACGCAAGTGACCTAGTCGCGCCTCGTTGCACTGTTTTCGAGGGGCTGGTCCGGGGAATCCATTTGAGCATGGTCAGAGGGAGACCTAGCGCGCTAAACATGCGCCTAAACAGCCGACCCGATGCGGCGGCGCTGGTCCGGGCGGTACTCGGCGGCATCGCGTCGCCGTTCGCGCTGCAGCCGGAGCTCCTGAACGACCTCAAGACCGTCGTGAGCGAGGCCTGCAACAACGCCGTCGACCACGCCTACCGTGGCGAGACCGGCGCGATCGCCGTCCGCGTGGATATCCAGCTCGAGGAGATCGAGGTATCGGTCCGCGACTGGGGCGGCGGGTTTCAGCAACTCGCCACCGCCGATGACCGGCTGCGGGTCGGCCTGCCGTTGATCAACGCGCTCGCGGACCGGGCGGAGTTCCTGACCGCCCCCGGAAGTGGTACCGAGGTCAGGATGGGCTTCGATCTGCGCCACGATCCGCGCCGGACCGACACGCTCGTACAGCTGGAGGACGCCGAGGACCTCGAGGCATGGCTACCGTGGCGGCGCGGTCTGGCCGGTGACGTCGTCGTCACGCTGCTGGCCCGGGGCCTTCTGCCGAACGTGCTCGAGCCGCTGACCAGCGCGCTCGCCGCGAGGTCGCGGTTCTCGCTCGAGAGGTTCTCGGACGTCTACATCGTCACGCGGGCGGTTTGCAGGCACGTCGGCACCGCCGCCTGCAGCTCCCGGGTCAGCTTCTCGTTGGCGGCGTGCGACCAGCGACTGGAGTTGACGATCGGCCCGCTCGGCATCGGCACCGGCGAGCGCTTGCACGGGCTCGACCCCAAGTCCGGCAACGACCAGTCCGTGGCAGAGCTCGCCGACGAGATCGCGTTCGAGCAGCTCGACCACTCCGAGCTGTTGCGGGTGGTGCTGATCGACCGCGAGCGCGATCTGAGCGGGACGCCGGGCCAGCCGTAGCCGACCCGGTCCGCCCCTCAATTTCGCCTGCGCAGTGACAGGCCCGAACCGTTCGGCTACCGCTAGTAGTCCTCGTCCTCGTCCTCGTCCTCGTCGTCTTCTTCGTCGGGGTCGTCCCAACCGTCGTCGTCGTCGCCCTCGTCGTCGTCCTCGGGCGGCGCCCCAGGCACCTTAGGGTCAGCACGCTTCTGCGCCCACGCCTTGGCGACCTCTTTGGTGCGGTGCTCGAGCTCTTCGCTGCGCTGCTCGAGGTCGTCGGCCTCTTGGTCGAGGCGGTCCGCCAGTTCTCTGGATTCTGTGTCCCTCATGGGCTTTTGGCTACCCCGGCCGGGCCCGTCGCACACGTATCCGAGCGGCAGCCGATCCAAGGGTCACCGCCGTGCCCTGACCGTGATCCCCTCCGCCGCCGAGCGCCGTATCTGCTCAACCGGCGCCCGCTCGGTTCCACGTTCGAGTGGCCGGATCCATAACTCGTCGACCAGCACGGTGACGGTCGCGATCAGCGGCACCGCGATCAGAAGCCCAATGAACCCGAACAGCCGGTCGACCGCGACGACCCCGATCGCGACCACCGCGGGGTGGAGCTTCACGGTTCGCGCCACGACCAGCGGCTGGATCAGGTTGCTCTCGACCTGGTGGGTAACGATGTAGATGATTGCGACCAGGACGGCCTCTTTGGTCGAGATCGTGAGCGCGAGCGCGATCGGCGGGATCGAGCTCGCGAGTGCCCCGAAGTACGGGACGATCATCGCGATCGCCGTGAACACCGCGAAGAAGGCAGCGAACGGTAGGCCGACCAGCTCGAGCCCGATGTACGTGAGGCTCCCGAGCACGACCATCCCCGTGAGCAGCCCACGCAGCCATGCGATGTAGGCGGTCCGGAGCCGCAGCAGGATGTGGTGGACCTGCGGCCGGCGCGGAATCGGAAACAAGCGGATGAAGCCGCCCAGCAGCGGCTCGGGGTGGATCGCCGTGTACAGAGCGGTCAGGAGCACGACGATGATCGCCGCGACAGCCGCGGCCACGCTCGCCCCGAACGATGCGACCGGCCCTAGCAGCTTCGACGGATCGCGCGTGTAGTCGGTCACGAAATGCTGGATCTGCTTGGTGATGTGACCTGGAGATGACCCAGTCAGGCGCCCGAGCCGGCGCGTGAGCGAATCGCCGATCGCCGGCAGGGACGCCGCGAAGTGGTTCACCTCGCGCGTGAACACGGGCACGATCAGCGCCACCAGGCCGGCGAGCGCGCCCAGGCCGAGCAGCAGCCCGAGCGTCGCCCCGATCGCCCGCGGAACATGCCGGCGCTCGAGCATGTCGGCGAAGGCCGCCAGCGGCGTGGCGATGATCACCACGACCAGGACGCCGAGGACGAGGCTCGTGAGGACCTGGAAGATCATCGCGGCAATCACCAGCCCAAACGCGAGCAGGACCGCCTTGTAGATGACTCCCGCGGTGACCTTGGAATCGGACGTCACGTCCTGAAGGCTGCCCTGAATCGGCGAACATCTACCGTTGCCATGGCGGCGACCGTGGCACGCTATGTCGGGTGTCCCGCCTGCGCGCCCGGGAACTGACGCTCGCCATGTCCGGCGACCTGATCGCCGAGCGCGATCCGCTGCGGCCGGCCGGGCGGCTCCTGCGCCAGGGCGGGATGGATGCCTCCTACGTCGATCTGGCCGACCCTTCACATCTGGAGTTCGATTATCTGCGCTGGATCAGGATCGTGCTCCGCGCCGCTCGCGCGCGCCGGGTGTTGCACGTCGGCGGCGGGGCATGTGCGCTGGCGCGGGCGCTCGCGGCGGAGGATCCCGGTGGCCGCCAGGAGGTCTGCGAGATCGACGCGGGCGTACTCGCGCTGGCCCGCGAGCACCTCGGCCTAAGACGCGCGCCGGGACTGCGCGTGCGCGTGGCCGACGGACGCCAGTTCCTCGCCCGCCAGGGCACCGCGAGCTGGGACGCGGTCGTGGTCGACGCGTTCGTCGCGGCGACCGTTCCACGCCGGCTGATCACCGTGGAGGCTCTGGGCGACGCCGCTCGGGTGGCGCCGCTGGCGCTGATCAACGTCCTCGACAACCGCGCCGCCCGCGACGTGCACACGATCGGCGCGGCGCTGGCGACGGCCTATCCGCGGGTTTGGGCGCTGGGGCGTCGCGCCGGCAACACGATCCTCGCGGGCGCGGTCGCCAAACTGGATCTCGACCCGATCGCTGCCCAGGCCGCCGGCGACCCCTCCCCCGCGCGCCTCACCCGGCCGGGCGCGATGGCGCTGTTGCTCGCCGGCACATCTCCGCTGCGCGATGAGCACGTTTCCCCGGCGGCGTGATGTTCGACGGCTTTTCGATTCACGAGCTGCAGACGGAACGCGGCTCGATCGGGTTCGGGGTCGAGCCGGGGCGCTATCCCGAGACGGTGATCGCGGCGTACCGCGCCCAGCTCGCGGACGCGGGCACGGTGGAGGCGATCTGCGAGGACTATCGCGCCGGCGCGACGATCGACCGTCAGCTCGACGAGGCCGACCGGGGCCGGCTGATCGAGTGCCCGGTGCTGGCGCTGTGGGGAACTCGGGGCGCGCTCAGGCCGCTGTACGGCGACGTGCTCGAGGTATGGCGATCGTGGACGTGTGACGTGCGTGGCCGCGGGGACGAGGCGTCGCACTTCCTCGTCGAGGACCGCCCCGAGGAGGTCGCGGCCGAGCTGGCAGCGTTCTTCGGGGGGCGCTAGTCAGCGCTCGCGCTTTGAGCGCTCGCGAGCAGCCTTGAACAGCGCCGCGGTCTCGGGATCCATGTAGTAGTCGGTACCGCCGTCGGCGCGACCCTCGGTCGCGATCGGCAACACCCGGCCGAGGTGGCGGGAGTACCTGCCGGGCCACGCGAGGATGCCGGCGACGCCGTGGGCGCCCTTGTCGAGGCTCAACTGCCTGGCAACCTGCTCGCCTCCGACCCGCGCTCCCGGGCTGTCGGCCAGCAGGTCGAACAGCTCGCGCGCCGGCGGGGCCAGCTTGCGGTATAGCCAGGCCGCGGTCTCGGCGTCGTCGGGCGACCAGGGCAGGGCGTCGTCGTCGTGTCGACGGATGCCGCGCCGGCCACGGCGACCGCGGCCCGCGAACGGGGGCGGAGTGCCCGGTTCAGACGCCAGGAATTGCGCGAACCAGGCATAGAACTCCGGCACCCGCTCCTCGGGTACGGCCACCGTGACCTGCTTGTCGGCCATCAGATCTCGGTTGTCTCGGCTGTAGGCTCGGACCGCTCTGCGCGCTCCGCGCTCTCTGGGCGCTCGCCCCGCCGACCGCAACCGCGGCCGTGATGCCCGTGCCCATGGCCGTGACCGTGGCGCCCGTGGCGCCCGCCCCGCCGGCGGCCACCCGGGCCCGCGAGGAACCGCGCGAAGAACGCGTGGAACTCGGCCACCCGATCCTCCGGCACGTCGACCGTGATCTGCGTGTTCTGTGTGTTGGGAGTGATATTCGACTCCATGTACTTACTCCTTCGTTTGCTTACGGATGCAAGCATAACACAAGTAAATACTTAAGTAAAGGGAGATATCCTGTGCTCGCCGCTTCGGAGTCGCTGTCAGCGCATGAAGAAGTCCCGAAACCCAGGGAATGCGGCACGGACCCGGGACTTAAGCATCTCCCAGACGTTTATGTCCCGGAAGCTCGGCCACGCTTGGAGGTTTCGGGACATGTGCAGGTTCACATGTGCCAAGCGAGACGCGGCGAGCGATCCGCCCCGCTGACAACAACAGCTGCGAAGGTGCGTGTCGCCCTCGGGTGCCTCGCGCCCGACCCCCCGGGCCCGACGGGCCGCGCGGCCGGCGGACGCGCACCCGCAGGCGACACGTAGCGGAGCTATTGCGAGATCGCCTCGACGACCTTCGCGCAGAACGCCGGCAGGTCCTCCGGCATGCGGCTCGTGACGAGCCCGTTGTCGACCACGACCTCCTCGTCGACCCAGTCCGCGCCGGCGTTGCGCAGGTCGGTCTGGAGGCTCGGCCACGACGTCACCTTGCGGCCCTTGGCGACGCCGGTCTCGACCAGCATCCACGGCCCGTGGCAGATGACCCCGGCGGGCTTGTCCTGTTCGAAGAACGTGCGGACGAACTTCACCGCGTTCTTGTCGAGGCGCAGCTGATCGGGGTTGGCGACGCCACCCGGAAGCACGAGCCCGTCGTAGTCGCCCGGGTCGGCGTCCGCGACGGCCTTGTCGGCCTTGATCCTGTCGCCCTTATCGAAGTGCTTCCACATCTCGACCTCGCCCTTCTTGAGCGAGATGATGTCGACGTCGGCGCCCGCCTTGCGCACCGCATCGAGCGGCTCGGTCACCTCGACCTGCTCGGCGCCATCGGTGAACAGGAACGCCACACGCTTGCCTTTGAGCTCGTTGGCCATGCCACGGCTCCTTTCGTTTCGTTCGTTCGGTGTTCTTTTCGGCTACCCAGGCGGTTCCGCAAGCGAAACAGGCCACCGGTTGCACACCGCCCGGACGCAGACGCGGCTCAGCTGCTGATCAGCGTTGGGGTCCCGAGCGGAATGTGTGCGAGCAGCCACCGCCCCTGGGTGAGCGTGACGCGCACGCAACCGTGACTCGCGGCCTCGCCGATGCTCGAAGTCTCGGGGGTCGAGTGGATCGCGATCCGGGTCCCGCCCGTCCACCCCTGGATCGCGTGCGGCGCATGAGCCGAGAGCGCGAGGATGCAGCAGCCGTACGGGCCAGCCGGGTCGTTCGTGACGAGGCGGTCGGTGACCGCGAAGCGGCCCGTGGGCGTGGGCGCGCCGGGCGCCCCGATCGCCACCGTATACCGCTCGACGACCCGTCCGTGGTCGAGAACGGTCAGCCGTCGCGAGGACAGCGACACCTTCAGCTCCCACGAGACGCGGCTGAGCGACGTCGCGCCCTGGGCGATCCAGGCGACCCGCCCGTTGCCCGCCTGGGACGTCATCACCCCGAGCCAGCCCGGCACGCGCCTGGCCACCCAGAGCACGTCCGGCGAGCCGAACTCGGTCTTCGTGCCCAGTCGGGCGATCGAGTGGCCGCCCGGCGAGGACCGGAGGTCCGTCGGGTGGAGCACCAGCGCCACCAGCGCGCCCGACCCGCGGGGAATTGCCGGCGCGCTGGGGGTCACCTGCACGGCGGGGCCTGACCTGCCGGCGGCGGCCGGCGCCGCGGGCGTAAGCGTCTCGGTCGTCGTCGCGGCAGCGCCGGCGGCGGGCTTCTGCAGCCCGACCGCGATGCCGACCGCGATCGGGATACCCGGTATGAGGATCGCGAGGCTCACCAGCAAGGCCCGGCGGGAGGGGAGCCGCCGCCTGCCGCCGTGTTCACCGCCCATGGGGGGCAAAGTTACACCAGGGTTCAGCAGGAATTCATCGGTCGGCTGACGGCCGCCGAGTACGCTAGGACCATGTTCGGACTAAGAAGCAAGATGACGATGGTCGAGCCGAACCGGGCCCTGCCCGGGCGCGATACCGAGATGGCGGTCGCCGCGCGCCACGCCGTGCTCGGGACGCCGTTGAAGCCTCCGTTCCCGGAGGGGTTCGAGCAGGCGATCGTCGGGATGGGGTGCTTCTGGGGCGCCGAGCGCGTGTTCTGGCAGGCGCCGGGCGTGTACACCACCGCGGTCGGCTACGCGGGCGGACTCACGCCGAATCCCACCTACGAGGAGGTTTGCTCGGCCCGGACTGGTCACGCCGAGGCCGTGCTGGTGGTGTTCGACCCGGCCAAGACGAGCTACGAGGAGATCCTCAGGCTGTTCTGGGAGAACCACGAGCCGACGCAGGGCATGCGCCAGGGCAACGACGTCGGCACGCAGTACCGCTCGGCGATCTACTGCACGAGCGACGAGCAGCGCAGGATCGCCGAGGCCAGCCGGGATGGATTCCAGGAGCGCCTTCGCCAGGCCGGGTACGGCGAGATTACGACCGAGATCGCCAAGGCCGGTCCGTTTTACTACGCCGAGGATTACCACCAGCAGTACCTCGAGAAGAACCCGTGGGGTTACTGCGGCCTCGGCGGTACCGGCGTGAACTGTCCCGTCGGAATCACGGCGGGCGCGGGCGCTGGCACGGCCGGCGAGCCGGCACCGGCCACCTAGACCCGACTCACTGCAGGGGCTGATAGCGCGCCGCTCTGCCTGATCCGCGTGGAGAGCGGCGCGCTATCGGTAAACCGCGGTGGCGGTCAGCCGCCGGCGACCGCCGGCAGGATCGTCACCTCGTCCCCATCGGCGACGGGCGTATCGAGCCCGTCGAGGAAGCGGATGTCCTCACCGCCGACGTAGACGTTGACGAAACGGCGCAGGCCGCCGTCCTCCGCGATGCGATGGCGCAACTCGCCATAGCGGTCGTACAGAGCGTCGAGTACCTCGCCGACTGTCGAGCCGGAGACTTTCGCCGTCGCATCGCCGTCGGTCGCGGCGCGCAGCTGGGTTGGGATCTTGACCGTGACTGGCATCTCCGCAGTCATATCACGCCACCGCGACAACTCGTTCCCTTGCGTGCTCGAACGAGTCGAGCGACGGGTCGATCTCCCAGGCCTCGAACGTCCCGCGCGCGCAGTCGAGGGTCTTGAGGCCCTCGCCGGTGATGTACGCGACGACCCGGTCGCCAGGATCTATCTCGCCCTGCTCGGCGAGCTTGGCCAGCACCGCCACCGTGACGCCGCCGGCGGTCTCGGTGAAGATCCCGGTCGTCCGCGCCAGCAGCTTGATGCCCTCGCGGATCTCGTCGTCGGTCACGGCCTCGATCGAGCCGCCGGTGCGCCGGGCCAGGTCGAGCGCGTAGGGGCCGTCGGCGGGATTGCCGATCGCCAGCGACTTCGCGATCGTGTCGGGCTTGACCGGGCGGCAGAAGTCGTGCCCGTCCTCGAACGCCGTAGCGACCGGGCGCCGTGGAACGTCGGCAGCTCGCCGGTCAGCAGGCCTGCGTCGATCCACTCCTCGAATCCGCGCGCGATCTTCGTGAACAGCGACCCCGACGCGATCGGGGCGACCACGCAGTCAGGCAGTTCGAACCCGAGCTGCTCGGCAGTCTCAAACGCGAGGGTCTTGGACCCCTGCGAGTAGTAGGGCCGCATGTTGATGTTCACGAACGCCCAGTCGTGCTCCCCCGACAGCTCGGTGCAGAGCCGGTTGACGTCGTCGTAGTTGCCGCGCACCGAGACGAGATTCGTGCCGTAGACGCCGGTGGCGAGCACCTTCTGCTCCTCGAGGTCGTGCGGGATGAACACGTAAGACTCAAGCCCGGCGGCCGCCGCATGGGCGGCCACCGCGTTGGCCAGGTTGCCCGTGGACGCGCAGGCGATCGTCTGGAAACCGAGCTCGCGCGCGCGAGCGATCGCCACCGACACGACCCGGTCTTTGAACGAGTGCGTCGGGTTGGCGGCATCGTTCTTGACCCAGACTTCGTCGAGGCCGAGCTGCTCGGCGAGCCGGTCGGCCCTCAGAAGCGGCGTCCAGCCCGCCGGCAACATGCCGCGCGGCGGCGCCTGGACGGGCAGAAAATCGCTGTAGCGCCACAGCGAGTGCGGCCCCGCTTGGATCCTGCGGCGAAGCTCGGACGGGTCCGCCGACGTCCTCGGCGCGTACGCGACCTCGAGTGGTCCGAAGCACCGCTCGCACACGTAGCGCGCGTCGAGCGGGTAGTTAGTCTCACATTCCTTGCAACGAAGAGACTCTGGCGGCATATGTAAAAACCTCCGCCGGGGTCAGTGGTCGGAGGTCCAGGAAACCGCCCTATCCACATCTCCCAGGCTTGTCGTTGGAGCCTGATGGAATTGGCACCGTTCCCTTACGGGAGGTTGCCGGGGCTTCACAGGGCCAGTCCCTCCACCCCTCTTGATGCGTACTGCTATGTGCTGCGAATTATATGCAGACGATCGCCGCGTTTCGAGGCATCTTGACCGGGAACCGTTCATCACGCGCGTAACGATCTCCCTCGGCCGGTGTTGAACCGTCGGCATGGCCGCCACGTCAGCTGACCCGCTCGAACGCCTCGAGGCGGCGATCGCACTCGGAACGAGCGCACCCAGCAGGCGGATGTTGATCATCGTCAACCCGTACGCGACCACGGTCTCGGACCGGCTCAAGAACCTCGTCGTGTACGCGCTGCGCGGCCGCTACGAGGTGGAGGCGATCGACACCGACGCGCGCGGCCACGCGACCGAACTGTCCCGGGAGGCGGCGCGCGAGGGCTACGACGTGGTCGTCGCGTTCGGCGGGGACGGCACCGTGAACGAGGCCGCGAACGGGCTCGTTGGCTCGGGCACGCCGCTGTGCTGTCTGCCCGGCGGCCGCGCGAACGTTTACTGCCGGATGCTGGGGATCCCGACCGATGTAGTCGACGCGACCGAGCACCTGCTCCTGATGGCCGACGACTGGCATCCGACGCGCGTGGACGTCGCCTCGGTCAACGAGCGGATGTTCCTGTTCTCCGCCGGCGTCGGGCTCGATGCGAGCGTCGTCGAGCGCGTCGACGCGCACCCTCATCTCAAGGCCAAGTACGGCGAGTGGTACTACACGCTGACGGGCGTCACCACGTTCACGAGGCGCTACCTGCTGCATCCGCCGCGGCTCGAGGCGCAGATCGGCGACGAGACGATCGCCGGCGTCACCGCGATCATCCAGAACTCGACGCCTTACACGTACTTCGGCAACCGCCCGGTCGAGATGGCCGAGGGCGCGACGCTGACCAGCGGCGACCTCGCGTGCGTGGTGCTCGATCGCGCGCGACCGACCGACATTCCGACGATCCTCGGCCGCGCCCTCGCGCGCAACCTCAAGGTCAGCCAACACCACCACGTCCACTCGTTCTCCGGCGTCGACGGGTTCCGCATCAGATCCCGAGATGACAGGGCGCTGCCGCTCCAGGTCGACGGCGATTACCTCGGGGAGGTCGCCGAGGCCGTGTTCGCCGTGACGCCGCGCGGGATCGCCGTGGTCTCCTGAGTCGTGCGCCGCGCCGCGATCGCACTGACCTGCTTGTCGCTGGTCGCCACGGTCGTTACGGTCGCGGTCCCCGCGCTCGTGTCCGCGCACCCGCTTCCGGGCGCGCCAAGCTGCTCGGTGTTCCCGGCGAACAACCCGTGGAACCAGCGTGTCGACCGTCTCCCGATCGCCAAGAATTCAGCCGCGATCATCGCGAGCATCGGCCTGAACGATCCGGTCCACCCGGACTTCGGGTCCGGGCTCTACGACGGTGAGCCGATCGGGATCCCATTCGCGGTCGTCGGATCGAGCACGCGCAAAGTGCCGGTCACGTTCCAGTACGCCTCCGAGTCGGACAAGGGGCCGTACCCGCTGCCGCGCGGCGTCCCGATCGAGGGCGGGTATGGGTCGACCGGCGACCGGCACGTGATCGTGGTCGACCGCGACACGTGCACCGACTATGAGCTGTTCGCCGCCTATCCGCGCGACGGTGGCCGGCGATGGACGGCGGGCTCGGGTGCGATCTTCAACCTGCGCTCAAATCACCTCAGACCAGCCGGCTGGACCTCGGCCGACGCCGCCGGCCTGCCGATCCTCCCGGGCCTGGCTCGCTACGACGAGGTCGCCGGCGGGTCGATCGACCACGCGCTTCGCTTCACGGCGCCGTGCACGGCCGCGAGGTACGTGTACCCGGCGCGCCACGAGGCGTCGACGTGTCACGGGGCGAACTT
>Ga0335073_10008145_pt1 | contig 14693 bp, 14 predicted proteins | sample Lox_Sample_22_FD_207093 | JGI IMG/M metagenome (GOLD analysis project Ga0335073, IMG submission 207093) | Soil microbial communities from Loxahatchee National Wildlife Refuge, Florida, United States - Lox_Sample_2.2 | ecosystem: Environmental > Terrestrial > Soil > Wetlands | place: USA... | reverse complement strand
ATTGAGCGCTAAAGAATACGGGTAACCGTCGGGAGTGATACGCGCATTCGCGGTAGCGACAATCCCGCTATCCGGGTCGAACACGGTTGGCAGCTGTTCGAATGGTATCCATCCTTGCCACTCATGTTCCTTGTCACTGGCGGTTCCCGTCTCCACGATCGGAACGCCGCTCAAGCCTGCCGGGCGAATCGGAAATAGCCCTACCGCCTGGTAGCCGATGTGTCCCTGGTCATCTGCGTAAGCCACATTTTGTGTAGGGCCCCACCATTCGCTTGTCGCCTGGCGGAATTCCGTCCAGTTGCTGGCGGAGTCCATACCCAGCAACGGTAATCCGTGCAGATCGCTCGCGTATAACGTCCACTTGAGCGAAAGCATGCGCGTCTCATGAGGCAGCAATGGTGTAATCACCGGGCCATGATCAGTGATCTCCACATCGAGCAGCACATCTTGCCCAAACCGGACGTGGATGTGCTCCTGGTCGTGCTCCGGCTGCCGCCAACCGTTTGCCGTCCAATATTCGCCCTGGCCATTGGTTTTTTCCACGTACACGTCCTGAACATCGCCGTTCAGTGTGGTGAAACCCCATGCAACGTGTTGGTTGTGACCTTCGATGATGAGCGGAATTCCGGGTGTCGTGACTCCGGCAACGTGGAAGCTTCCCGCCTGCAAGTCTTCTTCATGCCAGATGTCGGGGATGGAATGTTCCAGGTGCATGTCGTTCGAAAGCATCGGTTTCCCGCTGGCGGTCCGGGTTCCGCTTACAGCCCATTCGTTGGAGCCCGGCTTGCAGTTCTCGCAATTGTCCGAGGCCAGGTTGAGAATGGCCCGCAGATGCAGCAGGTCTTCGAGGCTGCTTTGCGGTTCGTCCTGCCCGGCATCGGGAATGTTCCCCTGGGGTGCAGTGAGGTCAGGCGCGGACTGAGTCGGCGGATGGTCGCGAAAAGTACTCGTCGGATAGAGCTCTGCGATCAGGTTGGGTGGCAACTTCGCCTCGACCTTCTCCCGCTCCAGTTTCCATGGGTAGAGCGTGTCCAGGCGAGCCACCATGTTGAGCGCCACCAGCCATGAATCCACCGGCTGCCAGGGCCGCGGCTTGTAATCGAGCAGCCGGAACTCTGCCGGGAGGTTGTCCTGATGACTGTTGATGAATGCATTCACGCCCCGGGCAAAGGCTTCAAACAGCCTCTTCTGGTCTTCGGGCATGGTTGCTGTAAGGTGCTCCGCGGCCGGACGAATCTGCAGTATCCGCTGCAGCTTATCGTGCTCTACCACGCTCGGGCCCAGCAGCTCCGCCAGTTCGCCGCTGGCAAAACGCCGTGCCATGTCCATCTGCCATAAACGATCCTGGGCCACCACATAGCCCTGGGCCTCGAGCAAATCCTCCATATTCGCAGCCTGGATGTGGGGAACTCCGTGGCCGTCACGGCGCACGACCACAGGCGCGGAAAGGCCGGGCACCCGTAAGGCGCCGTCGAGCACCGGCATTTGCTTCTGCATTGCGCCCTTCAGCCACGCCACACCGGCCGCAACGCCTATTGTCGCTGCGATTAACAGGGCGATTACCACACCGCCAGCAATCCGCGCGAACAAGGAGAATCTTCGCCGCCGAGCGGCTCCCACTTCGGTCCTCGCCATCGGTCCTTCTCGTTTTCCAGGGCTCATTGTCTCATCGCTGTGCTGTTTTCTGGAGCAGCAGCTTGACACGTGAGCGCCTCCCGGCAATCCTAGTCATTCGCCCATGGAGAGGAACATAACTGTTTGAAGGTCTGCGTCTTCTATCACGACCGGTGTTTTGATGGTGCGTGCTCCGCTTCGCTCTTCATGCGTTTCCATCGCGAATGCATTCATCCGGATGCGCAGTACGGCTTTCATGGACTGGTGCACCGGGCGGGAGCCCTGTTTGATGAATCCGAGTTTATCGGTGACGAGAACGCGATTGTCGACTTCAAGTACAGCCCCTCGCCCCGCATCACCTGGTGGTTCGATCATCATCTCAGCGCCTTTCTAACGCCGGCCGATCAGCAGCACTTTCTCCGGGGTCAGCAGGACGGCAGCGCGCGAAACCGCCATTTCTACGATCCGAATTACACCTCGTGTACCAGCTTCATTGCGCACATTGCGCAAACTCACTTTGGCTTTAATGCCGCGCCCGTCGCCGAACTGGTTCACTGGGCAGACATCGTGGATGGCGCCCTTTACGACACACCGAAAGCTGCGGTCGAAATGGCTGAACCTGCAATGAAGCTGACACTGGTCATTGAATCCAGCCAGGATCCGGAATTCATTCCGAAGCTCATTCCTCTGCTCACGGAAATGAGTCTGGGCGAAGTATTGCAGCAGCCGTTTGTGGCCAGTCTTCTTCCTCCGCTGCTCGAGCGCCACCAGAAGTCCTTGGCGATTATCGGCGAGCGCACCGAGTCGATGGACGGCACACTTTACTTTGACATCACCGATCAGCCCTTTGAGGGCTACAACAAGTTTGTTCCGTACTTTCTCCATCCCGAGGCGACTTACAGCGTGGGCCTCAGCAAATCCAGCTTTCGCACCAAGGTGGCGGTCGGTTCCAATCCATGGACCAAGGCGCGCCCGGAGCAGATGGTTAATCTGGCGCAGATCTGTGAACGTTACGGGGGCGGAGGCCACGCTCGCGTGGGCGCGATTTCTTTTCCTCCCGATCAGGGCGACCGCGCCCGTGCCGCCGCGGCAGAAATCGTAGCCGAGCTCCGTGCTCACAACCCATTCCCATAAACTTTGCCGCCGTACGTTCCTGTTGCGAAGAATTGGCCGCAAACAAATCGCCACGATAGACTCCAGAGCAGGAAGGCACACGACGGATGAAACTTTATCGCACCGCCAGCGGCTTTATCGTCGAACGTCACGATCGATTCTATGTAGCCGAGAACCCCTCCTGGGATGAATTGATTGTTCATCAGGATCTGCACGCCCAATTGGCAAAAGTGGTCGAACAGCAGAAACCGATCAGTGCCAGTTCCTTCGCAGACATCGAGACGTTGTTGGTAGCGCCCATCGGCACCCAGGAAGTCTGGGCCTCCGGCGTTACTTACTATCGCAGCCGCAATGCGCGCATGGAAGAGGCAAAGACCGCGGGCGGCGGAGACTTCTACGACCGCGTATATCACGCGGAGCGCCCTGAGCTCTTTATGAAAGCCACGCCCAATCGGGTAGTCGGCCACCGTGGCAAAGTTGCTATACGCAAAGATGCCCACTGGTCCGTGCCGGAGCCGGAGCTTACGCTGGTCGCGAATCCTGGGGGAAAAATCGTGGGCTATACCATCGGGAACGATATGAGTTCGCGAGATATTGAAGGTGAGAACCCTCTGTACCTGCCGCAGGCCAAAGTCTATGACCGGGCATGCGCTCTGGGACCGGGAATCCTCGTCAGCAGCGAGACCCTCCCGCCTTCCACAGAAATTCAAATGGAGATACTGCGCGCCGGCAAGAAGGTCTTTTCCGGCTCAACCGCGCTCACCGAGTTGAAGCGCACATTCACCACGCTTCTCGAATACTTATACCGGGACAACAGCTTTCCCACCGGCTGTTTCCTGCTGACGGGAACTGGAATTGTTCCTCCCGATGAGTTCACACTGCAGCAGCAGGACGAAATTCGCATCACCATCACCGGCATCGGCACCCTGATCAACACCGTGGGATAGTCTCGACTGTTCGGCAGCTACTTCCGATGCAAGCCGCGACTCCTTCCTTTGTCATCCCGACGAAGCCGATGGATCTGCAGTTTCTTCCCCGGCTGATGGCCTTCCGTCCCGGCCAAACCACTTTGTTCACCCGGAGCAACTGCCCATGCGGGCAACAACCTCTACGGCTTAGGTGCGTTGATCTTATATGTCAGCTTGTCGGATTCGAACTTACCTTCCGGTACAGCAATGCCGGCTTCCTTAAGCTTCTCGTCATCTTCAGGGCTTGCGCTGGGGCCGTCATAGACCACGCGAAATTCATAAGTCCCATGGGCATTGGTGTCGACCCCCATGGCCAGCGGCCTTCTGGCCTCATAATTCTGGCCCGGCTTGAGCGTCAGCCATTTCTTGGCCCGCTCGCGGATGTCAGGCAATCCACTGCCGTCTACCTCCAGACCGCATTCGCTGCCGGCCTGTGCTTGGTTGGAGTTCTCCGGAGTAAACCTCACTTCCAGGGAAAGAGCCCCAGGCGCCCCTTTGCACAGCAAGGGCGGCTCCGGGATCCGCAACACATGGCCCGATTGGTTCACGATATGGATTACTAGGATCGGTTGCTGCTCCGGTGCGGCCATGTCGAGGGAAGCAATCAACTTGACGTCAGGCTTGTTGGCTTGCTTCGCGCCGGCGCCTGACGGTAACAGCAGAAAGCAAAGTCCGGCCGCAGGCAGAGTTCGCATAGGAATCCTCAACCTCCGATCCTAGTACATTTCTGTCGTCAAGGTCGTTCGAGGTCGAATCGGTCGGCAGTACGCACGTAAGTTGACCCGGCCATTCGGCCTACGGCGCGCAGCTTGTCCGGATCGATGCGGAAATTCTCTATGAGCCCCTCGCGCACATGAAAGCGGAGCACTTCACCCAGCACCAGGCTTCCACCTCCCGGCCGATCGCTTACCTGGACTACCTGCTGCAAGCGGCATTCCAGATGTATTTGGCTCTCCGCCACTCTCGCCGGCTTAACCAGGTCACTGGCTAGCGGTGTGAGCCCGGAGAGCTCAAACTCATCTACCTCCGGCCCTACCTGGGCTGCGGTTGCGTTCATTCGCTCGACAAAGTCTTCGGAAACAATGTTGACCACAAATTCGCGCGTCTCGAGGATGTTGCGCAGCGTATCTTTGGCCATCGGTGGCGTGGGTCGAAGGATGGGGCAAAACACGATAACCGGCGGATTGGAACTGCAGGCTGTGAAGTAGCTGAAGGGTGCAAGGTTCCTCACGTTGCCCTGGTCTATGGATGAGACCAGGGCAATCGGGCGAGGCACGATCGAACCCACCATCAATTTGTAAATGTCGCCGGTAGACGTAGTTCCGGGATCGAAAGCCAGCATGCTCAGAGGTTACCGCGCTCTGCCTGCTCCCGTTCGATGGCCTCGAAGAGAGCCTTGAAATTCCCCTTTCCGAAGCTACGGCTTCCCTTGCGCTGGATGATTTCAAAAAACACAGTCGGACGGTCCTCGACCGGGCGAGTGAAGATTTGCAGCATGTAGCCCTCGTCGTCGCGGTCCACCAGGATGCCGAGCTTCTCCAGATCCTCCATGGGCTCTTCGATACGCCCTATACGGGCAAGCAAGTCCGTGTAGTAGGAGTGTGGCACGCGCAGGAACTCCATACCCTGCGCCTTCAGCCGGCCCACCGTGTAAACAATATCGTTCGTCGCCAGAGCAATGTGCTGCACACCCGGCCCGTGGTTGAATTCCAGGTATTCCTCGATCTGTGATTTCCTCCGTCCCTCCGCCGGCTCATTTAAGGGGAACTTGATTCGCCCGTTGCCGTTCGCCATCACCTTCGACATCAATGCCGAGTACTCGGTGGAAATGTCCTTATCATCAAAGTGCTGATAGAGAGAGAAGCCCATTACGTTCGCGTAGAAGTCGACCCAGCGATTCATCTCGTTCCAGCCCACATTGCCCACGACGTGGTCAACATGCAAGAGACCTGTCGGACGGGCGAGGTGATCGTCGCCTTTGGAAACAAATCCGGGAAGGAACGGTCCGTTGTATTTCTTGCGCTCGACGAAGGTGTGAATTGTGTCTCCATAGACGGCGATAGAAGACGTTCTGACACTTCCGTGCTGGTCGGAGGTCTCATGCGGTTCCTGCACGCTGCGGGCGCCGCGCCTCGTGGTCTCTCTCCAGGCCTGCTTGGCATCGTCAACCCAGAGCGCGATATCCCGCACCCCGTCGCCGTGCAGGCGAATGTGTTCGGCCATTTCGTTGTCCGGCCGCAGAGGAGTGGTAAATACGAACCGGATCTTGCCCTGTTGCAGAACATAGGAGGCTCGGTCACGTTGTCCCGTTTCCGGCCCCGCGTAGGCGATCAGGCTGAAGCCCATGGCCATCCGGTAAAAGTAGGAGGCCTGGCGGGCGTTGCCGACATAAAACTCGATGTAATCGGTCCCGTTCAACTGAAGCAGTTGTTCAGTTGTTTGTTGCTCGTGCTGCATTAGCGTGGTCATAACTCTTGCGTTACTCCTTGGGTCGCCCTCCTCTTTTGGACGTTTTCGCGACGCCTTTATAGCCATCGCAAAACCTCCTCAGGGCCGGAAGAAAGATATACCTTCGAGGAGGTGCTTGGGTAGGCCCCAGAAGGTAGGATTTTTGGGTATCTGTAGATGCCCAATTTGGGTTACCCCCTATTCTCGGATGCCAAAATCACCCGGGTGTGCTCACGAGATTAAATCCTTTTGAACGTGTCTAATTAGGTAAGCCAAGAACAAGAGAGGTAAGACCATGGCCATCGGTTCCGGAGCGCTGGGAGCAGCCGAGAGTTTCCTGATTCAGCAGGACTGGCAGGCGTATACGCCGGAGCAACACGCCACCTGGGCAGAGCTGGTAGGCCGCCGGATGCCTCAGATCGAGGCACATGCCTGCGAGGAATATTGCCAGGGTTTCCACCAGATTGGCCTCAAAACCGATCTCATCCCCAACCTGGCCGAGGTGAATCAACGGCTTAAGCCCAGGACGGGCTGGAGCGCCACGCCGGTGAGCGGCTTTCTTCCTCCGGACGCTTTTTTCGCCATGCTGGCTGCCCGGCAGTTCCCCACCACCACCTGGTTACGGAGCCGCCAATCCCTGGAATACATCCCGGAGCCGGACATCTTCCATGACGTCTTTGGCCATGTTCCCATGCATGCCCATCCCGTCTTTGCCGACTTTCTGCAGCATTACGGGGTCGTATGCGCCGCCCTGACGGACAAGGAGGCACTCGAGAAAATGGGCCGCTTGTTCTGGTTTACGGTGGAATTCGGTGTGATCCGCCAGAACGGCCGCATTCGTCTTTACGGAAGCGGCTTGATCTCGTCCCAGGGTGAATCCACCCATGTCATCGAAGGCGGTCCCGAAATCAGGGACTTCGACGTGGATTTGGTTTTGAACCAGCAGTTTTCCACCTCGGAAATGCAGCCGGTGCTGTACGCGGTCGATTCTTTTGATCAGATCTACGAGGCTACGCGCGAAGCCGAGAAGCGCCTTTGTCACTCCTCGTAAGAGCCTTCTCTCCCGGAAAAACCGGGATTTTCTTCAAACTGTCACGGAGGATGGTGCACAATTTTCGTACGAAAGGGCTGATGTGCCGCGTATTCATTTCCAGCAGCAGCTCGCTGCACTCAAGGACAAGTTGTTGGCCATGGCCGCCCTATCCCAGCAGGCGGTCAGCTCCGCAGTGGATGCCTATTTGCGGCGGGATGCTGGGCTGTGCCAGTACGTGCGGGAGAATGAAACCGCGATCAACGCAGCGCAGAGGGATGTGGACGAAATGGCCTATGAGCTCCTGGCCCAGGAGCAGCCCATGGCCATCGATCTCCGTTTCATCCTGGCGGTGATCAAAATCAACGGCGATCTCGAGCGCGTCGGCGACCAGTCGATGAGCATCGCCATCCGCACCCAGGAACTCCTGGAGCATCCCCCCGTCGAATTGCCGGTCGATATCGAGTGCATGGGTGAGCATGCCTCGAGCATGATCCGCTCTGCCATCCAGGCGCTGCTCGATGCCGATGCGCAGTTTGCCGAAGCCGTGGTGGCCATGGACGATGAAATCGATCGCATGAACCGTGATGCCCGCGCTGCCCTGATGAAGGTGATGCAGGAGCAGCCCGGGATAAGCCTCCAGGCCCTCAATACTCTGATCATTGCCCGGGCCTTGGAGCGCATAGCAGACCACGCCACCAATATTTGCCGGGACGTTATCTTCTGGATTCGCGGCGCCGACATCCGGCATCAGGTAACCAGCGCCGTCGATTAATTCCGGCTTCCGCTTGGGCGCGATTACCGGGGGGTCTATTGACTTGAACCCCGTACCGGATTAGCTTTGATATATGTCCCTGTACTGTCGTCGCAGCGCTGGTTGTTGTTTGATCGCCATGACGCCGTACGGGTGAGTCCTTAGAACAAGCGATACACATCTTCGGAACCCGGGTGTCGGCAAATCACGCACCCGGGTTTTCCATTTTTAGGGGAAAAGTTGAATGGCCGAGGTTAAGGAAACAAAAGCCCAGCGCATGGAGCGCCTCAAGCGGGAGAAGAATCCCTGGGAGGCTTTTGACGAAGTGCGCGCTTTTGCCGCCGCAGGCAGGGCGTCGGTGCTCCCGGAATGGGCTTCTGCATATTTCAAGTGGTGGGGCATCTACACCCAGGGAGATGGAGTCGGGGCTCTGGGTGGAAAGGGCGGCGAAGGCAAGGCAAGCGACTTCTTCATGTTGCGCATCGGCATTCCCAACGGCATCGCCACCTCGGAGCAGATCGATGTGATTGCCGACATCGCCGCCAGGCACGGGCGCGGACTCGTTGACATTACCGTACGCCAGGCTATTCAGCTGCACTGGCTCACCATCGAAGCTATCCCCGAGATCATTGAACGGCTCAGCAGTGTCGGCCTTTCGCCTAAGGGCGCCTGCGGTGACGTCGTACGTAATGTCACCGGCTGCCCCCTGGCAGGTTTGGACGCAGATGAGCTCCTCGATGCATCCCCCATCGCACTGGCGGCGGCCGCCGATCTGAAGGGTAATTCAGAACTCTTCAACCTGCCGCGAAAATTCAAAATCTCGATTACCGGTTGCTCCGTTTGGTGTTCCTACCCCGAGATCAATGACATCGGCCTGACTCCTGCCGTGCGCACCGGCGCCGGGGGACGTGAAGTGGGCTTTTCTGTGCGCGTCGGCGGCGGACTCTCTGCGGACCCGCACCTCGGTGTTCGGCTGAATGCTTTCGTGCAACAGCACCAGGCGGTCGACGTCGTACGCAAGATCACGGAGCTGTTTCGCGATCAGCAGGGCCTGCGCGAAAGCCGCGACCGCGCGCGATTGAAACATCTGTTCCTCCGCGAAGGATGGACCGCGGAGACCTTCCTGGCTGACCTCAACCGCCGGCTTGGCTACCAGCTCGATCCCGCCGTGGAAGAGGCCATTCCCGATGACGTCTATCGTGATCATGTCGGTATCCACCGGCAGAAACAGGATGGGCTTTGCTACGTAGGCCTCTCCGTGTTACGCGGGCGTATGACCGCAACCCAGTTGAGCGCGGTCGCTGGCCTTGCCAGGCGTTTTGGCAACGGTCAACTGCGCACTACCGTCATGCAGAACCTGGTGGTCGTGAATGTGCCCACAAATAAAGCCAATGAACTGGCCAGGGAACTGGAAGCTATCGGCTTGCCCGTCGAGGGTACACCGTTCTGGCGCGGCGCCATCGCCTGCACCGGAACTGAATTCTGCAAGCTGGCGATCACCGAGACCAAGGGCTTTACTCGCTGGATCGTCGATGAGCTGGAAGACCGGCTCCCGGGCTTCGACCAACAGCTCAAGCTGCACGTCACCGGCTGCCCTAACAGTTGCGGCCAGCACTGGATTGCCGATATCGGCATGGAAGGCAAGAAAATCAAGCACCAGGGCAAGCTGGAAGACGCCTACTACTTCTGCGTGGGTGGATCCGTGGGTCTCCACCAGCAGCTCGCCCGGCCCATTGGATACCGTTGCCTCGCGACAGAGGTACCCGAGGCCCTGGAACGCTTGCTGAGTGGTTACTTGCAGGCTCGCAAGCCCGGTGAGAATCTGCGCGCCTATTTTGGCCGCACCAGCGATGAACAATTGCGTGAGCAGCTCGCCGGCGAAATCCTCGAGCCCATTCCCAGAGATCCGGCCCCGGTCGGAGGCAGGCACGTTGAGTAAAGTCGCCAATCTTTTTCCCTTGTTTTTGAAGCTGGAAGGGAAGCGATGCCTGGTGGTCGGCGCAGGCTTGGTGGGCCTGGAGAAAATCGAAAGCCTCTTGCGCTGCGGAGCGTCGGTTCGCGTGGTTGCTCCGGATGCCGTCGCCGGCGTACAGGAGCTTCATGCACACGGAAGCATTGAGTGGCTGCCCCGCCACTATCACCCTGAGGATCCCGAGGGGTGTCATCTTGTGATTGCCGCAACCAACGACCGAGAGGTAAATCAGGCTATCTTCCTGGAAGCCTCGCGACGCTCGATCCTTTGCAACACGGTAGATGATCCACCCCTGTGCGACTTCTTCTTCGGTTCCATCGTGCAGAGAGGCGATCTGCAGATCGCTATTTCTACTGCCGGAGAGAGTCCTGCTGTAGCACAGAGGCTGCGCAGGGAGATCGACGCGCAGTTGCCTGCGGACTTGGGCCCGTGGCTCGCCGAGGTGGGACATTTGCGGCGAGAAGTCCTTCAGGCAATGCCCCCCGGTGAGGAACGCAAGGCCCTATTGCACGAACTCGCTCATCGCGAAGTGTGCAGTTCTCCGGCCTGCCCTGCCAGGGTTTATGCGGCAGTCGCAGCTCGCCAGGAGGTCAGGCCATGAATGCCGCGGAAGCAGGCAAGGTCTACCTGGTGGGCGCAGGCCCTGGCGACCCGGACTTGCTGACCCTCAAAGCAGCGCGCCTGCTGGCCGAGGCCGGCGTCGTGCTGCACGACGATCTCGTCTCGCAGCCGATCTTAAACCTGATCGGTAAGCAGGCGCTGGTGATCAGCGTCGGCAAGCGGTGCGGGCGAAAGAAAATCACCCAGGCGGCAATTCACGATCTGATGATCGTATCCGCGCGCAAAGGACAGGCTGTGGTTCGCCTCAAGTCTGGCGATCCCATGATCTTTGGGCGCGCTGCGGAGGAAATCGATGCGCTGCGCGAGGCCGGTGTGCCTTTCGAAGTAGTTCCCGGCGTGACCGCCGCTTCGGCGGCTGCAGCTTATCTCGAAACCTCGCTCACCGATCGCCGTGTATCTTCCCGTTTGATTGTGTTGAGCGGACATCATGCCGCGCGCACCGAGCCCCAACCGGAGTTGTGGCCGGGAGCCTTGCCCTCCGATGCGACTTTAGCCATCTACATGCCCGGCCATGATCTGGCTCAAGTAGCAGTGTCGTTAGCTAACAACGGTATGCCAGGCTCGATGCCCTGTGTGGCCGTAACCGGTGCATCCCGGCCTGACGCTGCGTACACTGCTTCCCGTCTGAGTGAGTTGGCATCTCTCCATCATTCCTCTGCGCCTACTCTGCTCCTTGTCGGCCGCGTGTTGGAAGCGCTCATCGGCCAGCGGGCCGGGGAGCCATTTCAGTTGTCCATAGATGAGCCCGCAACAATCACCACTGACGCCAACTGAGCTTTCTTTTCATCCTCTCCTCCCCGTAATCGTCATTCCTTTGTCACGAATTCGTCTCATCAAAGTTGGCCTCCGCCGCGCACGTATACTGTGCGGAGATGCAAATCATTTCGACTGCCACTGCCTTTCCTCCGCACTATTTCCTGCAGGAAACCGTACTGGAGGCGCTGAAGGGCCAGTGGCAGCAGGGCCTGGAGAATGCAGCAGTCCTCGATAGACTGCATTCCCGCACCGGCGTCGGCGGCAGATATTTCTCCCTTCCCCTGGAGCAATATCCGCCGCTCGATACCTTCGGCAAAACCAACAACGCCTGGATTGAAACCGCGGAACGCTTGGGGGAGCAGGCCATTGACTGCGTTCTCAAGAAGTCTGGCGTGAGCCGGCAGCAGCTGGGCGCTCTGTTCTTTGTCTCAGTAACCGGAATGTCGAGTCCTTCCGTCGATGCCCGTCTGGTCAACCGCATGCGTCTTGCGCCCCATATCAAGCGCAATCCCATCTTCGGATTGGGCTGTGTTGCCGGGGCCGCGGGACTTTCCCGTGCGGCGGACTATGTGCGTGCCTATCCCGATCAGTTCGCCGTGTTGCTTTCCGTCGAGCTATGTTCCCTCACTTGGCAACGGGACGACTTCACCGTTGCCAATCTGATCTCCACAGGCCTTTTTGGCGACGGCGCGGCTGCAGTGCTTGTGGCCGGAGATCAGGTGGATCAGAAGGGAGCCAGGATTCTCGGAAGCGCCTCCTCCTTCTATCCGGACACTCAGGATGTAATGGGCTGGAAAATCTCTGAGAAGGGTTTTCAGGTTGTCCTCTCGCCCGACGTGCCGACGGTCGTGCGAGAAAATCTGGGCCGCGATGTGGATGCGTTCCTGGCAAAACATCAGATGACCCGCGCCGATGTGCACTCCTGGATCATGCATCCTGGTGGTCCCAAAGTATTGGAAGCCGTGGCCGATGCACTGGAACTGAGAAATGGCGAACTGGAGCTCTCCTGGGAAGCGTTGCAACGCGTTGGCAATCTGTCCTCAGCCTCGGTGCTGGTGGTCCTCGATCAGGTGATGACAAAGCGGAGACCGGCTCCGGGATCCCGCAGCGTCCTCGCCGCCATGGGGCCGGGGTTCTGCTCCGAGATGCTCCTGCTGGAGTGGTAGGTGAGTATTCGTTGCGAAGTGCTCATCGTCGGCGGAGGTCCCGCTGGTCTCGCTGCCGCAATCGCCTTGCGGCAAAAAGGGCTCGACGTTCTGGTCGTCGACGCGGTTTGTCCGCCCATCGACAAAGCCTGCGGAGAAGGTTTAATGCCGGATGCGCGGAGGGACCTGGCCGCACTTGGCGTGACTGCTTCTTGCGGCGCTCCCTTCGACGGCATAACGTTCTTTGCCGGAAGCCATCAGGTGACTGCCAGCTTCCAGCAAGGCCCGGGCGTCGGGATTAGGCGCCTGCATCTCCATTCCCTCCTGGTCGATCGCTGTGAACAACTCGGCGTTCGCCTGCTTTGGGGAAGCCGTGTCCAGGTTGAGTCAAAGGGACTCCTGCGTATCGGCGGCGAGCCCTGTGTGTTTCGCTATGCAGTCGGCGCAGACGGCCAATCCTCCCGCATGCGTTCTGCAATTGGCTTGGGCCCGGGAAAGATTTTCAGCCGCCGTTTTGGAGTGCGCTGCCATTACGCCATTCCGCCGTGGAGCCGCATGGTCGAGGTCTATTGGGGCGATCGGGGTCAAGCCTACATAACACCGGTCGGAGCCGGGGAAATTTGCGTCGCCGCCGTCTCCAGGGATCCGAGCGCCAGGATGGAAGATGTCTTGAGCAGCCTGCCTCGGCTACGAACCCGTCTTGCGGGCGCGGCGGAACGCAGCCGGATACGCGGCGCCCTGACCACTACTCGCAAGCTGAAGCGCGTAACTGCCGGCAAGATCGCCCTGATCGGCGACGCGTCTGGTTCCGCTGATGCCGTGACCGGCGAAGGCCTCGGCTTGTCCTTTCGTCAGGCTTTACTTCTTGCCGAGGCAATGGCGGTCGGCGATCTCCAAATCTACGAAAGAGGTTATCCCCTCATCGAACGCATGCCGCATCTCATGTCCAGAGTCATGCTTCGCATGGACGCGTGGCCCTGGCTGCGGCAGCGAGCCATGCGTATGTTCTCAGGCCAACCCCAGCTTTTCGCCAGCCTGCTTGCCCTTCACCTCGGTCAGCGGTCGTTTAGTGATTTCCTGCTGCGCGACGCTCCGGCTTTGGGTATGGCGCTTCTGATGCAAGAGTGAGGGATTTTGAGAAAAGCAAATGGATTTGTGGCAACAATTGCGATCTTCACCGCCTCTTTGGCTCAGGCGCAAAGCCGCAGCCTGAAAATCCAGCTCGATCCGGCGCAAACGGAGATTCACTTTCAGGTAAGCGCCGGCCTGCATACGATTCGCGGCACCTTCAAGCTGAAAAACGGCGAATTCATCGTCAATCCCGATTCGGGACTGGCGGAGGGGCAGATCCTGGTCGATGCCACCTCAGGCGAGACTGGTAACCCGCGCCGCAACAAGCAGATTCAGGATGTGGTCTTGGAGAGCCATCGCTATCCAGGCATCTTCTTTCATCCCACATCGATCAAGGGCTCATTCCCAGCGGATAACGAAACCCGGCAAATGGTCTCGGATGGCACGTTCAACATTCACGGAGCGGACCATCCCTTTCAGCTTCCGCTCAACTTGCAGGTAGCTTCTGGAAACATCATCCTGACTGCGCGGTTTACGGTTCCCTATGTTGCCTGGGGAATGAAGAATCCGGGCACCTTCTTCCATCGGGTGGGCAAGCAGGTAGAGGTGGAAGTCAAGGCGAAAGGCAAAATACAAAAAGAAGAGTAGGGGATGCGACGGAAGGCGCCATCGCATCCGCATGGTTCTTTCGCTGGGCCTTCTACATGTAGAAGGTTTTGATCGCGTCCCAGGCGTAGATTCCGATGATGGCGGCCGTGAGTACGCTGGTCACGCCGGTGCACACTCTTAAGAATGGCTGAATCTTATCCAGCTTGCGGATAATCGCATCGTTTTCCTGATGCTGGCGGTCCGAATGATCGTCCAGAAACAGCTGATCGTCCTCGTAGCGGGTTATGGTTCCACGGTAGAGCAGCAGACTCAGCAGGCACACGGCGAACACAGCCCACACTATCCACAATGTTGACATTACATGCATAATTGCCTCCCGGGAGGTTCTCCCAAGAAGTCCCAGATACCGAGCGGGTCCGGAACAGGCGGGCTCGGAGGGTAGGAGGGGCTTACGGCTAAGAACTATAGTCCCGCAAAGGGTCGATTGCCCATAATTTTCTCGTTTACCCGCGGGATTCCCTGCATCTCAGACTGGTGAATTGCCCAAGGAGAACCAAGATGAACGGTACGACCAAGCAGTATCTGTTGGCGC
>Ga0335073_10008144_pt1 | contig 14697 bp, 10 predicted proteins | sample Lox_Sample_22_FD_207093 | JGI IMG/M metagenome (GOLD analysis project Ga0335073, IMG submission 207093) | Soil microbial communities from Loxahatchee National Wildlife Refuge, Florida, United States - Lox_Sample_2.2 | ecosystem: Environmental > Terrestrial > Soil > Wetlands | place: USA... | reverse complement strand
ACATCGAGGCCATGAACCGAGCAGGCAAGATGCCCGCCCCACTAAACGGTTCATGGAGAGGCGCATTTTATGAATAACCATATGCGCACAAAATTGGAATCCAATCTCGGCTGGGCCGTATTGATTCTGCTACTGCTCGGCTGCCTCCTTGTGCTGCGGCCTTTCGTCTCCGCGCTGCTCTGGGCGGCCGTGCTTTGCTACGCGAGTTGGCCGCTTTACGAGCGCCTGCTTCGCTGGACCGGCAATCGGCGCGCTCTGGTCTCCTGGCTGATGACCCTGGGCTTGTTCATCCTCGTTCTGCTGCCCTTCCTGATTATCGGTTCGTCGCTCGTGGACAACATCTCCTCGTTCACCGGCGCCGCGTACGCCCGGCTGGCCGGAGGGCCGCCGGAACCGCCAGCCTGGTTGGGCAAAATTCCCGTTTTCGGCGAACAAGCGGTGGAACAATGGCAGGTTCTGGCGCACGATAGCGCCAGACTCTGGGCCGAATCCCGCCGTCTGGTTGAGCTGACCGGTTCCTGGCTGCTAAAGGCAGGGCTGGGTCTGGGCCGCGGACTATTGGGGCTGGCCTTGAGCATTTTCATAGCCTTTTTTATGTTCCGCGACGGTGATATCTATGCCTCCCGGTTGAACAGGATCGTGGATCGTATCGGCGGTGAACGCGGCAGCCGCCTGCTCGCGGTAGCCGGCGACACCATCCGCGGCGTGGTTTACGGGATCCTGGGCACTGCGCTGGCACAGGCCGTCGCAGCGGGCATCGGATTTTTGATCGCCGGCGTGCCCGGCGCCGCCTTGTTGTCATTGATCACCTTTTTTGTGTCCGTTATTCCAGGCATCGGCACAGGCCTTGTGTTCCTCCCGGTGATAATATGGCTTTTTTACCAGGGTTCGACAGGTTGGGCCATCTTCATCATCATCTGGGGATTGGGTGTCAGTAGTCTGGACAACTTTATGAGGCCCTGGCTCATCAGCCATGGCAGCCACATGCCGTTCCTGTTGATCTTCCTGGGCGTCGTCGGCGGAGCTTTGACATTCGGTTTTATCGGGCTCTTTTTGGGTCCAACCTTGCTCGCGGCCGGTTTTCGCATCGCTGAAGAATGGACGTCAACGGCGCAGGAAACCATTTCCGCGAAAGAAAACGCCGCGCCGGGAAACAAGAACGTGAGAGCGTGAGAACTTTGAGAACGTGAGAGGGGCAACGCCGAACGCCGAAGGCCGGACGTCGAATTTCTGCGCTCTGAGAGGAACACTTGTATAATGTTATTGTTTTAATTAGGAAAGAAATTGGCGAAGACAATTGTCCCCCCATCAATCGGGATGTGGGGGACAATTCGCACTGGGTGCGTGTTGAAACGTTGAAACATTGAAACGGCGGGGCGGAACGCTTCCGTCTCCGTCTTCGCGCGAAAATTCTCAGGCATGGTCATTGTCAGTTTAATGCTTGCCTCGTACTGACAGTTTCTCATGCCACATGGGCGTGTTCAATAACGACATTTGACACCTTTCGGAACCCCGCTTCGCTAACAGCTACGCGGGACAAGGCCCTGCGTCGCTCAGAAGCTATGCAGGGCAGGCCCCGCCTGCGGCACGTTGAACCGTTGAAACGGTTAAATTCGAAAAGAAATCGATCAAGTGCAGACCATGCTGTTGGGAGGATGGTGCTGTGCCGCAGATTGGCGCTGCAAACGTCTGCGGCGCAAGGGGCGGCGGTGGGGCGGTCGCGAACGGCCGAATGAATCAGCAGCGGGTCGTTACTCGAGAGTCTCAAGCTCTGATGCGACAGTCAGCCAATCTTTTGGAGCGTCCGGATACCACGCCCAGGGAAATTCCGGGTCTCCGCCTGGGAATAGTTTGAATCCGCGTTTTTGATACCAGGCTTTGAGTTCTTCCAGAGATGGCTTCCTTTCGGACCAGGGCGGGTCAGGCGTGTACGGCCTGACATGAGCCTGAATACAAAGGCGGTATTTGTCCGCAAGTGATTTCAAGAAATCTATTAGCGGAACTGCCGCTCCCCGGCCCGCGTCTGGCAATTTTTCCAATTTAACAAGGTCGATAGAACCTTCAGGCCAGTTTATTAAGGCAATTGCCTGTCCAAACTTCTGGAATTCTTCCGTTCGGTAAGTCCCGCGGATCTTACTCACGCAATGCCTTTTTGCGTGCGGACTCGTCTTTTCCTCCCAATCCCTTTTGGCCTGTTGAACTTGAGTCATACCGCGAAGCATTCAAACGCCGTTTGCCTTCGGAGTCCACTCAAAAACTGTGTCGTAGCACGTTCAGCGCGTCCGAAGAAGCCCGTTATGGCTGGCGTATTTGTAGAAACCGCACGTCAAAACTGCAACAGCCCCCGTTAGGAGAGCCCACCACGTTGCGATTCGGTTTAACAACAAAGGCGCAAAGACGCGAAGATTGGTCCGCGCGATCTTTTAAAACCACGGATGGAGACGGATTTACAAAGGGTGGAAGTGTGAAGAACACTAGCCGACTTTGCGGATTCTCCATGAACCGAAAATGCAACTGTTGATTTCCAAGCACTTAGGCATTTGAGGCAGAATGTTCCAGACCCAAAGACTCTCCCTCACCCCGGCCCTCTCCCGCTGGGAGAGGGAGAATGGTCCGCCGATTTTTGGCGACGAGGGGCGATTTTATGAGTTCATGGATTGGACGCGCGATTTGGGGAGCGTGGAACTTTGCGTGATCTTTTCGGGAGAAACGCCGCTGTCCTAACGGGAATTTTTTTCTTTTCATTCGATTTCTACAAATACAGCAGCCCTAACGGGCTTTGAAATCGTTTTTGGGCCTTTGGACCACCAATCCACTAATCCACAAATCCAACTATCCAGCGGTCTGCTCTGGCTCACTGCGCTTTAATTCGCAATACCGTGAATGAATTCGGCTGGAAGTTGCAGGAAAAACGGCCGGAGGCATTGTCGATGGATGATTCAGCGGGGCAGATCTGCTTTGGATCCACCATTGTATTTTCCGCGTCCAGAGGGCCGGAAAGGACAACTTCGACGGCGTTGGGCGAGATATTTTCCGCGCCGGCCAGAACAATGTGGACGTCTTGCTCCTCGTGGCGCGGGTTTACAATTTTCAGGATAATGTCGCCGGCCTTATCATCGCGCGTGGCGCTGGCGTACAGGTTTTGAACTCCGGAAACGGATGTTTCCATTCCGTCCAATTCGACAGGCAGCACTTCGTCCCCGCGATTGCAGCAGAACAATTGCTGGACGTAATAATTCGGCGTTTCGCAAACATTCAGGCTGTTCACCCAAATCAAATCGGGGGTCCATTGCCAGGCATCGGTGTTGGCGAATAACGGGGCATAGGACGCCATGCGCACGACATCGGCATTTCGTTCCATGCCGGTCATATAAGCGGCCTCGGCAAGGGCGCATCCGAGAGTGTTGCGGTTTTTGACGCTGACGACCTTGTCGCTTTGTGCCGCATATTCACCCATAAACACCTTCGGCCCGTTGCGGTCATAGCCATCGTAGCGATGCGCGTTGGCGAAAAACCATTCGGGGCGGGCGTAACAATGTTCGTCAATGATATCGGCGTGAAGGTCGCGAAATTTAGACCATGCAAACTGAAATCGATAGTCCGCCGGGTCAGGCCCGGCGGCGGCCACGAGCTGGATATCCGGATATTGGGCCTTCAACGCTTTGGCGAATTGTGTGTACCGGTCAATATATTGCTGTCCCCATTGTTCATTGCCCACGCCGAGCATTTTGAGGTGAAAAGGTTCAGGATGGCCGAGGGCCGCGCGTTTTGCGCCCCAGACCGTGTTGGTGGGTCCGTTGGCAAATTCAATCAAATCGAGCGCATCCTGAATATACGGCTGAAGCTGGTCGATGGGGCAAAGTTCGCCGGAATTAAATTGGCAGGCCATGCCGCAATTTAAAATGGGCAATGGTTGGGCGCCGATGTCCTCGCACAGTTGAAAGTATTCGTAAAAGCCCAGGCCGAATGTTTGAAAATAATCCGGCGTGGGGCGATGTTGAAACTCGTAGTTCCAGCGGTTGATGAGCAACTGGCGATCCTCAATCGGGCCGATGGTGTTTTTCCATTGATAACGGCGAGTCAGCACGCTGCCTTCCACGATGCAGCCGCCGGGAAAGCGCAGGAAGCCGGGGTGCAAATCGGCAAGCGCCTGCACCATATCCGCGCGCAATCCTCCCGGCCGGTTTTTCCACGTGTGCTCCGGAAACAGTGAAATCATATCCAGATCTACGGTCCCCTTGCCATCCAGGACCAAGGCCAGGCGCGCTTTGGCGTCGGTGTCATTGGGATGCAATGTGGCGGTGTATTGCCGCCAGCCGGGCGAAAAATTCTGCAATTTCACGGCATCGAGCAGTGAGCCGTCCCCGCCATAAAGCTGTACCAAGAGCGGAGGCGATCCGGCCACCCCGCGAATTTGCGCGGAGAAATGGTACGTTTCGCCTTTGCGGACGCCCATGCCGCGGAAGCCTTCGTTGGAAATTCCAAATGGCGCGGTGCCCTCGGACTCTATCCGCGCGTAGTGCGGATTGTTCGTGTCAAAGGGGTCGTCATCACGAATCGTCAATTCACCGTGCGCCAGGCTGGGACTGATCTTCATCCAGCCCATCAAGGGATCAGGAAATTCGAAGGAACGGTTTTTCACGAGTTCCGCGTAAAGGCCGCCGTCGGCCCCGAAATTGATGTCTTCGAAAAAGATACCCCACATCGCCGGGTTGATTTTTGCGCCGGGCTGTTCCGCCTGGACGGTCAAAGTGACCAGCTCCGCATTCGTGGCCGAGGGCAAGAGAAACAAGAGACAGCAGATAGCGGATGGGAGGGAGAAGATGGAGGATGGAGAATCGAAGACGGGAAATGGAAATCGCCTCGGGTTTTTAGAGGGCGCAATTGCGGAGTCCATGAACCTGATTAAAAAAGAAAGAATAGGAAGGCGGAAACTTCTTTCCGCCTTTCTATTCTCTGTTCCCCGGCCCAAATCCATTAATTTGAAAGCCTGAAAAATTGCGCGCTGACGGCAGAAGGCACTGTGACATGATAATTGCTGCCGGACACAGTCATCGCCCCGTTGGACACGTTTACGGGTGTCCAGACGGCGTTGGGTCCCAGGATTGGGCTGGACAATAACGTGACCGCCGCTGAGCTTGTCGGCCATGAGCAAATCACGTTGCTCCCGGATTTGGCTACGGACAACTTAATTCCGCTGGTGGTGCTTCCCCTGACCTGATCCGGCCCCAACGCATAATCGGCGGCGATTTGCGCGCTGGAAAGGGCCCCGTTGTAGATGCGAAACTCGTTAATATTTGCCAGCATACCGGGGTCCGCGGTATAGAGCGACTGACCAATGAAGTTCGTTGAGTCTACGCCGAGCGTGTAATTGAGGATGCTTCCTTCGTTAAACGTTGGACCGGCATAAGCGACGGGGTCAATCATATCATTAAACATCGAGATGCTGGCGCACAGCACGCCGTTTGTATAGAAAGCTTCAGTGCCGGCATAGGGATGAAACACGAGGGTTATGAGCAAATTAGTCTCATTATCGTACACGGCACTTTGGACGGCATCTCTTTCACCTGCACTGCCGGGAAGTCCTTGTCCAAAGTTGGCTTGCGCCGTCCCAGGACCCGTGTGAGGGGAGAAGGTAATATAATTTCCGCCCGAGCCTTCGTACGTGTCGAGCGGGGTTGTGTCCGAATAACCAAAGGCGCAGAGATTGGCATAGGGATTAATCGTGGACGGGAAGCTGGCCCACGCCTCAATGGATACTTCGTCGATGCCGCTCAGGATTCCGGAAGGCAAAATGACTGATGAATTCACGTTGCCGCTCAGTACCAATTGACCACCGGAGACAGTGGCGTCGCCATTCAGAATGCCGTTTGCGGTGCCAACGGAATCGCTCGCATCGCTCGTGAAACTGTACCTGTGTATCAAAGTTGCGCCGGCGGTTGATACGTTAATCGTGACGTGATTGGTCGTAGAGAGGCCTCCTACTGTAGCGGTCAGCGTGGCGCTACCGGGACCGACGGCTGTTACGATGCCGTTTGTATCGATCGTGGCGACGTTTGGACTGCTCGAGGCATACACCGGGTGGGTAAAGGTTGCCGGATCCAGGCCGGGTTCAGAGGAGCTTAAGAGCACGCCGCTGACGGATGGATAATCGCCCACGAGATCCAGTTGCTCGAAGTCACCCATCTGGACGCCGGATTTGAGCAATGGCTGGAAATAAACCCGTTGCAACGAACCGCCGAGCGGAACGGTCGTGACAATACAGTTTGTCACATCGTTTGTGCCTTCAACACTGACGACATTGTCGTTAATGACCAGATCATTCGAATCGTAGCCCTTGCCGTAAGCGCGGAGGATGCCCCTGCCAATCAGGTCGTAGACGTCGTTTCCCGCAAACGCATTGGTTGAGTAACCCGCGGGCAGGATCAAAGTGCCACCGCCCATGTTTAGAGAGGCCGTGCCGTCCGAGCAGCAAATTTCGGAGGCGTTCCCGACGCCACCGACGAGAGGGTTGCCTGAGAAAACATTGACGCTGATATTTGCCACGGCGGTATCATAGATGTTTAAATGGCCGCCGAGGGCGACGTTGGGCATATTCATTTGAGCATTTCCGTACATGTTTAGCGTGACATAGGGCGCGGCCTGATACCACCACCAGGCATCACCGATTCCAATGCCGGCGCCCTGGGATTGGAGCAGGGAACCGCTGTACATATTGATCAGGCCTCGATTTGCCGGGGTGGGATCATTTTGCACGGGGGCCATCATCCAGCCATACTCCAAAGTGCCTTTGATATCTATGTCCATCCCAAATTCTCCTCCGTAGACGGTGTTATAGTAGGCAGTGGGATTCTCATAATCGAGGTCAACGGTATACCCCGAGGGAATAGTCACCACCGACCATCCGTTTGCCGGGTCAATCTGCACAGCCCAATCCGGAGTGTAGCTTTCGGGCAGAGCATTGGTGCCGCCATCCAGGTTTTCCCAATTTGCAGGATCGTTCCATAATCCATCGTTACCCAGGCCTGTCCACTGATAATCGGGCCATGCAGAAACTTTCAGAACAGCCGTACACAGCGCTAGAGCGGCACATATTCCGACACGAATGAGTTTTGGATTCATAGGATTTTTTCTTAGGGGGTTTTCAATTAAAGGGGAACCGAAGAAAATTTGGACATGGCATTCTAGAAAATAAAAATGGGATTCTGGCCAAAGTATTGAAGCGGATTTCCATTGTTCCACATTACGAGCCACGGCCGCCATGCGGCGTGGCCATCTTCAAAGAGAATATTCCCCCCGGCGGGCATGCTTCCAATCAGGTGGCTCGTCCGCTGGACAATGGGCGGGGTCAGCCCGGCAAATTCACCGATCGACAGATCGGCATAGCTTTTGGTGTTTTGGTCACGAACGACCTCGTCGATGACCACTTCCTGGTCTACCGGGGCCGGTTGTCCGGGGCTATACACCATGTTGGTTTTCCAGTAGGGAATTTCGGATTTGCCGGATGCCGAGGCGGCCTGGCCGGCGCCGGGTATCAGATAAGCGTAACCGAGAATCCGGAAAGGTCCGTTGCCCGGATAGCTCCAAAAGTTCCATGCCCTGTCGCAATTAAATTCACCGTACGAGGGGCAATAATACACGTTGCGATTGCATCCATCAGCGTTCATCGCATCGGTAAAATTGGTGGTAATGTCCCACGGCCAATTTCCGTAGGCGGTGCCCGGCATAGAAGGATTGCCAAAAGGAGCGTACCTTAGATCGGGATATTTGTTATTGTTGTCATTCCCATAAATGGTAAATGCCATTCCCTGCTGATGGAGATTGCTGACGCATGATGCGCGAAGACCCCTTTCCTTGGCTGCTGACAGGACCGGCAAAAGTATCGCCGCAATAATGGCGATAATGGCGATGACGACTAATAACTCGATGAGGGTGAATGCATTTCTTCCCGGCGGTCGCAACATGTTCAGATGCAAAGGCTTGGCTTGATGGCTCGCAGGCATGGCCGAATCTTTCAATGGCTTATACTATTACATGCGCCATCCGCGACCGAAACCCGACAGAGAATTTGTAAAAATCATTGGGCCGCCGCCGCGGGTTTCCCGGAGAGCGTTTCGGCTTCGTTTAAAATAATGCGGCCGAAGACCCAATCGAACCAAAAGCCTTGTTCGCCGTCCCCGGGTTCGAGGCCGTTTTCGAATTGGTTTTCGATGATTTGCCGGGCCTGGGCAAGTTCAGAGTGGGCGAGGCCGTCGTTTCCCAATTTAAAATCGCTCATGGCCAGGATGATTTTCGCCGTCGCTATACGCGGGTGGTTTTCCGGGGAATAGGCGAGGCATCGGCGGCACCAGGATGCGGCTCCAGCGTAATTGCCGCGTCGATATTCAATTAAAGCGAGCGAAACCGAGCCCCACGCGGCGTGGAATACCGAGTCAGCGTTACTCAAATCGGCATTCGTAAAGGCGTGTGAGGCTGTTTCTTCAAAAGGTGTCAGGCTCGCCAGAATTTTTGAATCCGGCGGGGTTAACAGGCTGATTTTGATTGTTCGCTCGGCCACGACCGGGTTGGTCGTTCCGGCGAAATGACTGATGGTTTGTTCACAAAATTTGCGGTAACCACGGGCGCCGGCTGTTTCCATGAGCGTCGTTCCCAGGCGCAAGTAATCCAGCGTGCCGATGTCCCAGCCGTCCGATTGGTTGAGCTGCACAAGAGTTTCGAATCGATTTGCGGCTTCGTCCCAGTGGTTTTGCAGCGCATGCCATTCACCCAAAGAGCGAAACACAGCCGCGCTTTCAATGGTCTGCTGGACCGGAAACGAATTGCCGCCCACCAGGTCGTCTGCTTCGGCGAAACGATCCTGGCTCACGAGAAACGCGGCCTGTGTGATCTTTTCCCGGGCTTCGGCCTGCCGCCGGAGAGCGGTTTCATTGGCCTGGGCGCGTTCGGCTTTTTCCTCGGCGGCCACGGCGCTGCGGCGGGCGTCGCGTTCCCTGAAGAAAAGCCACGTCGAAGTTCCGAGGCCAATAAACAACGCAATCGCCACAGCGCCGGTCGCAATGAACACGATTTTGTTCCGATGCACTAATTTTTGAAAACGATAGAGCCGGCTTGGCGGCCGCGCGACGACCGGTTCATTGCCCAGATAGCGCTGGATGTCCATCGCCAGGCCGTTGGCCGTTTCGTAACGGCGTTTGCGGTCTTTCTCCAGGGCTTTCATGACGATCCAATCCAAATCACCACGCAATTGCGAAATCAACTTCGGCGGCTCGGCCTGGCGATGCTCGGCGGTCATCGTCAGTTCTGTGCCTTGAAGCGTCGTCACCATGGTTGAGGGCCGTTGCGGTTCCTGCTCGCGCAACGTTTTGCGCATGGCTTCCACGCCATTTTGAAGCAATTTTTTGGCGTCAAATGGCGTCCGGCCCGTGAGCAATTCGTAAAGCAGCACGCCAAGGCTGTAAATATCGCTGCGCGTGTCGATGTCGAGGCCGCTCAATTCCGCCTGCTCCGGACTCATATACGCCGGCGTTCCGATGATTTGCTCGTAAGCCGTAAATAGCGTTTTGTCCGTCAACGGGGTTTCAATCGCTTTGGCAATTCCGAAATCAATCACCTTCGGCACAGGAACGCCATCGTGGAGAGTAATCAGAATGTTTGAAGGCTTGATGTCACGGTGAATGATCCCTTTTTGGTGCGCGTGCTGGATGGCATGGCACACCTCCATGAATAAATCCAGCCGCCGGCTCGTGTCCAAATTATTTTTATCGCAGTACTCCGTGATTCTGGTCCCGCGCACGAGTTCCATTACGAAATAAGGGCGCCCTGTTTCGGTTGCGGCCGCGTCCAGCACACGCGCGATGTTGGGATGATCCATCATCGCCAGCGCCTGCCGTTCGGCTTCAAAACGGGCGATGACATTCCGTGTGTCCATTCCCAGTTTTATGACTTTCAGGGCGACACGGCGCCGGACCGGTTCCTCCTGCTCAGCCATAAAAACGACGCCACAGCCACCTTCGCCGATTTTTTGAAGTAATTTGTAACGGCCAATGCGGCGGCTTAAACCTTCAGCAACTGAAAAATCCGGGTTTGACGGCTCATCGCCGGCCGCCGGCTTCTTCTCGTTCAGTTTTTCAAAAGACGCATCGCAAAATTTGAGCGCGTCATCGAAAAACTGATCGGCCTCCGCCTCCATTTTCAGCAAGGAATCAATGCGCCTGCGCAGTTCGGAATCGCCCGCGCATGCCTGCTCCAAAAACGCGTTGCGCGCGGTGGAACCGGAAAGATTGCGGGCAGCCTCAAATAGCGCTTCCTCCTGCATCCGGATCGTGGTCGTGGCCATTTTACCGCGCGAAGTTAAGGTTGTTCCCGTATCTTTCGAAGCAGCCACGCTTTGGCGTAGGCCCATTGCCGTTCAACGGTGCGCTCGGTCACCCGAAGACTTTCAGCCACGTCCCGGTTCGTCAATCCCCCGAAGAATTTAAGCACGACAATGCGCGCTTTTTCCGGATCTTCCGCCTGCAATTGCTCGAGCGCGTCGTCCATGAGCAGGATTTTTTCGTCCGGCGGCGTGGCGGCCAGATCCATCTCGTCAATGTCGAGCCGCATTTGCCCGCCGCCCCGCTTGAGCCTGGACTTGCGGCGCGCGTTTTCGACCAGAATGCGCCGCATCGCCTCGGCCGCCGCGGCAAAAAAGTGGGCGCGGTTCTGCCAGGTGCGGTCCCCGTCGCCGATCATTCGCAGCCACGCCTCATGCACCAGCGCGGTGGCCTGCAAAGTCTGCCCCACGGCCTCCTGCGACATCCGCAGCGCAGCCAGCCGCCGCAATTCGTTGTAAACCAGGGGCAGCAACTCCTCCGATGCCCGGCCGTCGCCCTGCGCGAGTGCCTGCAACACTTGTGTTACATCATTAGGAGTGGCAACCGCCTTCGAATCATGAATTGAGCCCCTGGATCCGGCATGGGCGCGCTGCCGCGCGTCCGGGCCGACTGGCAGGCCGGCCCTACCCGATTCATGGGGCGTTTCAGTGGGCATGCTCAAATTTATTTGAAGATGTTTGGTTAGCCTATAAAAAATTTAAAAACAACAACCACCAACAGGCCAAACTACCTTGCCAGGCGGATGAAGCCAGCATTATTGGTCCGGGGCAATGCCAATTGCCACAGGTTATTGCTGAGCGCCGGGGCGTTGCTAATCGGGGACCATGAGGCATTGGCCCCCAATGAAGAGGAGAATTCCGCAGTATAACCAATCCCGTAAGATGGCCACGTCAGGTTGAAATTCGAGCCGGCGCCGCGAATACTCAGGCCAACCGGCACCGTGGCAATGCCCGGGCCTAATTGATTGTTGGCTGCGATTTGTCCGGGCGAAAGGCGGCCGTCATAAATCCGAAATTCATCCAATGCCGCGTTCAGCCAGGCATCTGTGCCAAAGAGCGATTGGCCGATGAATGACCATGCCGGGCTCACGCCGGCCAAAGGCGGAACAACTCCGGTGGCCGAAGTCAGCAGAGATCCGTTGGTGTAGATGGCTTCATAATTATTCGACGGATCAATGATGCAATCGACGTGCAATGTGAGGTTGTCAAAGCTTTGGGACGTGCCGAGACTGAATCCGCCGTTCGTTGTCTCCAATGACAATTGGGCGCCATTGACTGCACTTTGAGGAGTAAAAGACAGATAATTTTGTCCGGCCAGATTTGTCATGTCCCCGAAATCAAAAACCTGCGCGCCGGTTCCGTTTAGCCCGAATGCCGCCCAAAACTCGATGGTGACCGCGGACGAACCGGAAACCAATCCTCCGGGCAGGTCTGCGTAATTGCCATAGCCGCCGTTGAGTTGAAGGGTGTTGTTGGTGATAATGGCGTTGCCCTGGAGCGCTCCATGCGCCATTCCCGCTGAATCCCAAACCATGCTGGACGAGCTTGACGCGAAACTGTACCGATGCGCCAGGGAGGGCGGCGCATAAGCGAGATTTTGAATTTCCGTGGCGCTCAGAGCGCGGCCGAATATGCGGAATGAGCTGATTTCGCCATTGAACAGGGGATCGGCGGAAAATTGGCTGTGTCCGATATAATTGGTTGCGGCAAGCGTTTGCCAGGGGCGAATCGTGAAACTGTTGTTCGTCGCGACGGGTTGTCCATCCAGGTAAAGCACTCCATTCGAACCATCCAACGTCACAGCTACATGGCACCAGGAGTTCGTTGGCAAAGGGAATGGCGCGTCGATTCTTTGTTCGGCGCCGTTGCCATTTGTCGTGATGGCAAAACGCATGTTGCCCGAGTTGGCCATGGGCGTCAGGAACAAATATGAACCCGTGCCGTTTCCGAAATCGAAAATCCGTTGCCAATCAGCTCCGCCGTTCCATTTGACCCAGGTCATGAAAGTGCTCGCATTGGCCACTGGCGCCGGCAGCAGGGCGTATTGCGAAACGCCATTGAGGCCAAGGACACGGCCCAGACTGGAATCGTTGGTTATCGCGGCTCCGTTTTCCAATGTCCCGTTATAAAGTCCGCTCGCATCGCGCGCGTCGGCGTTGAAAGGATAAAACGCGCTCCAGTCGTTCGTAAACACAGGCCAGCCATCGGCGGACCAATTCAGTTGGCCGATTCCAAGCGTCGCATCGCCGTCATTGTTCCCGTCGTAATAGTGATACGTCAGCCAATTTTTCCCGTTCAAATTTAAAATGGCGGCCTGGCCCGGACCAATGAAGCGGCCCGAACTTTCCAGAAACATAGAGCCGCCTCCGCCGATCAGGCTATTGCCGTTACGGTCTAAATAAGGTCCGGTGACACTCGTGCTGCGGCCCACCCGGATGTTGTACGTGCTGTCCACACCCTCACAGCAGCCGCCCCAGTTTACAAACAGGTAATAATACCCGCCTCTCTGGTAGAGACAGGACGCCTCCGTCGTGTTACTGAAAAAGTTCGTGCTGTTGTCTTCAATTTTTGTGATGGGGGCATTCGTGAGACGTTTTCCAGTGGCCGGATTCAATTGCGTCAGGAATACACCGTCCGAATAGGATCCGAACGACATCCACATCGTGCCATTGGTATCGAGCAGGATGCTCGGGTCGATGCAGTTGAAGGTTATTCCATTGGTGTATCCGATGACTTCGCCCTGGTCTGTCCAAACGGGCGAAATGAGTGAAGGAGTAGTCGCCAACCCAATTCCTGAATCAGTCGTTCCCCACTCGGAACAAACATAGTACAGGTAATACTGATGGTTTAAATAGACGATGTCCGGCGCCCAAAAGTATCCTGTGAAAGAAGGCACAACGTTGGTGGTCCATGGCGGCGGGTTTCCCGGAAAAACTGGGGTGGTGTAATTCCAGTTTCGCATATCAGTCGAGTAAATTTGACTGATGCCCTGGCCATCGGCAAAAATATAGTAGCGGCTGCCGTCAAAGATCATCGTGCTGGGGTCATGCGCGAATGGATAGCCGAAAGCCGGTTGTTCTTCGGGCAGGCGTGGAACCGGGTTCGTGACCGCCGTCACGTTGACTGTGACTGAGTTTGTGCTGATGAACGCGCCGAGCGTTGCGGTGATGGTCGAATTGCCCGGCGCCACGGCAACGATCATACTGTTGCTCGTCACCACAGCGACGTTCGTATTGCTTGATTGCCAGGCAATCTGCCCCGGCAGCGCCGCCGGGTTCATCGAAGTCATGACGACGTCCTGAACGCCCGGGTAATCCCCCTGAACATTCAAAAATTCCGAGTCACCGACTGTTACATTGGTGGACGCAAGCGCGAGATGGATGTCTTGCAAGCCGCCGTCCAGAGGCGTTGCGGTGACGATGGTCCTGCCCGGGATGCTGGTCGTGTTTACGACGATGTCTGAAGTGTCCTGGCTCTTTCCATAAGCCAGGAAAATTCCTCGCCCAATCCAATTTTTGACGGTAGCAGTGAAAGCGTTGGGAAGAATTAATTCGCCACCTGCCAGGTTCATCGAGCGCGTGGCGTCAGACACCGAATCAATCGTGTCGAGCGTCAGGCCGTTTGTAATGCTCAAAATCCCGCCGTAAAGATTGAGTTGGCCGCCCCAGTACATGTACCCAACCTCTACCGTGGCGTTGCTGTAAACATTCATCGTCACGTAGGGGCCCTCCCAATACCACCACGTGTCGCCCAGGGCGAGGCCTTGTCCGGACATCGATCCGCCTCCATACACATTCACCACGGTTGGATAGGAAGGAACGTCCTGAACAGGCGCCAAATAATAATCCCAGTTCAAGGTCCCATAAACGTTCAGAGTGGCTCCCCATTCCGGGCCATAAATCATATTATATTCCTCCACTGAATTTCCCACCCCCGGACTTTCCACCTGTCCCGGCAAAATAGTCATCGTCAACCAGCCATTCCCCGCATTGAGTGTGACATCGCCAATGAATGGGGTTGAGGGATTACCCGAAGGCGGTACCCCGACGGGAGACCAGTTATTTGGGTCGGACCACAAGCCGTCGCCTCCGAGCCCTGTCCACGTTGAACTTTGGCCCCAGGCAGAATTGGCCAGACTGCCGGCGAGGAGCGCAGTCATGATGGCCGGACGGAGAAAATTCATGGGGTATCAGTTTCTGTTTGGGCGCTGCACAATAGTCCTCCTCAACGGATCTCGCAACGTGATTTTGGAAACAACCGATTTCTTAATAGTTTCAACGACTGGTGAATTATGCATTCCGGCTGTCCCCGCAGGCACTCGGGGC
>Ga0335073_10008143_pt1 | contig 14698 bp, 8 predicted proteins | sample Lox_Sample_22_FD_207093 | JGI IMG/M metagenome (GOLD analysis project Ga0335073, IMG submission 207093) | Soil microbial communities from Loxahatchee National Wildlife Refuge, Florida, United States - Lox_Sample_2.2 | ecosystem: Environmental > Terrestrial > Soil > Wetlands | place: USA: Florida... | reverse complement strand
GCTCTTCGCCTTTCGGTTCTGCTCGCGCCTACTCTTCCCGCAGCGCAACTATCGGGTCGACTCGCGTCGCCCGCCACGCCGGAATCGCGGTCGCCGCCAGCGCCACAACTGCTAGCAGCGCCGGCACCGCAGCGAACGTCATCGCGTCTCGCGTGCTCACGGCAAACAGCAGGCTGGCCATCACGCGAGTCAGCGTCCCGGCTGCCAGGAGTCCGAGCCCGATGCCAATTCCTGCCAGTACCATTCCTTGCCGCACCACCAGTCCAACGATATTCCCTGGTCCCGCCCCTAGCGCGACCAGCACGCCAATGTCCCGCGTGCTCTGCGTCACCAGATGCGACATCACGCCGTAGAGTCCCACGGCGGCCAGCAACAACGCGAAGGCCGCGAACGCCCCCAGCATCGCGCTCGAAAAACGCTGCCGCGCCAGCGAGTCGTGCAGCCGCTCCTGCATCGTTTTAACTCCGTACACCACCACGTCGGGATCCACCGCGTGGATTTGTCCCGCGATTGCCGCGGAAAGCCCTCCGCCTTCCGTCGCAGTGCGCACCGCCAGAAACATCCGATTGTCGACCTGCTGGTTTTCCGGAAAATAAGAAACGATTTTGCCGTCGGTCTCCAATCCATACTGCTTTACCACGCCCACCACACCCACGATGGTTATCGGCTTCTTCGGATCGAACCAGACATGCTTTCCTACGGCATCGCCTTTTGGCCAAAAGCGCTGCGCGAACTTCTCGTCGATGATCGCTACTGGCATTTTGTCAGCGGTGTCATCCTCATTAAAGAATCGCCCGTTCTTCAGCGGAATTTCCATCGTCCGGAAATAGTCCTGACTCGCCACCCGATGGTCCACTTGCAACTCCTGCCCCGGCGGCGGTGCATAGCCTTCCACGTTGATGCCGCCCCAGCCCACTTCACCGGATAAGGGCAAACTCGAAACCGCTCCCACGGACACCACTCCCGGCAGATGCGCCACACGTTCTTCGACTTCTCTGTAGAAGTTAATGACCGGCTTGTCTTCGCGATACTTTGGCCCGGTCGCCGCTACTTCCATCGTTAGCACACGATCCGTCGCAAATCCCGGCGGCACGCTTTGCAATCTTACAAAGCTCCGAATCAACAGTCCGGCGCCAATCAGCAGCATCAACGAGAGCGTGAGTTCCGACACCACCAGCAGCCCGCGCAAACTATGCAGTTTTATGTGCAGCCCACTCTCGCTCTGGCCGCTGCGCCCTCCAGCTTTCAGGGATGCGTTCAAATCGACCTTGATGGCTCCCCACACGGGCGCTATGCCGAACAAGATCCCCGTTGCCAACGCTACTCCAAACGTGAATGCCAGCACCGCACCATTGATCGAAATGTCTTCCAGCCTCGGAATATTTCCCGGGTTTATCGTGCGCACTACATAGAGGCTCCCTTGCGCCACTAGCAAACCCAGCCCGCCACCCAGTAGCCCGAGTAAAACACTTTCGGTCAGTAGTTGCGCCGCAATCCTCTGCCAGCCTGCCCCCAAAGCCGTCCGAATCGCCACTTCTTTCTCGCGCCCCGCCGCCCGTGCCAACAGCAGATTGGCCACATTCGCGCACGCAATCAACAACACCAATCCCACGGATCCCAGCAGTACCAGCAAGGCGCGCCGCACATCTCCCACCACTTGTTCCTGCAATCCGACGACATGCATGCCGAAGCTCGCGTCGCGCTTGTCTTTCTCGCGAATTCGGCTCGCAATCACGTCCACATCCGCCTGTGCCTGCTGCACCGTGACGCCCGGTTTCAGCCGCACCATAATGTTGTAGTTCTCATCGCCGCGATTTTTTTCCGCATCGGCAGCCAGTGGCAGCGGCGCGAAGATGTCCATCTTGTCCATCGGCATCTCCGCAGGCATCACCTCGGCGCTTAACATGAAGTTCCGTTGCAGTACGCCCACCACGATGAATGGATTGCCGTTTAAGGTGATCGTTTTTCCGAGAATCCTCGGATCGGCGTTGAACAAACGTCTCCACACGCGCTCGGTGAGAATCGCCACGTCCGCTTTTCCGGGCTTGTCTTCCTCGGGGAGCAACAAACGCCCCATCAGCGGCTGCGCCCCGAGCATCTGCAGCAAGGTGGACTGCGCGCGTACTCCGAAGATTCGTTCGGGCTGATCGCGGCCCGTCAATATGAACATTCGGCCCGCCGCCAGCGCCATATCCTCAAACGAATGATTCTCCCGTTGCACATCGAGGTATTCGCCGGGCGAAGGCCAGTCCCGAAAAATTCCGAGCGCCGGCGAATGCAGCCAGACTGCCGCCAGACGCTCTGGATGTGAGTAGGGAAGCGGTCGCAGGAGGAGCGCGTCCACCACGCTGAAAATTGCGGAATTGGCTCCAATGCCGATGCCGAGAGAGGCCACGATCACTAGCGTCAGCATGGGGCTCTTACGAAGGGTACGCAGGGCGTACCGCAAGTCTTGCAGGAATGTGTCCATGGTGTGGACTCCGAAATCGGGATAGCGCGCTCAGCTTAAACTGGCACGGAACCGGACGCTCCCATGCGCGAGCACACCAAAGCCTACGGGAATAGACCTAAGTCCGGCAAGGGAACTACCCGGGCGAGTCGCCCCCCGCGATTTAGACGATGCGGTGAATGAGAGGTCTTACGCCGCCGGTAGGTGGCTTTCCAGTTCGTGCGCCACGTCGTCAATCGTGGCCAGCGGGCACTTCACGTGAACCTGCTCTTCCGGCGAGTCCACGTCAATCATCAAGCTGCCGTCGTGCGTGCGAATCAGCACGTGTTCATCGCCGTCCTGCACCTCGACCAACGTCGCTTCCGGATACTTGGCTAGTTCTTTGGCCACGGCGTGTACGGCTGGCATGAACTCCGCAGCGCGGTCTGCCCGTTCCAGTTGACGGCTCGGCACAAAATGCATCGCCAGCGGCACCAGCGCCGCCGGCGCCCATACGTGCACATGCGACCCGTTGGCGTGCAGCTCATCCACGTCCACGCGAATCACACCTTCGCGAAACGTGTACGCCGTCATCATCAGCATGCCCGCGCCCAACCCCAGTCCCACCTTGGCCAGCAGCACCATGATCAACCCTCCGGTAGCACCGGCCTGCCCTGAGTTTCGCAGGGCATTCTTCCCGGTGCTCTGTGCTTACCCATCCCCTGATTCGCCGATTCCTTCACGGCACTGCTTAGTCCGAAATACTCTTCGAATCCACCCACACCCGAACCGTATTCTCTTCGTCCTTCACAGAAACCAGTTCCGTATCGCCCTGTGCCGCCAGCGCATGCAGGGCCGCCACCACATCCAATTCGTCCTTGTCGGCCGAAAGCAGCGCCTCCACCACCTTCATCGGCACCTTCACTTCCACCTGTTGCGCCTTCGGCCGGTCCTTGTCGCGCACATGCACCAGCAGTTGCCCGTCTTTCTTGGCCACGGAAATGTCGGCGTCTTTCTTCTGCACCGTCACGAACTCGCCGTCTTTCGCCGTCTTCACCGCGTCCAGCACCGCTCGCACATCCACGCCGTCGCAGTCGATATTTCCCACACGCACTTTGCCGTTGTGCAGCCGGTCATGGTTGATCGCCGGCAGGACATGCTCGGCCAGCTCCAGCGGAACGTTGACTTTGACCGTCTCGCCTTTGGAATCTGTACTGATCACCCGCACGTGCAGCCAGCGGTCACCGTGCGCCGCAGTGGCTTGACTCGAACTGGCCTGCGCCCGCGTGCGCACTGGGGCAAACAGCGCCGAAGCGGCGAGAAACGCAACCACCGGGAAAAACCTTCGCGTGCGGCTATTCATGGCTTACCTGCCTCCTTGGGCATTTCCTCTAGATACGGGCCACTCCGGCAAAAAGTTCCCTGCCCCCCGGTCGAACCTGGGCTGTCTCAGGCAAGCCGCCGTACAGGGTCGCTTCCACCGTGCATCCATCGCTCAATCTCGGTCGTGCGTCCAACGGACTCTTCAACCCTCTACTGCTAGGACGGAGCCCGTCCCGCCTTTCTTACCGCCGCTCCCCAAAATTTCGTGTTTCACGTCATTTTCGGTCTTGCGCTCTCTCCAGCTGTGGAGTAGATTCGCGCCACTAAAACGGTCGGAATCACGCGACCCGCTTTTTTCCTTCGGCGTACCTGTCCCCCAGTTCGCGTGATTTCTGTCAGGTGGTGCCCTGTGGGATACGCCTTCTTGGGACGGCGTACGCGCCGTGTGTTTGTGTGTCTTTCTTTTGGCCTGGTGCTGCCGCCTTTCGCGTCGCCAGCACAGCAACCAGCCGCGAGTTCGGCTCCGCCGAGCGCGCCGGACTCGGGAAGGTCCGAGCATCCCGCGCAGCAATCCGTGTCAGTCAGCACTGAGCTGGTCAGCAAGCCTTTGCCCCCGGTGTCGCCCAGCACTCCGCCTCGCCCGGGATCGGGCTCGCTGACTTCGCCCGATGCGAACCAGCTCTCTTCCTGGACCACCGTGATGCTGGAAGCGGGCAAAGCCTTCCGTGCACGCAAGTTCCCAGAAGCCGAAGCACTTTACGCCGAAGGGTTACGCCAGGCGGAGCCTTTCGGTCCGGAGGACCGCAGGCTCGCCGTCAGCCTGAACAACCTCGCCGAGATGTATCACCAGGATGGCCGGTACGCCGACGCGGCAGCGCTCTACGAACGTTCCGTGTCCGTCTGGCGCACGGTGCACAGTTCGGACGAGACCGAACTCGCGCAAGTCGAAACGAATCTCGGCGAACTTTACCAACAAACCGGCCGCTACGCTGACGCAGAAACGCTCCTCAAACACGCCCTCGAAGCGCGCGAGAAAGCCTGGTCCTCAACGGACTCGTTGGTCGCCCATAGCGCCGGCCAGCTCGGCGAACTGTACCGCCAGGAAGGCAAGTTTCCCGAAGCCGAGGCGCTATTCCAACGCGCCCTGGAAATTGCCGAGAAAAATCCAGGGTCCGCGGCGCTGGCCGCGCCGCTCCGCGATCTCGCCGAACTGTACCGCGCCATGAGCCGGTACAGCGACGCCGAAGCTCTCTATTCGCGCGCCATCGCGGCGCAAGAAAAGGAATTCGGCACCGAGCATCCGGAATTGGCGCCCACGCTTAATGACTTGGCCGAGCTCTACCGCAACCAGGGCAAGTTCGCGGAAGCCGAGCCGCTGTACCGGCGCTCGCTGGCCATTCGCGAGAAGGCTTACCCGCCGGGCGACGTGCGCATCACGACCGCGCTGAACAACCTGGGACTGCTCCGCGAGTCGCAAGGGCTGTACACCGACGCCGAGCTGTACTTCAACCGCGCCCTCGCAGGCCGCGAAAGAACTCTCGGCCTGAGCCATCCTGATCTGGCGGTACCGCTGAACAATCTGGCCGAGCTCTATTCGAGACAAGGCCGCTTTGCAGACGCAGAGAAGCTGTACAACCGCACGCTCGTGATTCGCAAAGCGGTGTACGGCAACCAGCACCCTGAGGTTGCCGCCAGTCTTGCGGACCTGGCACGGCTGAAGCAGATGCGCAAAAAATACGGCGAAGCCATCGAGTTGCAGCAGCAAGCGCTGGCGATTCGCGAGAAAATTCTTGGCGAGGAGCATCCGAGCGTGGCGTCCAGCTTGAACAATCTGGGCGAACTGCATTTCGCGCGCAAGGACTACGGGCAGGCTGCGAAGCTATATCAGCAGGCGCTGGCCATTCGCGAAAAAGTGCTGGGGTTGGAGCACCGCGCCGTCGCGCAATCGTTGCATGACTTGGGCGACTTGTATCGCGTCGAAGGCCGGTACACGGATGCCGAGCCGCTGTACCAGCGGGCGCTGGCGATCCGCGAAAAGGTTCTGGGAAAAGATCATCCGGAGGTAGCCGCAGTGCTCGAGAGTTATGCGCTGCTGTTGCGAGCTGATGGCCATCCGACAAAGGCGGAAGACCTGGAAGCGCGAGCACGGCAGATTCGCGCGAATGCGGCGAGGGGTTTGCTGAGCGGGGCAAACGCTCCGGCCAGCGCGATCGGCAAAAATTAATCGCGGCACCGCCGCTTTCTCCCGAGTGAGCGCGACCCTTAGCTAGGCTTCCATTTGAGAAATACGGCGGCCAGCGGCGGGAGGCTGAGGCAAAGCGAGTGGAGGCGCCCTTGTGCCGGATGATCCGTAGCGTGTTGGCCGCCGAGATTGCCGACGTTTGAGCCGCCGTAAGTTTCGGCGTCCGTGTTGAGGATCTCTTCATAGTAGCCGGCCTGCGGGACGCCAATGCGGTAGCCTTCGCGAACGACCGGCGTGCCATTCAGGATGACGATGAGCAGATCGTCAGAGCCGCTGCCGCGTCGCAAGAAAGCGAAGATGCTGTTATCCGCGTCATTCGCGTCAATCCACTCGAAGCCCTGCCAATTGAAATCAATTTGGTGAAGCGCCGGCTCGTTTTGGATGAGCGCGTTCAGCGCCCGGACGAGTTTCTGGACGCCCTGGTGCGAGGCGTATTCCAACAAATGCCAATCGAGACTGGTAGCTTCGCTCCATTCGCGGCGCTGCGCGATTTCCTGGCCCATGAAAAGCAGTTTCTTGCCGGGATGCGCGGTTTGGTAGGCGAGGAGCAGGCGCAGATTGGCGAATTGCTGCCACATGTCGCCGGGCATTTTGTGCAGCAGAGAATTTTTGCCGTGGACGACTTCGTCGTGGGAAAAAGGCAGCATGAAGTTTTCACTGAACGCGTAGAGCATCGAAAAGGTGAGCTTGTTGTGTTCGTATTTGCGGTGAATCGGGTTTTTCGAAAAGTAGGACAGCGTGTCGTTCATCCAGCCCATGTTCCACTTCAAGCTGAAGCCAAGCCCACCCAGGTAGGTAGGACGGGAGACGCTGGGCCACGAGGTGGATTCTTCGGCGATGGTCAGAATGCCGGGAAAGCGGCCGTGCGTGACTTCGTTCATCCGGCGCAGGAAGGCGATGGCGTGCAGATTTTCCCGGCCGCCGTACTCGTTGGGGATCCATTCGCCCGGCTGGCGGGAGTAGTCGAGATAAAGCATGGAAGCGACCGCGTCCACGCGCAGGCCATCAATGTGGTACTTGTCAAGCCAGAAGAGAGAGTTGGAGATGAGGTAGTTCTGGACCTCGTTGCGGCCATAGTTGTAGACGAGGGTGCCCCAGTCGGGATGCGTACCCTGCCGTGGGTCGGCGTGTTCGTAGAGATGCGTACCGTCGAACTGTGCGAGGCCGTGGCCGTCGCGCGGAAAGTGCGCTGGCGTCCAATCAAGAAAAACGCCGAGACCGGCCTGATGGCAGCGGTCAACAAATTCCATGAATTCGGCGGGAGTGCCGTAGCGCGAGGTAGCCGAGAAATAGCCGATGGTCTGGTAGCCCCAGGAGCCGTCGTAAGGATGCTCCATGATGGGCAGCAATTCGATGTGGGTATAGCCGAGGTCCTTGACGTAGGGAATGAGCTGGTCGCCAAGTTCGCGATAGGTCAGCCAACGATTGTTTTCTTCCGGAATGCGGCGCCAGGAACCGAGATGGACTTCGTAGACGGTGATCGGTGAATCGAGCCAATTTTTTTGCGCGCGCCGCTCCATCCACTGGTGGTCGCGCCAGGAATAAGCTTCGAGATTGGCGACGACCGACCCGGTGTTCGGGCGCAGCTCGGACCGGAAAGCGTAGGGGTCGGCTTTCAGCGGAAGCATGTTGCCCTGCGGGCCGATGATTTCGTATTTGTAGATCGCACCTTCACCAAGTTCGGGAACGAAAAGTTCCCAAATGCCCGAAGAGCCGCGAGCGCGCATCGGACTCACGCGGCCATCCCAGCGGTTGAAATCGCCGACAACGCTGACGCGTTTGGCGCTGGGCGCCCACACGGCGAAATGCACGCCGGCTACGCCTTCGAGGTCTTTGAGATGCGCGCCGAGTTTTTCGTAGGTGTCGTAGTGGCGGCCTTCGCCCATCAGGTGCAAATCGAATTCGCTGAGCAAATAAGGGAAGGCGTAGATGTCGCGGGACTCGACGATTTCGCCGTACGCGGAGCGAAAGCGCACACGGTAGCTGGCAGGAGCAGGCCGTTGCTGAATGGATTCGGGAAGCGCAGCCTCAAAGAACCCTTCCGGGCGAAGCTTGGCGGCGGGGATGGGATCGGAAACGCCTTGGAGAAGGATCGCGGCTTCGGTGGCGCCGGGGCGAAAGACGCGAATGACCCACTGGGCTCCGCCGGAGGGAGCCGAAACTTGGTGGGGGCCAAGAACAGCAAAGGGATCGCCGTGACGGCCGAGAAGGACAGCGTCAATCTGGGAATCGAGGGGGCTCGCGGCGCGGCGGGCGGCGGTCGGGGAGTTTTGTTCTTCAGTCATGGGCTTGAGAAAGGATGCGGTAAAGACGGAATGAAGTAAAGGTCCGCCAAAGTTTGAAAAGGCCGGGCTGCCTAGTTTGCGCGAGATCACCGAGATGAGGCGTGTTTCGTGCTCTGGTCCTACGGAGTCCCGGACTGGGCTTCCGGGAATTGGGTGGAGAGGCTGGTGAGTTGCGCGGCGGGCGCGGATTTGAGGTAAACGTCGAAAAAGGTGTGGACATACGTGGCGGTGATGGCGAGGCCGCGGTGCGGGTCGAGATGCCCGAAGGGGCCGGCGAGTTGCAGAGTGTGAATGAGCAGTGGGCTTTTTAGCAGGATTTGGTCGCTGAAGGTGAAGTGGTTGGCGCCGGTGAGAGTGACAAAGAGCCGGCCGTTGGGGAGGCGGTCGTAGATGGCCTGAAGTTTGGCGGCGATTTCGCGGGAAACGGGATCGGACATTTCGCGAGAGTGGTCGCTCAGTAGAAACATGGTGGGCTGGCGGAGGCCCTCCTGGACAACGGACCCGAAGGGAGCCCCGTCAATATCAATCGCCGCTTTGCAGCGCGGGTCGTCATGACAGAACTGGAGCGAAGTTGCGCCACCGAACGAATGGCCGAACATGCCGAGGTGCTGCAGATCGAGATGACCGGAGAGTTGGCCAGCGGGTTGGCTGGGCCGTACCACCGTGAGGTAGTCCACGATGGTTTCGGTGTCCGCGACCCATTGCGGAAGAAGGCTATTGGCCAGATGTTTCGCGGCTGGCGGGGCAAGATTTTCGGGATTGTTACTGGGGGGACGTTCGATGACTCGGCCGTCGGAAGTGACAAAGAGGATGGTGCGATAAGGCGCGTCGAACCCAACGACGATGTAGCCGTAGCTGGCGAGATCCTCGGCGAGCGTGGTGAAGTCGGTGGTGAAAGCCCCGCCGCCCGCGCGGAGAATCGCAACGGGATAAGTGGGTTGTTCGGGCGAGATGGGAGGGCCAGTCGTGCTGTGGGTGCGGACTCTTGCCGGGTCGCGGGTAAGAAATTTGCTAAGCAGAATGCCGGAGTGCTGCGCGTCCGCGCTGCGCCATTCCGCCGGCAGGTATTCGGCGGGCGGAGCGGTGTTGGGAGCGGCGGGATACCAGATCCACACCATGAGGTCGTTCGAGGTGCCGGGCAAGCGAGCAGGTTGCGAGGAAGGCAGGAGGTGGAAAGAAGTGCGGCCGACGGGGAAGCGGCCGGAGGGAGCGGGAAGGGTGAGCACGGAATGATGCTCGACAGAAAGCACGAGAAAGAGCGCGACCAGCGCGACGAAAAAGAGCAAGACCAAGCCAGTGAAGATTTTTAGGAGGGTTTTGGCGAGGCGTTTGAGCAATGGGCCATCCTCGGATAGGAATCAAGACGGGACATGATACACAGAGTACTTTGAATGGCAAAGTACAATCTTCGGTAGTTGGAAGTTCGGGACGAGAGATTCCCAACCTCATGGATTCGGAACGAGACGAAGCGCAGAAACCGCTGCAAAATGCCGAAAATCGCGGTCCCGTGTAATTAAAGGCAGATCAGCGTCAAGGCAGGTTTGTGCAATTAGCGAATCCGCGAGGCGAGCTTTGCGGCCGTTCGCGAGGACTTTGGCGCGCAGCGCTCCAGCCCGCTGCCAAAAGCCTGGCTCGACAGGTAGCAACGGCAGATCTAAGAAGCGGGAAACGACTGCAGGCAGTAGATGCGGGTCACTGAGAAGTTCCGTAAGCACCACAGGAACCATGGAAGTACGATGGTTTTGCAGCTCCGCATCAAGGAGCAATACGTCATCGCCCGGAGCGCCATTCAAGTAAGCGACCCAGGAACTGGTGTCAGCAGCGATCATCCTTCAGCTCTTGCCACGTACGCGAGAAACGGACTTTGCCGCGCATCTGCCGGAGGTCATCATAGGCTTGCGAGGCGGCGACGAGTTGGAGGCCGGTGCGCACCGTCTGAGTGATGCCCTTGCCGCTGGCTTGCTGAGCCTTCTCGAGAAGCTCCTCAGGGATTTCTACGGTGATCTTTCGCACGGCGCCCATACCGAAAATTATACCATATGCGATACCAGTATTGCGTATGGTCTCACGCGCTTAAGCGGACTGCAGCGAACTTCTATCTGACTCCTAGAGCGGATAGTACGCGCAACCGACCATTCATCCTTTCTTAACCTGGCAGAAAAACCTCGGCGCGTCTCACGGTGCAGTATTTTTGCGCCTTGGAGGGGCCATACGTGAAAAAAACAGCAAAAATAGCAGTTCTGACAGCGGGAGCAGCGGTTGTGCTGGCAGCGGGGGTGTTTGCCAACAAACTCGTTGCTGATGACGACCACGGACGATTTCAGTTTGTGCCGGAAACCCTGGTAGTCAGCCGGAGCGTGTACGCGGGAAGCGCGGCCAGCGTGACGGTAGGGCAAACCCTGCCGCCGGGATGCGTGGCGGGGAACGTGACGCTACCTACGCTTGCTGGGGGCACGACAACCGTAAACATTCCAGCCAATAGCAATTCAGGATGTAACGCGGCGATTGCGGATGGCACGTACCCGACGGTGTTTAACAACGACACGGCCGACGGCAGCTTCGGAATTACCTCCCCGATTTTTTTGGATGACATCACCACCGATGGATGGCGTTTGGGGACGCTGCCGATTCCGAGCAGCGAGATAGTGACCAGTTTTAGCTCAAAGTCGGAGTTGGCGCTGAACCTGGCGACCGATGGCCGGTCGATTACGTTTGCCGGTTACCGCGGCGGACCCGGATTTGTGACCGGGCCAAACCAGTTGGACGTTTCGAACTCCAACACCCCGGGAGTGGTGGACCCCTCGAATCCGGTCAGCTCGCAATATTACCGCTCGGTGGCGGAAGTGGATGCGTATGGCCATCTAATGATCACCGAAGGGAATGCCTATAGCGGGAACAACGGCCGCGCGGCGATCAAAGCGAATTCGCTCTACTATATGACTGGCAACGACAACAACGGCGGACTTTCGAAGAGCCAGCTCACCACCACCCAAGTCGGCGTCAACCTGGTAAGTTCAACGGGAGTGGAGTTGCTGGTGCCCGGGCAGGCGCCGCCCCTTCCGCCGAACATCAACAAGATCGGCGACTTCGAAGTTACGCAGGTTGGCTACAAAACCGCGGACAAGCCCGGCAAAGATAACAACTTCCGCGGACTGACCATTCACAACAACACCCTGTATGTCACCAAGGGCAGTGGGGGTAACGGGATCAACACGGTCTACCAGGTCGGCGCGGCCGGGACTCTGCCGACTGGCGCGACCGCTGAACTGGCGGCAACGCCGATCACGATTTTGCCGGGATTCTCGACGGTGGAGGCCAGTGGCACTGCGTTGAACGGCTCAACGAACAATCCGGTGGCGTTTCCGTTCGGCCTATGGTTCGCCGATGACTCGACGCTGTACGTTTGCGATGAAGGCGACGGAACCCTCGTAACGCCTGCGGTAAACGGCAATGTCGCGACCGCGGCGGCGCAAGCGACGGCCGGCGTCCAGAAGTGGAAGCTGGTCAACGGCACCTGGACGATGCTGTATGTTCTGCAGCGCGGCTTGAACATCGGCGTGCCCTACGGCGTGCCGAACTATCCCACGGCATTGAATCCCGCCACGGACGGCTGCCGCAACATCACGGGGCGACACAACTGGGATGGTACGGTCACCATTTTCGCGGTGACTTCCACCGTCAGCGCCAGCGGCGACCAGGGCGCGGACCCCAACAAACTGGTGCGCGTAACGGATTTACTCAGCGCTACCACGTTGCCCACTGGCGACGGAGACCATGATCGCGACGACCAACTGGGCCAGTTCCAGACGATTCGTTCGGCTGGATTTGGGGAAGTGCTGCGCGGCGTAGCGTTCGCCCCGACACCTTTCGGGCTCGACGATCACGGCCGGCGCTTTTAAAAGGAACCCAGCTAGACCGTTTCAGAGAGAGACCTCCCGGGGAGAACCCCCAGGGAGGTCTCTCTTTTTTGGGGGAGGAGCGGCCGCCAGGGTCCGCGCCTATCGGCTTTGGATAAGACCGCGAAGAAGAGGCGGAAACAGTGCGCTGCAGCGCGGGCCCGGATTCCACAGCGATACACGAATATGCTATTGCCGACACAGGCACAAGACGCCAGAGCGATACTTGTCCCTCCCTACCACCACCTTTATTTTTAGCCTACAGCCGAAGAAGGTTCTAGTACCTGACTCGGCTTTTTACGCCTCTTGTGTGAGGCGCGGCCGCCCCGGCTTGGAGCCGAGCGAAACCGGCCGAGAGAATCCCTAAGTTTTCCTTCGCGGCCATGCGCCCGAAGAGCCCAAGGAGAGAACGATAGTCATGATCAACCAAAACAAGCTCCTGATCGCCGGGAGCCTCCTGCTTTCTGCGGTTCTCGGAGCATGCAGCAGCATTCCGGGAGGGTCCTCCATCGGGACGAGCGGCAGCAGCGGGAGCGGCGGGAATACCAGCGGCCCGTTCACCATTGGTGGAAGTGTGAGCGGACTGGCCACCGGCGCCAGCGTGGTTTTGCAGGACAACGGGGCGGACAACCTGACCGTTACTGCGAATGGGACCTTCACGTTTGCCACGTCGATCGCCAGCGGCAAAACGTACGCCGTGACGGTTCTCACGCAACCCGCGCAGCAGACTTGCGCCGTCAGCGCCGCTACGGCCAGCGGCACCGCCACTGCGAACGTCACCAGCGTGGCCGTAACGTGCACTACGAATACCGTCACGGCGACCATCGGCGGCACCGTGTCGGGCCTCGTTGCCAACACCAGCGTAATCTTGCAGGACAATGGCGGCGATAGCCTTACGGTTACGGCGAACGGGAATTTCACTTTCAAAACGCCGGTTACCGGCCCGACCGACGCTTATGCCGTAACCGTTCTGACCCAGCCGACGAGTCCCAATCAGATTTGCACGGTGGCCAACGGCAGCGGAACCGCCGCGGCCAACGTCACGAATGTGGCAGTTACGTGCGTATTGAGCTACACCATCGGTGGCAACGTCAGTGGCGTTGTCGGTAGCGGTTTGGTTCTCGAGGACACTGCCGGCAACATCGTCGAACTGCTACCGATCAGCGCCGCCAATGGTAACCAGGCTTTCACCTTCAAGCAGCTCGTTGCGACCGGAACCATGTATAACGTAACGATTCCCACCGAACCGACGAACCCGGCGCAGTCTTGCACCGTCACTCCCAGCACGGCGAGCGGCACGGCGACCGCCAATGTGACGAACGTTGCGGTGGTGTGCCCGGCGGTGACCTATAGCGTTGGAGGAACAGTGGTCGGCCTGGAGGGCATGGCTCCCACGCCTCCCAATCAGATCAATCTTCCGCTGACGGACAACAGCTTCCAGGTGCAAAACAATCTGGGCAACACGTTGAACATCACGCAAAACGGGCCGTTTGTGTTTGCCACGCCAGAAGCGCTCAACGACCAGTATCAAATTTCGATTTTTCACGGAGCGAGCACCCAGTCGCAGGGCTGTACGCTGTGGGGTTACAAGGGCGTGGTGGCCGGGAACGTCACGAGCATCGTGGTCGATTGCGCCCATAACGACTGGACATGGATTGATGGCACGAAGACGGCGGGAGTGGCCGGAACCCCGCAATACGGAGCGTTCCCTACCAGCGTTCCTTCGACGGTTCCGAATCCGTTTACCAATACGCCGGGAGCGCGTTACGGCGCGGTGGGTTGGACAGACAGTTCTGGGAGCCTCTTCTTGTTTGGTGGCGACGGCTTTGAATTGAGCGGCAAGATCGGTGGACCGGACACGCTGAATGCGCCGATGAGCGATATGTGGGTTTGCGATATGTCCTGGGGCGATTTTTGCCAGTGGCAATTGGTGGGAGGCTACGACCCAACGCCATTTACCCCTGTGCCCCCTGCGACGACCCCGACCACGATGGGCGGCCTAATTATCCAGGAAGCGCAGAGCGGTTTTGGAGTAAGTGCTCCGCCAGCACGCTTGGGAGCTACCGCCTGGACCGACAAGTCGGGAAATTTCTGGCTCTTCGGCGGCTCCGACGGCGGCCACTTTTTGAATGATCTATGGGAATACAACCACTCCGCTCTGACTCCGGCAACCTACACGACAACTGAGGGGGTCTGGACGTTCGAGGGTGGCTCCGGTCAAGACCAAAAAGGTATTTACACCGGCGCCACGCCATCTCCGGGCTCGCGCACGAACGCGGTCACTTGGGTGGATGCTACCGGCAATTTCTGGCTATTCGGTGGTTTTGGTTACGACAGCGCGTCGGTGCTGGGATTCCTCAATGACCTGTGGGAATACACCGGCGGCAAATGGGTGTTCGTCTCTGGGGGCACCACGAACCAAGCCAACCAGAACGGCAATTACGGCACACAGGGAACGGCGGCATCGACCAATATTCCGGGTGGACGGCAGGAGGCGGCTGCTTGGACCGATGCCAGCGGCAAT
>Ga0335073_10008142_pt1 | contig 14698 bp, 13 predicted proteins | sample Lox_Sample_22_FD_207093 | JGI IMG/M metagenome (GOLD analysis project Ga0335073, IMG submission 207093) | Soil microbial communities from Loxahatchee National Wildlife Refuge, Florida, United States - Lox_Sample_2.2 | ecosystem: Environmental > Terrestrial > Soil > Wetlands | place: USA... | reverse complement strand
CAAATGTGACGACGAGCGTGGCATGGAGCTCGTCGAGTGCAGACGCGACGGTCGATCCGGTGACCGGCCTAGTGACGGGCGTGAACGCAAATCCTTCGGTGACGATCACGGCCGCGTGGCTGGGACTATCGCCGACGGTGAATGTGGCGGTGACGCCGGCGGTGTTGCAGTCGATTGCGGTGACGCCGGCGGGGCCGGTGACGATTCTGCCGTCGCAGACGCAGCAGTTTGTGGCCACGGGGACGTACTCCGATGCGTCGACGCAGATGATCACTTCGTCGGTGACGTGGAGTTCTTCGGCGGCGTCGGTGGCGAGTTTCAGCGTGGCCACGCCGGGGCTGGCGACGGCAGTTGCAGCGGGCGGATCGCTGACGCTGTTCGCGAGCAGTCCGGGTGCGTGGGGGAATAGGCTGATCGTCTCGGTGACGCCTTCGCCAACGGCGGGGCGGTTCGGGTTGCTGGTGCAGCAGACCACGCCAAGTGGAACGGTGCAGACGCTGGAGAGCTACTCGGGGCTTTCGGTTACACCGACCGACGCGTTTTACGCGGTGACGGTGATTGATAACGACTCGAATTACATCACCTTTATCAATCCGGCAACGGGCATTGCGGTTGCTCCGACGGCGACGCCTGCGCCGACGGCGAGCCCAGTGGCGTTGACCGGCGGCGCGGATGGATCGGTGCTGACGCCGGCGACGGACGGCAACTTCGAACTCGCTTTGTTGTCGAATGCGACGAAGGGCGTATATCTGCTGGATCGCGTGGATATCTTCAATCTGCTGTGTATTCCCGCGGAGACGGATGCGCCGACGATCTCAACCCTGCAGCAGTACTGCTGGAAGAAGCGAGCTTTCTACATTGTGGACTCGTGGCAGCTTGCCACGACGGCGGGCTTGCAATCGACGGGGCCGGTGGGCAGTACGGCAGGATCGATCACCGGGCAATATGCGACGAACGCGGCGTTTTATTTTCCGTGGATCGAAGCGCCGGATCCCCTGTTTGGTAATCGGCCGACGCTGTTTCCTCCGTGCGGGTTTGTCGCCGGTATTTATGCGGCGACGGATGCGGCGCGCGGTGTGTGGAAGGCGCCGGCGGGCATTGATGCGAGCCTGACGGGCGCGCTGGGATTGCAGTACAACCTGACGGATGCAGAAAACGGACAGCTCAATATACAGGCGATCAACTGCTTGCGCGAGTTCCAGGTGTATGGCGACGTGGTGTGGGGCGCGCGCACTCTGCAGGGCAACGATCAGGCGGGCTCGCAGTGGAAGTATGTGCCGATCCGGCGGCTCGCGTTGTTTCTCGAATCGAGCTTGTATGACGGTACGCAGTGGGTGGTGTTTGAGCCGAATGATGAGGCACTGTGGGGGCAGATCCGACTCAACGTCGGAGCGTTTATGCAGGGGCTGTTTTTGCAGGGCGCGTTCCAGGGGACGACGCCGCAGCAAGCCTACTTTGTGAAGTGCGACGCGGAAAATAATCCGCAGTCGAGCATTGATTTGGGGATAGTGAACATCCTGGTGGGATTTGCGCCGTTGTATCCGGCCGAGTTTGTGGTGATTCAGATTCAACAGATGGCGGGGCAGAGTGCGACGTAGAGTGTGTGGTCTCCCGCCCTTTCGACGGGAAGAAGTCGAAAGGGCGGGGCACGGAGAGTGGTGCTGAGTTGTGGTTCGTGCTTTCCCACCCTAGCCGCAAAGACAAGAACGCGGCGAGGGTAGGGCACCCGGATTCTGTGGCAGGTTGATTTGTGTGGTCTCCCACCCTTTCGACAGCAAGAAGTCGAAAGGATGGGGCACGGAGAGTGGTGCCAGGTCGAAGGCGACGGAAGGGTTTTGGCTTGATCAGGATGTGAGGAGGAGATTCGATGGCGATGTTTCCGGCAAATCCGAAGCGGTTGGATCCTTATAAGAATTTCAAGTTCCGGTTGAAGTGGGATGGGCAGTATGTGGCGGCGGTGAGCAAGATGAGCGCGCTGAAGCGCACGACGGAAGTGGTGGAACATCGCAGCGGCGGCGATCCTTCGACGGCGCACAAGTCTCCGGGGCGGAGTAAATATGACGCGATTACGCTCGAACGGGGACTGACGCAGGACCTCGCCTTTCACGATTGGGCGGGGCTGGTGTGGAACTACGGCGCGGCGCTGGGGGCAGAGGTTTCGCTGGCGAACATGCGCAAGGATATCTATCTGGAGTTTTACAACGAGGCCGGCCAACTGGTGATGGCGTACAAGATTTTCCGCTGCTGGGTGTCGGAGTACCAGGCGATGCCGGATCTCGACGCGAACGCGAATGCGATTGCGATTGAGCACATCAAGCTGGAAAACGAGGGATGGGAGCGCGACACGAGCGTGACGGAGCCGGCCGAGCCGACGCTGAGCAGCGTGGCGACGTAGGAAATCGGGTAACGAATTATGTGGAGCGGGATCGGAATGTGTGCTCTGAGCGATGCCGATTTGCTTTCGCTCTGGGAAGACGGGTGCGGGCTGCATCCGCTCGACCGGGGAGTGCGTGCGGTGTGCGCGCTGCTCACGGAGACGTCAGCGGAGAACGTCGAAGACTGGACGCTGGGCCGGCGCAACCAGGCATTGGCGCAACTGCATAGCGATTGCTTCGGGCCGGAGTTGCAGGGCTGGACGGAGTGTGCGCAGTGCGGGGAGAAGCTGGAGTTTTGGGTGGATTGCCGGAGCTTGATGGAGAAACAGCGCGAAGGCACCGATGAACCGATTGTTCTGCATGGGCGCAGGTTTCGCGTGCCGACGAGCCGGGATCTGGCGCGTGTTGCCGGAGAGAGTGATCCGGAGAGAGCAACGATGAAGCTGCTAGAGGTATGCCGCGTGGAGACGGATGATTTGCACGAACAAGCAGAGCCTTTGCCGGAGTGGTCTGGCGGCGATCTGGAGCGGCTGGGCGAGCAGATGATTGCTGCTGATCCTCTGGCGGAGATTGTGCTGTCGTTCGAGTGCCCGGTGTGCCGAAGCGTACGCGAGCAGGCGCTCGACCTGGTGGAGTTTGTGTGGGCTGAGCTGGAGGCTGCGGCGAAGCGGATTCTGGGTGAGGTGCATGCTCTGGCGAGCGCCTATGGGTGGAGCGAGAGAGAGATTCTTGCGCTGAGTGAGAGCCGGCGCGCGATGTATCTCGCGATGGTGCAGGGATGAGTCACTTTCTTCAGCGACTGGCGGCGAGTGTGGTGGCACGACCGACGGCTCCGCGGTTGCGGCCGGTATCCGGCTCGATCTATGCGCCTCTGAGTGGACGTGCAGCCGATGTGCCCAAGCTGCCGGTGGAGATACCTGCGCCTATTGTTCGCCAGGTATCTGCGGGAACGGTAGAACGAGGGACGCGCGCCGAGCGATTCGAGGAGTCGCGTGCGAATGAAGAGGATGCTCGATCGCATGTGCCCGGGAGCAGGGAGCTGCAGGAGAGACTTGTCCCGGCGGCGAGATCGGTGCAGCGCCTGCTCCATGTGGCAACGGACGATTCGCGGCAGGAGCGTGGAAGTAAAAGTGCAGCTCCAAGCAGCGATCGAGAAGAGTTTGCTGAAAGTAGGGACATTTCTCGCGGCGACGATCCGGCTTCGCTTCGTGACGTGCAAACAGCTGGAAATTTGCTGCGTCCAATGCAACCGCTTGCGTCGGCACGCGATGCGCGAGCGCACGTTTCGGAGAAACCAGCAGAGAGACGTGCGGCAGCGCAGACGCGCGAGGCCGATGAGATCACGATTCACATTGGGCGCATTGAGGTCGCGGCGATTGCGCAGCCGGTGGCGCGGCCCGCGTCTGCGCCGACGCGACGCGCGATGAGCCTGGATGAATACTTGAAACGCGGCAACGGGAGGGCCAGATGAGCAATGCGCTGGCCATCGCGGGCGTGACGGCGGTGCTGGAGTACTACCTGGGCAATGTGTACACGGGCTTGAGCTCGTATTTCGGGGGGACGCCGACGATCTCTGCGGTTGCGCCGGACATTGTGCAGAATGCGATCGGGACCGGTGCCACGCTGCAGAACCAGGTGAACCTGTTTCTGCACCAGGTGAGCGATAACCCGGCGTGGCGCAATGTGGGGCAGCCGCGCGTGGCGGGGGACGGCAGCACGCAGCTGAAGAATCCTCCGCTGGCTCTCGATCTGCATTATCTGCTTACGGCGTACGGTTCGAATGACTGGCAGGCTGAGGCCCTGCTGGGTTATGCGCTGCTGATGCTGCATGAGAATCCGGTGATGACACGGCAGGATATTCGCAATGCCTTTGCGGCGCTGCCCAGTGCGGACTCGGGCAATCCTCTGTCGGCGCATTTGAGCACGTCGGGGCTGGCCGACCAGATTGAGATGATCAAGATCACGCCGTCGACGATGGGCCGCGAAGAGATGGCGTGGATCTGGACGGCGTTGAAGGCGGACTACCGGCCAACGTATGCGTTTCAGGTTTCGGTAGTGCTGATGCAGCAGCCGGCCACCGTTTCGCTGGCGTTTCCGGTTTTGCACCGGCACATCAAGGCGCAGGCGATTACGCCATCGCAGATTCTGAAGATCGATCTGGCGCATGGGCAGGTCTCCGCCGCGCCGGGCGACACGGTGCAGGTGACGGGCGAGTTTCTGGCGAGCGCGGGCCAGGTGCTGCTGGTGAATACGCGGCTGGGCGTGCAGCAGCCGGCGAATGCATCGCCGATCGATAGCAACAATCTGTCTTTCGTTGTGCCGACGAATGTGCCGGCGGGGATTTACTCGCTGGCTGTGCTCTTCAACGATGCGAGCGGCAACGCGCTGCAGAGCACGGGCACGCTTCCGTTTGCCGTGGCTCCGGTGTACCAGAGCACTACGTCGGTTGTGCAAACGGGAACGAGCACGCAGGTGACGGTTACCTTCACGCCCAACATGGTGGCGAGCCAGAACGCGACGTTGACGCTGAATGGGCAGTCCGCTTCGGCGGGGCCTGTGGACGCGAGCACGGGCAGTTTGATGTTCGAGTTCGTGCCGGCGCTTGCGACGGGCTCCTATCTGGCGCGACTGACGGTGGATGGCGCGCCGAGCATCGTGGGCGTGAACTGGACTGTGCATCCGCCGGTGTTTACGGGGCCGAAGGTGACGATATGAGCCAGCGCATTCCCATCTCGTGGTCAGAGGCCAACCAGGCGTACCTGGTGATGGAGTTTGCGCGGCTGCGGCGCAGGTTTCAGCCCGATGAAGAGCACGAGGTGAGCGCGTTCGAGGAAGAGCTGTTGCGGAAGACGCTCGACCCGCCGCCGGCGATCGAGCGGTTGAGCACGATCTTCGGGCTCAGTCCTTTTGAGCGCGATGTGGTGCTGCTGGCAGCGGGTGTGGAAATGGACTCTAAGCTGGGGCAGTTTGCCGGCGAGGCGCTCGGGCGCGAAGCGCGGGGCGCGATCACGTTCGGGCTGGCGCTGGCGACGCTGGTTGATCCGCACTGGAGCGCGCTGGCGCCGACGGCTCCGTTGCGCAGATTTTGGCTGGTGGAGATCGAGGCAGAGCGTGGGTTGACGGCTGCGCCGCTGCGCATTGACGAGCGCATTTTACATTTTCTGGCGGGTGTGAACTTGCTTGATCCACGGCTGGAAAAGCTGCTGCAGTTCAAAGCGCATCCACACGCGATTGCGGAAGAGCATCGGGCGCTGACGGTGGAAACGATTGCCGCGTTTGACGCTGAGTCGGGACAGGCGACGGTGCTGCATCTTTGCGGCGATGATCCGCAGGGGCAGGAGGACATTGCATCGCTATGGGCCGTGAACGCGGGGCGGCATCTTTATGTGCTGCGCGCGGAGAATCTTCCAACTACAGCGGCGGAAGTGGACCAGATGGCCGCGTTGTGGGCGCGCGAGGCGTGGCTGCTGCCGGGCGTGCTGCTGGTACAGTGCGGTGCGGCCGCGCCTTCAGCGGCGGTGCGGCAGGTGCTGGAACGTCTGCCTGCACCGCTGGTGGTGGCCAGCCGCGAGCCGATACGGCTGGAGCGGGCGGTGCTGCGTTACGACGTGAACAAACCGTCGCCGATCGAGCAGAAGCAGTTGTGGAAGCATGCGTTGGGAACAGGTGCAGAGGGATTGGCGGGGTTGCTGGATGATGTTTCAGAACAGTTTCGCCTGAGTGCGCAGACGATTTCGGCGCTGGGGGGCTCGATGCGCTCGAGCGAGGGCTCGGTCGATCCGGTGCGTCTGTGGAGCATTTGCCGTTCGCTGGCGCGGCCGCAGTTAGAGGATCTGGCGCAACGGATCGAGCCGGTGGCGACATGGACCGATCTGGTTTTGCCGGAGGCGCAGATCCAGATACTGCATCAGCTGGCGGCGCAGGCGCGGCACCGCATGACGGTGTATGAGACGTGGGGATTTGCCGAGCGGGGGCGGAGAGGACTGGGAATCAACGCGCTGTTCTCCGGGGCGAGCGGAACAGGAAAGACCCTGGCGGCGGAGGTGCTGGCGCGTGCGCTCAGGCTGGATCTCTATCGCGTCGATCTGGCGACGGTAGTGAGCAAGTACATCGGGGAAACGGAGAAGAACCTGAAGCAGGTGTTCGATGCCGCGGAAGAGGGCGGCGTGATTCTGCTGTTCGACGAGGCGGACGCGCTGTTCGGCAAGCGGGGCGAGGTGAAGGACAGCGTCGACCGCTACGCGAATATCGAGGTGGGGTATCTGCTGCAGCGGATGGAGAGCTTTCAGGGGCTGGCGATTCTAACGACGAACCTGAAGTCTTCACTGGACGCGGCGTTCCAGCGGCGATTGCGCTTCACGGTGGACTTTCCGTTTCCCGACACAGCGCAGCGGGAGGCGATCTGGCAGCGCATCTTCCCGGCGAAGACGCCGACGCAGGGGATCAACGCGCTGCTGCTGGCGCAACTCAATATGACGGGCGGGAATATTCGGAACATTGCGATGAATGCGGCGTTCCTGGCCGCGGAGCGCGGCGGTCCGGTGCGGATGGAGCATCTTCTGCAGGCGACGAAGCTGGAAGCGATCAAGGCGGAGCGGCCGCTGACGGTGAACGAAACACGGGGGTGGGTGTGAGCCGTATTCGCATGAATATCGACCGAGTTGTGCTGCGGGGCATGGAGCCCGCGATGCAGCGCGCCTTTGTGGTGTCGCTTGAAAAGGAGCTGCAAAGGATTCTTGCGGAGCCGAGGGGGCGCGAAGCGTGGGCGCGCTCGCATCGGACGCCGGTGCTGCGGTTGCCGCGCGTGGCTCTGGACCCCGGCACTGCGGGCGTGGGGAAGCTAGGCGTGCAGGTGGCACGAGGAATCGGAAGAGGGCTTAAGCCATGAGCGTGACGCTGACGCGCAAGACGCGCGATGCAGAGACCACGGCTGCGAAGAAGCCTGCGAAGAGCCTGCGCATTGGTGCACGCGACGATGCCTTCGAGCGGGAAGCGGATCGTGCGGCGGATGCGGTGAGCCGAGGCGAGCGGGTTCCGCAGTGGAAGTTCAGCAGCCTTCGGCCGGGACAGGTACAGCGCCAGCAGACGCAGGACACTTCGACAACACAGCAGCCGACCGATGCGCAACCGAACAACTATAAGGACGCGGCGGAAAAGCTGGGCGAAGCCTTTCTTCAGACGGACATTGGCAAGAAGTTGAAGGACGCGGTCTCGCAGGATCCGCTGGTGAAGGGCGCGGAGGATTTTCTCGGCACACTACCGGGAAAGATGGTTGCGGGCGCGGCGGCGACGGCGGCGGTTTCGACATTGGCCGCGACGCACAAGGCGCTGCCCGCGCAGATTCCCGAGATTCCACTGGACGGGGTGAAGCCGGGGCTGAAGGTGAAGCTGACGTACGAGGGACCGGTGGATCATCCGACGAAGGCGATGATCACGTTCAGCTTTACGCCGGGAGAGGACAAGAAAAAGAAGAAAGAGCCCACGGCATCGCAGCGGTATCTGGCGGAGACCGCGCCTGTGGCTGCGAGTATGGACGAGATTCGCAGGGGCATGCATTTTGCGCCGGGAACGCCGCAGGCGGAACAACAGAAAGCTGACGAGAAGATGCTAAGCGATGCGTTGGCGCGGCGGGTTGGGGTGCTGCCGGGGACGGGCGGCGTGCCATTGCTGGCGCCGAAGCAGCCTGGACAAACAGGCGCTGGCGGTACGGGATGGACATTTTCTCCGCTGATGAATCTGGAGCTTGACAAGAAGCTTGGGCTGCAGCCATTGGCGCCATCCGTTGCGACGCAGAAGGATGCGGACAAGAAGAAGCCAGAGGAAATTCCCGTGCAGCGCAAGGCAGAGGGCAACGCGGTTCAGGAGGATGCGGCTGGGGTCGACGATGTATTGCGTGAGTCGGGTCAGGCGTTGGATGGCGAGACGCGGCGGCTGATGGAGCGGCGCTTCGGGTTCGACTTCAGCAGAGTGCGTGTGCACACGGATGCGCAGGCGGCGGCTTCCGCGAAGGGGCTGGGCGCGGCGGCGTACACCTCGGCAGAGCATGTGATTTTCGCCGCGGATCGGTATGCGCCGCGCGGAGCCGAGGGCATGCGGCTGCTGGCGCATGAGCTGACGCACGTGGTTCAGCAGAGCGGGAGAGCTTGCTTTGGCGTGGGGATGCCGGCGCGTGGAGCGATGGGCGCGGTGCAGCGGAAGATTGCGATGCGCGATGTAGGGCGCGGCGAGCAGTCGGGGTTTGCGCGTGTACCGGAGCTGGTGACCCGGCTGAACGCGATGTCGAATGGACTCACGTTTGCGTTGGACAGCGGCGAATTGAAGTACACGGTGAAAGCGGGGGGAACGCTGAGCAACTTCGACACGCAGATGCAAGGATTCATCGATCAGGCAGCGGTGATTCCGCTGCGGTTCACAAACAGGCATGGACTCTTAGGTAACCGGACCGAGGGATACCACACCTCCGTCACCGAAGATGCGTGGTCGTCGGGTTATGTGGACATTGATGACCTACTGGCAAGCAGCGACCTGGGGTTGCAGAGCGTGCTGGTGCATTTTCTGCGCGAGCGCACGGCAACGCGCAACTACGAGCGGCGGATCGGCAGCGAGTCGCTTAATACAGAGGCGCCAGGCGAGGCCGGCGATCGCGCGCAGAGAGAGTTCGATCGCGCACATGCGCAAGGGATTCAGGCGGAGCTAGCTGTATTGCGTGACTTCTTCAGCGATCCCACAATCCGGCTGATCAATACCGATGCAGGAGGCGAGATCTTCCGGGTGTATCGCAATAGCCGGCGCGATACGATCCGCACGCGGGTGCACTCGGGCCGAGGGGCCAATGCGGGCGTGGATGCGGTGACGGTGGAGGTGGTGACACGCGACGGGCATGTGCACACGCCGGAGGAATACAAGGCGATTCTGACGGCAGCGCCTCCGCCGACTGCGACGGGAACGGCGGCGGGCGCGGCGCATGCGCCATAGCGCATCAGGTGTAGCGGAGAGGAGTTGGATGCTTTGAGCACTTCCCCTATTTCGCCGCGGTTGGTGAAAGGCGGCATTGTGACGATGGATGTGGACACGTCTGCTGTGCAGAGCGTGATTGCGCTGCAGTACAACCCGGATTCTCTAACTCGGTCGCTGCAGATTCAGTCGATGCCGGGTGGCCAGGACGGTGTGCGTGTCGATGCTCTAAGGCTGCGTGGGCCAGCAATCGAGACGATCAAGCTGGAGGCGGAGCTGGACGCGACCGACCAGCTCGAGTTTCCGAATCAGAATCCGACGGCGGTGCAGTTTGGATTGCAGCCGCAGCTGGCGCAGCTGGAGATGCTGATCAATCCCACGCTGGAGACGCTGCTGGCCGACGATGCGATGGCGCAGGCGGGCACGCTGGAGATTATTCCGTTGGAACAGCCGCTGACGTTATTTGTGTGGAGCAAGAGCCGGGTGGTGCCGGTGCGGCTGACGGAGTTTTCGATCACGGAAGAATTTTTCGACACGTCGCTGAATCCGATTCGCGCCAAGGTGAGCCTGGGAATGCGCGTGCTGACAGTGGATGACCTGGGCTTTGAACATCCGGGGGGAAAGATCTTCATGGCGTATTTGAGCAACAAGGAGCAGCTGGCGTCCAGGGCGCAATCCGTTTCGCTGACGGTGCTGGGACTGGGAGGTTTGCCATGAACTATCCGCTGCAAGCGCTGATTCAGGCGGGTGTGGTGCCGTCGGTGAGTTTCCCGACTGACAGCCGTTATTACAACTCGAAAACGCTGCAATATACCGCGCCGAGCGGGCAGGTGATTGCGTATCTGGCGAGGCGGTTTGTGCCGCAGCCGGGCGCGCCGAACTATGCAATGGTTGCGCAGCATACGGTGAAGCGCGGCGACAGGCTGGATCTGCTTGCGGCGAAGTATTTGGGCGATCCGCTGATGTTCTGGCTGCTGTGCGATGCCAATGGCGCGATTCGTCCGAATGCGCTGATTGCGACGCCGGGCAGCACGATTGCGATCACGATGCCGCAGGGCGTGCCGGGGGCTTCGAGTGCTGCTTAAGAGCGTGCAACTCACGCTGATGATCGGGCCGGTAGTGCCGGCGCCGGTGCCGAGCAGTGTGCTCGAAGCGCTGGCCGAAGTGGAGGTGAAGATCGAGGACGTGGGACAAAGTGGATTTCAGCTAATCTTCTCGATTGACAAGCAGTCGCCGCTGAATATTTTGTTTCTGCTGACGGGTGGGATGCCGTTGCTCTTCATGCGCGTGATTTTGATTGCGACGGTGAACGGGCAAGCAAATGTGTTGATCGACGGTGTGATTACGAACAACCAGATTTCGCCGGGTGATAAAGGATCGAACTCGACGCTGACGATTACGGGTAAGGACCTGACGGCACTGATGGATCAGTCGGACTGGAGCGGGTTTCCGTTTCCGGCATGCCCGCCGGAGGCGCGCGTGGCGCTGCTGCTGGCCAAGTACGCACTGTTCGGGATTATTCCGATTGTGATTCCGAGCGTGATGCTGAATGTGGCGATTCCGGTGGAGCAGATTCCGAGCCAGCAGGGAACGGACCTGCAATACATACGCTATCTCGCGGCGCAGGCGGGCTATGTGTTTTATCTGGCGGCGGGTCCGGCGGCGGGAACGACCAAGGCGTACTGGGGTCCGCAGGTGAAGGTGGGCGTGCCGCAGCCGGCGCTCAACATCGATATGGATGCGTACACGAATGTGGAGAGCCTGCATTTCACTTTCGACCAGGAGAAGAACAGGATTCCGCTGATCTTCACCTACGTGCAGGAGATTGGCGCGAGCATTCCGATTCCGATTCCGCCAATTTCGCCGCTGAATCCGTCGCTGGGCGCGATTCCGCCGTTCCCGACGAATCTGATTCCGCCGGATCTGAAGCCATTTCGCGACGACATTGCGAAGGTGCCGATACCGCAGGCGATCATGATGGGCCTGGCTGCGGCAGCCGACTACGCCGAAGCGGTGACGTGCGAGGGAAGTTTGGATGTGACGCGGTATGGAGGCTTGTTGAGCCCGCGCGGGCTGGTGGGCGTGCGCGGTGCGGGCCCTGCGTTTGACGGCTTGTATTACGTGAAGAGTGTGACGCACAAGGTCAAGCGCGGCGAATACAAACAGAACTTTACTTTGACGCGGAACGGTCTGGTATCGACGGTTGCGACGGTGAATGTATGAGTCCGGTTGATCCAACGCCGGGAGGGAACTCGCAGAAGTTCTACGGCAAGTATCGCGGGACGGTGATCGAGAACATCGATCCGCTGCAGATGGGGCGCGTGATGCTGCAGTGTCCGGATGTGCTGGGCGAGACGCCGTCGAGCTGGGCGATGCCGTGCGTGCCGGCGGCAGGCGTGCAGTCGGGGATGTTTATTGTGCCGGCGATCGGATCGCAGGTGTGGGTGGAGTTCGAGCAGGGGAATCCGGATTATCCGATATGGTCGGGCGGGTTCTGGGGCTCAGCAGCGGATGTGCCGGTGCTGGCGCTGGCACCGCCGCCGATTCCGCCGGGAGAGAACATCGTGCTGCAGACGCCGGGGCAGAACACGATTGTGCTGAGCGATTCTGCGCCGACACCGGTGACGGGAGGGATCGTGCTGAAAGGCGCGAGCGGAGCAATGCTGGTGATCAATGAGACCGGGATTTATATCAGCAACGGGCAGGGTGCAACGATCACGCTGATCGGGCCGGCGGTGGCGATCAATATGACGGCGTTGACGGTGGTGGGGCCGTGATGTGGGGGCACATATTTGTGCTGGGAACGGAAAAGGCAACTGCATGTCCCCTTCGACTGCGCTCAGGGCGGGCTTTCGACTCGTCGCTGCACGACTCGCTCAAGATGACAAGGCTTTTTGTGGAGCGACCATTCGGGATGGAACGCTAGAGAGGAATTGAGGAGATGCGATGCCGGGAGCGATTTTGCATGTGGGCGCGGTTGTGCTGTGTGCGCATGGCGGGCAGGCGATGCCGACTGTGCCGAGCCCGGTGGTGATGGTGTCGGGGATGCCGATTGCGACGATTGCCGCGCCGTATGCGATCGCGGGATGCGCGTTTGTTCCGCCTGCGGGCAATGGGCCTTGTGCGACGGGGCAGTGGCTGATGGGCGCACAGTGTGTATTTTCGCAGGGACAGCCGGTGGCGATCATGACGGGCGTTTCGGTGTGTGTGCCGACGGGCACGCCAATGGTGCCGGTGGCGGCGCAGACGCTGGTGATAGCCACATAAGCAGGATGTGATGAGTACGAACGTCAATTTTCCATTTCAGTTCGACGGGCGCGGGCGAACGGCCGATCCGGGGACGGACTATGTGCGGCAGCTCGTGGAGCAGGTGCTGTTCACGTCGCCGGGTGAGCGGGTGAACCTGCCGGACTTTGGCAGCGGATTGCTGCAGCTGCCGTTTGCGCCGAACAGCATGGAGATGGCGGCGGCAACGCAGTTCAGCGTGCAGGCGGCGCTGCAGAAGTGGCTGAGCAACTACGTGAAGGTGCAGTCGGTGGTGGCGGCGGTGCAAGAGGCCACGCTGACGGTGACGGTGACCTACACGCCACTGAACAGCGATGTGACTGAGGTGCAGACCTACGTGTATGGAGGTCCGCAATGATTTACCGGTGCTGCAATGAGAATCGCAAGGTGGCGGTGAAAGGGAATCCCACGCTGAACGGGATTGATTATCTGGAGGTGATGGACCGCGAGGCGATTGGGCATGACAGCCCGCGGCAACAGACGCTGCTGGTGCATTGTCTGAATCCACTGTCGCCACAGTTGAGCCTGGCGGCGAGCAATGTGCTCATCCCCGGCGGCGAGAGCATTACGGGGATCATAGCGGAGTGGGTTGCACCGGCGAGCAATCCTCCGGCAGCGCCGGTGACGAATGCGTGGGAGCAGGGATATTTTGCGGGGCTGGCAGATGCGAGCAGCGTGATTGTTGTGCGCACGAGCGCGGCGGGTGACTTTTCGCCGTATGTGTTGCGGCTGGTGAATAACGCGGCGCAGGCGAGTGAGGACGCGTTCGCGGTGACGGAGGTGCTGAGCGGGTTCGATCCGGTTTTGTCGGAGGTGCAATTCAGCTTCAAGGTGGAGTGCCCGAATGATTTCGATTGCGCTCCGTCGCCGTGTGAATGCCCAGCGGCGCAGACGACTCCACCGCCGATCAACTATCTGGCGAAGGATTATGGGTCGTTTCGTACGGTGTTGCTCGATCGATTGAATCAGCTTGTGCCGAATTGGGGCGGAGCTGCGGAGGCCGACCTTGGTGTGGCGCTGGCGGAGGTGCTGGCGTATGCGGGCGACTACCTGAGCTATCAACAGGATGCGGTGGCGACGGAGGCGTATCTTGAAACAGCGCGGAGCCGCATCTCACTGCGGCGGCATGCACGACTGGTGGACTACTTTGTGCACGATGGGGCGAATGCGCGCGCGTGGGTGCAGGTGCAGGCCTCGATGCGCTTTCTGCTTGATAAGTCGATCACGCGGTTCTATACGTTTGCGCCGGGGATGCCGTCGACGCTGGCGGTTGGCGCGGGCAACGAAGAGGCGGCGCTGGCTGCGGGCGTGGTGGTGTTTGAGCCGATGCAGAATGCGGAGCTGTTTCCCGAGCACAACTTGATGCGCTTTTACACATGGGGCGATGCGAACTGCTGTTTGCCGCAGGGCGCGACGGAGGCGACGCTGCTGGGGACGCATGCGAATCTGCAGGCGGGCGACGTGCTGATCTTTCAGGAGGTGTTGGGACCGCGGACGGGGAATAAGACCGATGCGGACTTGCGGCATCGCTGTGCGGTGCGGCTGACGCAGGTGACGACGCAGAATGCGTTGGGGCAGACGCTCGTCGATCCGCTGTTTGAGATGGGAACGGGCAAGCCGGTGATTTCAGTTTCGCAGCATCCGACGCCGGTGACGGAGATTCAGTGGTCGGTGGATGATGCGCTGCCGTTTCCGGTGTGCATCTCTTCGACCTTCGTTAATTCGAGTGGCGAGAAGAAGACGCTGGCGGACGTGAGCGTGGTGCTGGGCAACGTGGTGCTCGCAGATCAGGGGCTGACGCTGAGCGGGGTCGCGATCGGAGCAGTGCCGGAGCCGGAGCTGTTTGTGCCGCCGAATGCGGCGGGGAACCGGTGCAGTCCGACGGCGCCCAAGGCGCTGCCGGTGCGCTACTGGCCGCAATTAAAAGACACTCCGATTACGCAGGCGGTGCCGCTGGCGATTGCGGAGTCACCGGTGACGCCGGGGATTGTGCAGTTGACGACGGCCGGATATGTTTCGCTGGGCGATGCGAACGGTGCGACGAGCCTGGCGGTTGCGGCGGAAGAGCCATGGACGTGGCCGCA
>Ga0335073_10008141_pt1 | contig 14699 bp, 10 predicted proteins | sample Lox_Sample_22_FD_207093 | JGI IMG/M metagenome (GOLD analysis project Ga0335073, IMG submission 207093) | Soil microbial communities from Loxahatchee National Wildlife Refuge, Florida, United States - Lox_Sample_2.2 | ecosystem: Environmental > Terrestrial > Soil > Wetlands | place: USA... | reverse complement strand
AAAGCCAAATGAAGGCAGGTCGGGCGCAATCAGATGAAAGCGGTTTGCGAGCAGCGGCATCAGGTGGCGAAAATAGTGCGAGGAATTGGCGAAGCCATGTAATAACAAGAGGACGGGATTGCTCTCGAGTCCGGCCTCTCGATAAAACACTGTTACGGGACCGACCTTCAGAGTGGAATGCCGCACCGCCGCTACGTCACTCGTTGAAGAATTGACGGGAGTGGCGAATGAAAAGGGGCGGGCAAGCTCCGCCGTTCCGGTCATCTTCTTAAAGCTGTGCCTGCGAGTTTGCATGGACACGGTGCGGGTGTGCGCGAGGCGTCTTCGCAAGCCATGAGCGTTCCTGGATTCGAGCCACATCATTCTGATCCCCCGAATCGGTATTGGATACTGCATGCGGCGTGTGCAGTGCGGCTATGCACATGTAAGCTATGCAAGCCCCAGTGTGTCTATTGGACGAAGGTATCGGCGATGCTGCCGTAAGGAACGTTCACCGGAAGATAGTCGGAGTGAACAGGCGTTCGCACATGTCTGCGGGTGTCGTTGGCGCGGGCCACACGATTACTTTCTAGGCGATTACTCCTACACCAGCGGTTGATCAGGCTTGTAGTTGTGGCGCAATGTCAGCGAGCCATCGGAGTTTACCTTCTGCCGGCACGCCCATCTCAGCGGATAGCGCACGCCCTTCACTTCGAGTTCAGCTTTCAGCCGCAACCCCTCCCACTGCACTCCGACCGGAAGAATCAGCATGGCCTGATGAACGCCCGTAGGTTTGGGATAGCCGGCATCGACGCAGCCCGACACGCGAATCTTGCCGTCATCGCTGAATACGGTAAGGCGCAGCACTCCCGGCACCGGCGCGATTCCGTCGTTTGCCAATCCCAGTACCAGGCCGTTCGCGCCGTCGCGGGTGAAGGTCCAGATAAATGACGGTCGGATGCGATACCCGATCTGGCGGGCCATTTCATCGATCGGGCCGGGGAATTTCTCGTAGTAACTCAAGATGCTGCGCGCCGATTGATTGTGCCAGCTCCACACCGATAGATAGTTGACCCCGACATCAGCCGCGTGAGAAATGATTTGTTCGTTATAGGTAATTCCATCTTCGTCAATGCGAAGTTCTTTCGGATCGCCGGTAGTAAATCCGACTTCGCAGATGGCTGCGGCCCATGCCGGGCGGTAACTCAACGCCTCGATCTGCGTATTCTCAATGAAGATCGTATCCGTGCGCAGCCAGTTGCCGGTGCGCATCGTTCGGTCCACCAGGTCGGCGTTGCCTACATTGCTGAAGTCGGGTTGCGTGTTGGTCGCCAGCGGGACTTTGTTCCAGTGTTCGAGTTGCACCTCGAACATCGCGTCCCATGTCTGTTCCGCGATCAACTGGCTGGGGAAGGGATTGCCCTCATAGGGCCAGGAATGTCCCTCGCCCCAAAAGCCGTACATCATCGTATCCATGAACTCGATCTGCGGATGGCCGTTGAGCTCGGCAGCCAACAGTTCATTCAATTCGCGGAATGCGGCCTGATATGCGGGGTAATCATAGCGGGGCACGCGATTATCTTTCTTGTAGCGTGTTTCCGCAGGATTGCCTTTCCACTCGCCTTTCAGCTTCACATAAGGAACTTTGTCGAGAAGAAAGTCGGGCATCCCCGGCTCGGGAACGTCGGGATTTTCCAGTTGGACGCGGAAGCCAATGCGCTTGTCGTATTGGCGAGCCAGATCAAATGCAATCTTCCACCACTCCGGGAAATCGAGCCGGCCCGGCTTCTGCTGGATCTCGCGCCAGTTGGGACGAAGGTAGACCTTCTGCACGAAGGGTAGCTTCACGAGATCCTCGAGCGTTTTTTCCTGCGTCTGCCCGGCGACGCTCAGCGGCCCGGTATCGTCGGAAAGGTAAACGATAAGGCCCATCCCACAGTTGCTGACGATCTCTTTCGATGGCGAAGTGATCATCGAGACGTCGCTGTCGGGAACGACCGCGCAGGGGCCGTACTGCGGGAACGGTCCCTGATAAAGCCGGTCGGCAACCGCGGGCCCCGATCCCCAATCGTATTTGTCCCAGTTGTGTTCAGGAATCGCGGCGTTGGCGCTCGCCTGGTACAAGCCGGCGGCAAGGCCAGTCGCGGTGGCAGATTTCAGAAAAGTGCGTCGATCCATGAGCGTTCCTCTCGGCGAACAGAGTGGGATACCGGAGATAGTACATCAGGATCGAAATAAAACGAAAGCGTAAGAAATGAGTCGTAATCACCGGAAGCCGGGGATGATTCACCGGGGATGCAGCGCGGTCGGAATCTGCGGCAATGCGTGTCCGGTCGGCGAGATTACTCGCATCTCAACGCGACGATGGGATCGACCTTTGCGGCGCGACGGGCCGGCAAATAACAAGCTAGCAGAGCGGCCGCCACCAGGACGAGAATCACCCCTGCGAACGTGACTGGATCGCTGGCCGTAACGCCAAACAACAGCGATTCCATCGTGCGCGTCAATGCCAGAGCGGTGGCCGCGCCAATGGCTACGCCCAGCAGGATGGTGCGCAATCCCTGGGCGAGGATCATGGTTAGAACGTCGCGGGCGCGCGCTCCGAGAGCCACGCGAACTCCGATCTCGCGCGTGCGGCGGCTGACCGAGTAGGCCATGACTCCGAAAATCCCGGTCGTTGCGAGCAGCAACGCCACCGCTCCGAAGAAGCCGATGAGGATCAGATTGAAGCGCCGCGAGCCGAGCGACGCAAAATAGATTTGTGGAAGCGTCCGGAAAGTGGCGGGAAGTTCCGGGTTCAGTTCCCGCAAAATTCCCCGCGCTGAAGAAGTCACCAGTTGCGTGGGCGCGTCGCTCAGAATCGTGATGGCCATGGCCGGGCGCGGGCGTTGAAACAGGTTCACGTAAACCGTGGGGCGCGCCGGAGTCTCAAGGCCGTATTCGTGGACGTCGCCGACGACGCCGACGATCGTCAACAAGTGCAGATCGCCATCCATGTTTCCAAACTCGATGGTGTGGCCGATCGGGTCCTGCCCCGGCCAGCGCTCGCGGGCCAGCGAGTCGCTGATCACGGCGACGTGAGGAGAGTTCGCGTTGTCCCGTTCATCGAACATACGGCCGCGAAGAAGAGGGATTCCCAGAACCTGAAAGTAGCCGCCGCTGGCAACGCAGAAATCCGCATTTCCACGACGTTCTTTCTGACTGAAGAGCGCGTCGAACTGTCTGGAAAGCGACTCCATGTCGCCCGTATCTTTGGGAACCTCATCCTGCGTCATCAGCAGGAACATTCCGTCGGGAAGGCCGCCATCCATCGGCAGTTCGCTGGCCGCGCCTACTTTCTGCACTCCCGGAATCCGTTGCAGGCGGTCGAGAAGATTCGAGAAGAAAATCTCCTGGCGCGTCTTTTCCTGCGAATTATCGGAACCCGCCGAGGGAAGGGAAATGTCCATGGTGACGATTTTTTCGGTCTGGAATCCGGGATCGACTTCGAGAACTTTCATCAGGCTGCGCCCGAGCAATCCTGCTCCGATGACGAGAACCAGGGTAATGGCAATCTGCGAGGCGACAATGGCTTGCCCAACGCGCTGGCTGCGCCGCGAACCAGATTGACCGCGGCCTCCTTCGCCCAGGCCGCTGCTTACGTTACCAGACGCCGCTCGCAGCGAGGTGAACGCTCCCAGAGCGACAGCTACCGCTGTGGAGACAAAAAGCGCGAATGCAAGAACAGGAAGATCGATCGATACGCTTTCAAGACGCGGAAGATTTTGCGGGGCCAACGCGATGAGGGCGGACACTCCCCAGAATGCCGCCAGAATGCCGAGCCCGCCGCTCAGCAGGGAAACGAGCAACGCTTCGGTGAGAAACTGCCGGATCAGGCGCCGCCGTCCCGCGCCCAAAGCGCTGCGGATGGCGAGTTCGCGCGTGCGACCGGAAGCCTGCGCCAGCAGCAAGTTAGCCACGTTGGCGCACGCAACCAGCAGAAGAAATCCTACGGCCGCGAGCAGCACGAGAAGAGGCGTGCGCGCTTTGCCGGTAATCGACTGCTCGAGCGGAACCACTTCCGCATCTTTCAGCAGATAGTCGTTCGGTTCGCTTGTGGATGCGCGAATGCGCCGCGCAATCGCACTGATCTCGGCGTTCGCCTGCTTCATGCTGACACCATCGCGCAGGCGCGCAACGGCGCTGAAGTTATGCGAGGTACGGCTGGGATTTTCGCCCTGCGTGTCGGCCGGTATCCACAGCTCGGCGTCGGCAGGAAACTGAAAGCCTTGAGGGAGAACGCCGACGACCGAGAAGTCGGCATCGTCGATCTTCAAATGCAGGCGCGAAAGATCTGTCGCGGCTTCCAGATTCTGCTTCCAGTATCCGTAGCTGACAATGACGGTCGGAGCCGCACCTTTCCTGCTGTCTGCCGAGGCGAAGGCCCGGCCGAGAATCGGTTGCACGCGGAAAACATTGAAGAAGTCGGGAGACACGCTGGCGACGGAGGTGCGTGTGGGCCGGAGCGGACCTGAGACGGATGCGATATTGCCGCTGTACTTTGCAATGGCTTCGAAGCTCCGGCTCTGATCGCGAAAGTCGTCGAAATTCGGGTCTGCCAGGCGTGACCGCGCGCCGCTGGGATTGAGCTCGAATATCGCCATGATCCGGTTGGGATCGGGATAGGGAAGTGGTTTCAGCAGAACGCCATAAACCACGCTGAAGATCGCGGTCGTCGCTCCGATGCCAAGCGCCAACGTCAGCACCGTAACAGCGGTAAATCCCGGATTCTTGCGCAGCTGCCTCAATGAGAAACGCAGATCCTGGCCGATGTTCATCGCGAACTCCCTGAGCATAAGCGCGACAGTCGCTCAATTGCCAGAGTGCACGTACGAAGCCACGCCGGTTCTCTGAGGGTCTTTGGTTTTCAGTAGGATATGAAGCGAAGGAAACAAAAACGCCGTCCGATTCCGGGCACGAATGTCCGAAAGCGGACGGCCAATTTCACGGAAACGGGCCGTGAATGCCGGTGACTGCCGTGATGGCCGGTCAGTCTATACCGTGAATCCGCATGTTGACGAGTTGATCGACGCTCAGGTCGTGGATGCCGCGCGACTTCATTTCACTGATGTATTCCGGCGTTACGTTGTGAATTCGCATCGCCACGAGTTGATCGGGGTCGGGATGCGAATAGCCCAGCCCCTGCAGCTTCTCAATGAATTCCGGCGACACTCCGTGGATGCGGAATGCAATCAGCTTTTCGAGCTCGATGTGATCATAGCCATGTCGCTTGAGTTCCTCGATCCACTCCGGGGTCGCGCCGTGAATCCGCATGGCGATCAGGATGTCCTCGTCGGGCGAATATCCGGCCTTGTGCAGAAAACCGACCATCTGCGGAGTGACTCCGTGAATCCGGAAGGCCACGAGTTTGTCGCTGTCTGAAACCTTCAGCCCTTCGGCGCGCAACGCATCGATAAACGTGGAATCGACCTTGAAGATGCGAAATGCAATCAGCTTGTCGGAGTCGAGATTGGTCAGATGTTCGGCTTGCATCTGGCGCGCGAATTCGAGACTCACCTCGTGCAGAGCCATGGCGTACTGTTTTTCATCGTCGACTGTGAAACCGAGACTGCGCATCGCAGCGCCGTAATTGGCGTTCGGGTGAAAATGGAAGATGCCCGCGCCTTCTCCGTTGTCGAGAAATCCTTCGCATTCAATGCTGCCGGCGTCGCGCGTAACGGTGAAGTGCACGTCCTGGCGCCCGGACTTGGAAAAGTCGACTCCGGCGAAGGAACTGGCCGGCCACGCCGACTGATGACTCGATGTGCCGCCGAGATGGTTTTCGATCAGCGAGAAGTCAACCTTCCCCGCTTCGTCGGAGTGGCGGATGGTCCAGTCTCCGCTGCGCGCGTCGCTCGCCGCACGCACTCTCCGGCTCGAAGTCACGACTAACAGCGCGATGAATGCGATTGCAAGCGCGAGCAGGATCCGGCTTGTTTTCATGACATATTCTCCTTGCGTCTAAAGGTTGGCTGGCGTTTCCAGGATTCCCAGGTGTTTCAACTGGATCAGCTTTTCCAGCGTCAGATCGTGAAAGCCGTGCTTCCCGGCCCGGTCGATGAAGTCTTGCGTGATCTGCTGGATCTTCGCCGCGATGACTTCATCCACATCGAACTTCAGCCCCGCTGACTGCAGGCTCTTGATATATTCCGCAGTCACGCCCTGGATTCGCATCGCGATGAACTGATCGGGCGTCGGCTTTAAGCCAAGAGCGAGAATGGCATGTACATATTCTGGCGTGACGCCTTGAATACGCATCCCGATGAGCTCGTCGGCGCTCGGGTGCAATCCTTCACTGCGCAATCCACGGACATAGTCCGGGGTGACGCCCTGAATTCGCATGGCCACCAGTTCATCGACGTTTGCTTCCACTCCTGCGTTCTTCAGGCCGCTTACATACTCCGCATCCACGCGCTGGATCTTCATCGCAACAATCTGTTCGGGATCAGGATTGAGGCCCAGCGAGCGCAGACCGTGAATGTATTCCGGCGAGACGCCTTGAATCTTCATGGCGACAAGTGCGTCGGCATCGGGGTGCAATCCTTCACCGTGCAGTCCGCGAACATATTCGGGAGTGATGTTCTGGATCTTCATCGCGATCAGTTGATCGACGGTTAGGTCGCCAATGCCGGCCGCTTTCATGGCCTCGATGTACGAACCGCCGGGTGTGGGTTGAGGCGCGCCCTGCGGACGTCCCGCCGAAGGTTTGGGAGCTGGGGTTGCCGCTGCCGCGGGAGCCGGGGAGGCTTGCATTGCTGCTGCAACCTTGAAGTGTCCCGCCGTAACTTCTCTGATCGACGCCGCGTGAGCGCGTAGGTTCGGATATGCAATGCCAAACAGCGAATTGCCGGCAAGCAGCGCCGCGACCAGGCAGATCAGGCTGCCCGCAACCCCAATCCGGGCGCCGGACCCGGAGGGTTTGATTCCCAGGACGTGGAAGATGCGTTGGGCCAGCGGTCCTCGGTTCGCCGCCATGGCGAGTTGAGGCGCACTGCGCCATTCTTCCATCAAAGTCAGGGCGCGCGCGTATTCGACCGGATTGCCGCACAGAGAAATGACCGCATCGTCGCAGCAGTGCTCGCGTTCAGTGCGGATGCGCTTGTTCAGGAACCATACCGCCGGGTGATAAAAAAGCACCGCTTCCACGCCGATCTGGAAAGCATTCACGAACGCATCAAAGCGCTGAATGTGCGCGAGTTCGTGGGTGATCACCAGTTCGAGTTGTTCTTCCGAAAGGCCCGTCAACGCAGTCAACGGAAGAAGAACGACGGGACGGAACCAGCCAACCACGGCGGGCGCGTCCAGCCACTGGCACTCGCAGAATCGGATAGCCCGATCCAGTCCCATCCGCTTCTGCAGCGCACCGCAGAGAGCACGCAACCGGTCGCTAACCTCGCCCCCTTGCTTCCGGCGCTGATGCTCGAGCAGAAGGAACCCTCCCGCAGAACGAAGGCTGAAGAGAATCACTCCCATCAGCCAGACTTCCACGAGCTCCGGCAGAAGATCACGCGGCGGAGCCAGCCTTTCAATTCCCTGGGAGAGGTGCATCCCGGGATTCTCAGGATTGGTCGGCATTGGTGCCTCGCTGGTCGAGGGATATGGCCGCTGCAATCCAAAGTCTGCAAGCGACAGAAACGTGATGACCGGTATGAGCGCCATCACACCGAGCGCCACCACCAGCAACGCGTAGCGGCTCGAAGCCCGCCGGCAGAAGACACTCAGAACCGCCGCGACGGCCGCTATGGCCGTGCCTTGCCAGACAAAGTGCAGCAGAGTCCATCCGAGTGCGTGCATCAGGTTTGGGGAGAGCAAATTCCATGTCTGGATCATCGTCGGCTCCTGGCGTATTCGTCGACCAACTTACGAAGTTCCTCAATTTCCTCGGGTGAGGCCTTGCGCCCGGCGAGCGCGTGCATCATCATCTGGCTGGCCGATCCTTCGAAGACCCGCTGCAGCATGTCTCCGGCAATCTGGCGTTTGGTCTGTTCCGCCGGAAGGCATGCCTCATAGACGTGCGCCCGCTGGCTTTCGTTTCGCCGGACGGTGCCTTTTGTCGTCATGATCTGCAGGAATTTCAAAACGCTGGTGTAGCCGAGCGAACGTTTCTCGTTCAGAGCTTCATAAACCTCCCGTACCGTCGACGGGCCGCGGGACCAAAGAACCCGGAGAATTTCCAGCTCTGATGCCGTGGGTTTCTGCGGAGTAGGCTTCATGCCGGTGACAATACTACGAAAGTATTCGTAGTGTCAACGAAGATTTTCGTAGATCATTCGGCGGCTTGCTGCCGGGGTGGTTTCTGGCGTTTTTGCGAGGAAACAGGGGCAGGAAGGGAACTCGAACACGGAGGGAAAAACAGGGCTTTTGAGTCGGCGGCGCGAACACCCCCTAGAGTTCTCGCCGCCGACTCCACGAAGCGTGCATCTCAGGATCAGTGCCGCCAGAATAATCGCCGGAACGCCGTTGCATCCAATACAAATTTTGCATGCCAACCATTGAAAAGTCTGCCCTTGTAACCCCTAGGATTGGCGAGGGTTCCGCTCTAACGTGATCGTGATCACTTCTCTGCGAGGTGCGAATCACGGCGTGCCTTCACACCGGCAGATACGCTGACAAAGGAATTGATATCGGCAGAGAAAAAATCTGCCGGGCGCCGGCATGCCACGAAAACTTGGCCCCAAGCTGATTCTTTCCCTCACGATCCTGATCGTCGCGATCAGCGGCATTAGCGGATATCTGAATTTCCGCACCCAGAAAAAGCAACTCGTCGACACCATGATTCTCGGGGCCGACCAACTCTCGCGCGGCATCACGGGAGCCACTTGGCACGCCATGCTCGACGACGATCGCAAGGCGGCCTACGAAATCATGCGCGTAATCGCCGACAAGCAGGGAGTCGACCGCATCCGCATGTTCAACCGCGAAGGAAGGCTTGTCTTCTCGACCGACTCCAGAGAGCAGCCGGCGATGACGAGTTCCGCGAGCGAAGTTTGCGCGAGCTGTCACAGCAAAGACGCGGTCCGCAACAGCCCGACGCAAGACGCGCGGGTTCGTTATGCGACTTCGCCCGACGGCGTGAAAACTATCAATATGGTTGCGCCCATCTACAACGAGCCTTCGTGCAGCAATGCGAGTTGCCACGCGCACAGCGCTTCGACCAAGGTGCTGGGAGTTGTCGATGTAGCCCTGAGCCTCGATCCCGTTCAGAAACAGACTCGCGCAATCACGCTGCAGACCATCGTCGGGACGCTGTTTGAAGTGGGCATCGGAGCAGCGTTCGTCATTTTGTTTACCCGGCGTTTTGTGGCAACTCCGATCCAGCAATTGATCGCCGGGACGAAGGCGGTCAGTGAGATGGACCTTGATCGTCCCATCGACATTGGAACGTCGGGGGGCAGTCAGGAACTCGATGAGCTGATCGATTCGTTCAACGGCATGCGCGAGCGATTGAAACTCGCGGTGACCGAACTCAACGACATGCAGCAGACGCTGGAGAGCAAAGTCGATGAGCGCACCCTTCAGTTGAAGGCGGCGCAGCGCAAGCTAGTCCAGTCCGACCGTCTCGCGACTCTCGGGCAGCTGGCTGCCAGCGTGGCCCACGAAATCAATAATCCGGTCTCCGGCGTGCTGAACCTTTCGATGTTACTCGAGCGCCTGATGGCGGGCGGCTCGTATCCTCCGGGCAGGGAAGCGGAGTTCCGCAAGTATCTCGGACTGATTTCTACCGAGACCGCCCGAGTAGGGCGGATTGTCTCAGATCTGCTCTCGTTCTCGCGCCGGTCGAAGCCGCAGCGCGCGCCCGCAGATTTGAACAAGCTGGTGCGCACCACAATGGGGCTGGCGGATCACAAACTTAAGCTGATCAGCGCCGAGGTGATTCTCGATCTCGCCGAGCAGCTTCCGCTGGTGGAGTGCGATTCGTCGCAGATCCAGCAGGTGATTCTGAACCTTGTGCTGAACGGAGCGCAGGCCATGCAGCCACACGGGGGCGGGAAGCTTACCATCCGCACGCGCCTTATTCCGCAGGAGGCGAGCGTGGAGCTTTCTGTTGAGGATACCGGCGAAGGCATTGCGCCCGAAAACCTGTCGAAAATCTTCGATCCGTTCTTCACGACCAAGGCCGAAGGGAAAGGCGTTGGGCTTGGGCTGGCGGTGCTCTACGGGATTGTGAAAGCGCATGAGGGAGAAGTGGAAGTTGTCAGCCAGCGGAATGTCGGCACGAAGTTTACCGTCACGCTGCCTCTCAAGTCGTGTTCGAACGCACCAGAAGCGCGGGAAGTGCAGGTACAAGGTGTGTGAACGAGCTTTGTCTGGTGCCGGTCGGTTCGGTGTCGCGGCAGGCGCTGGATTGGATCGAAAACGCGGCTGCCGAGTGGTTTCCGTTTCCAGTCCAGCGGTTGCCCGCGCTGGATATACCGGAAACGGCTTTCGATCCGAAGCGGAAGCAATACCAGTCGATTGAAATCATGAAGATGCTGGCCCAAACCGCGCCGCCTCATTCCCGGCGAATCCTGGGCGTCACGGAAGTCGACCTGGCGATCCCGATGCTCAGCTTTCTGTTTGGACAGGCGCAATTCGATGGTCCGGTTGCAATCGTTTCCCTGTGCCGCCTGCATCAGGAATTCTACGGACTTCCAGCGCAGGAGAGCCTGCTGCGCGAACGGACAGTGAAGGAAGTGCTGCACGAACTTGGGCACACGTTCGGATTGGTTCACTGCTCAGATCCTGCGTGCGCCATGAGCCTGGCCACGCATATCGGGCTGGTCGATTCGAAGGCGGAGCGATTTTGTGAGCGGTGCGGCCTGCATCTGGTACAGCGGTTTTCGCGGGAGGAAGAGGTATGAAGAAGAATTGGCCCATCCTCGTAGTGGATGATGAAGACGTCATGTGCGAGTCGATGGCAGCATGGCTGCGCGAAGATGGATATCGCGTAGATACCGCGCCGGACGGGCGAAAGGCGGTTGAACTGGCGCGAAGCGCCGACTACGCCATCTGTTTTGTCGACCTCAAGATGCCCGGAGGGATGGATGGAATCGAGACAATGATGGAGATTCACCGCATCCGTCCCGACGCCTCGATCATCATCATCACCGCCTACGCGACTGTCGACACCGCGATTCAGGCGATGAAAGAGGGAGCGCAGGAATACATCGTAAAGCCCTGCAATCCGCAGGAAATCTCGATGCTGGTGTCGCGGATTCTTAAATTGAAAAAGCTGTTGAGCGAAAACGCGATTCTTCGCAAGAAGCTGACCCGGCAGTATCGTCATCACGACGTGATCACGAAGAATCCGCGCATGGAAGAGATTCTTTCTCTGACGCAGGAAATCTCCAGCCTGCGCAGCACCGTACTGATTCGAGGAGAGAGCGGCACGGGAAAGGAACTGATCGCGCGAGCCGTGCATTTTTCCGGGGCCCGCGCCGAAAAGCCGTTTATTACCGTAAGCTGCGCCGCGCTCACCGAAACGCTTCTGGAAAGCGAATTATTCGGATACGAAAAAGGCTCGTTTACCGGGGCAGTCGGACAGGCGAAGGGCAAGTTCGAACTGGCCGATGGAGGCACCATCTTTCTGGATGAGATCGGCGACATCTCTCCAAAGCTGCAAGCGGATCTGTTGCGCGTTTTGCAGGAGCGCCGGTTTTATCGCGTGGGTGGAACGCAGGAAGTTGAAGTCGATGTCCGCATCATCGCAGCCACCAATAAGAATCTTGCCGAGGAAGTGCAGCAGGGGCGCTTTCGCGAGGACCTCTACTACCGCCTGAATGTGATCGAGATTCGACTGCCGTCTTTGCGCGAGAGGCGGGAAGATGTTCCTTTGCTGGCCGAACATTTTGTACAGCGTATTTCGTCGGAACTCGGCAAAGACGTGAGCGGCATTTCTGCTGACGCGCTCAAGTTGCTCATCGACTACGACTGGCCCGGGAATGTCCGCGAACTTGAGAATGTTATTGAGCGCGCCATCGTTACCTGTCACAACGGCACGCTCGATCAACAGGATTTTTCCTGGCTTCAGCAGCCGAGCGGGCAATCACCGAGCTGGGAAGTTCCCGACGTTCCGCTTGGAGAACTGGAACGGCGGGCAATCGTGGCCGCGCTCGAGCGCAAGCACGGAAATGTGAAGGAAGCGTCAACCGCGCTCGGAATCGATCGCTCGACGCTCTACGACAAGCTTAAGCGTTACGAAATCTCGCACTAGGGCGCTCTGGAATCAGACCTCGAGGAAAGTGTCAGCGAGTACTGTATCCCAGTCGGCCTCGGGGATCGCGTCCATCAAATCGGGAAGGATGGTGCCTCCATCCGCCAGCGCCGGCGGAGTGTTCTGAGCCCTCAGTTGCAGTTGAAGGCGCTCCATTTCACGATTGAGCCATCCGTTGACCTCTGGCCCGCGAAGCAGATGGCGCAGCGTGGCCGGACTGTTCAGGTCGAACCGCGGACGAATCTGCAGGTACCAGCCTTCCTTCGGGCCTCCGAGGCTGACGACCTTGCCTTCGATGGGAGCGCGCACCAGAATTTCCCGGCCGTTCTTCTTCATGCGCCATGCGACTTGATTGAGCTCGACGTCGGCGCCAATCTGCGGCATCGCAATGGATTCCGGAACGCCAACCATGCGACTCGAGAAATCGTCGAGACCGACAAGCACGGTGTCGTAGTCCGCCAGCTTCACCCAGGTATGTCCGCGGTGATAGTAGCGGTCGTCCGGATAATAGAGTCCGGAAGAATGAGTTGTGCCGGTGGCGGGCAGCGCCGCGAAATGCGCATATTCGCTGCAGTGCCGGCAGTCAAAGCTGTTGTTGCAGGTGCGCGAGTTCACCCGGCCGGCCAGTTCATGGCGGCAGCGGCGATCGGACGCTGGAAGTTCCTCAAAGTCCGACTTCCAGCAGAATTCAAGCGCGTGATGATTGCAGAAGTCGCGGCGAGTCTGCCAAACGGCGGAGATTACGGTCGTGAAGATGGTTGCGACTACGATGAAGAACAATGAAAGAAAAAGTATGTGGCCGAAGGTCCAGTGAAAGCCATCAATTCCCGGAAACATGGGAGTCCTCTCCTGTTGAGGATGAAAACAGCGGCAAATACCGATAAGAAAGCGAGTAGACGATTACGCCATAGGCGATCACGGCTCCGAAACTCGCAACTTCCTGCCAACTCGGCGTGTATTGCAGAAACTCGTCGAAGGGCAGGGTCGGTAGAGCAAGCGTTTGAACGGTAAGAACAAAACGGTTCAGCAGAATGCCCATGCAGGTCATGGCGGCGGCGGTGAGCAGCAAACTCCGGTGCCGCGCCGTTGCCCGGAAAGTCAGAAGAAACGCAGGCACGAGGCCGAAAATGACGATCTCGAAGAAAAGGATCGGCGTGCCGAACGGCTTGTACGAGTAGAACTGCCACGGAGCGAATCCCTCGGCGCGCGAGGTGAAGTTCAACCAGACCAGCGTGTCGATCGACTTGGCCGCGACATAAACGCCCAGCAGGGCTCCCGAGATGAATCCCAGGCGCCGCAGAACGTCTTCCGCGACGAGCCGCTTGCCGGTGATCTTTTCAACCGTCGCCGTGATGAGCATGAGAAAACTCGGTCCTGAAGCGATGGCCGAAAGAATGAAGAGGAAGAAAGTCGAGGGCCAGATCAGGAAACCGTTTCGAAAGGCGAAGGGACGGCCGCGCAACACGCCGTAAAGCCCGCCGAGCGATCCTTGATGGAAGAACGACAGGAAGGTTCCAACTCCTGCGAGAACGGGAACCAACTTGTGCAAGCGGTGTTCGAAGATAAGGAACGACGGGAGCCGCCGTAGTTGCCGGTTGCGCAGCAGGATCGGAATGTATTCGAGAGAGAGCACGATCAGGTAGCAGGTAATGCAGAACGTGACTTCAGTGAGCATCGAGTGCGTGTTCGGATGCCAGAAGGTGAACCAGAATCGCAAAGGCTGTCCGACGTCGATGCCCAGGATTCCGACTGCGCCGCTGTAGCAGATAAATCCCATCACGACGGCGGTATTCAGAATCGGTTTCAGTTCCGCGCGCTTAAGGATGTAAACCAGAAATCCGGTGAAGAACGCGCCTGCGCCCAAGGCGATAATGCCGAGATCAAGAAAGATCCACAAGCCGAAGGCGAAGCGGTTATCCAAGTGCGTCTGATTCAGGCCGTAATAGAGACACAGAAAAGCGGCATAGACGCCGACGGCCAGCAGGGCCGTCCAGGGAGCGAGCCAGAGCAGAAAGCGCGGCAACGAGGTTCGATCCGCTCCGCGCGCGATCCAGCGACTGTCGGCGAGAACTGTGCTAGCCACGTTGCACCTCCGCCGCCGGAGGACGATTCGATTCCGCCAATCCTCTCACCCAAGCCTCCGAAGATTTGTAGTAGATCTTGGGCTCGGTCCCGAGCCGGGCGAGCAGCCGGAACGATTCCGGCGAGCGGGATTCTTTTGCGACCGGATCGTTGGCATCGGCCAGGTTGCCAAAATGAATGGCATGCGTTGGGCAGGCTTCGACGCATGCCGGAACGTAATCGGCGAGATCGATCTCGCGCTTCCCGGTTGCCGCGGCTTTTTCCATCGCGGAGTGAAGGCGCGCGTGGCACAGGTTGCATTTCTCGACGACGCCTCGCATGCGAGACGCGACTCCGGGGTTCAAGCTCTTTTCCATGCCCGCGGGCCACGCCGGGTCCCACCAGTTGAAGTAGCGCGCATGATATG
>Ga0335073_10008140_pt1 | contig 14700 bp, 15 predicted proteins | sample Lox_Sample_22_FD_207093 | JGI IMG/M metagenome (GOLD analysis project Ga0335073, IMG submission 207093) | Soil microbial communities from Loxahatchee National Wildlife Refuge, Florida, United States - Lox_Sample_2.2 | ecosystem: Environmental > Terrestrial > Soil > Wetlands | place: USA... | reverse complement strand
GTCGAGATCGGCGGCCTGGCGGAGCGTGGACAGCACCACGCCGCCGGTCGCGATGCCCGTGAGCACGAGGTGCGTGATCCCGCCAGCCCGCAGGACGACGTCGAGGTCGCTGCCCGCGAACGCCGACACCCGGCGCTTGGTGACGGTCACCTCGCCGGGCGCCGGCGCGACGGCGGGATGCACCCGCGTGGCGTCGCTGCCCTCGATGTACCGCTCGGTCCCGGCGACGGCCCGGAAGCTCTTGTTCCGCGAGCTAACCTCAGGATGCCCGGGCCGGAACGCGACCGTCACGTAGACGACGGCGATCCCGGCGGCGCGCGCCGCCGCGATCGCCGACGCCAGCCGGGGCAGGTAGCCGGCGTCGTCGGCGAAGCGCTCGACGATGTCGCCTTGCACGTCCATGACGAGCAGGGCCGTCGACGTCGTCACCGCGTTCACGCCGCCGGGTCCGCGACTTTGGCGAGGAACAGCGGTTCCCCGGTCGCGGTGTCGGTCACAAGCATCAGGTACGGCCGGTCGAACACGACCATGTGCGCCTCGACCTGGGCGGAGCTCGCGACGGCTCCCACCGCGACAGCAGCCGCGCCGACGGTGCCCTTCTCGCCGACCTGCAGCATCGCCGCCTGCTGCACGAACCCGATGCAGCACGCCTGCTTCGACAGGCCCGTGAAGTCCGCCGCGTCGGTGAACGCCTGGCCCATGCCCAGCCGCTGCAGGACCGACTTCATGTCACCAAGGGAGCCGTTCACGCTGAGGCTGACCTTGGGCAGCGACACCGCGTTGTCCGTCTTGCCCGCGCCCAGCGCGGCGGTCAACGTCCGCAGGCCGGTGTCGCTCGGCAGCGCGCAGGTGCCCGCCCCCGACGGCGGCAGCAGCGCGGTCATCGTGAGCTTGCCGCCCTTGTAAGGCAGTGAGACCGCGTCCCAACCGCCGGCCGTCGCGAAGCTGTAGCCGTCGCCGTTCATGAACTTCGCGGTGACCTGCTTCCCGCCGGCCAGCGTGAACGACCCGGGGCCGGTCTTGTTCGGGTCGAACGGGGACTGCCAGGCGGCGTTCATGTACAGCGCGGAGGTGAGCACCCAGCCGATCCCGTTCGCCAGCATGTCCGGCGTCACGAGCTGGGGAATGTGCCCGCGCGTCGCCGCCGAAATGTACTGGTTGATCTCGTTCGCCGCCTGCTGCGGGTTGGTGGCGAACGGCGCCTTGGCGACTCCCGCGTCATAGCCGGTCGCCACCGCGTTCAGGTACGTGTGCAGCGGCGGGAGCGACGGGTCCGCCCACACCTGGTTGCTGGCCGCCAGCGTGACACCGGGGCTGTCCAGGCCGCCGAGCGCCTTCGACCGCGCCTGCAGGCCGGCGGCCAGTGCCGCCGCGCTGGTGACCGGCAGGTGCAGCACCTTGGCCATGGCCTGCGCGGTCGAACCGCGCGCGCCGAGATAGGCCATGCCGAGCGCGGTGGCCAGCGTGCTCGGCGAGAACACCAGGTTCTGGTCAGGGTCCTGCGCGCACCAGGCGCCCAGCACGTCAAGCCCGAACGCGGTGTCCCCCGCCCCGAACGGCCGTGGGTCCGCCGCTGGCTCGATCGCCGCCACTCCGCGGGCCATGATTGGTGCCGGCGCCGCCGGCTTTTGCGGCGCGCTCGCGCACCCGGCCGCGGCGATCGCCGCTGCCGCCATCATAAAACCGATCCGAATCCCGTTCCGCATGATCCTTTGACGCAGCGCGCGGGTCCGCGGTTTCACCGCGATCGCAAGAGGCGGTGGCAGAATCAGCGGCATGGCGAGCAAGGCCCCCCGCATGCGCGCGCTGGTGATCGACAGCCCGAACTCCGCGCGGGTAGAAAGCGTCGAAATGCCCGTACCCGGGCCGGGTCAGGTGGTCGTGGACGTGCGCCGGGCAGGCATCTGCGGCACCGATGTCGAGCTGTTCACGGGGGAGCTGGCTTATTTCGAGCAGGGGAAGTCGCGCTTCCCGCTGCGCCCTGGTCACGAATGGTGCGGTGTCGTCACCGCGGTCGGCGCCGGCGTCGACGAGTCATGGTTCGGTGCCCGTGTCACCGGGGATACCATGCTCGGCTGCGGTTCCTGCGGCCGGTGCCGGGCCGGGAACACGCATGTGTGCGGGAATCGCCGCGAGATCGGGATCATGGGGTGGCCGGGCGCGCTCGCCGAGAAGATGCCCGTGCCGGCCGGGTACCTGCACAGGCTCCCGCCGTCGATCGACGACCGCGCCGGAGCTCTCGTGGAACCGGGCGGCAACGCCCAGCGCGCGGCGGCCGCGGCGCAGGCCGGGCCGGGCCGCACGGTGCTCGTCTGGGGACCTGGCACGATCGGGCTGCTCACCGCCGCGTTCGCGCACGCGGCCGGCGCGCAGGTGCACGTGGTCGGACTGGACCGGTCCCGGGAGAAGCTCGCCGCGACGTTCGGCGCCCAGCGGTACTGGACGCTGAGCGACCTGCCCGACCGGACATACGACGCCGTCATCGACTGCACCAACGACGAGACGGTTCCCTCGCTGGCCGTGCGGTTCGCCGAGCCGGCCGGGCGGCTGGTGTTCATCGGCGTTTCCCACGCGCCCAGCCTTCTCGACAGCCGTGATCTCGTGCTCAACGACATCACGGCCGTGGGCATCCTCGGCGCGTCCGCGGGGCTGGCGGCCGCCATCGACCACTACGCGTCCGGCCGGGTGAATCCCGCGGGGCTCGCGGAGGTCGTCGTCGGCCTCGACCGGGCCGCCGAGGTCCTCCACGGCAGGCTGCGCCCCGACCCCGGGACCAAGGTGCACATCGACCCGCGCCTGTAACGGCCGGCGGCAGGTGTAACGCGCCGTTAACAGCCTGGCACGGCGGCCGAAATGCGCGGTCGCGATCGTCAGGCCATGATCCCGGTGAGCACCGCTGAGTACGACTACGTGGTCGTCGGCGGCGGGACCGCCGGGTGCGTGCTCGCCGCGCGGCTGGCGGCCGACAGTGACGGCACGGTCCTGCTGATCGAGGCGGGACCCGACGGCCGCGGCGTCGCGCAGATCCCGGACCCGGCGCTGTGGGCGAAGCTGCGCGGGACCAGCCTGGACTGGGCGCTCGAATACGCGCCGTCGGCGCTTGTCGCCGGCCGCCCGATGGCGGTGCCGCGCGGCAAGGTCCTCGGCGGGTGCAGCGCCACCAACGCGATGGTCTGGTCGCGCGGCCAGCCCGCCGACTATGACGCCTGGGAGGCGGCCGGCGCGGCGGGCTGGAACTTCACGGCCCTGCTGCCCTACTTCCGGCGTGCCGAGGACTGGGAGGGCGGCCAAGGGCAGCTGCGCGGCGAAGGCGGGCCGCTGCGGATCGAGCGGCCCCGCGACCCGCACCCGGTCGCCGCGGCGCTGCTCGACGCCGCGGCCGAGCTTGGGCTGCCGGTCCTGGACGACGCGAACGGCGGCGAGAGCCACGGCGCCGCACTGACGAACCTGAACATCGCCGCTGGGCGGCGGCACAGCGTCGTCGACGGCTACCTGCGCGCTCCCGGCCGCGGGTGCCTGCCCGGCCTCACGGTGCTGACGGGGTCGGCGGCGGTGCGGCTCGGCTTCTCGGGGTCGCGGTGCGATTCGGTGTTCCACGTCGTGCGGGGGGCGCTGCGCCAGACCAGGGCGCGCCGCGAGGTGATCGTGACCCTCGGCGCCCTGGGCACGCCGCGACTGCTGATCCGGTCGGGCATCGGCGACCCGGGCGAGCTGGCCCGGCTTGGCGTCGCCGTCCAGGCGGCGCTGCCCGGCGTGGGCGCCAACCTGCAGGACCATCCGTTCCTCGCGGGCATCACGTTCCGTGCCCGCCGCAGGATCGGCCTGGTCAGGGACAACGGCGGGGGAGCGGTGCTCAGCTGGTGCAGTTCCCGCGCGTCGCGTCCTGACCTGCACGCGTTCGCGATCCAGGGCAGCGGGGACAGTTTCTCGATCGCGCCCGCGCTTGTCGGCTCCCGCAGCGCCGGTTACCTGCGGGTGCACGCCCTGTCCGGCGACGGCGCCGACCACGCGCAGATCCAGCCGAACTTCCTGGCCGAGCCCTCCGACACCAAGGCGCTGGCCGAGTCGCTTGACATGATCATGGACCTCGCTGGCACGCGGGCCTACCGGGCGCGGACCGCCGCGCCGCTGCGGCCGCCCGGGCGGCTGACCCACGCGGACAAGGTGCGGTACATCCGGGAGAATTGCGCCACGCTCGGCGACCCCTGCGGCACGGCGGCGATCGGCACCGGACCGGGCGCGGTCGTGGATCCCGCGCTGCGGGTGATCGGCGTCGACGGGCTGCGCGTGGCGGACGCCTCGGTGATCCCCGTCATCCCCAGGTGCAACATCCAGGCACCGGTTGTCGCGATCGCCGAACGCGCCGCTGACCTCGTGATAGGCGCTTAACCACAACCACAGGATCCCTACGTCCGGCCGACGCCGGGCGTTCACGCGCCCGCCGTCCCGTGCTGCGGCGGGCGTCACTGGCGCGGCGTACAAGTTCCCTTGTGAAAACCACCGTTAGTTCCTGGGTGCGGACGACAGTTAGCTATGGTGCGCGAACCTCCGTTAGAAGGCGCCGGACAACGCGGCTAGCCGCCGCGGTCGCGGCGTGCGCGGCCGCGCTCGTCACCTCGGCAGCGCTCGCCCTGCCCGCCAGTGCCCTCCCCGCAAGCGCCGGAACCCATTCCCTCACGGTGCGGCAGATCGCCTTCGGCAAGAAGCTGCACCACACGTTCCGGCCGAACGGGACTGGCGCCTTGCGCTCCGAGCCCCTGACCGATCCCGACGACATCACGGTGCTCGGCCGCGACATCTACGTCACCTTCCAGAACGACCTCGGCCCGCAAGGCGAGGCGAGCCCCAGCAAGAACCTGTTCAGCACGCTGGTGGAGTTCACCCTGGCCGGCCGCGAAGTCCGGCAGTGGGACGTGCGCGGCCACTGTGACGGGCTCACCGCGGACCCGGCACTCGGCATCGTGATCGCGACCGTGAACGAGGACGCGAACTCCAGCCTGTTCACCATCACGGCTGGCTCCGGCCGGCTCACGCACTACGCCTACAACGAGCCGCTTCCGCACAAGGGCGGCACCGACGCGATCTCGATCTACCGTGGCCAGATCCTGATCAGCGCGTCGGCGCCGGGCACGACGGGGGCGCCGGCTCCCAAGCCCAGCTACCCGGCCGTCTACGTGACCACGCTGAACCTGAAGACCCGCATCGCGACGGTGCGCCCGCTGTTCTACGACGAGTCGCCGGCCCTGGCGCTGAACGGCCCCGACGCGGGCAAGGTCGTGCACCTGGCCTTGACCGACCCCGACTCCAACGAGGTCGTGCCGCGAATCTCGGGCAGGTTCGGCGGCGACTTCATGCTGGACTCCCAGGGCGACAAGGAACTCATCTTCGACGACTCGGCGGGCGCGCGCCGCAGCCTCGCCGTGCTGCACCTGGTCCGGTCGGTCGACGATAGCGCCTGGGCGGCCGCGCCCTCCGGCGCGCTCTACACCACTGACGCGACCGCCGACACGGTCGACACGGTGTCTGGCGGATTCGCCGTGGGCACCATGTACTCGGCCGTGACCCCGTGCGACCAGAACAACGCGCCCGCCTCGTGCCCGGGACCCGGCTTCCCGCCCAACTATCTGGCCACGGACAACCTCAAGACGGGCTCGCTCACCAAGGTGGCGCTGACCGGTCCACCGCTCAACCCCAAGGGGATGATCTTCATCCAGTCCTTACCGGGTCACTCCTAGCGCAGGCGGGCGATGCTACGCTCACGCAGAGTGAGGAGGGAATATGCCTCAAGCCAAGCGCACGATCGTCATCGCCCGTCCGCAAGCGATGGACGCCGAGATGGCCAACCTGGACAAGGCCATGGCCGTCCTGGAGTCCCGCGGCTGAACCGGGGTCACGATGGACGATCCTTACGAGCTCGAGCGGTTCGTGACCGCACAGGACTCGAACGGCAGTTACGCGCGCGCGGTCGCCGAACTGCGCGACGGCAGGAAGCTGAGCCACTGGATATGGTTCGTCTTCCCGCAGATCGCGGGCCTTGGCTTCAGCGCCATGTCGAAGCGGTACTCCATCACTTCGCTGGAGGAAGCCGGGGCGTACCTGCAGCACCCGGTTCTCGGTCCCCGGCTGGCCGAGTGCGCGCGGATCCTGGTCGCCACCGAAGGCGAAAGCGCCGAGGACATCCTCGGCGAAGTCGACGCCATGAAGCTGCGCTCGTCGATGACGCTGTTCATGACCGCCGGGCCGGACGAGCCCGCGTTCGGCGAGGTGCTCGAGAAGTACTTCGACGGCGAGCCCGACGAAGCCACGCTCGAGCTCCTGTAAGCCGGCCGGCAGGCTGACGGGAGCGTTCCGTCTGGCCGCCCTGCCGAACGTGAGCGCGCCGCCCCGTCCGGCGCCGGCATCGCCAGTCACACGGGCCCCTGCTCTCCACTTAGCGTACTTTGTGACGTTTTCCTGTCCTGATATGCCCGGAATGTCCATGCGAAAAGTACGCCAAGTGCCCGTCAGTGACTAACCCGCCGGTTCCCGCGCTGGCCGCTTCGTATGCGCATGGGTCGAGTAGGTCGCCGGTACAGGAAGGCAATCACGGGTTTCGTCGATGGGGAGCAGGACGTAAGGGCATCGCCGTGGTCGCCGGCTGGATGATCGATCCTGCGACGGTGAAGGCTGAAAAGCCCGCGGCATCGAAATAGGACCCGACGGCGGTGCAACTGCCCGCAGAGGGACATACGACCGCGAGGGTTTCGGCGATCCCCTCGGTGTTAAGGGCGCCGGCCACCTCCCTGGCGGGCTGCCAGGTGCCGTTCTTCTCCGTTACGACGAATGCCTGCGACCGGTACTTCGTGAACGGGTTTTTCGGGGTCGGCACGGTGTAGGCGCCCCCGGCGGCGCAATCGCCCGCCTTCGGGCATGAGATCGTGTCGACGGCCGCCTGGTGGCCAGTGTCGAGGGTGGCGGCTACCTCCCTGGCGGGCTGCCAGGTGCCGTTCTTCTCGGTCACGACGAATCCCTCGACCATGCTTGCGCCGGCGGAGTAGGCGCCGCCGGCCGCGCAGTTGCCCGCGGACGGGCAGGTGATCACGGCGGCGATCGCGTTACCGCCGGTGTTGAGGGCGGCGGCTACCTCCCGGACCGGCTGCCACGTGCCGTTCTTCTCGGTCTCCACGAACGCCTGCGTCTTGCCATGGCTGTCCACATAAGCCCCGGCGATGCCGCAATTGCCTGCTGACGCGCACGAAAGCGGGGCCAGGCCCGTGAACTCGTCCGTGATCTGGCCCAGGTTCTGGTACGGGTTGACGGCCAGCGGGACTGGCAGCGGCTGCGCCCTGTCCCACGTGCCGTTCTTCTCGCTCACCACGAAGAGCCTAGTCCCGTTGTAGTAGCCGTCGGCGGCGCAGTTGCCCGGCGAACCGCACCACACGCCGACCACCGATGCGTCACCGCCGGTGTTGCGCGCATCGGTGCCGGGAACATCCAGCGCGGTCCGCCAGGTGCCGTTCTTCTCATCGACAACGAAAGCGTTCACAGCGTCCGGCTCACTCGAGTCCTCGATGGAGCCGCCGGCGGCGCAGTTGCCCGGCGAACTGCACGACACCGCGGTGATCTCCGCGCCCGGCCCGGACTCATCGATGTAGGCCCCAGGGGGCGTGACGGCCGCGTGCCAGACACCGCGCGCCTCGCCGGCGACGAAGGCCTGGCTGACGCCGTTGTCGTAGAAGCCCCCGGCGGTGCAGTCGCCCGCCGAAGCGCACGACACTGCGGCCACCGCGACGGGCACCACATCGAGCGCGGCGCTGCCCGGCACCGGGATGGCCGCCCGCCAGATGCCCGCCTTCTCGTCGGCGACGAAGGCCCGATCGCCGGACTGGTCCTGGTACTGCCCGCCGACGGTGCAATCGCCCGGCGACGGGCACGCCAGCGACGCGGGGGTAGCGAACCCGCCCAGCCGGGGAAAGCCGGGAAGTTCCCGCGCGGTGCCCCAGGCGCTTCCCCCGCCTCCCGCCAGCGCAGCGGAGACGGAAGCCGCAGCGGTCAGGCCCGGCCTGGCGGCCGGCGCCGCAGCGCCGGCGACCGTCCCAGCGCCCGCGACCGTCCCAGCGCCGGCGGCCGTCCCGGCGCCGGCGGCCGTCCCGGCGCCGGCGGCCGTCCCGGCGCCGGCCAGCGCACACCCCAGCGCCGCGGTCGTCGCCCCCCGGAACAGAACGGCACCCAGTCTTCTCGGCACCCGCGGCCTCCTGGTGAGCAGGCGCTGCAGCGCCACAGCCTCTCATCAGTCTGGGCCGCTGAGCAGCCGCACGCTAGCCCTGACCTGGTCGGCGCCAAGTGGCCGCGGCTACGGAATCGTCCAGGCGCGCTCCGGGGTGACGCGCAGCGCCACGCCGTACTCGTCGTCGTACCACTGCGCCGTGCGCCCCATGTACTCGATCGCGGGCTCGTACTTGTCCAGCAGCCCGGGGAAGCGCGACGGCGGCGGGGCGCCTGGCACGACTGACGCCCGACCCGAGATCACCACGATGTCGCCGCCGCCAGGCCCGGAGTCGAAGTGCAGCGAGACCTTGTCGTTGACCGCGATGTGCCGCTGCTTGGCCCCCTCGTTGAGGCTGTAGATAGTGATCGCCGAACCGTCCCATACGAACCAGACCGGCCGCGGCGCTGGCCACCCGGACGGCGACACCGTGGTGAACCAGGCGATCTGGTCGCTGATGAGGTGGCGTTCGATCTGCTCGGTTAGCTCGAATCCCATGAGGCCATCCTCTCAACTGCCCCTGTACGTGGAGTAGGCGAACGGTGACAGCAGCAATGGCACATGGTAGTGGCCGCCGGAGACCGAGAACGTGATCGTCACCTCGGGGTAGAACGTCGCCATCCCGCGAGCCGCGAAGTACGCCCCGGTGTCGAACCTCAGCCGCCACACCCCGGGCTCCGTCGTGGCCTCGAAGCGGTGCCGGCCGTCCGCGTCCGTTTCCCCGTAGGCGACGTGACCCCATCCGAGGTCGGGGTCGCGGTACCACAGCGACACGGCGACACCGGCCGCCGGAACGCCGGCCGTCGCGTCGAGCACGTGCGTCGAGACAGTCATCAGCCCAGGGCCTTCCGGACGCGCAGCACAGTGATCTTGCCGAGTTCGGCAGTCGCGACGGCTCGTTCGGTAGAAGGATCGTTCGTCAGCCTTTGCTGGAGAGCGGCCAGCATCCGCTCGCCAGACAGACCGGTGGCGCAGACGAGGAAGACGTGGCCGAACTTCTCCTCGTACGCCGCGCTCCCCTCGGCCAGGGCGGCGCGGGACGCGTCGCTCACGCCGGACTGCTCGGCGGCGGACTGGCCGGTGACACGGTCCCCGATCCGCGGGTGCCCGTCCATCGCCTCGACCGCGTCGTCCCAGTCCAGCGACTCGAACACGGCCGAGACCGCGGCGAGAGCGGCATCAACCGACGCGTAAGGCCGCCCCGCGGCCATCGCCGAGGCGAACCGCCGCGAGGCGCAGCAGGCGAGCATGGCCGACACCGCGTCTTCCGGGGAGGACGTGTTGAACGACGCCAGGGTCACGAGGCAACCATAGCCACCGCTAGGGCAGCGCGTTCGCCCGCACCACGCTCCCGTAGAACTCGCCGCTGCGCTTGAGGATCCGCCGCTGCGTGCCGAAATCCACGTACACCAGCCCGAACCGCTTGGCATACCCCTCGGCCCACTCGAAGTTGTCGAGCAGCGACCAGGCGAAATACCCGCGCAGGTTCACCCCGTCGGCGATCGCCTGGTGCACCGCCGCCAGGTGATCCCGCAGGTACTGCACGCGCTCGAAGTCCTCGACCGTCCCGTCCTGCGTCACGTAGTCGTACCACGCGGACCCGTTCTCGGTGATGTACAGCGCAAGCCCGGGCGCCTCGTCCCCCAGCCGCACAAGCAGCTCGTGGAACGAGCTCGCGTCTACCAGCCAGTTCATCGCGGTGACCGGAAGGCCTTCCGGCTGCACGAACACCTGACGCGGGCCGATCAGCTGCTCGCCGCGCCGCGCCTGGCCGTCCGGCCGGATCCCGACGTAGTGCGGCGCGTAGAAGTTGACGCCGAGGAAGTCGACCGGCGCGCCGATGATGGCGAAGTCGCCGTCGCGCACCAGGCCTTCCACCTTGGCGGGGGAGTAGTCGCAGGTCAGCCGCGACGGGTACTCACCGCGCAGCAGCGGCCCGAGGTACACGCCATTCTGGCGCGCGTCGAGCTCGTCGCACAGGTCGGCGGCCTCGGGTGACATCGGCCTGTTGACCGCGAGGTTGAGCGTGATGCCGACCTGCGCGGGCGACGGGCTCGCGGCCCGCAGGGCGGTGACCGCCCGGCCGTGCGCGAGCAGCAAGTGGTGGTTCGCCGCGACCGCGAGCGCCGGGTCGGTGAGGCCGGGCGCGTGCCTGCCGTCACGGTAGCCGACGTGGGCGACGACCCACGGCTCGTTCAGGGTGATCCACCGGTGCACCCGGTCTCCGAGCGCGTCGGCGGCGATCGCGGCGTAGTCGGCGAAGATCTCGGCGATGTCCCGCATCGCCCAGCCGCCCTTGTCCTGCAGCGCCTGCGGCAGGTCCCAGTGGTACAGCGTCACCACCGGGGTGATGCCCTTCTCTAGCAGCGCGTCGACAAGCCGGCTGTAGTAGTCGAGCCCCGCCGTGTTCGCCTGGCCCCGCCCGTCTGGCTGGATGCGCGGCCAGGACAGGCTGAACCGGTACGCGCCGACGCCGAGCCGCTGCAGCATCGCGATGTCTTCGGGGTAACGGTGGTAGCTGTCGCACGCGACGTCTCCCGTGTCCCCGTGAAAGACCTTCCCCGGCGTGTGGCTGAAGGTGTCCCAGATGGACGGGCCTTTCCCGTCTGCCTCTGGCGCCCCCTCGATCTGGTAGGCGGCCGTGGCCGCGCCCCAGAGGAACCCGTCGGGGAAACGAAGCTGGTCATGACTGCTCATGCGCTACCTCCTGCGTCCGTCCTGCAATCCGTGCCGCGTCCTTAACCTGTGCCGCGCCCGGCCCACGATTGGGATCAGGTCCGGGATCAGGTCCGGGACCGGTCCCGGATCAGGTCCGGGATCAGGTCCCGGCAGAGCCCGATTCGGGCGCGACGCAGGACTAAACCGCTTTAGTACATCATGCCCCCGCACTACCCTGTCCAGGTGATAGAGATTCGCGTCGGTTCCGCGACGGACGCGACCGCGATCGCCCGGGTCCGCCGGGAGAGCTGGCACGCCGCCTACGCCGGCATCATCGCGGCGCCGATCATCGACCGCGCTACCGAGACGGGCGGCAGCGCCGCCGACCCGCCGCCCTACCGCCGCACCCTGGTGGCGGAGGCGGGCGAGGGCCCCGCCGTCATCGGTTACGCGTCCTATGGTCCCGAACGAACCGTCGCGACTGCCTCACCCCCGCCTACCGCCGCAGCGCATGGCCAGCCTGTCCAGGGCCAGCTCCCCGTTGCCCCGCCCCCCGCTGCTCCGCTTTCGGAAGCCCGGCTCCCGGCTAACGCGTTCCCCCCGGCCCCGCACGGCATGGATCCCCTCACCGCGGAAGGGCGCGCCGGGCTCGTGGGGGAGCTGTACGCGCTGTACATCGCCCCCGCCTGGTGGTCGGCGGGCGTCGGCCGCGAGCTGATGAGCCGCGCGCTCACCGGCCTGCGGGCCGACGGCTACCAGCGGGTCGTCCTGTGGGTGCTCACGGACAACGCCCGGGCGCGCCGGTTCTACGAGATCGCCGGGTTCGCCCCGGACGGCGCCACCAACATCCTCACCGGGCTCGGCGGCGTCCAGGAACTCCGCTACGCCCGGCTGTTCGCGTCAGCCTGACTTCTGTTCCGCGGTCGCGGGCCTGGCGGCCGCCAGGTACGTGTCGGAGCCGCGCTGCACGACGGTGCCGTCCTGGTTGACGACCTCGACCCGCAGGCAGGCGACGCCGCGGTCCGGTTTCGACCGCGACCGGCGGACCTGGGACACGGTCCACCGGGCGGTAATGCTGTCGCCCGGGTAGACCGGGCCGACCATGGTGCGCTCGAACCCAAGGAACGCGACGACCGCGATGTCGTCGACGACCGGCGTGGCCAGCCCCTGGGAGACGGCGAAGACCAGCGCGCCGTGGGCGATCCGGCCGGAGAACGGGGTGTTCTCCCGCGCCCATTCGTCGTCGGTGTGCAGCGGGCTGACGTCCCCGGACAGCGTCGCGAAGGCCGCGATGTCCTCGGCGCGGATCACCCTGGCGGCCGACAGGTACTCGCTGCCCTCCCGCAGGTCCTCGAGGTAGGTGGTCATCTGGTGTCCAGGGCGAATTCCGGCAGCACGCCGGCGCCGCCGGCCGGGCTGAAGACCGCGTGCACTCGCTGGTCGCAGGCCATGCCGTCAGCCTCGCCAGTGATGCGGGCCGTCATCCGCGGACCCTCGTCGAGCTCGACGATCGCCAGCACGTAGGGGCAGTCGGCGGCGAACTCGGCGTTGGGCGTGCGGTGCACGACGCTGAAGGTGTGCAGGCGCCCGCGGCCGCTCGCCGCAGTCCATTCCGGGTCGGGCGCGAAGCAGTGCACGCAGTGGCCGCGCGGGTAGAACTGGTAACGGCCGCACGTCCGGCACCGCTGGATGAGCAGCGCCCCGTCGCGCGCGGCGTCCCAGTAGCGTTTCGAGAACTGGTCGGCCAGCGGTGCGAGGCCGGGTGCGTCGGGCATGCTCAGACTCCCAGGATCAGTGTCGCTGACGTGGACAACGACCCGCCCATGCCGTGCACGAGCGCGGTCCGCGGGCGGTCGAGGCGCACCCCGGGGGAGATGCCCCGCAGCTGGCGCACCGCCTCGACCACGGCCAGCGCGCCGCGCCGGCCCGGATGATTGGACGAGAGTCCGCCGCCATCGGTGTTGATCGGCAGCCGCCCGCCGGGGGCCAGCTCGCCGGCCGAGGCGAACTTGCCGCCCTCGCCCTTGCCGCAGAACCCGAGATCCTCAAGCGCCAGCAAGACGGTGATCGTGAAGCTGTCGTAGAGCTGGGCGCAGTCGATCTCAGCAGGCCGGATGCCCGCCGTCGCGAACGCGCGGGCGCCGGACGCGGCCGCGGCGGTCGCGGTGAACGGCCACATCTGATTCATCGACACCTGCCCGAGCGCTTCGCCGAATCCGAGCACGTACGCCGCCCTGACGCCCATCGACTGCGCGCGGCGGGCGGAAGTGAGCACGAAGGCGCCGCCGGAATCGGTGACCACGCAGCAGTCCAGCCGGTGCAGCGGGTCGGCGATGAGCGGTGACGCCAGCACGTCCTCGACCGTGATCGGCGCCGTGTAGCGGGCGTGCGGGTTGGCGGCCGCGTTGGCCCGGCACTGGACCGCGATGGCCGCCAGGTCTTCGGCCGTGGTGCCGTAGTCATGCATGTGCCGCCGCGCCGCCAGCGCGTACGTGGCGACGGTGCTCGGGCCGTAGGGCAGCTCCCACTGGCCCGGGCCGTGCGCGTGCGTCAGGTAGTCAGGCGCGCCGTACGGCCAGGAGTAACCGCAGGCGGCGTAGGTCACGAGCACCACCTCGGCCAGTCCGGCCGCGATGGCCGCGACGGCGTGGCCGGCGTGCGAGACCGGGGCCGCGCCGCCGGTGTCCGTTCCGTCCGCCCAGCGCGGGTGGATGCCGAGGTACTCGGCGACCTCGGCGACGGCCATCTCGCGTGCGCCCTCGGCCGGGAAGGAGGCGGCCGTGGCGAACCCGTCGACGTCGGCCAGTTCCAGGCCGGCGTCGGCCAGCGCCCCCCGCGCGCACTCGGCCTGGATCGCGAACGGGTGCACGCCGGGCGCCTTCCGGCGCGGTGACTCGTAGGCGCCGACGATCGCCACCGTCCCGCTCCAGCTCGCTGACACGGCCAGTCAGTCCTGCGCCGCGAAGTGCAGCAGGCCGCGCAGGCCGCGCTTGGCGGCCTCGTTGGCGATGATGAGGCGCTGGATCTCCGAGGTGCCCTCCCAGATCCGGTCCACCCGCAGCTCGCGCCAGATGCGCTCGGCCGGGTTGTCCCGCATGTATCCGCGCCCGCCGAAGATCTGCACCGCGCGGTCGGCTACCCGGTTGGATGCCTCGGAAGCGGCAAGCTTGGCGGTCGCCGCCCTGGCGTGCAGCAGCTTGCGGTCACGGCCCTGGTCGAACTCCCAGGCCACCTGGTGCGTGAAGGCCCTGTTGACGGCTATGTCCAGCACTGAATCGGCGATCATGGCCCGGATGAGCTGGCGGTCGATGAGCGACTCGCCGCCCTGGAGCCGGTGCGCGGCCCAGTCGGTCGCGAGCGTCAGCGCCCGCTCGGCGGCGCCGATGGTGCGCGCGGCGATCATCAGCCGCTCCTCGGTGAACCAGTCGCGGGTCAGCTCGTATCCCTGGCCGACGTCGCCGAGCACCGCGTCCGGGCCGACCTGGACGTTGTCGAAGGCGAACTCGGGGTGCTCGTAGACGAAGGTGTGCGTGTAGCGCGGCGTGCGCACGATCGAAACCCCGGGCGCGGCCCTGTCGACCAGGAACAGCGTCGGCGCGTTCTCCGGCTGGACGGCCGCGAGGACGATCAGGAAGTCGGCGACGTCGCCGACGGTGACGAACCACGTGTTACCGCTGATCCGGTAACCACGGCCGTCCCTGACGGCCGTCGTCCGCAGGGCGGCCGGGTCCGAGCCGGACGTCTCTTCTGTGATCGCCACGGCATCGCGCCGCTCTCCCCTGGCCGCGGGGATGAGG
>Ga0335073_10008139_pt1 | contig 14702 bp, 14 predicted proteins | sample Lox_Sample_22_FD_207093 | JGI IMG/M metagenome (GOLD analysis project Ga0335073, IMG submission 207093) | Soil microbial communities from Loxahatchee National Wildlife Refuge, Florida, United States - Lox_Sample_2.2 | ecosystem: Environmental > Terrestrial > Soil > Wetlands | place: USA... | reverse complement strand
CCCACCGGACGCTCCCGGCGGTGCCGGTGGTGCCCGCGGGGGTAGGGGTGTCGCCGGAGGTGGCCTCGACCCCGACCCCGATTGCGACCGCGGCTTCGACCCCGACCGTGGCCCCGACCCCGACCGCGGCCTCGGCCCCGACCGCGGTTCCGACCCCGACCCCGACCCTGACCGCGGCCCAGGCCGCGACCCCGACCCCGACCCTGACCGCGGCCCAGGCCCCAGCCTCCGACGGTGCCTCGCCCCCTGCCTTCACGGCCACCGCACCTCCCGCGCCGGCCGCGATCCCGCTCCCGGAAGAAGCGGCCGCCGTCTCGAACCTCCCGCCACCGTCCACCCTCGCCGACCACGTGCCGCCCGCCGCGGTCCGCGCTGCCCTCGTGGCCGCTGCCGGCCGCGCGAGCCCGCTCGACGCGCTCGAGCTGGTCCGTGCGGCGACCACCCGCGATGGCATCCTGTCCGCCGTGCTGGCCTACGTGCGCTCGGCCTTCCAGTTCGTCGCCCTCTACGCGCGCCGCGGCGGCTCGATGATCGTCTTCGAGGCTTCCGGCGATGGCCTGCAGGGAGCCGATCTCGAGGCCGCCAGCCTCACGCTCGACCGTGCCTCCGTCCTGCGCACGGTCGCGGAGGCACGCGCCCCATACGTCGGGCCGGTGCCAGCGGGCGATCCGCTGGAGCGGGCGCTGGGGGAGATGGGGCGCGCCCGGCTGCGGGCGGTGCTGCTGTACCCGGTCGTCATCCGCGACCGCACGGTGCTCGTGGTCTACGGCGACGGCGGCGGAGAGGCGCTCGCCCCGCGGCAGCTCTCCGACGTGGCGCTGGTCCTGTCGCAGGTCGGGGCGGCGCTGGAGCGGGTGATCCTGCTTGCGAAGCGCCGCGCCCAGACCGCCGAGCCGCCGCCGCTCGTGCCGACGTCCACGCCCCCACCGCCCGTGCTCATCAAGAAGAAGAGCGCGACGCTGCGCTGGGGAGCTGCCCAGGGACAGGAGGCGCCGGCGCAGGCAGCGTCGAGCGCCCCGGCGGCCTCGGTCGAGGCGGCCGCCCCGATCGAGATCGCGGGAGAAGCGCCGACCGAGCCGTTGCCGGCGGCCGAACCGCCCGTCGCGATCGCGGCGGCGGAGGAGCTGCCGAGCGCGGCAGAACCCGCGCCTCCGACCGCGGCCGAGCCCCCGCTCCTAGACGGCCACGGACCCCCTGCCCTTCCGGCGTCGCCCGCAGCGACCGCCTCGGAGCTCGATCGCTTCGCCGACGCGGCCCGCGCCGAGCTCGACCCGGCGACGCTCGCCCCGCTGGCCCCCCTCGAGCCGCCTCTGCCCGAAGCACCGCCGGCCCCCCCCGCTCCGCCGCCTCCGGCGCGCAAGTCCGGCCTAGAGTTCGACCTCGCCATCGACTGGGTGGATCCCGAGGTGCCGCCCGAGCCCTCGTATGCCGATCTCGTCCGCACGTTCCTCGCGGGCAAGGCGGACACCCGGGCCGCCGCGGAGCGGAAGCTCCTCACGGGAGGTGCCGCCGCCGCCGAGGCGCTGGCCGCCCGCTTTCCGGGCCCCCTGTACGTCTTTCGCCTCACCTTCGACGAGCTGCCCGAGCCTCGCAAGCTGGGCCCGCTCATCGGCCTGCTCGGCTCCATGGGCGAGGCCGCGCTGCCGGCGCTGGCCGCGGTGGCCGACGGGGCGGGCGAGGAGAAGCGCTTCTGGGCGACGGTGCTGCTCGCCAAGATGGGCCACCCGGCCTGCCTGCCGCCCCTGGTGCGGCGCGTCTTCGACCCCGCCCCCGACGTGGCGCAGGCCGCGCGGCGCGGCCTCTGGTCGCACCGGCGGCAGCCCGAGTACGCCCGCGCCCTCGAGCAGATCGAGCTCGAGATGGGCGCCCCCGATCCTGCCCGGGCCTCCCAGGCCATTCGAGCCCTAGGCACGCTGCACCACGTGCCCGCCGTCCCGCGCCTCATCGAGCTCACCGAGTCCCGCCAGGCCGAGGTGGCCCAGGCCGCCGCCCAGGCGCTGCGCGACATCACCCTGCAGGACTTCGGGCACAGCGAGCGCCGCTGGCAGGTCTGGTGGACGCAGGCCCGCGGCGCCCCGCGCACGGCCTGGCTGGTCGAAGCCCTCGACCACCGGGACCCCGAGCTGCGCCTCGCGGCCATCGCCGAGCTGGCCGCTGCCGCCGGCCAGGATTTCGGTTATAAGAGCGACCTGCCGGCAACCCAGCGCGCGCACGCGGTGTCGCGCTGGCGGGAATGGTGGCAGAGCGAGAGCCGCGGGCGCGCGGCGCTCTAGGAGGCGACGATGGCGGCACCCATGGAAGCGGTCCCAGGACCGGGCGCGGCGCCGCCGCTCACCCGCGCGGAGCTGACGCCCGAGGAGGCGCGCCGCCTCGCGTGGCGCAGGCTCTTCGTCGCGACGCTCATCGCCGCCGGCGTGGCGGCCACGCTCTTCGCCGCCATCTGGTACATGCCCTTCGGCGATTCCCAGTTCAACGCCTTCGCCAACTGGTTCTACCGCCACAGCGCCGTGCTCATCCTCGCGGCGCTGTCGCCGCTGATGGCCTCGCTGCTCGTGGGCTACGGCTACATGGGCCGCGCGATGCGGCGGCGGGCGGCGGAGAAGGCGGCGGCCAAGGCGGGAGCGCAGCCGAGCTGACGGCCTCAGCAGGGCTCTCCCGGGTTGCAGCGCACGCCGGAGCAGCAGAGGCCGCTGGAGCCGCACGGGTAGCCGGGCAACGTGCAGGACGAGCAGGTCGGAATCTCCCCGCCGCACTCGTTCACGCAGCAGTCGGAATCGCAGCCTGCGCTGCCGTCGCATGAGCAGCCCGCGCTGCAGCAGAGCCCTCCAACCCCGCCGACGGTGCAGCTTCCGCCGTCGCCGATCGAGCCGCACGTCTGGGCGCAGCACGTCGGCGTGGTGCAGCACGTTCCGTTGCAGTCGCAGAGGCAGCCAGCGTCGCCGCCGCCGGACGAGCTGGACGACTGGCCTCCGGTGCTGCCGCCCCCGATCGAGCCGCCGCTCGAGGCCCCGCTGGTCGTCGAACCCCCGTCGCTGCCGCCGATGCCGCCGATGCCGCCGCTGGTTGGCGCGCCGCTGCTGCTGGACGAGCCGGCGTCCTTTTCACACGTGCCGCCGGTGCAGAGCGCGCCGCCGCAGCAGTCGCCCCCCTGCTGGCACGCCGAGCCCTGGGGGCTGCACGCGCAGAGCCGACCGCTGCACGTCCCGCTGCAGCAGTCCCCGTCGACGTTGCACGCCGCGTTGAATCCCGCGCAGACGCAGGATCCGCTGAAGCTACCGGACGTGGCGCAGACGCCCTGGCAGCAGGTCGAGCTGGGCGAGACGCCGTCGCCGGTGCAGCCGCTCTGCTTGAACGGCACGCAGCAGGAGCTGGCGGAGCCGGACTGCCCCTGGCAGTCGAGGCCGTTGCAGCAGTCGCCGGGGCTGAAGCACTGGTTCCCGGCGCCGATGCACTCGCAGGTGCCCCCGGCGTCGCCCTGGCCAGCTAGTTCCGTCGTGCAGCTCGAGTTGCAACAATCACCGCTCCCCGCGCAGGCACCGTTCGTGTCGCTGCAGGCGCAGAAGTTGTCGACGCAGCTACCGCTGCAGCAATCCGTGCCGGCGTTGCAGCCGCTCCCGTAGTCCGCGCACGCGCAGAGCGAGTCGTCCGGGTCCTGACCGAAGCAGCAATCGCCAGGGTTCCCGTCGCTGGCGCCGGGCGGCACGCAGCAGACCTGCGCGGCGAAGAAGGAGTCCGACCAGTCGCAGAGCGACGGGTTGCAGCATTGATCGGAGGCCGTGCACGCGACGCCCGCGTCCTGGCAGACGCCTCCGGACGACCCGCCGGCGCCGCCCGACGAGGACCCGTGTCCTCCGCTCGCTCCGCCGGAGGCCGTGGCGCCGCCGGTCGTGCCCGTGCCGCCCGAGCTGCCGGGCTCGCCCGTGGTCCTGCCGCCGGCCGTGCCGCTCGAGCCTCTCGCGCCGCCGGTCGTCATCCCCGCGCCCGTGGCGCTGCCTTCGGTGGTCGTTCCGGACGACTGCCCGGGGCCGGTCGCGCCGCTGCTGCCGTGCGAGCTGCCCGTGGCGCTGGCGCTGCCGGTGGAGGTCACGCCCGGGCCCTCGCCCGCGGCGTAGCAGAGGCCGCCCTGGCAGCTCCAGTCGCTCGCCGGGCAATCCGTGCTGGTCTGGCACGCCAGGACGCCGGAGGGGACGGCCGGGGGACAGCAAGCGGCCAGCGCCGAGGTGGCTGCGGCGACGGCGGGGAGCCAGGCGGCCTTCATCCGTTCATTTCACCACGGCAGCGACGGCGCGAGAAGGGGCGAGCCCTTTGACGGTCATCCTATGGAGTGCCGCTGGCGCAGAGGCAGCTCGCGACGTTGCCAAGGCAGGTGCAGGGGCTCCCGCCACAGCAGAACTTCTGTCCCATCGCCACGCCAAGGCCGGAGTAGCATTCCACGGTGCTGCCGCAGCAGAGCGCTCCGGTGCCGCCGTCCTGGCAGCTGCCGCTGCAGCACTCGCTGTCGCTCGTGCAGCTCTGGGCCTCGTTGCAGCAGGCGCCGGCGTCGTTGCACCCTTGCCCTGGGGCGCAGCAGGTGCCATCGCCGCAGACGACGCCCGTGGTACAGCCGCCGCCACCGTCCGGGATGGGGCTCCCGCAGGTCGTCTGGCAGCTTTCGAGGGGGCCGATGACACCCCCGTCACCCGGGCCGTTGCCGCCGGCCGGCGGATTGCTCGGGCAGCAGGTCAGGGAGCCGCAGCAGGGCGGCGAGCCGTCGCAGGCATCACCGGGCGCGACGCATCCCGCGCTCGTGCCGCCGCCGGATCCGCCCACCGCGCCGGTGCTGCCGCCCCCGCTCGTGCCGCTGACGCCCGCGCCACCGGTGCTGCCGCCCCCGCTCGTGTCGTGGCCGCTCGCGCCGCCGACGCTGCCGCCCGTTCCGGTGCCGCTGGAGCTGCCGGCGCCGCCGCTGCTGACGCCCGCGACGCCGCCGCTGGCAACTCCTCCACTCGCGGATCCGCCGGTCGCTCTGCCTCCGCTGGAGGCGCTCGCCTGGCCGGTGCTCTCGCCCGCGCTGGTGCCGGTGGTCGCCGCGCCGCTGCCGGAGCTGCCGTGCGCGCCGGTCGAGGCGGTGGCCGCGCCCGTCGAGGTCGGCGCCTGGCCGGGCGCGTAACACAGGCCGTCGAGGCAGCTCCAGCCGGCCAGCGCGCAGTCGGCGTCGGTCTCGCACTTCAAGCTGCCCGAGGGGACCGGCGGCGGACAGCACGCGGCGGCCGACAGCGCCGCGGCCACGGCCAGGAGCAGGCGGCGCGCGCTCATCGCCGGAGCCTTCCGTCGAGGGGACCGCCCGCGCCCCACCGCCAAGCGGCGTCGCCGCCGGCACCGCCCGCGCAAGCGCCACCGCTGCCGACCCACGAACGGGCCATGAGCGTGAGGATACCAGCTCCGGCGGCGAGACGGTCGGTCGCGGCGGCGCCGTGCTGACGCTTCACCACGCGATGATGGCTCCGGCCACGCCCGCGGCCGTGACGCCCGCGAGCACGTAGGCGGCCACCGTCCAGATGTTGGCCTGGTCCTGCGACAGCGGGGGCGCGTAGCCGTAGGTGCCCGGGGCGCTGCCCTGCACCTGGCTCACCCAGCCGTCGTAGCGCAGCCGCTCCACGAGCCCGGCCACCCCGAAGCCGGCGGCGGCGATGGCCACGCCACCCAGGATGTATGCCGCGGTGTGGGGGCGCGTCTCGACCTCTGGCGGCGCGTTCTCGCTGGTGACTCCGGGCGCGACGGCCTCGATGGTTCGCGGCTCGAGCGCGGGCGGCGCGAGCGCCACCGAAGACGTGGCGGGGGCCGCGCGCGGCGGCGTGGGCTGGTTCTCGATCACGAGCGGCACCTGCGCCGGGGCGACCGGCGGGGGCGCCGCGGGCCGGGGCGCGGGGGCGGTCGCCACCGGCGGTGCCGCGGGCGGGGCGGTCGCCTGCTTCGCCTCCATCTCCTCGATGAGCCGGTTCACGGCCGCGCGGTTCGGCGCGTCGGGCGCGCCTCTCAGGTAGCCCCGGTAGAAGAACTCCGCGCGCTCCCAGTGATGCAGCGCGCGGTGCACCTGCCCCAGGTTGAAGAGCAGCGCGGGCCGCGGGTCGAGCTTGTACGCGGCGGTGGCCTCCTGGAGCGCCGATTCGAAGTCGCCGACGTTGTAGTCGGTGATGGACTGGCGGGCGAGCCTCTCCGCCTGCGAGCGCTCGGCGGGCGTGACGGCGAGGGCGAGCGTGAGGAAGAAGGCGATCATCAGGGGATCGCAGGGCTCATCGGTGCGAGCTTACCAATGGGACGACCCGAGGTCGACTTCGCGAGCGTCAGTTGCACACGGGTGGGCCGCTCCCGCCGCCGGGGCAGCTGTTGGAGCAGCAGTCGGAGTCCTGCTGGCACAGGCTTCCGGTCGTGAGGCACACGCAGCCACCGCCCATGCAGCCGGCGTCGCCGAGGATGCCGCCACCGCCGAGCGTCGAGGGGGCGGCCTGGATCCTAAAAGCGCAGCAGTCGAGGTCGCCATGGCAGGCATCGGGGCCTGGCACGTTCGGCGGAATGCAGCAGCCCGGGGTCTTTCCCTGCGCGTTCGCGGGCACGCACGTGCAGGGGCTGTTGCAACTGGTGCTGCCGGCGCTGCAGGCGCCAACGAGCGGGCACCTCCCGGGGGGGGGGCCGCCCGTGGTGCCACCGCTGGATGCCGCGGCGCCGCTCGAGCTTCCGCCGCCGGACGAGCCACCGGTCGTGGTCCCGGAGCCGGTCGAGGCGCCGCCGGTCGAACTGCCGGTCGACGATCCGCTGCCGGTGTTCCCGGTCGAACTGCCACTGCCGGTGCTGCCGGTCGAGCTGCCGCTCGCGGTGGTGCCGGCTCCCGTGCTGCCGTTTGCGCCGGAGCCGCCCTGGTTGCCCGGCGTGACGCAGCGGCACTGGTCGCCGCTGCCTTGCGGCACGAGGCCGCTCGGGCACTGGTCCTTGGGCGCCGGCTGCGACAGGTCGCAGAGCAGGTTGCCGCTGGGCGGGCTGGTGATGCAGCCCGCGCCGAGCCAGGCGGCGGCGAGCCCGAGGGCAGCGGCCCTCACCACGTGAACACCGCCGCCGTCACGCCCGCCACGCCCAGCGCGCCCGCCACCCACTCCGCGTCGTTGAAGAAGCCGGCCGTCCGGTAGCGGCTCTGGGAGAAGGCTGCGCCGGTCTGAGCGCCGCCGCCGTACTGGTTGTTGTAGCTGACGACGATGCCGATCGAGACGGCCATGAAGCCCAGCAGCACGGCGCCGGTGGTGCCGAGGCCGATGGCCAGGCCGTGCCCGTGCTTCGGCGGCTCCACGTGCGCGGCGGTGGGCGCTGGCTTCGGGGCGGGCGGGGCTACGACCGGCGGCGCGGTGGGCGCCTCCACGATCACCGGCGCCACCGGCGGCGGCGCGGCCTTGGCCGCGGCCTCCTCCTTCTGCTTCGCCTGCATCTCGGCGATGAGTCCCTCCACGGTGGCGCGGTTCGGCGCGTCGGGCTTCTCGGCGAGGTAGCGCCGGAAGAAGAACTCCGCGCGCTCCCACGCGTGCAGCGCGCGCTGGCACTGGCCGATGTTGAAGAGCAGGCCGGGCTTCGGGTCGGCGAGGTAGGCGGCCGTCGCGTCGGCGAGCGCCACGTCGAACTCGCCCGCGTTGTACTCGGTGATGGCCCGGCGCGCGAGCTGCTCGGCCTGCTTGACCTGGCTGGCCGACGGGGCGGAGAGGACGAGAGTGGCGGCCAGCGCGGCGGCGATGGTCATCGACCGCCACTCTACCAGGCTCGCCGCCCGCGATCGAGAATGTGTCGAGGCGTCGCTAGGGACCGCGGCAATGGCAGCGGCCGGGCCTTGGGCAGTCGACGCGGTCGCCGGTCCGGCAGGCGGGTCCGCCGAGGCCGCAACGGGGGCCACCGAGGCGGGCCACGCGTCGACCGCGGGCGCCAGGGCCCGTTCCTCGGCGGTCCACGGGGCTGCCGTGGCGCTGCCTGCCACGGGCGCGCCCACCGCCGCCGCGCCCGCCCTCGCGGCGCTTGCCCTGCCGGCCGCCCCTCCGTAAACTCCCGTCCTCCCGATGGCCCGCCGCGTCCGCCCCGAGAAGGAGCCCCTGGGCTCGTCGTCCGCCCGGGACCCCCGCGCCAGGCTCGAGGCGCTCAACCGCCAGGCCTTGCTGGGCGGCGGCCAGGAGCGCATCGACAAGCAGCACGAGGCGAAGAAGCTCACCGCCCGCGAGCGCCTCGACATGTTCCTCGACCCGGGGACCTTCGTCGAGCTCGACAAGCTGGTCACGCACCGCTCGGCCGACTTCGGCATGCAGGACAAGAAGATCCTCGGCGACGGCGTGGTCACCGGCCACGGCCTGGTCGAGGGCAGGCAGGTGTTCGTCTTCGCGCAGGACTTCACGGTGTTCGGCGGCTCGCTGTCGGGCGCCTACGCGCAGAAGATCTGCAAGATCATGGACCTCGCGGCGCGGGTGGGCGCGCCCGTGATCGGCCTCGACGACTCGGGTGGCGCGCGCATCCAGGAGGGCGTCGAGAGCCTCGCGGGCTACGCCGACATCTTCCTGCGCAACACGCTCTGCTCCGGCGTCATCCCCCAGATCTCGCTCGTGATGGGCCCCTGCGCCGGCGGCGCCGTCTACAGCCCCGCCATCACCGACTTCATCGTGATGGTGAAGGACACGAGCTACATGTTCATCACCGGCCCCGAGGTCATCAAGACCGTCACGCACGAGGAGGTCACCAAGGAGGCCCTCGGCGGCGCCAGCGCGCACGCGCAGAAGAGCGGCGTGGCCCACTTCGCGGCCGACGACGAGCCGCACGCCTTCCGCATCGCCCGCGAGCTGCTCTCCTTCCTGCCGTCCAACAACGCCGAGGACCCGCCGCTCGCGCCCTGCACCGACGACCCGGCGCGGCAGGACGAGGCGCTCAAGACGCTCGTGCCCGAGAACCCGAACAAGCCTTACGACATGAAGGAAGTCGTCCGCGCGGTGGTCGACGAGCGGCACTTCTTCGAGGTGGCCGAGCACTTCGCGCAGAACATGGTCGTCGGCTTCGCTCGGCTCGGCGGCCGGCCGGTGGGCCTCGTCGCCAACCAGCCCGCGGTGCTCGCCGGCTGCCTCGACATCGGCGCGTCGGTGAAGGCGGCGCGCTTCGTGCGCTTCTGCGACTGCTTCAACGTGCCGCTCGTCACCTTCGTGGACGTGCCGGGCTTCCTGCCGGGCACCGACCAGGAGTGGGGCGGCATCATCAAGCACGGCGCGAAGCTGCTCTACGCCTACGCGGAAGCCACGGTGCCCAAGGTGACCGTGATCACCCGCAAGGCGTACGGCGGCGCCTACGACGTGATGGCCAGCAAGCACATCCGCGCCGACGTGAACTTCGCGTGGCCCACGGCGGAGATCGCGGTGATGGGGCCGGACGGCGCGGTGAACATCATCTTCCGCAACGAGCTGGCCGCGGCCGAGAACGCGGCCGCCGCGAAGGAGAAGCTCGTGGCCGACTACCGCGACAAGTTCGCGAGCCCCTACAAGGCCGCCGAGCTCGGCTACGTGGACGAGGTGATCTTCCCCGAGGAGACCCGCGGCAAGCTCGTGCGCGCGCTCGAGATGCTCGAGAACAAGCGGCAGGAGAACCCGCCGAAGAAGCACGGCAACATCCCGCTGTGAGCCACGGCGGCCGCTCACTGCGACGCGGAGGGCGTCGAGCTCTGCGCGCAGGAAGCGTCGGGCGCGAGGCAGACGGCGACATGCAGCGCCTCGCCGAACGACAGGACGCGTACCAGCGGCGTGGCCGCCACGTAGTAGGCGATCTGGGGCTCCTCGGCCTCCGAGAGGTCGGCGTAGGTCGGCTGCCACTGGCAGCCCGAGAACTCCTGCACGAAGAACGGGAAGTCGCTCGTGCAGCCCCCGTCGCCGGCGTAGCCGATGATCTTCAGCGAGGCGCCCGCGGGGACCGCGAAGTCCTTGTAGGAGCCGCAGGACACCTCGTCGCAGGGGGTTCCCGCGTCGCCCACGCCGCCGTCGCCGGGGCTCGAGAACCAGTCCGCGGCGCCGGGGCCGACGTCGGCGTAGGCGTTGCCGTCCTCGTCGAGGCACACCCCGCCGGCCGCGTCGCCGCCGCTCGGCCAGACGCGCAGCGCGTAGCAGGAGTCGCAGGGGAAGGCGGCCAGCGGGGTGACGCCGGCGTCGGCGGAGGACGGCGTCGTGCAGCTCCCAGGCGACGTCTCGGGGTAGCAGTCGCAGCCGGAGGCGGCGAGCGCGACGGCGGCGGCGAGGGCGAACGGCTTCAGCGGGTCCTCCGGCGAAGGCGCCAGCATACCCCTGGACGGCGCCGCGGGGTGGCCATCGTCTTCGCCGCGCTCTGCCTCGGCGGCTGCGGCCACGGCTTCGATTGCGACCCCGGGGCCGAGGGCGTCACCGTGAGCGAGCCTTTCGCGAACCCCGACGGCGGCCCGCCGCTCGTGACCGTGAGCGGCCCCGAGTGCACCACCGGCGTCTACGCCCTCGAGGGCCACCAGCTCGTCTGGGTAGTCGGGGAGTAGCGACGGTGGTGCGAGGAGCCGGGAGCTTTGATAAGGAGTGTCGGCCGTGGCGCGACGCCTTCGCAAGATACTGATCGCCAACCGCGGCGAGATCGCCTGCCGCGTGATTCGCACCTGCCGCGAGATGGGCGTCGAGACCGTCGCCGTGTACAGCGACGCCGATCGCGCCGCCCTGCACGTGCGCATGGCCGACGAGGCCTACCGCCTCGGCCCCGCGCCCTCCCGCGAGAGCTACCTCGTGGGCGACCGCGTCCTCGAGGTGGCCCGCCGCGCCGGCGCCGACGCCATCCACCCCGGCTACGGCTTCCTCTCGGAGAACCCGGGCTTCGCCGCCGCGTGCGCCGGGGCCGGCGTGACCTTCATCGGCCCGCCCCCGGCCTCGATGGAGGCCATGGGCGTGAAGACGCGCGCCCGCGACCGCATGCGGCAGGCCGGCGTGCCGGTCGTGCCGGGCAGCCCGGGGCCCATCGAGGACGACGCCGAGGCGCTGCGCCTCGCCCGCGAGATCGGCTTTCCGGTGATGCTCAAGGCCGCGGCCGGCGGCGGCGGCAAGGGCATGAAGCGCGTCGACCGTGAGGCCGACTTCCCCGCGGCCTGGCGCAGCGCCCGCAGCGAGACGAAGAACGCGTTCGGCGACGATCGCGTCTACCTCGAGAAGTACCTCGACGAGCCGCGCCACGTGGAGATCCAGCTCTTCGCCGACACGCACGGGACCACCCTGTACCTCGGCGAGCGCGAGTGCTCTGTGCAGCGGCGCCACCAGAAGGTCGTCGAGGAGACGCCCTCGCCCGTGGTCGACGACGAGATGCGCCGCCGCATGGGCGAGGTGGCCGTGAAGGCCGCCCAGGCCGTCGGCTACGTGGGCGCCGGCACCGTCGAGTTCCTCGTGGACGCGCGCCGCAGCTTCTACTTCCTCGAGATGAACACGCGGCTGCAGGTGGAGCACCCGATCACCGAGTGGTGCACCGGCCTCGACCTGGTGCGCTGGCAGATCGAGGTGGCCGAGGGCAAGGCGCTGCCGTGGAAGCAGGCGGACGTGAAGCCGCGCGGGCACGCCATCGAGGCGCGCGTCTACGCCGAGGACCCCTCGCGCGGCTACCTGCCGTCGCCCGGGCGCATCCAGCAGCTGCGCGTGCCGGCGGGGCCGTGGGTGCGCGACGACGGCGGCGTCTACGCTGGCTTCACGGTGCCCATGTTTTACGACCCCATGATCAGCAAGCTGTCGGTGTGGGCGCCCGACCGGACGCAGGCCATCGAGCGGCTGAGGCGCGCGCTCTCCGAGTACGTGGTGCGGGGCATCACGACGAACGTGCGCTGGCTGCGGCGCGTGCTCGACCACGCCGACTTCCGCAGCGGCCGCTACGACACGAGCTTCCTCACGGTGCGGGCCGCCGAGCTGGCCACCGCGCCCGACGCGGCACTCGAGGAGACGGCGCTGCTCGCGGCCGCGGCGCGGGCCTTCGTGCGGGACGAGCGGCAGGTGCGTGAGCTGGCGCGGCACCGCACGGCGGAGAGCCCGGCCTGGAAGCTGGCGGGGCGGCCGGGCGCGTTCGGGCGGCGGGGGTCGCAGCGGTGAGGCGCTACCGGGCCACGCTGGGGAAGCGGTCGGTCGACCTCGAGGTCGACCGGCAGGGCGACGCGCTGCGCGTCACGCTCGATGGCGCCGTCCACGAGATCGACGCGCTCGAGCTGCCCGACGGCGCGATCAGCCTCATCGTCGACGGCCGCTCCTTCTCGGCCGAGTACGAGGAGAAGGGCGACGACGTGGCGGTGCTGCTGCGGCACAGCGTCTTCTCGGTGGAGGTGCTGGACGAGCGGCGGCTGCGCATGCGGGCCGCCTCCGGCAAGCTGACCGCCGAAGGCCCCCAGGTCATCGTGGCGCCCATGCCGGGCAAGGTCGTGCGCGTGCTCGTGAAGGCCGGCGACGCCGTGGCGGAGGGGCAGGGGCTCCTCGTGGTCGAGGCCATGAAGATGGAGAACGAGCTGCGCGCGGCCAAGGCGGGCAAGGTCGTGGAGGTCGCCGTCCGGGAGGGGACGGCCGTCGAGGGCGGCGCGAAGCTCTGCCTGGTGGAGTAGACTGCCCTCGATGGCTCCGAGCGAGCGAGAGAAGCTCCGGGCGTCGCGGGAGCGCTGGCGCGCCGAGGTCTACCGGCCGGCGGTGCGCAAGGTGGCCGAGCGGCGGCCCGAGTTCCGGACCACGAGCGGCATCGAGCTGCCGGCGGTGCTCGACCCCGAGGCCGCGCCCGAGGCCGGCTACCTCGACCGCCTCGGCTGGCCGGGGGAGTACCCCTTCACCCGCGGCGTGCAGCCCAGCATGTACCGCGCCCGCCACTGGACCATGCGCCAGTACGCGGGCTTCGGCACCGCCGAGGAGAGCAACCGCCGCTACCGCCTGCTGCTCGAGGCCGGCCAGACCGGCCTGTCGGTGGCCTTCGACCTGCCCACGCAGATGGGCCGCGACAGCGACCACGCGCGCGCGCGCGGCGAGGTGGGGCGCGTGGGCGTCGCCATCGACACGCTCGAGGACATGGAGACGCTGCTCGCGGGCCTGCCGCTCGACCAGGTGTCGACGTCGATGACCATCAACGCGACCGCGTCGATCCTGCTGTCGCTGTACGCGGCCGTGGGGCTCTCGCGCGGCGTGCCGCTCGCGGCCCTCTCCGGCACGGTGCAGAACGACGTGCTCAAGGAGTACATGGCGCGCGGGACATACATCTATCCGCCCGAGGGCTCCCTGCGGATCGTGACCGACATGTTCGCGTTCACCGCCGCGAAGATGCCGCGCTGGAACCCCATCTCCATCAGCGGCTACCACATCCGCGAGGCGGGCTCGACGGCGGTGCAGGAGGTGGCCTTCACGCTGGCGGACGGGGTGGCCTACGTGGACGCCGCGCTCGCGGCGGGGCTGGACGTGGACGCCTTCGCCGGCCGGCTCTCCTTCTTCTTCAACGTGCACAACGACTTCCTGGAAGAGGTCGCCAAGTTCCGCGCGGCGCGGCGGCTCTGGGCGCGGCTGATGCGCGAGCGCTTCCACGCGAAGGACCCGCGCAGCTGGGCGCTGCGGTTCCACGCGCAGACCGCCGGCAGCACGCTGACCGCGCAGCAGCCGGACAACAACGTGGTGCGCGTGAGCCTGCAGGCGCTCGCTGCGGTCCTGGGCGGCTGCCAGTCGCTGCACACGAACGGACGCGACGAGGCGCTGTCGCTCCCCACCGAGGAGGCGGCGAAGCTCGCGCTGCGCACCCAGCAGGTCATCGCGTACGAGAGCGGCGTCGCGGACGTCGTGGATCCGCTCGGCGGCGCGTACGCCATCGAGCGGCTCACCGACGAGGTGGAGGCGAAGGCCGAGGCCTACCTGAAGCGCATCGACGAGATGGGCGGCATGGTGCGCGCCATCGCCGCCGGCTTCCCGCAGCGCGAGATCCAGGAGGCCGCCTACCAGGCGCAGCGCCAGGTGGAGGACGGGCAGCAGGTCGTCGTGGGCGTCAACAAGTTCGTCGAGAAGGGGGGCGCCGCACCGGCGCTCCTCAAGGTCGACCCGGCGCTCGAGGAGCGGCAGGTGGCGCGCGTGAAGGCCTTCCGGGCGGCCCGCGACGGGGCCGCGGCGGGCCGGGCGCTCGCGGCGGTCGAGGCCGCGGCGCGCGGCAAGGAGAACCTGGTGCCGCGCATCCTCGAGGCGGTGCAGGCGCGGGCCACGCTGGGGGAGATCTCGGACGCGCTGCGGGCCGTGTTCGGCGAGCACCGCGAAGAGGTGGTCCTCTAGGTGCCCGCCGAGATCCTCGACCCGAACCAGCTGTGGGTGCGGGACCGGAGCAGCCGCGTCTGGGGGCCGCTGAGCCTCGCCACCATCGAGCTGATGGTGGATCACGGCGTCGTGACGAAGCCCTTCCAGTACTCGAACGACGGCGTGACGTTCCAGCTCGCGCCGGACGACATGCTCGTGGGCGGCGGCATCCTGCCGGCGGCGATCGCGCCGCCCGTGCTGTCGGCCGGACCGGCCGCGGTGCCCGGGACCTCCGCCATGAAGGCCGCGCTGGCGGCGGGGCGCGCGCAGGCGACGCCGAGGCCGCCCGGCAGCTTGCCTCCCGCCGCGCCGCGAGCGCCGGGGGCGGGGCTGCCTCCCTCCGCGCAGCGCGGCCCGGGCGGCCTGCCGCCGCGCGCGGGC
>Ga0335073_10008138_pt1 | contig 14702 bp, 14 predicted proteins | sample Lox_Sample_22_FD_207093 | JGI IMG/M metagenome (GOLD analysis project Ga0335073, IMG submission 207093) | Soil microbial communities from Loxahatchee National Wildlife Refuge, Florida, United States - Lox_Sample_2.2 | ecosystem: Environmental > Terrestrial > Soil > Wetlands | place: USA... | reverse complement strand
TTGAGTGGCCATCAGCCCAGGGTAGGACTTAGAGCGCGCTCTAAGTCAAGGCGCCCGCGCTGTGCGAACCTTTTCCGAGTGCAGGCGGGTCAGAGGTTTAATGAGCACGTTGCCGGATCGAGAGCGTTTTAGGCGAGACCACCGTTGGGCACCCGGGCGGATGTCCGACTACCTCGATGGCGAACTCGCTCCGGCGCGACGCGCGCGGATGGAGCGCCACCTGGGCGACTGCGCCAAGTGCCGCCGACTGCTCGACGGCCTGCGCCAGACCGTGGATGCGCTCAACCATCTAGCTGCGCCTCGTGACGGCGCGGACGCGGTCGTGATCGCGGCGTCGGTGCAGAGCCGCCTGCGCGAGTAGGTCTGAACCGTTTCCGGCACGCCGGGGGTCAAAAGAGCATGAACAACGAGATCCACACCCAGAACCAGGACGACCGCCCCCGCGTCGAGAGGACCGACAGCGAGTGGCGCGAGCAGTTGAGCCCCATGCAGTACGACGTGCTCCGCGGCCACGGCACCGAGCGGGCCTTCACCGGCAAGTACTTCGACGAGAAGCGAGGCGGCACCTATCGCTGCGCGGGCTGCGGCGCCGAGCTGTTCTCCTCGGAGACCAAGTTCGACTCGGGTACCGGCTGGCCGAGCTTCACCGAGCCGGCCGATCGGGCCAACGTCGAGCTGGTCGACGATTTCAGCTACGGCATGCGTCGGGTCGAGGTCAACTGCGCTGCCTGTGGCGGCCACCTCGGTCACGTCTTCCCCGATGGCCCGGGCAAGACCGGCGAGCGCTACTGCATCAACTCCTGCTCGCTCGAGCTCGACGAGCACTAATCCCGATCACCTGCGGCGGGCGCCACGTTCGCGTGTCGCCCGCCGGCGAGGCGGTATAACCGCGCGGTGACCGGCACAGCGAGCTCCGAGCGTGAGCTGATACGGAGAGCGCGCGCCGGCGACCAGGACGCGTTCGCGGAGCTCGTGATGATGCACGCGGACCGCGTGTACGCGGCGCTCCGGCGCTTCGGGCTGGATCCCGACGAGGCCGACGAGGTCGCACAGGAGGTGTTCGTGCGCGCTTGGCGCGGCCTCGCCAGGTTCGAGGAGCGCTCCCAGTTCTCGACATGGCTCTACCGCATCGCGTTCAACGAGGCTCAGCGACGGCTGTCACGCCGCCCGGCATCGCGCGCCGAGCCGGATCCCGACCGGGACGCCGACCCCGTTCTGTCATTGCCGGAGTCCCCGGAGCTGGGGCCGGATGCGCAGACGCTCGACCGTGAGCTCGAGCGAACGCTCGAGCGCGCGCTCGATCAGCTGCCGCCCGACTGGCGAGCGGCCGTCGTGCTCCGAGACGTCGAAGGGCTGTCGACTCGCGACGCCGCTGAGATCGTCGACATCCGCGAGGCGGCGTTCAAGAGCCGCCTTCACCGCGGCCGGATGCAGCTACGAACCCTCCTCGAGCCGTATCTGGAGCTCGAGGAGGGTTGACCGACTAGCGGAGCGTGGTGGCGCAGACAGCGCCGCCGTGCTTCTCGTGGTAGCGCTGGTGGTACTCCTCAGCGTCGTAGAACGCCGGAGCGGGAACGATCTCGGTCGCGATTGGCTTGGAGCGATTGCCCTGAAGCTTGTCGCGGGACGCGATCGCCTGCTCCTGCTGGTCTGCGTCGTGGAAGAAGATCGCCGAGCGGTACTGGCTGCCGAAGTCCCATCCCTGCCGGTTGCGCTGGGTGGGGTCGTGGACCGACCAGAACGTGGCCAGCAACTCGTCGTAGCTCACGACGCTCGGGTCAAACCACACCTGCACGGCCTCGGCGTGACCGGTCTTGTCCGAGCAGACCTCCTCGTAGGTCGGGTCGGTCGTGCCGCCGCCGGTGTAGCCGACGCGCGTGGCGACGACCCCCTCGATCTCGCGGAACGCCGCCTCGACGCCCCAGAAGCATCCGGCCGCGAAGGTCGCGCGCTGCGCCCCCTCGAGATCCGGGCTCAGGGTCTCTGACTGCCCGTCGCTAATAGTCATCTCGATGTCCTTTCCATCTCTGTTCACGCGGGTTTAGACCCGCGGCGAACAGCAAACGGTTCAGGGCACCGACACAGACTCGCCGCGACTCGGCATGACGAGACGATCGGTGACGCCGTTGCCGGCGAACGCGGCCCGCAGTTCGTCGGCACCCTGCGTGAAATGCGTCCAGCCCTCGAAGTGCAGCGGTATCACGGTCCGCGTACCGAGGATGATCGACGCCTCCGCCGCACGGTCGCTCGAAAGCGTCAGGTAGGCGCCGTCGAACCGCTGCGGCAACTGCACGGCGCCGGCGAACAGAACCGCGATGTCGATCGGTCCGCATCTGCCGGCGATCTCGCGGACGACGTCAAGCGAAGCGTTGTCGCCCGAGATGTAGACCGTCTCGGCGTCGGGCGCCGATAGGACGAATCCGATCACCGGCCCCGTCACGGGCTCGCTTCCGGGGGGCCCGTGGAGCGCCGGCACGGCCGTCACGGTCACGGTCACGCCGTCGGCTCCCTGTGCCTCGGCCGAGGACCAGGGCTCGAGCCCGATGGCGGCGTCGCCGAGGCGCCCGGCCCCTTCGACCGTCGTCAGCACCTGGCCGGCGCGGGAGAGAAATTCCCGCCCCGCCGGGTCGAGGTTGTCGCTGTGCTGGTCGTGCGAGACGAGCACGACGTCGATCGGCTCAACCTGGTCCGGCGAGAGCGCCGGCGCCGTCGTCTTGACGAGCCCACCCGCGTACTCACCCGGCGGAGAGAAGGCCGGGTCGGTCAGCCAGCGCAAGCCTCCGTACTCCAACACGGCCGTCGGACCGCCGATCAGCGTCAGCGTGAGCACGGCAGGAACGCTACAGAGCCGGCGCCACCACAAGTGTGAAAGGAGTCTTGCGCATTTCGTCGATCCATGAGAAGATCCGAAACATGTCTTTCATACCTTCTGGGGGGTCCGAGGAACGGCGCACCCGCGTCACCGATCCGCGGGCGTTGCGGGCCTTGGCGCATCCCCTGCGGCTCGCCCTGCTCGAGCGCCTGATGGCGTTCGGCGAGCAGACGGCGGCGCAGTGTGCCGAGGCCCTCGGCTCGACGACTTCCAACTGCAGCTATCACCTGCGAGCGCTCGCCCGCGTCGGCCTGGTCGCGCCCGGGAAGTCGGCCGACGGCCGCGAGCGGCCGTGGCGAAGCAGCTCGACCGGCCTCGAGTTCGGTCCCAGCGACATCACGACCTCGAAAGCGTCCGCCGCCGCGGCGAGGGCCGTCGACGAGTTGACGCTCGCGCGAGAGGAGGAACTCACGCGACAGGCCCTGGCCCGCCGCGAGGACCAGCCCGCCGAATGGCGGACGGCAGAGGCGAACCACAGCTACGCGCTGAGGATCACCGCCCCGGAGCTCGAGCAGCTCGTCGCCGAGATCGATCGCCTCGTGCGTCCGTACATCGGCCTCACGCGAGGCGGCACGCCGGACGACGCCGAGGTGGCGTTGGTGCGCGTGATCGCGTTCCGCCACCCGCAGTCCCCGTGACTCTCCACCGCATCCCGTCCTACCGCAGGCTCTGGTCGGCGCTGGCGATTTCAGAGACCGGCGACTGGCTGCTGTTCATCGCGCTGCCCGTATACGTCTTTCAGGTCTCGGGCTCCGCCCTCGGCACCTCAACCGTCTTCCTCGCCGAGCTCGCCCCGGCCGTCGTGGTGGGCACGCTGTGCGGGGCGGCGATCGACCGCCGCAATCCGGCCCGACTGCTCGCGGCGCTGACGACCGTCCAGGCCGTCGCCCTCGTGCCCCTGCTCTGGCTGGGACCGGGGAGGCTGTGGATGGTATACGCGGTCGCCGGCATCCAGGCCGCGATCACGGGAATCACAACGCCCGCCCTCCAGGCCGCGATCCCGCTCGTCGTCCCGTCCGATCAACTGACCGGGGCCAACGGGATGGCACAGATCGCCAGCAACACCGCGCGCCTGCTCGGCGCTCCGCTCGGCGGCCTCCTGCTCCCGGTGATCGGGCTCCATGGTCTCGTGCTCGGCGACATCGGCAGCTTCCTGGCCAGCGCCGCGCTGCTGGCCGGATGTCATACGGCCTCGCTCGCTGAGCCCGCCGAGCAACCGCGAGCCGCGGGTCGGCTCGCCGCCGTCGCCGAGGGTTGGCGCGCCGCCCGCCGCAGCCCGACGCTCACCTCGGCGTTGCTGATCTCGTTTCTTGGCGCGGTCGCACAAGGGATGTTCCTCGTGCTGTTCGTTCTGTTCGTGCTCCGCCTGCTGGGCGCCGGCGACCAGGTCGTCGGCCTGCTCCGCGGCGTCCAGGCCATCGGCGGTGTGCTCGGCGGGTTCGTCGTCGCGATGGCGGCCCGGCGCATCGGCGCGCGCCCGCTGACCATCGCCGGCCTGGCCACCTTCGGTCTCGTGGCGCTGCTCACGTGGAACAGCCCGGTGATCACGAATCGCACGTGGTGGTACGCGGCGCTGTTCGTCGTTGTCGGCGTGCCGGCGACCGCGATCACGACCGGGCTGATCACCGGTACCCAGCGCGCCACGCCTCCCCACGTTCGCGGCCGCGTGCTCAGCCTCATCCAGGTCACCGAAGCTCTCGGCCAGGGCACCGGGATTCTCCTCGCGGGCCTGCTCGGCTCCTCGGTGTCGCTGACGTTGATGCTCGACGGCCAGGCAACCCTCTACCTCACGTGTGCCGTCGTCGCTGCGGCCGGCTTCGGCGTGGTCCGCTCCGGCAATCGCGGCCCGGCAGCCTACGTGCTCGGTGCGTCGGACAGCTCGACGTCCCACCATTCCTTGTGAGCCAGCGAGTGATCCGCGGCGAACCCGAGCGCCCGCGCAGCTTCCGCCCACCGCCGCTGGACGAGCTCGCACACCGGCGCCGGCACGCCCGAGCCTTCCGCGATCCCGGCCGCGATCGTCACGTCCTTCGCAAGCAGTCCGAGCGCGAAGCCGGTGCCGTAGCGACCGGTGAGGACCTCCTCGGGGAACACCACGTCGCTGCAGAAGCTTCGCCCGGTCGAGTTGTTGACGATCTCGACCATCGTCGACGGCGTCAGGCCGAAGCCGCGACCGAGCACGACCGCTTCGGCCAGCGCGGCGTACCCAGCGGCGGCGCAGAAGTTGTTCAGCGCCTTCATCGCGTGGCCCGACCCGAGCGGGCCGGTGCGGAAGACCCGACGCCCCAGCACTTCGAGAATTGCCAGCACGCGATCGATTGCCGCGTCGTCGTTGGAGCCGGCCATGATCGCCAGCGTTCCATCGATCGCACGCGGGATCCCACCCGACACCGGCGCGTCGACCAACGCGATCCCTCGCGTGCCGAGCTTCCGGCCGAGCTCGACGGTGTCATGCGGGCTCGAGGAGCTCATGTCGACGACGACGGCTCCACTCGAAAGCGCATCCGCGATCCCATCGCGCAGTAACGCGTCCTGCACGGCGCCGCCGTCGGGGAGCATGGTCACGACCACACCCACGGCCGCGAACCCGGCCGCTTCTCTTCCCGACGCGGCGCCGAGCTCATCGCCGAAGCGCCGCTCGACATCCCGATCGGCGTCACGGGCGACAAGCTCGTAGCCCGCGTGTGTGAGATTCGCCGCCATCGGCCAGCCCATGCGCCCAAGCCCGACGAATCCAACCGTCCCTCGACGACCTTCCTGTCCATCCGCGTCCATGGATCTCCCATTCATCGACGTGACCCGCTGATCTAGGGCAATCTAAGACTCCCTGACTCAGGCTGTCATGGCTTCGGGCGCGATTTGTTCGGTTGGAACTGTCTCGGCCAGCTGGGTGCGTGCCGGGCCGATCAGTACCAGGGCCAGTGCCGCGCCGGCGAAGGCGACGGCGGCCCCGATCTCGAGTCCGGCGCCGAGCGCGGACACGAACGCATCGTGAACGGCGCTGATCACGTGAGGCGAGGCGCGTCCGTCCGGTGCTCCGCCGGAGCCGAGCGCGCCGGCCAGCTTTGCTCGCGCGGCCGCGGGGAGTTGTGGGAGGCTCGAGTCGAGCTTTGAGCGCCCGATCGTCGTCACGAGCGCACCCATCACCGCCAGCCCGACGGTGCCGCCGACCATGCGGCTCATCGACAGCACCCCGGAGGCCGCGCCGGATTTGGTGCGGTCGACGGCGTTCATCGCCGCGGTGCTCATCGGCGACATCACGAGCCCGATCCCCAACCCGATTAGGATGAAGCCGGGCAGCAGCAGCGCGTAACCGGTATGAACGGTCAGCCGGGACTGGATCAGCAGCGCTGCGCCGATGATCGCGAGCCCGAGCGCCATCAACGGTCGGGGTCCGACCCGATCGGTCAGCCGTCCCGCCAGCGGACCCATGATCATGATCGAGAGGGTCGCCGGGAGGAACCGCACCCCGGTTTGAAGCGGGGAGTAGTGCAGCACGTTCTGCATGTAAAGCGTCAGGAAGAAGAACTGGGCGAACATCGCGAACGTCACCAGGAACCCGACCGCGTTCGCCCCCGCCGAGGTGCGCGAGCGGAAGAAGCTGAAGTCGAGCATGGGCGCGCGGAGACGCAGTTCGATCACCACGAACGCGACCAGCGCAACCACCGCCACGCCGAACAGCCCGATCACCCGCGCCGATCCCCAATGCCAGCTGTTGCTCTGTACGAGCGCCAGCACGAGCGCGGTCAAGCCGGCCGTCAGCGTCGCCATGCCGGCGAGGTCAACGCTGCGCCCGACCGTCTGATCGCGCGACTCGCGCGCGGCAAACAGCGTCACCGCGACCGCCCCGACCGCGATCGGCGGGTTCAGGAAGAAGATCGCGCGCCAGCTCACGTACTCGGTGAGGAAGCCGCCGATGACCGGTCCGATCGCGAGCGCGAGCGCCCCGATCCCAGCCCAGGTGCCGATCGCGGTGCCTCGCTGTTCGGCGGGGAAAGACTGCGTGATGATCGACAGCGTCGCCGGCATCATGAACGCCGCGCCGACCCCCTGAACGGCGCGGAACGCCACGAGCCAAGTGTCGCTTCCGGAGAAGCCGATCAGCAGGCTCGAGAGCCCGAACACGGCCACGCCGAACAGGAACATCTTGCGGCGGCCAAAGATGTCCCCGAGCCGGCCCCCGGTCACCATCAGCACCGCGAACGTCAGCGTGTAAGCGTTCATCGTCCACTCGAGCGCGTCCAGCGAGGCGTGGAGGTCGCGCTGGATCGACGGCAGCGCAACGTTGACCACCGTGTTGTCGAGCATCGTCATGAACAGCGCGAAGCACATCGCACCGAGCGTCCACCAGCGGCTGTTCTGCTCGGTGATGAGGCGCCCGCGCTGGGCCAGGATCTGTCTGGTCATAGCTACTCCTTTGCAGCGTGGAACTTTCACCCCCTACAGACGGATCGCGCGGGCGCCGACGTGACACCGATCGCGGTGAGCGTCCCAGTTCGAGGGCCGCGTCACAATCGGACACCCCGCAACCGTCATTGGGGGTGAATGCCCTCGTCACGGAGCAGAGTCGATGAATGACATCGCCTGGGAGACCGAGCAGTTCGTGCGCCACCGGTCTCATTTGGAGGCCGTCGCCTACCGCATGCTCGGATCGGTCAGCGAGGCCGAGGATGCGCTCCAGGAAGCGTGGCTGCGCCTCAGCCGCTCACAGCAGGACACGATCCACAACGCGCGCGCATGGCTGACCACGATCGTTGGGCGGGTGTGCATCGACATGCTGCGCGCCCGTCAATCTCGCCGCGAGGACTACGTCGCCTGGGTGCCCGAGCCGATCGTGCAGGCTGACGAGCAGGGCGACCCCGAGCAGCAGGCGCTGATCGCCGACACCGTCGGGCTTGCGCTGCTTGTCGTGCTCGAGACGCTGACGCCCTCCGAGCGAGTCGCCTATGTGCTGCACGACATGTTCGCTGTCCCGTTCGGCGAGATCGGAGGGATCATCGACCGCAGTCCCGATGCGGCGAGACAGCTCGCCAGCCGGGCGCGGCGCCGGGTCCACGGCGCGGTCCCGCAGCCCGACGCGGATCTCGCCAAGCAGCGCGAGGTCGTCGACGCGTTTCTCGCGGCCTCGAGAGCCGGGGACTTCGACGCTCTCCTGGCCGTGCTCGACCCGGAAGTCGTGTTCCGGGCCGGCGGCAGCCCCGAGCTCCAGCAGGAACTGAAGGGTGCCGCCGGCGTCGCCGACAGGATGGCCACGTTCGGCCCACGTTTCGCGACGCTCTGCCATCCCGCGATGGTCAACGGCCGCGCCGGCCTCGTCATCAGGACCCCCGCAGGTCCGCTCGGAGCGATCGGATTCACCGTCACCGGCGATCTCATCACCACCATCGGCCTCACCCTCGATCCCGACAAGCTCGAGGGCTCCGATCAAACCGAGGATGGCCCGCTCGACCTCCTTCGCATGCGCCCGGGCTCGGGCGCCGAGCGGATCATCCGCGACGTTCTGGGCTGGCCAGGGGCCTACCGCACGAAAGGGGAGTTCGGATCGGTCGTGTTGCGCTTTGGCGAACGCGAGCTCGGCCACCTGCATGGCGACGCAATGGCCGACGTGCCGCTTGCCCCCGGGCTGCCAGATCACCTCGTCAAGGGTGGGGTGGCGCTCGAGCGTGAGTCCGGCTGGGTCACCGTGCCACTGGAGACGGAGGCAGGCGTCCAGCAGGCGCTCGCGCTGCTTCGCGCGAACTACGAGCGCGGATGAGTCCGACTCAGAGAACGGGGTCGAAGCTTCCGTCCGCGCGCGGCGCGAGCTCGCGGATCGCTACGACTTCGCCGATCGCGATCTCGCTGTAGAGATGCGGAAACGCTTGGTCGCTGTCGGCGACCGCCTCGACGCGCACCCGACCGCTCATCTGCCGAGGATCGAGTTCGAGGAGCACGAGATCCGTCCTTCCCCGGTAGGCGGCGTCCGCGACCGGCTTGACCTGCTCCGCAAACGACAGGTGGATGAAGCCCACATCCTCAAGGCGCTTTCCCAGCGTCGACTCGCGGTAGGCGCCGTCGCGTCGAGCGCGCTCCCAATCGGCTCGGAGCGCGATGTGGAACAACCGCCGCCCGAGCGCATCACGGTCCCGCATGCCGATCTCTACCCGGGCGTCCCGTCGCGCGCTGTTCTTCGGGCGAGGCTCTGTACCTGCCGTTCGTGCACGCCGGGCACCGTGGCCGATGGCCCGACCCGCGGGTCGCTGACAACCTCGCCGTCACGCACGGCGTGCAGGTACGCCCGATCCTGGTCGATCCGCGCCTGTACCTGATCCGCGCCGCCGACGGACCCGTGGCCGGGGACGACGACGTCGACGCCGCCCGCCACGTCCTCGAGCAGCCGCAGCGCCGTGAGGTAGTCCCCGATCGGGTCCGCGGTGTCGTTCAGGTCGAGCATCGGGATCAGGACGTCAGAAAGTGTGTCGCCGGCGACGAGAACGCCGCGTTCCTCGATCAACAGCGCCGCATGGCCCGGGGCATGTGCTTGATGCTCGATGATCCGCACCTGAGGACCATCCCAAGGAATCCTTTCCGTGTCGGCGGGCAGGCCCGTAATGAGGCCGAGCAGGTCCAGCGGTACCCGCTCGACGATGTCCGGCGGTATCAGCTGGGCGACGCGGGCCTTCGCACCCGCGTCGGACAGCCGATCTCGGACGGTGGCCGCGCACCGGGCCGTCCCGTAACGGGGCGCCGCGCCGAGGCTGGCGTGCCACAGCAGATGATCCCAATGAGGGTGCGTCGAGAAGCCTGCCACGACGGTCTGGCCCGCATCGGACAGATCATTCGCGAGGCAGGCCATTTCGTCGCCGCGCACCCCGGGGTCGATGAGCAACACGCCGCCCCGGCCCTCCACGACAACGGCGTTGGTCTGCAAGAACTCGCTCTGGTGGATCAGCACACCGTCTGCGACCTGCTTCAGCATGGGGCCTCTCCCGCTCGCCACGACGCGGCGTAGGAATCGAACCTACCAACCGTGGGGCTACCACGGCCTGCCAGTTTTGAAGACTGGATGGGCCACCAGGCCCGTGCCGCGCCGCCGCCGATCCTAATGAGCGTCCGGGCGCGCGGGCGCCTCGAGCCCGAGGCCGTGGTCGATCGCTCCCTTGATGCCGGCGTCGACGGCGTTCAGGCGGTACAGCGTGAGGGCCTCGACGGAGCCGAACCGGCCGCCCGGGGCGCCCGCCGCTCCGTGGTGGCACAGGACGCAATGGAGGAGCGCGAGCCGGCGCTCATCGTCGAGCGCCCCCGCCGATGAAGACACCATCTGCGAGCCGATCACCAGGTGGCCGAGCAGCCGCCCCTCCTCGGTCAGCCCGATCTCCGCCCCGTAGGTGAACTCGCGCGTCCGCCCCAAGTCGTGGACGAGCGCGGCCGTCAGCAGCAGATCCTGGTTCAGGCGAGGGTGTAGCTGGCAGACCTCGTAGGCGAGCGTGGCCACCGCCACCGTGTGCTCCAGGAGCCCCCCGAGATAGGCGTGATGCCCCGCCCGGGTACACGGTGCCCGCCGCAACTCCGCCCGCAGCTCACGATCGGAGAACAACCCGTCCAACAACGCGCGAAAAGGCCGGTCATGGACCTCGCCGGCGAGATGCTCGAGGAAACCGTCTAGCTCGTCGAGGTCCCGGTAGGCGGTCGGCAGGAACCGCGACGGGTCGCCGGCCTCCTCCGAAGCCTCCGGCGAGACCCGGGCGATCTGGACGACCTCGAGCACCGGCTGGTCGCGGAACCGCTCGACGCGCCCGGACACGCGCACGATGTCGCCGCGCTCGAACCGTCCGGCCATGGCATCCGCGTCCCGGAACGCCCGCGCCGCGATCGTCCCGGTGCGATCGCGCAACTCCAAGGCAAGGTACGGCGACCCCGATCGCGTGAACAGACGGTCCTTGCGCGAGCAGGCGAACACGCCGTCGACCTGCTGGCCGGGCCGCAGGGCGCTGATCAGGACCTCGGTCGAATCCAACGACTGCATGCCCCCATGATCTACGCTGAGGCGGATGCAGCCGCTGCAGTGGGAATATCGCCCCGACGGACTGAGGGCCCCGGCGCTGATCTGCGCGTTCAAGGGGTGGAACGACGCGGCCGACGCGGCGTCGAGCGCGATCACGTTCGTCGCCGGCGCGCTCGGCGGACGGCGGTTCGCGACGATCGACCCCGAGGAGTTCTACGACTTCCAGAGCACCCGGCCCCAGGTCAAGCTGGCCGACGGGCACGCTCGCAAGATCGTGTGGCCCGAGGTCGAGTTGTACGAGGCGCGGGTGCCGCGGGCGACACGCGACCTCGTCCTCTTGGTCGGACACGAGCCGTCGCTGCGGTGGCGCACTTTCAGCAACGTGATCGTCGAGCTCGCCGAGGCGCTCGGCACGCAGCTTGTCGTGACCCTCGGCGCGCTGCTCGCCGACGTTCCCCACACGCGCCCGATCTCGGTAACGGGGATGGCCACGGACACCGACCTGGTCCAGCGGCTCGGCCTCACCCGCTCGTCCTACGAGGGACCCACCGGGATCGTCGGCGTCCTCCACGCCGCGTGCCAGCAGAGCGGCCTCCCCTCGGCGAGCCTATGGGCTGCGGTACCCCACTACATCGCGGCGGCGCCCAATCCGAAGGCCGCCCTGGCGCTCGTACGCAAGCTCGAGGGCCTCGTTCAGGTCGCGGTCGACGCCACCGACCTCGAGTCGGCCACCGCTGACTACGACCGGCAGGTCAACCTCGCGGTGCAGAGCGACCCCGACGTGCAGGCGTTCGTCGAGCGGCTCGAGCAGGCCGCCGCCAGCGAGGAGAGCGATGACTCCGGACCGCTGCCGTCGGGCGACACAATCGCCCGCGAGCTCCAGCGCTTCCTCCGCCAGCGGGGCGACGACGACCCCGACACGGCCCGCGAGGGCTGACGTCCCCCGCGGCTACCCCTCCGCCGCCGGGCACACCAGCCGGTAGTCGCACACCGAGCACGCGGCGAACGACGGCGTCGGCTCGAAGCCCTGCGAGAGGATGCCGTCGGCGACCTCCATCGTGACCTCCTCGATCCACGCGAACCGATCCTGCCGGTCGGCGGGCACCGCCACCTTCTGGTCGTCGAGCACGTAGTAGTAGGCCTGCTGCGATGCGTCGAGGCTCCAGGCCTCACGGGCCCCGACCGCGTACAGAGACAGCTGCACGTCGTCGACGAGCTGCACCGCACTCTTCGGGCGCCCGGTCTTGTAGTCGATCAGCTCGTACTCGCCGCCGGGCAGCCGATCGACGCGGTCGACGCGGCCGCGCAGTAGGTGCGGCCCGAGCTTGAACGAGAACGCGCGCTCGAACCACATCGGCTCCGACTCCGAGGACTGAAACCGCGTGTGGTACTGCGCCAACGCCGAAGCGGCCTTGCCACGAAGCTGGCGCTCCTCCTCGGACTCACCGAACCCGCCCCGCCGCCAGCTGGCGTCGAGCAGCCCGAGGAGCTCTGAGAGCGACCCTGAGGGCGATCCCGGCACCCCATCTCCGGTGCGGGCGTGGAACCGCTCGAGCACCTGGTGCACGACGATCCCGAAGCGCTGGTGGATCGTCGGCTCCTGGGGGATGCGGAACACGCGAGCGAACTTGTACTTCAACGGGCATGTTCGGTACGTGTCGATGTCGGACGCCGACAGCACGACGCCGTCGCCCCGCGTCGGCAGGAACGACTCCACCGACGGATCGTCCCGAGCCGTCACCGCCGCGGCGCGCCGGCGAGCGTCGCGCTCGGCGTCCAGCAGGTAGTCGTCCAAGGCCGATGACGTGAAGATCTCGCGCTGCTCGGCGGTCACCGCCTGGAGGATCCGCGAGTTCACATCGCGCACCGCCTCGGCCAGCGACTGACCCTCCGGCCGCTCGATCAGGGCGGCCAGCTTCAACAACTCCAGGTACCGCACGACGGCGTGCGACACGTCGAGGTCGGTGTCGAGCCGAAGCTCGCCGAGCCGTCCACCGGCACGCATCGTGCCCTCGAGCACCTCGTCGCGCAATAGCCGGTAGGTCGAATGGAGCGTCTCCGCGGGTCCGAACATCTCCTCCTCGCGGTCCTCCCACGCGCCCGCCACCGCACGCCGCATCGCGTCCACCACGGTCGCGGGCGCGAGCGCGGCGCTCCGGTCGTTGGCGCACGGGTACGCCAGCACGACGCGGCGGCGTGCGCGGGTCACCGCCTGATAGAGCACCTGACGCACAACCGGTGCGCGCCCGTCGTCATCGCCGCCCGGAGACTCGACGGGCTGACCATCCCCAGAGGCAGCCAACGGCATCGGCTCCGGCACGGGCGCGGCCAGCCCGGCGTGAAGCCCGAGGACATACACGTGATCGGTCTCCAGCGCCCCGGCGCTGTCGAGCGTCACGATCTGGACCACCTGCGGCCCCAGCAGGTCCGGTTCCTCGTGCTCTCGCAGGCCGAAGTCGGCGACCCCGGCGATGTGGCGCGCGAACTCGCGCGGCGTCGCCTGGGGAGCGCGCCGGACAAAAGCGCCGGCGAGCTCGCCGAACCGCGCGAGCGCTCGCAGGCGCTGCACGACATCGGCCTGTGCGGCGAACAGCTGCTGGCGGCGCAGGCCGAGCCGATCGATCAGCCGGTGGACGTACATGTCGGGTCGAGTCGAGTCGATCGTCGACATGCCCGCGCGGTACAGCTTCAAGAACCCTCGGATCCGCTCGCGCGCCTCGGGCGGCACCTGCGGCGACTCGATCGCGGCCACGAGCGCCGCCACCATGTCGAGCTTGCGCCGTCGCGCGATCTGGGTGCACCGCGCGATGTCGACCGAGCGCAGTTCGACGGGCGGACGGGCCAGCGCACGCACGACGGCAGCCGCATCCGTCGGATCCGCCAGCAGCCGCAGCCACGCCAGCACGTCACGAACCTCGGCGCGACGGAAGAACGCGGTCTCGCCGACGACGCGATGGGCGACCGCGCGTTCCTCGAGCGCCACCGCCACGGCCTGCCCCTCGCGCGAGATCGTCGGCACCAGCACGGCGATCTGCCCCGCGGCCACGCCCTCGGTCGTGATCAGGCGCTCGATGTCGGCGGCGGTCGACTGGGCCTGGGCACGCTCATTGGCACAGCGCCAGAACGCGACCTCACCCTCGGCGGACGTCGGCTCGCAGGACACCGGAACTGCCGCGGAGGCCGCACCGAGCACACGACGGGGGACGCGCAGGCTCTGCTCGAGGGTGATCACAGCGCCGAACTCGTCCGGACGCACACCGGCCCCGGATCCGGCGCGGGCCGGATCGGCCGCGGCGGTCAATCGCGACTCCGCCACCGCCCGGCTGAGGGTCGCCGAGGCCAGATCGAGGTCATGGGCGTCGTCCACGAGCACATGCTCGAACCGGCTCACCGCTGCCCGCCGGTCCTGGACTACGCGCAGCGCGTCACGGAGCAGATCGCCGGCGTCGCGGACCCCGGCCTCGGCCAGCATCTGCTCGTGCACGCGATACACGTCGGCGAACTCCCGCTCCATCTCCACGTCGGACTCGGGCAGCCGCTCGGCCCAGCGGGCGTAGTCCTCGGCCCCGACCAGGTTCGCCTTGAGCCGGTCGATCCGGCGGATGAACCCTGCGAGCAGGGCGTTCGCGCTCCCCCCGAAGTCGTGCCGCTCGATCGACAGCTGGCCGATTCGCTCGAGCAGCATCGCGAACCGCTCGGCGGGACCGAGCACCGGCTCGAGCGGGTCGACGTCCGACCCGGCGGCGCCCAGGATCAGCGCTGCGAGTTCGACCGGGGAGATCACGAACAGCTCGTCGTAGGCACTCTGAAGCCCGCCCTCGAGCCGTGCCCGTGTGGCGTCCGCGC
>Ga0335073_10008137_pt1 | contig 14704 bp, 12 predicted proteins | sample Lox_Sample_22_FD_207093 | JGI IMG/M metagenome (GOLD analysis project Ga0335073, IMG submission 207093) | Soil microbial communities from Loxahatchee National Wildlife Refuge, Florida, United States - Lox_Sample_2.2 | ecosystem: Environmental > Terrestrial > Soil > Wetlands | place: USA... | reverse complement strand
GAAGATGATGCCGGTGGCCGGCAGCCGCTTTGAGAAGCGGCCGGCGCGGTTCTCCTCCGCCCATTCGACCTCGATGTCGCGCCAATGCGACTGACCGGCGGCGTCGGCGTAAAGATTGTGGATGCGCATCGCGTTCCCTCCGGGAAAAACCGTTTCGCGCCCCGAATTTCCTCCCCATTGCCCGCCGACGCAAACTCCAATACCTCTTTCGCTCCGGGAGGGTCTCATGCCCTGGAGCCTGAATCTCTTCGCCGACCGTCTCGCGTCCAATGCCGCGCTTGAACTTGCGGCGGGACCGGTGCGCGCGCTCTATGTCGAGGAAGGCGGCATCACGCTCGCGAGCGCCGGCGCGGCCGCGTCGCTCGCCCCCAACTCGGCCTGGCACGGTGCCGCCGCCGCATCGCTTGCCGCCGGCGCGCCGGGCGCCAGGCTGCTGCGCTTCGAGCTCTGTGACGGAACCGCGCCCGCGGACCGTCCGCTGCTTGCCGCCGCGCTCGCGCTCGACAGGGATTCCGCCTATCTCATGCGCTGCGACCGGGTCGAGTTTCCGCCGGGCGGCGTCGCCTATCACCACACCCATCAAGGACCGGGCGTGCGCTGCCTCGTCGCGGGGTCGATCCGGATCGACAGCGCCGGCGCGAGCCATGCCTACGCGCCCGGGCAGGCGTGGTTCGAAAGCGGCCCCGACACGGTCTTCGCGGCGGCCTCGCCGGATGCCGTCACCGCCTTCATCCGCGTCATGATCCTGCCCGCCGCGTGCCGCGGCCGCAGCTCGATCCGCTATGTCCGCGCCGAGGATCAGGACAAATCCAAGCCGCAGCGCTATCAGATCTACATCGATCAGCCGATCGCGCTGCCGGGGAGCCCACGATGACAGACGCAAAGCAGCGCACGGGCGCACAGATCCTCATCGATCAGCTCAAGCTGCACGGCGCCGACACGATCTTTTGCGTGCCGGGCGAAAGCTATCTCGCGGCGCTCGACGCGATGTATGACGCCAATTCGCTGCGCCTCATCACCTGCCGCCAGGAAGGCGGCGCCACCATGATGGCCGAGGCCTATGGCAAGCTCACCGGCCGGCCAGGCATCTGCTTCGTCACGCGCGGTCCCGGCGCCACCAACGCAAGCGCGGGCCTTCACATCGCGCGCCAGGATTCGACGCCGCTCATCCTGTTCGTGGGTCAGGTGCCGCGCGCCGCGCGCGGCCGCGAAGCGTTCCAGGAGCTCGATTATCGCGCCGTTTTCGGCACCATCGCGAAATGGGCCGACGAGATCGACGATCCGCGCCGCGTGCCCGAGCTGGTGAGCCGCGCGTTCCACATCGCGGCAAGCGGCCGCCCCGGCCCCGTCGTGCTGGCGCTGCCCGAAGACATGCTGGAAGAGGCCGCCGAGGTGGCCGACGCGCGCCCCTATACGCGGATCGAGCCGCATCCGGGTGCCGCAGAGATGGCCGCGCTGGCGCGCGCGCTGAGCGAGGCGCGCCGGCCGATTCTGCTGTTGGGCGGCAGCCAGTGGGACAAGGACGCGGTTGCCGGCATCGAGGCCTTTGCCCTTGCCAATCACCTCCCGGTCGCGTGTGCCTTCCGCCGCCAGGACCGGTTCGACAATTCCCATCCCTGCTATGCCGGCGATGTCGGGCTCAACGTCAATCCGAAGCTCGGCGCACGGCTCAAAGCGACCGATCTGCTGATCGCGGTCGGCGGCCGGCTGGGCGAGGCGACGAGCGGCGGCTATACGCTCTTCGACATTCCGGTGCCGCGCCAGCGTCTCGTGCATGTCCATCCCGACACGTTGGAGCTGGGCCGCGTCTATGAGCCCGCGATCGCGATCAACGCTTCGCCGCGCACCTTCGTGGCGGCGCTTGCCGGATCGGCGCCCATCGTGTCGCCGCCTTGGGCCGCGGATACCAAGGCCGCGCACGAGGAATATCTCGCCTGGCAAGTCCCGGTGGCCTCGCCCGGCGCGGTGCAGATGAGCGAGATCATGCGCTGGCTCGCCGAGCAACTGCCGGAAGATGCGATCATGTGCAACGGCGCCGGCAATTTCGCGACCTGGGTCCATCGCTTCCACCGCTATCGCCGGCTCGGCACGCAGCTCGCGCCGACCAGCGGCTCGATGGGCTATGGCTTCCCGGCGGCGGTCGCGGCAAAGCTCGTCCATCCCGAGCGCGTCGTCGTCTGTGTCGCGGGCGACGGCGATTTCATGATGACCGGGCAAGAGATGGCGACCGTGATGCAGCAACGCGTCGGCGTCATCGTGCTGATCGTCAATAACGGCATGTACGGGACGATCCGCACGCACCAGGAGCGGCATTATCCCGGGCGGGTGATCGCGACCGCGCTGACCAATCCGGATTTCGCGGCCTTGGCGCGCGCCTATGGCGCGCATGGCGACACGGTCGAGCGCACCGCCGACTTTGCCGCCGCGTTCGAGCGCGCGCGTGCCTCCGGCCTGCCGGCCCTCATCGAGCTGAAACTCGATCCCGAGGCGCTCACCATCACGCAGTCGGCGTCTCAGGTCCGCGCCGCCGCGCTTGCTGCGCGACGCTGATTAAGAAAATTGTTGCCTGCAAGCAACACCTAAATCTTAATAGTGAGGCTGCAACTTTACCGAGAAAATATTGTGCGATAAATTTTCCGCAAGACTTCGTGCGGGGAGAATCGATGTTTCGGATTGCGGTTGCTGCGGCTCTCGTCAGTGCGCTTGCTGCTTGTTCGGCCGTTCCGGTCGCCGGAACGTTTCCCGTAACCGTACAGCAAAAGATGCAGTCGGTCGGGCATTGGAAGATACTAGCCGATGATGTGGCGCTGTCGTTGAAAGCCCGCGCGCCGTCCGACCGCCCCATCTTCATCGAGGGTGACGACAGCATTCGCTCTTTGCGCACGGTTTTCGCACCTATTTTGAGACCGCCTTATATCGACAAGGCGTAACCGTTTCGACGCAGCCCTTGGGGGCCACGGTGGTTCACCTTGATGTCGAAGGGGTGCGGCATCACGGCGCCCGCGACATTCGCCCGCCGCCAGGATTCTTCACCCTTCTCGGTGGTGGAGTGTGGCTCGGTGAACAGGCCTCAACGCACTGGACCGGCAATGGCTTCGCAGCCGCGCCTGCGATTGGGGCGGTTCTGGACGTCTTCGACGCCGCCTCGGTGCGGCCAACGAACACAGAGATCATTGTGACCATCGAAGCCTCGACGAGCGGTCGGACCGTATATCGTGACACGCGGACCTATTACGTTCCTGACGGTGACATCGATCTTTACGAGCCGCGAACCGTGGTCCAAAACGTACCCGGACGGTTCGTGCGTGTCGGCGACATTCTCGTCCCGCCCGGAGGGTGCATCGCGTCACAGTGTCAGATCGTGCATTCCTTCCAGTAGGCACTAGGGTTAAGCGCGGGCCACGCTTACTGCGCGGCGGTGATCGAGCGACGCGCGCGCCGGCGCCGGTGCGCGCGCAGAAAGAGCCATAGCGTCGCCGACACGACGAGCGCGGCAAGCCCGAGTTCGAATCCGGCGGCGCCGGTGAGCAGGGCGAAGATCCGGTCGCCGGCCCAATAGGCGGCCAGGCCCCACCATCCGACCCATATCGCCGCGCCCAGCGCGTTCAAGATCATGAAGCGGCCCCAACCCATGCCGAGCGTGCCGGCGGCGATCCCGGAAAGCTGCCGCAGCAGGACCACGAACCGCGCGCCGACCAGGACGATGTCGCCCCAGCGGTCGAACTTCGCTTCGACCTTGGCGAACCGCGTTTCGGTGATGCCGATGCGGCTGCCATGGCGCAGAACGAAGCGTCGGCCGGCATAGCGTCCGACCGCGAATCCGCCGGCATTGCCGAGCGTCGCCCCGAGCCAGGCGCAGGCCAGCAGCAGAGCGATATCGGAATAGCCGCGCGAGGCGAGCACGGCCATGGCGATCAGCAGGCTTTCGCCGGGAAGGGGCAGTCCGAAATGTTCAAGGAACAGACCGGCGGCCACCGTGGCATAGCCGTAATGGCCGAGAAGGGAGTGAAGATCGTGGGAGAGGCTCACGGCGTCCACAGTCTCGCCCGGCGCGCGGCCCGGCGTCCAGCACGTCGAATCGGGCACGGGACTGCTGAAACGGAGGCGTCACAGATGATAGTCTTCGGCAGCGCACCGACAGGGGGCAGCAGTGCCGGACGCGAAAGGGAAATTGACCCCCGAGGACCATCAGAAGATCAAGGACTGGTGGGACCTGCATTGGAAAGGTCCGCTCGTCTGTCCGGTGTGCAAGGAGTCGGACTGGCAGACGGGCGACTATGTCGTCTATGCCGCGCGGTTCTCGGACGATCTGCCGGGCGCGGCGCCGACCATCCCGCTCATCACGATCAATTGCATCACCTGCGCCCATGTCCTGGTGTTCGGCGCGGTGCGGATCGGGATTCTGCCGTGACGGCTTGAATCGTACGCAAAACGGCATATATACGTACGTTGGCTGGGCGGCTGCTGCGGCGGAAGGACGGTCCGAGAGCCGCGCGGCGATTATCAATTGTCGCGATTCAGAGGACGCGAGGATATGGGGCTTGACTCTCGGCTCATTTAAGAACAAAAAGAGAACGAGGAGGCTGGCGAGATGTCCGAAACCAAGAACCCGGACCTCGGCGCGCTACGGCAGAAGCTCGCGCTCATCGAGCGGGGCGGGCGGGGGGAAACCCCCGTTCTGCCGTTCGGCGTGCCGGTGCTCGATGGGGCGCTGCCCGGCGGCGGTCTGGCGCTCGGGGCGCTGCACGAGATCGGCGGCTTTGCCCCGGCCGAAGAAGATGGCGCCGAAGGCGCGGCCTTTCTGGCCGGCATCCTGGCGCGGCTCGAACCAAGCCGGCCGGTGCTGTGGTGTCATCTGCGCGGCGATCTTCATGCGCCGGGCCTGGTGCCTTTCGGGCTTGCGCCGGAACGGCTCATGCTGGCTCAGGCGGGCACCGAGGCCGAGCTTCTCTGGGCGATGGAGGAAGGGCTGCAATGCCGCGCGCTCGCCGCCGTGGTGGGCGAGCTGGACGGGCTGAGCCTGACCGCGAGCCGCCGGCTTCAGCTTGCCGCCGAGAGCAGCGGCATCACCGCCTTCGCGCTGCGGCGCCGGCGCCATGCCGCGCCGGTGGGCGCGGACGAGCAGCCGACCGCGGCGGCGACGCGCTGGCGCATCGCGGCGCTGCCTTCGCGCCTTTCGGGCGAGCCGGGGCTGGGCTTGCCGCTCTGGCATATCGAGCTGCTGCGCGTGCGCGGCGGCAGGCCCGGGCGATGGCCGGTGGAATCATGCGATGCGACGGGGCACGTCCGCCTGGCCGCGGCACCGGCCGCCGATCAGCCGCGCCGCGCGGCGGGATGATTCAGGCTCGGCCGATGACGGACGCGAGCGCAAAAAGGGTGATGTTCCTGTGGCTGCCGCAATGGCCGATCGAGCGGCTCAGGCGGGAGGAGACGCGCGGCCCCTTCGTGCTCGCGACCTCGGTCGGCAGCCAGCGCCTTGTCAGCGCCGCCGATCCGGCCGCGTGCGAGGCGGGCATCGCGCCCGGCATGGCGCTCACCGATGCGTGGGCGCTGGTACCCGACCTCGCCGTGGCATCCGCCGATTTCACCGCCGATGCCGAAGCGCTTCAGCGTCTTGCCGCCTGGTGCGGCCGCTGGAGCCCGTGGACGGCGCCGTGTCCGCCCGACGGCGTGTGGCTCGACGTGACCGGCTGCGCCCATCTCCATGGTGGCGAAGCGGGCTTGGTTGACGAGGCGGTCGAGCAGCTGGCGCGGCGCGGCCTCACCGCTCGCGCGGCCATCGCCGACACGGCCGGTGCGGCCTGGGCCGTTGCGTGCTTTGGCGCCGGATGCAAGAGCGTGGTGCCGGAAGGCGGCCTCGCGACGGCGCTCGCGGATTTGCCGGTGGCGGCGCTGCGGCTGCCGTCCGACAGGGCCGAGACGCTGGCGCGCGTAGGGCTGCGCCGCATCGGCGATCTCTATCCCATGCCGCGTCCGTCGCTGGTGCTGCGCTTTGGCGCGGGGCTCGCGGCGCGGCTCGATCAGGCGCTGGGCCGCCTCGACGAGCCGCTGTCGCCGCTGCCGCCGCCGCCTCAGCTCTGGGTACGCCGCCGCTTCGCCGAGCCGATTGCTGCTCCCGAGCAGATCCGCGCCGCCACGTCCGAGCTGATCGCGGGCCTGTGCCGGCGCCTTGCCGCCGAGGGCGAAGGCGCGCGCCGGATCGTGCTGCGGCTCCATCGCGTCGACGGGACGGCGGCGCTCCTGGAAATCGGCACCGCGCGGCCGAGCCGCGAGCCGCGCCATCTCTTGCGCCTTCTCGACGAGCGTCTGGGCACGCTTGATCCCGGCCTTGGTGTCGAGGACATGCTGCTCGCCGCCTCCTTTGCCGAGGCGCAGGCCCCGGCGCAGTACCGGTTCGCCCTTGGCGGAGAAGGCCGGGGCGAAGAGACCGATGACGACCTTGCCACCCTTGTCGATCGTCTTGCGGCGCGTCTCGGGCCGCGCGCGGTGAGCCGGCCGCTGCTCTGGGAAAGCCATTGGCCCGAGCGCGCGGTGCGCTTCGTGCCGCCGCTCGACCGGACCGCCAATGCGCGGGCCAAGGACGAGCGGCCGGTGCGGTTCCTGCCCCGGCCCGAACCGGTCGACGCGGTGGCGCCGGTGCCCGACGATCCGCCGCTCCTGTTCCGCTGGCGCAAGATCATGCATCGCGTGCGCCGCGCCGATGGGCCCGAACGGATCGCCGGCGAGTGGTGGCGCCAATCCTGCGAGCCGCGCGACTATTACCGTGTCGAGGATCATGACGGCCGCCGGTTCTGGCTTTACCGCGCGGGCCTTCATCGTCCCGATGCGCCCGCGCGCTGGTTCCTCCACGGGGTGTTCGGATGAGCGCCGGCTATGCCGAGCTCGACGTCACCAGCAATTTCTCGTTCCTGCGCGGGGCATCCCACGCCGAGGAGCTGGTGGCCGAGGCGAAGGCCTTGGGCCACGCGGCCATCGCCATCGCCGACCGCAACTCGCTCGCGGGCGTGGTGCGCGCCTGGCGCGCCGCGCAAGAACATGGCCTGCGGCTCGTGGTCGGCTGTCGGCTCGTGCTCGCGGACGGCGCAAGCCTCCTCTGCTTTCCGACCGACCGCGCCGCCTATGGGCGCCTTTGCCGGCTCCTGACGCTCGGCAAGCGCCGCGCCGAGAAAGGCGACTGCCGCCTCGTCTATGGTGATGTCGCCGCGGCCGGCGCGGGTCAGATCCTGGTGGCATTGCCGCCCGAAGAGATGAGCGCGGATTTCCCGCGCTTCCTCGCGCGCCTCGCCGCGGATTTTCCGGGTGCCTCCTATCTCGCCGCGCATCATCTCTATCGCGGCGATGATCGCCGCCGCATCCATCGCCTTGCCGCACTTGCGGCGGCGGTGCACGTGCCGCTCGTCGCGGCGAATGGCGTGCTCTATCACCGGCCGGAGCGGCGTCCGCTGCAGGATGTGCTGACCTGCGTCCGCGAGGGCTGCACCATCGCCGAGGCAGGGTTACGGCTCGAGGCCAATGCCGAGCGCCATTTGAAGCCGCCCGAGGAGATGGCGCGGCTTTTTCGCGACCATCCCGAGGCGCTCGCGCGCACGATCGAGATAACCGAGCGCTGCCGCTTCCGCCTCGACGAACTCAAATACGACTATCCCGATGAAAGCGGCCCCGACGGGCTTTCCCCGCAAGAGCGGCTCGAGCGCCTGACCCGGGAAGGCGCCGAGGAGCGCTATCCCGGCGGCGTGCCGCAAGCGGTGCGCACGCAGCTCGAGCACGAGCTGCGGCTTGTGGGGGCGCTCGACTATGCGCCCTATTTCCTCACGGTCCACGACATCGTGCGCGAGGCGAAGTCGCGCGGGATCCTGTGCCAGGGGCGCGGTTCGGCGGCGAACTCGGCGGTGTGCTATTGCCTCGGCATCACCTCGGTCGATCCGGCACAGCTCGACCTTCTGTTCGAGCGCTTCATCAGCGCCGCGCGCAACGAGCCGCCCGACATCGACGTCGATTTCGAGCACGAGCGGCGCGAGGAGGTGATCCAATACATTTACGAAAAATATGGCCGCGACCGCGCCGCGCTCGCCGCCACCGTGATCAGCTATCGCCCGAAAAGCGCGATCCGCGATGTCGGCAAGGCGCTGGGCCTGTCGCAGGACGTGACGTCGGCACTCGCGGGCACGGTGTGGGGCTGGGGCTCGCGCTCGGTCGGCATCGAGGAGCGGCATGCGCGCGAGCACGGCATCGACCCCGCCGATCCGACCGTGCGGCGCGCGCTCGCGCTCGCGCACGAGCTCCTGGGCTTTCCGCGCCATCTCTCGCAGCACGTGGGCGGCTTCGTCATCACCCGCAGCCTCTTGGAAGAGCTGGTGCCGATCGAGAACGCGGCGATGGAGGACCGCACCGTCATCGAATGGGACAAGGACGATCTCGACGCGCTCGGCATGCTCAAGATCGACGTGCTGGCGCTTGGCATGCTGAGCTGCATTCGGCGCGCGTTCGATCTCATCGCGCGCCACAAAGGCGGCGAACATCTGACGCTTGCGAGCGTGCCGGCCGAGGACCCGGCAGCCTATGAGATGCTGTGCCACGCCGATTCGATCGGCGTGTTCCAGGTCGAGAGCCGCGCGCAGATGAGCATGCTGCCGCGGCTGCGCCCGAGGAATTTCTACGACCTCGTCATCGAGGTGGCGATCGTGCGGCCGGGGCCGATCCAGGGCGACATGGTGCATCCCTATCTGCGTCGCCGCACCGGACTGGAGCCGGTCGAATTTCCTTCCGAGGCGATCGCGGGCGTGCTGCGCAAGACCCTGGGCGTGCCGCTCTTCCAGGAGCAGGCGATGCGCATCGCCATCGTCGCCGCGGGCTTCAGCGCGGAAGAGGCGGACCGGCTACGCCGTGCGATGGCGACTTTCCGCCACACCGGGGAGATCCATCGCTTCCGCGCCAAGTTCCTCGCGGGCATGGCGGCGAACGGCTACGATGCCGGTTTCGCCGAGCGCTGCTTCCGTCAGATCGAGGGGTTCGGCGAGTACGGATTTCCGGAATCGCACGCGGCAAGCTTCGCGCTCCTCGTCTATGTCTCGGCGTGGCTGAAGCATTTTCACCCGGAAATCTTCGCCGCGGCCCTACTCAACAGCCAGCCGATGGGCTTCTACGCGCCGGCGCAGATCGTGCGCGACGCGATCGAGCACGGGGTCGAGGTGCGTCCTGCCGACGTCAACGACAGCGACTGGGACAGCACGATCGAGGAGGGGGCGCTGCGCCTCGGCCTGCGCCAGGTGAAGGGGCTGGCGGCGGCCGACGCGGCGCGGCTCGTGGCGGCGCGCACGCGCCCCTATCGCGCGCCGGGCGAGATCACGCGGCGTGCTGGATTGAAACGTGGCGCGATGGAGCTTTTGGCGGCCGCCGATGCGTTCCGCTCGCTGGGGCTCGACCGGCGCCAGGCGCTGTGGGCGGTGACGGGTCTCGACGACGCGCCGCCGCCGCTTCTCGCGGCACTCGAGGATGATGGCGCGCCCGAGGCGGCGCTGCCGCCGATGGGGCTTGGCGAGCATGTCGCGACGGATTACGTGACGCTCGGCCTGTCGCTGAAGCGCCATCCGCTGGCTTTGCTGCGCGACGAGCTGGCGCCGTCGGGGATCGTTCCCGCCATGCGCCTTGCGGAGCTTCGGCCCGGCCGCCGCGTCAAGGTCGCGGGCCTCGTGCTGGTGCGTCAGCGGCCGGGAAGCGCCAGCGGCGTCATCTTCATGACCCTCGAGGATGAAAGCGGCATCGCCAATCTGGTGGTGTGGCCGCCGGTGTTCGAACGCTTTCGCCGCACCGTGATGGGCGGACGGCTCGTCGAATGCCAAGGCCGGCTTCAGCGCGAGGGCGAGGTGATCCATGTCATCGCCGAGCGCCTGACCGATCGCTCGGTGCTTCTCTCACGCCTGGCGCATGGCGCCACGGTCCCGGTCGTGAGCCGCGACTTTCACTGAGCGAGCGCGGCGGCAAGCTCTTGATAAAGCGGCCGCGGATGCGCGGCGCGCGGCGGCATCCGGCCGATCTCGTCCGCCGCCTGCGCAAGACGCTCCAGCACATCATGCCGCGCCGCGTCCGGAATCCGTGCCCGCCGCCCGCGATAAGCGCCGAGCATGGCCTCGATCGCGAGCGGCAGCCGCCTTCCATCCACGCTGCCGTCGGCGCGACGATAGGGCAGCTTCCACGTCCCGGGATTGCCGGCGTCGCCGACATAGGCAAAGGAGGCGGCCGGAAGGTGATGCCTCGGGTCGAGCAGCGTCTGTGCCCGACCAGGGACCGCAAGCATCGCAAGGCCGATCATCGCCAACGCCGCCACGCGCCAGGATCGCCGCATTCGCGCCCTCATGAGACGGAAAGCGTAGGCTGGGCGTGACCGGCGCTCAAGCGTGGGTCAGTATCCGTGTCCATGTCCTGGATCTACACGACGCCCCAGCCCGAGCCCGATCCGCTGCGCGCGGCGATACGGGCAGCTTATCGCGAGGATGAAAGCCAGGCGGTCGCGCGCATCCTCGCGGCCGCATCGATCGCGCCGCCTTTGAAGGCCGGTATCGCCACCGCCGCGCGCAAGCTCGTCGCCGAGGCAAGGACGCGCCGTCAGGGCGTCGGCGGGATCGAGATGTTCCTTTCGGAATACCGGCTTTCCTCGCAGGAAGGCGTGGCACTCCTTTGCCTTGCCGAGGCGCTCTTGCGCGTGCCGGACGCGGCCACGGTCGACCGGCTCATCCGCGACAAGCTCGCGCCCGCCGACTGGGCCCGCCATCTTGGCCACTCGCAGTCGCTTTTCGTCAACGCATCGACTTGGGCGCTGATGCTGACGGGGCGCCTCGTTCATGACACGGAGGCGCAGGATTGGGGCGCCGTGCTGCACCGGCTCGTCGCGCGCTCGGGCGAGCCCGTGGTGCGGCAGGCGGTTACGGCGGCGATCCGCATCCTCGCCCGCCAATTCGTGATGGGCCGCACGATCGACGAGGCGATCGCCCGCGCGCGGCCCGCCGAGCGCAAGCATTATCGCCATTCCTACGACATGCTGGGCGAAGCGGCGCGCACCGCGCCCGATGCCGCGCGCTATTTTGCGCGCTACCGCGAAGCGATTTCGGCGCTCGCCAAGGTCACGCGCCGCGGCGATCCACGGGCGGCGCCGGGCCTTTCGGTGAAGCTTTCGGCGCTTCATCCGCGCTACGAAGAAGGACAGCGCGCGCGCGTGCTGGCCGAATTGCCGCCGCGCCTTCTCGCGCTTGCCGAGGAGGCGATGGCGGCCGGCATCGGCCTCACCATCGATGCCGAGGAGGCCGACCGCCTCGATCTGTCGCTCGATCTTTTGGCGGGGCTTGCCGCGGCGCCGGCGCTTGCCGGCTGGAACGGCCTCGGCCTTGCCGTGCAGGCCTATCAGAAGCGGGCGCTGCCGCTCATCGACTGGCTGGCCGAGCTGGCGCGGCGGAGCGGGCGGCGTCTCATGGTGCGGCTCGTCAAGGGCGCCTATTGGGACAGCGAGATCAAGCGCAGCCAGGAACGGGGGCTTTCGGGATATCCCGTCTATACCCGCAAGCTCGCGACCGACGTGTCCTATCTCGCCTGCGTCAAGCGGCTCTTTGCCGACCCGGAGGCGTTCTTCCCGCAATTCGCGACCCACAACGCGCATACGGTGGCGGCGGTGCGCGTGCTCGCCGGCGGCAGCACCGATTTCGAGTTTCAGCGCCTCCACGGCATGGGCGAGGCGCTCTATGACCAGATTGTGGGCCCCGATCTGCCGTGCCGCGTCTATGCGCCGGTGGGCGGGCACGAGGATTTGCTGGCCTATCTCGTGCGCCGGCTCCTCGAGAACGGCGCTAACACCTCGTTCGTGAACCGGCTCGTCGACGACGCGGCGCCGATCGACGAGATCGTGGCCGATCCGCTTGATCGGCTCGCGGCTTTGCGCGCGAAGCCGCATCCGCGCATCCCGCTGCCGCGCGACCTCTATGGTGCCGAGCGCGTCAACGCGCGCGGGATCGACCTTACGGACCCGGGCGCGCTGACCCGGCTTGCCGCTGCGCTGGCCGCCGCCCCGCCGCCCTGGCGCGCGGCCCCGCTGGTCGACGGCGCCGAGCGTGACGGCCCGGCTCAAGAGGCGCGCGACCCCGCCGACCGCCGCCGCGTCATCGGCACGGTGATCGAGGCCGATGCCGATGCGGTCGCGGCGGCCCTCGCTTCGGCCGATGAGGCGGCGCCACGCTGGGACCGGCTGCCGGCCGGGATGCGCGCCGCCGCGCTTGACCGCGCCGCCGATCTGCTCGAGGCGCGCATCGCGTCCTTCATGGCGATGATCGTGCGTGAAGGCGGCCGCACGATCGCCGATTCGCTGGGCGAAGTGCGCGAGGCGATCGACCATTGCCGCTACTATGCCGCGCGGGCGCGGGCGGAGTTCGCGAGCCCCCTGGCGCTGCCTGGGCCGACGGGCGAGCGCAACAGCCTGGCGCTGCGGGGGCGCGGCGTGTTCCTCTGCATTTCGCCCTGGAACTTTCCGGTCGCCATCTTCATGGGTCAGGTGACGGCGGCGCTCGCCGCGGGCAACGCCGTGATCGCCAAGCCCGCCGAGGCGACGCCGCTTGTCGCCGCGGCCTGCGTGCGCCTGTTGCACGAAGCAGGCGTGCCGGCCAACGCGCTGCATCTCCTGCCGGGGGACGGGCCGCGCCTTGGCGCACAGCTCCTCGTCGATCCGCGCGTCTCCGGCGTCGCCTTCACCGGCTCGACCGAGACCGCGTCGATCATCGCGCGCGGCCTTGCCGCGCGCGGCGCCCCTCTCGTCCCCTTCATCGCCGAGACCGGTGGCCAGAACGCGCTTATCGCCGATTCGACCGCGCTGCCCGAACAGCTCGTGCAGGACGTGCTTCTCTCCGCCTTTGACAGCGCCGGTCAGCGCTGCTCGGCGCTGCGGCTTCTCTTCGTGCAGGACGTGATCGCGGACCGCGTCATCGACATGCTGACGGGTGCGATGGACGAGCTTGTGATCGGCGATCCCGCGCTAATCGCGACCGATATCGGGCCGGTGATCGACGACCCGGCAAAACAGGCGCTCGAGGCGCATGCCCGCCGCATGGCGCGAGAGGGAAGGCTGTTGCGGGAGCTTCCCCTTCCCGCGGGCACCGAGCATGGCAGCTTCTTCGCGCCGCGCGCCTACGAGATCGCCTCGTCGTCGCTGCTCACGGGCGAGGTATTCGGGCCGATCCTCCACGTGGTGCGCTGGGCCGGCGACCGGCTCGACGACGTGATGGCCGCGATCGACGCCACCGGCTATGGCCTCACGCTCGGCATCCACAGTCGGATCGACGAGACGGCGCGCGACATCCTCGCCCGCGCGCGCGTCGGCAACGCCTATGTGAACCGCAGCATCATCGGCGCCGTGGTGGGGGCGCAGCCCTTCGGCGGCGAGCGCCTCTCCGGCACCGGTCCCAAGACCGGCGGCCCGAATTATCTTCATGGCTTCGCGACCGAGCGCACGCTGTCGGTCGACACGACCGCGGCCGGCGGCAACGCCAGCCTCTTGTCCCTAAGCGACGACGAAGACCCGTGACAGCCCTATGCCTTTGTATCATTGTCATAAAGTGTCGTGGAGCCGATATACTCTCTACTAGCTCGGGAGGCTTGCCATGAAGCACGCAATGCTGGCTCTGGCGCTGGCTTTGATGACGATGCCGGCGGCATTGGCACAGAATTCGGCCCCGGCCGCGCAGACTGCGGCTCCGGCTGCGCAGACCTTGGCGCCCGACGCGCAGACGCCACCCCATTTCAGCGATCTTGCCGCCACGCAGCACCATCAGCCGACCCAGGCCGAGGTGAATGCCCGCGAGACGGAGGTCGATGGTGCGGCCGCCGTCGACGCGCGCAACAAGCAGGAGCAAAGGCAGGTCGATCAGCTCTACCAGCAGCTCCTCGGCCGACCGGCCAAATAATCGCCTCCGCGCGCGATGCCGCGTGACGTCGTTCCCTCGGTCTGCCCGCACGATTGTCCCAGCGTTTGCGCGCTGGCGGTCGAACGGCTCGACGAACGAACCATTGGCCGGGTCCATGGCGGCAGCCAGGAATATACGCGCGGCGTCGTCTGCGCGAAGGTCGCACGCTATGCCGAACGCCAGCATCATCCCGATCGCCTCGCGCATCCCATGCGCCGCGTCGGTGCCAAGGGCGAAGGCCGCTTCGTGCCGATCTCGTGGGAGGATGCGCTCGACGAGGTAGCCGAGCGCTTCGCCCGCGCCGCCGAACGCTTCGGCCCCGAGACGGTGTGGCCGTTCTTCTACGCGGGCACGATGGGTCTCGTGCAGCGCGACGGGATCGAGCGGCTGCGCCACGTGATGCGCTATTCGCGCCAGCATTCGACATACTGCAACACGCTTGCCAATGCCGGCTGGGTGGCGGGCGTGGGCGCGCTGCGCGGGACCGACGCGCGCGAGCTGCCGCAGTCCGACCTCGTCGTGATGTGGGGCGGAAACCCGGTCTCGACGCAAGTCAATCTCATGACCTGGATCACTCGCGCGCGCAAGGAGCGCAACGCGCCCTTCGTCGTGATCGATCCCTACCGCACGCCGACGGCCGAGATCGCCGACATCCATTTGATGCCGCGTCCGGGGACCGACGGCGCGCTCGCGTGCGCCGTGATGCATGTCCTCTTCAAAGAAGGCTATGCCGACCGTGCCTACATGGCGCGGCTGACCGAGGGCGC
>Ga0335073_10008136_pt1 | contig 14704 bp, 9 predicted proteins | sample Lox_Sample_22_FD_207093 | JGI IMG/M metagenome (GOLD analysis project Ga0335073, IMG submission 207093) | Soil microbial communities from Loxahatchee National Wildlife Refuge, Florida, United States - Lox_Sample_2.2 | ecosystem: Environmental > Terrestrial > Soil > Wetlands | place: USA: Florida... | reverse complement strand
GTGGATGACCACATCCGCCGCGCAGGCTGAGCAGACCGCCACGCAGGCCAAAGCCGCGGCAGCGGCCTACGAGGCCGCATTCGCGATGACGGTGCCGCCACCGCTGATCGCGGCCAACCGCAGCCTGCTGATGACCCTGATCGCGACCAATATCTTCGGGCAGAACACCATGGCGATCGCGGCCACCGAAACCGACTACGCCGAAATGTGGGCCCAGGACGCCGCAGCAATGTACGGCTACGCCGGCTCGTCGGCCGCAGCATCGACGCTGACGCCGTTCACCCCACCACCACCGACCACCAACCCGGCCGGCGCAGCGAGCCAGGCCGCCACCGCCGGACAGTCGATCCTGTCAAATGGCCCACAGCTAATGACCGCACTCCCCCAGACACTGCAGTCCGCCGCAGCTGCGCCGGCACAGGCTGACCTGGTGAGCCTGCTCTCGTTGTCCTTGACGCTCCTAGAGCTGCCGCTAGCCACGACATCTATCGGCTCATCGACGGCGGGTATCGGGGCAGCATTCACCGGGGTGGGGATGAACCTCCGCGGCTTCGAGATCAACGCCGACCGCGATTACGCTCAACACAGGGGGCCCTACACCGGCTTTGGGCCGGGCGCCAGGGACCTGCCGAACTGGTTCTTCAACGGGCAGGGCTACGTCGGCGCCCCGTCCAACGCAGTGGAGTCATCGTTTTCCGCCGGCTTGGGCGAAGCAAACACGGTCGGCAGACTGTCGGTGCCCTCGGCGTGGACGGTGGCGGCACCCGAAATTCGCCCATTGGCCTACTCGCTGCCGATCACCGGCGCCGCGGCCGCCCCCGAGGTGGTCTCGGGTGGTTCCGCCAACTTGTGCGCGGACATGGCCCTGGCCGGCGGGGTGGGGCGTGCCGTCGCCGCCAGCACCGCCTCGCCGGGGCGAGGCAATTCGCGGATCCGGATGACCCCGCGTGAGACTCCCAAGCCGCCGCAGCGGCCGGCGAACGATGCGGTCACCGAGATCGCCGCCGAGTTGAGCGAGCTTGCCAACCGGGCGCAGTCCCTGCTCGCCAAACTGGCCGACTCCGGGCTGATGACCACCGAGGAGGTCACGCAGCAGAAACAACGCTTCCGCTGGTGACACATCACTGCGTCGGACGGCGCAGCGCGCCAGAAGCGATGGCCGCCGCGACCATCCAGGCCGCCGCGTAACCAAACGCCACCGCGGGCGAAATCATCGTGTACAGCAACCCGGCGGTGACGGTGGCCACCAGGTCACCGGCAGCCTGCACCGCTCCGAGAACGCCAAACCCGCTGCCGCGCAGCCTATCCGGCAATAGTTGCGCGACGATTGCGGATTCGGTGGGTTCGGCGAATCCGATGCCCGCTCCGGCCGCCGCGAATGCAAGCGCAACAACGACCGCGCTATGCGGGCCGGCAGCGAATGCGCAGTAAGCGACCACATAGACCGCAGCGCCTGTCATGAACACCACCCGCGGACCCGCCCGGTCAAACCATCGTCCCGCAGCCAGCGATGCGAATGTCGCGACCACGTTGTGGCCGGCATAGATCAGAATCGCCAGCGTGGTCGCCGCGGCAACCGATCGCTGCGGCGATGTCAGCAGTTGAGTCGCCCGAAGTATCAGCAGTGTCGTGGCGAGATCGCCGAACTCGAACAAGAGCACCGGCACCAACGCCCGAACTGTCCCGGCATCGCGCAAAGCTCGCAGGTCGAGTCGACGCGCCGCGGACCGGCTGCCCGGATGCGGGCTACGCCGCCGAGACTCGCGTGCGGCGACGATGATCGCAACCGCCGCGAGGAGGCCGGGAATCGCGGCCAGATACAGCGCGGGTCGGACACCTACCCAGGCGACCAAACCGGCTGCCAGCAACGGACCCGCAACCGCCCCGAGGTTGTCGCCCGCCCTTTCCAGCCCGAACGCCCTCCCCTGGGCCGACGTCGGGCTCAGCGAAGCGAGTAACGCATCGCGGGCCGGAGATCGCAGACCGCGGAACATCCAAGCGATGGCACGTAGCGCGCCGACCTGCCATACCGTTGCCGCCGCACCGATTGCTCCGGTAGCCACTGCGGTGCCCAGATAACCACCAGAAGCGCTTCGCGCCCGTCGGTGCGGGTCGTTCGCCAGCGGCCCGCCGATGAGTTTCATCGCACCGATCAGTGCATCACTGATCCCGTCGATCACGCCGAGTGCCGCCGCAGAGGCGCCCAGCGTGCCAGTGAGGAAGGCAGGCAGCACCGATGTTGTCACCTCATGACCGGCGTCAGAGAAGAAGCTCGCCGCACCGACCGCGCCGACACCTGGTGTCAGCCAGCGGTCACTGTCCGCTCGGTCAGCGCCGCTCATCCTCACCCCCGAGATCGCGGTCAATATCACCCCCGGCCACTCTAGGACGCGCAATTTGCTGACGTTGCGGTGCGTAGGTCGCCGCTGTTTTTGTCGAACCAATACCGCTGTGCGAGAGCGATTTCGGTGTTGTACCGAGGCCGGTCAAGCTTCTGCTGAAATCCGGGTAATTCGCCAGGCCACTAGGCTTACTAGCCGGAGGTGCGGTTGTGAATCCGGCAGGCTACGGAGTGCTGCTGTTGTGCGGACCGGTGGCGGCCGTGGCGGCGGTGTGGCTGGCCGGGCGGATCGGCGTGCCCTATCCGGTCCTGCTGGTCGGTGTCGGTGCGGTGTTGAGCTGGTTGCCGTGGGTCAGCGTGCCGCAGGTGTCACCCGAGATCGTGTTCTACGTGTTTTTGCCGCCGCTGATTTACTACGCGGCAAATTTCATTGCGCCCGACGACCTGCGCGCCAATGCCCGCGCTATCGCGTTTCTCGCGGTCGGACTGGTACTGGCCGGCACGGCTGCGGTGGCCGGAGTGTTGGTAAGCATCGCCGGCCTACCACTCGCGGTGGCAGTGACGGCCGGAGCGGTCGTGGCGCCGACCGACGCGGTGGCGGCCACGTCCGTCTTCACCCGGCTGGACGTGCCGGAGCGACTCGCCACCATCGTCGAGGGCGAGGGGCTGACCAACGACGGCACCGCGTTGGTGCTCTACACCGGCGCGGTGGGGGCCGTGACGGCCGGGGCGGTGCGGCCGGGCCCGCTCGCAGTGACGCTGCTTGCGGCTCCCGCGGGCGGTGCGGTGCTCGGCTTGGCCATTGCCTGGCTGGTCGTACAAGTGCGCCGCCGGATAGACCAAGCGCTGCTGGAGATCACCATCTCGCTGGTGACGCCGTACATCACCTATGCCCTGGCCGAGTCCATCCACCTGTCCGGCGTTTTGGCCACGGTCGCCGCCGGTGTCTATGTGGGCGCGCACCTCAGCCACATCTACGCGCCCGGCGCCCGACTGCAGGCCTTCGCCTTCCTCGACGTGTTGGTGTTCCTGCTCAACGCGGTGCTGTTCACGCTGGTGGGAATGCAGCTCGTGCACTCAGTGCACAGGGTGCCGGGTATGCCTGCGGCGCGGGTCGTGCTTGTGCTGTCAATCGTCGTTGTCCTGGTGATCCTGTTGCGGCTGGTCTGGATGCTGTTCGGACCCGCCACCGCAAAACTCTTCGGCCGCGCATCCGGCGCGTCAGTGTGGCGCGAGCGCCTGGTTGTGGCCTGGGCCGGCATGCGCGGCGGTCTATCGTTGGCGGCCGCGCTGGCGATCCCGCTACGGCTTCCCAACGGCTCGCCCTTCCCCGGCCGCGACTTACTGATCATGACGGCGGCCGCGGTGATCGTGGCCAGCCTGCTCTTTCAGGGCACCAGCCTGCCGTGGCTTTTGCGTCGCCTCGGGCTCAGGGCTGAAGACTTCACAACCGAGGAGAACAGGGCCCGGCTGAAGGCCGCCCGCGCCGCGTTGGAATGGCTGGAGGACCCGGCCAACGCCGACGGCGACGACGAAGCCACCGAATCTGCCCGAGTCCTCTACGAAGCCCGCATGCGACGACTGCAGAGCACTCACGCGAACGATGAAGACTCGGACGAGGTCCGGGAGATGGAGCGGTACAGGGCCTTGCGGCTGAAGTTGCTGGAGGTTGAACGGTCAGTGGTGCTGGCGTTGAGGCGCGAGGGCCACATCAATGCCACTATGTTGCGCGCTCTCGAACGCGACCTCGATCTCGAGGAGGCACGGATCAGCGGTTCGTGACCGTTGCTGCGAGCTTCTGCCCAGCAGATTCCCACCAAACATCGAGCTTTAGCGGTGCCGTGGCCGGGTAACACAATCAGTTGTGACGGCGTTGGCTGAAGCGCGCGCGATACGGCAGCCCTTTTCTCAACTGCTCAAGCGGGTTTTTCTCGGTAAGCCGCTGGTCAGCGAACATCTGGAATCGGAAAGCTTGTCCAACAAGGTTGCTCTGGGCGCGCTGTCGCCGGACGCGATCTCGTCGACCGTCTACGGCCCCGAACAGATCATGGTCGAACTGCTGCCAAATGCCGGGCTCGCCGCCTATGCATTGCTGTTTCCGATCGCCGGCGTGATCCTGCTGATTCTGGCGCTGGTGACCGGGTCGTACCGCCAGGTGGTCATGGCCTACACGCAACGGGGCGGCTCTTATGTGGTGGCACGGCGCAATTTCGGGCCCCGGGTAGCGCAGCTGTCAGCGGCTGCGCTGCTGATCGACTATGTGGTCACCGTGGCCGTGCAGTGCGCGGCCGGCACGTTTGCGGTGGTGTCGGCGATACCCGCGCTGGGTCCCTACCACTTGGAAATCGCGGTCGCCGCGTTGGTCCTCATTTCTTACGCCAACTTACGCGGACTGCGGGAGGCGGGCCGCATGTTCGCCGTGCCGGTCTACTCCTTCGTCGTCATGCTGGCGGTGTTGATCGTGACCGGCGTGACTCGTCAAATCTTCTGGGGCTTACCACAATACGATCCCGGACACATCGCCGGAACGGTGCCTGTCCATCAGGGAAACGGACTGATCATGGGCGCGTCGATTCTGGTGATACTGCGGGCTTTCGCCAACGGCGGGACGTCGCTGACCGGTGTCGAGTCGATCGCCGACGCGGTGAACATCTTTCGTGAACCGCAGGGCGTCAACGCGCGTCGCGTCCTGACGTCAATGGCCTGCATTCTCGGGTTCTTACTGGTCGGTGTCGTCTATCTGGTGCACGTCACCCACGCCGCTCCCTTCATCGCCGAATACCCGTCGATGCTGTCGGAGGTTGCCCGAGCGGTTTTCGGCCACGGGGTGATCGGGCACATCCTGTACCTGCTTTTGCAGACGGCGAGCGCGGCCATTTTGTTCTTCGGCGCCAATACCAGTTTCAACGGCTTCCCGGCCCTTGCCAGCTTCGTCGCCGAAGATTCTTTCCTGCCACGCCAACTGATGAAGCGCGGTCATCGGCTGGTCTACTCCAACGGCATCATCACCCTTGCCGCGCTGGCGGTGATACTGCTGCTGGCTACCCGCGGATCGGTCAACGCGTTGGTGCCACTGTTCGCCATGGGTGTGTTCACCGGCTTCTCGATGGCCGGCTACGGCATGACCAAACACCATCTCACCCACCGCGAACCCGGTTGGCGTCACAAGTTGGCCGTCAACCTATCCGCAGGCATCCTGTCGACCGTCGTGGTCGGGATTTTTGCGGTGGCCAAGTTCACCGAGGGAGCCTGGCTGATCATCGTGATCTTCCCCGTTCTGGTGTTGGCCTTGATGCGGCTCAATCGGCAGTACCGGTCCGAGGCCGCCGTTCTCAAAAAGTTCCGCGCTGATCACCCTGCCCTCAAAAGCTATGCGCGACATCATGTTTTCGCTTGTATCAACACGGTCGACATCGCGACGCTTGAAGCGCTGCGCTATGGGAAGGCGCTCAAGCCCGACCAGTTGACCGCGGTGCACTTCAAGATCGATGCGGAGCGGGCCAAGCGTCTGCAATCACGATGGGACGTCTACGGTCTCGACACTCCGCTACGTGTCGTGGATTGCCCGGACCGACACGTGACCCGGGCGACACAAGAGTTGGTTGCCGCTGAGCGCGACGCACACCCGGATACCAACGTGACCATATTGTTGCCGCGGCGAGCATATGGACCGCTCGCGCAACTGCTTCATGACCGCACCGCCGACCAGATCGCCAAGGCCGTCAGCCGTAATCGCGGCGCCGCCGCAACGATCGTGCCCTACGACGTGCACTCCCGAATCAGAGAAGCATTTCCCAACAGGCTGGAACAACGGATCGAGCGTCGATTCGCTGACATCGAGGCGCGGATTTGGCAGCGCGAAAGTAGGAGGGTGAACTCCTACCAGCACCCGACGCGGCCGGCGACGGTGATCGCGATTGACGAGCTTGTTCCCGGGCGCAGCGCCACGATCGAAGGTCGCGTCAGCGAGGTCGAGGACGTTACCCGTCGGAGCCGGACAGTCCGGTCGATGGTCGTCGGCGACGACAGCGGTCGGGTCCGAATCACTTTCGGCTCCGATGATGTCGCGGCCAACATCATGCCTGGCCGACTGTTGCGGATCACCGGCCGGGCACATCGAAACGACAACGGCAAAGCCATGTCGATCACCGCATACCAAATCGTCAACTAACCGAGGAGACGCTGCATCGTGGCCACATCAGCTCGACGAGTGAGCATGCCGCGATCGACCGGCGACAGGTTCAAGCGCGTTATGTTGGGCGAGCCGCTGATCAACGAGCGCTTGGAATCGGAGACGTTGTCGAATCCGGTCGCACTGGGCGCCATTGCGCCAGACGCGATCTCCTCGATCGCCTATGGTCCCGAACAGATCTTGGTCGAACTGCTGCCCCAGGCCGGGTTGGCCGCTTTCGTGTTGGTGCTGCCGATCGCCGGGGTCATCCTGCTCATCCTGGCGTTGGTGACCGCGTCCTATCGCCAGGTCCTGATGGCCTACACGCGGGCCGGCGGATCCTATGTGGTTGCCCGGGACAACCTAGGGCCCCGCATGGCCCAGATCGCCGCCGCCGCACTGTTGATCGACTACGTGGTCACCGTGGCGGTGCAGCCGGCGGCCGGCACGGTTGCGGTCGTCACGGCCATACCCCAGCTTCGCCCCTACCACTTTGAAATCACCGTGGCCGCGGTACTGCTGACCAGTTGGGCCAACTTGCGCGGGGTGCGGCAGTCGGGCCGGGCTTTCGCCGTGATGACTTACGGATTTGTCATCATGCTCACGCTGACCATCGTGACCGGCGTCATCCGGGAAGTCTTCTGGGGTTTGCCACGATTCGCCCCGCATCACAGCGCCGGGCTGGTGTCGGTCCACCAGGGCAGTGGATTGGTGATGGGGGCGACGATCCTGGTGCTGCTACGCGCCTTCGCCCATGGCGGCATCTCTGTGGCCGGGATCGAGGCGATTTCCAACACGGTCGATGTCTTCCGTAAGCCACAGGGCCGCAACGCGCGTCGGGTCCTGACCGCCGTAGCCTGCCTTATGGGATTCTTGCTCATCGGGGTCGCCTACCTGGCGCACCACACCCATGTCGTGCCCTACGTCAGCGAGTATCCGTCAATGCTGGCCGAGATCACCCGAACGGTCTTCGGCGCCGGGGCGATCGGGCACATCTTATTTTTCCTGATGCAGGCGGCCACCGCAGCGATCTTGTTCACCGGCGCCAACACTGCATTTAACGGGTTCCCCGCACTTGCCAGTTTCGTTGCCGAAGACCGCTTCCTGCCCCGTCCGCTGACCAAGCGGGGGCATCGGCTGGTATTTTCCAACGGCATCATCACGCTGACTACGCTGGCGGTGGCTTTGCTGCTGGTGACCCACGCATCGGTGCGCACATTGATACCGCTCTATGCGATGGGCGTATTCACCGGTTTCGCGATGGCCGGCTATGGGATGGCCAAACACCACCTGAGCCACCGCGAGCCCGGATGGCGCAACGGGCTGGTGCTCAATCTCTTCACCGGAATCGCATCGACGATTGTGGTGGTGATCTTCGCGGTGACCAAGTTCACCGAAGGAGCCTGGCTCGTCGTCGTCGTCTTCCCCGTTCTGGTGTTCGCGTTCATCCGGCTCAACAACCAGTACCGGGCTGAAGCGGCGATCCTGGAGGAGTTCCGCACCGACGAGGCCGGCGAGGTTGAACATGCGCGCCATAAGGTGTTCCTCTGTGTCGATACGGTCGACGTGGCCATGCTTGAGGCTCTGCGCTACGGGAAGAGCCTGCGGGCCGCAGCCCTGACCGCGGTGCACTTCATGACTGACGCAAAGCATGCCCAGGATCTCCGGAGGCTCTGGGAGCGTTTGGATCTCGACACTCCACTGCGGGTGCTGGATTGCCCGGATCGTCAGCTGACCCTGGCCGCGCAGAAGCTGGTTGTCAGCGAGCAAGTCGCGAATCCCGATACTGAGATAACGCTAGTTTTGCCGCGACGCGCGTACGGGCGCCTCAGCAGACTGCTTCATGATCGCACCGCCGACAAGATCGCCAAGGCCGTCAACCGGACACCTGATGCTGCCGCCACCATCGTGCCCTATGAAGTGCGTGCTTCAGGAACGGTTTCCACAATAATGGACGCTTAATCGGTTCTGTCACGGCATGCGAATTGAGCATGCGGACACGTCCGATACCTTCAGAGCAGCGCCTCTGAGACCGATTACATTGCACACCAAGCGATTACGTGCAGGATCGCGACAGTAAACCATTTTCCTCGTGGGGCCCACCGACCGCCAGCTGAGGACACAAGGTGAACGTCAATACCGTCCACTGCGACATCCTCTGACAGCTGGCCAAAAGTTGCTGTTTTACCTGGCCTTTCGCGGGTACGCAGCCTCCGCGGGGCCTTTCCCTGGGGCTGCCGCACAACAAAATCCTGTCGCCGACCTCCTATGGGCCGGCTCATTTCCATGAGGAGGAACAGATGTCTTTTGTCACCACGCAGCCCGAGGCGTTATCAGCTGCGGCCAGCACGCTACAGCACCTCGGCACGTCGATGGCCGATGAGAGCGCCGCCGCTGCTGCGCCTACCACTGGGGTGGTTCCCGCGGCCGCCGACGAGGTATCGGCATTGCAGGCTACGCAATTTTCCACCTACGGCACCCTTTACCAGCAGGTCAGCGCCCAGGCTACGGCGGTGCACCAGATGCTGGTGAACACACTCGGCACCAGCGCCGGTTCCTATGGTGAGACCGAGGCGGCCAACCAAGCGGTCACCGGATCCGGAGTTCTCGGCGCCGCAACGGTCTCCGCTCAGGGCGCCGGCTTGTCGTCCTCGACCGGCGCTACGATCGGTACCCCGCTCGACTGGGCCCAGCAGGTCGGCAGCGCCGCATCGGACTTCTTTGGCACCGGCACGGGCTTTTTGTATCCTGGGGCCTCCGAATTCAACCCGAAGCACATCCCCATTTACATAGAAAATGGGCTGATGGGCAGCGTCACGCCTACGGGCCCTGCAGGATTGGGTGCGGCACCCGTGTTGGCCGGTTCGGGCCAGGCACCCTCGGTCGGCGGAATGTCGGCGCCGCCCAGCTGGGCCGCGGCCGGCTCCGCACCGGTGAGCCCGAGCCCCGCCGCGTTGGCCGGAAACGGCTGGACCAGCCCTGCACCACGCGGCGAGTCCGTGAACGCAGTCCCAGGCGGCATGCCGTCGGTGGCCTCGGCGGGGCGCGGAAGCACTGGATTCGGCGCACCACGCTACGGCGTCAAGCCCGCCGTCATGCCCAAGCCGACCGTCGTGTAGAAGGCCACCCGGCGAACACTCGGGCGAACCCAAACCAGTTACTCAACCAAGGAGCATAAAGAAATGGCTTTCGATTTCGCAGCACGCCCGCCGGAGACTAACTCCGCGTTGATGTACTCCGGCCCGGGAGCCGGGCCGATGATGGCTGCCGCGGCGGCGTGGAACAACCTGGCCGCCGAATTGAGCACGAATGCCTCCGCCAACCGGTCGGTGATCTCGCAGCTGACCGACGGCCAGTGGCTGGGCCGGTCCTCGGCGGCGATGGCCGCCGCTGCCGCTCCGTACGTGGCATGGATGGAGTCCACCGCCGCGGCCGCTCAACTCGCGGCCACCCAAGCGATGGCCTCTGCGGCGGCTTACCAAACGGCCTTCGCGATGACGGTTCCCCCCGCGGTCATCGCGGCCAACCGGGCCCAGCTAGCGGCCCTGGTCGCCACGAACGTCCTCGGGCAGAACACCCCCGCGATCGCGGCGACCGAACTCCAGTACGCGGAGATGTGGGCCCAGGACGCCGCCGCCATGTACGGCTACGCCGGGTCGTCGGCCGCCGCCGGGAAACTGGATCCGTTGACACCGCCGGTGTCGACCACCAACCCAGGCGGGCTCGGTGCGCAAGCCGCCGCCGTCTCTGGAGCCACCGCAACCGGTTCGCAGACAGCAGGTCTCAATGGGCTGGTGGCCAACATGCCCAATGCCATGCAATCACTCGCCGGCCCGACAACTGCGGCAGCCCAACCCGCCCAAAGCGCCTTAGACGATTTCTTCGGCAACAATTTGGTGCAGAACGTCGGTGCCGCGTTCTTCGACGTCAGCTCCTGGAACGCGTTCGAAGGCGCCGTGGCGGCAATAGGCTCCGGGCACACCTATTTCGCCGGACTTGCCGTGAATGGCCCGTCCACTGCTGCCGCGTCCAGTGCTTTGAGCGCGAGCCTGGGCGAGGGAGCGTTGACCGGCACGGCTGGCGCGGCGCGCGTCGGCGCCGCGCCGGTGCTGGCGGGTATAGGCCAGGCATCCTCGGTCGGCAGCATGTCGGTGCCGGCGGGTTGGTCTGCGGCCGTCCCGGCTGAGTCCAGCGCCACGGTGCTGGCGGGCTCGGGCTGGACGACCCCTACCGCACAGGCGGGCGAGACGACCACAGTGGCAAGCGGTATGCCGGCAGTTGCCAACGCAGCCGGGCGGGCGGGAGGCTACGCCATCGGGCCACGCTACGGCGTCAAGCCCACCGTGATGCCGAAAATGGTCTTCGCCTGATTGTCATTTCAGACAGGTGTGGGCGGTAAGGTCTCGTCGGCAAGCAGGTGTGGCCGATCCCTGATTGAATTTAGCTGCGACACAGCAATTTTAGGACTCCCTGCAACTCGACTGCCAGCACTCTCGCACTGCCCGGTTCACGGTCATCCCCAACGGGGCTGGCGCGGAATTGGATTCGGTTTGTTGCGAGAAGACACGTGCACCGCGTGGACCCCCGGTGTCTTCGACAGTCGCTCCAAGAGCCCCTCGAGGTTCGCTTTATCGGTGTGCCAATGCTGCACCGATTCCGGTTTCTGCGACAGTTCCGCTAAGACGCGCTTCAGTTTGTCTTCCGTCTTGCTCTCTTTGCCGTCGCCGACGTTGTCCTTGGTATCGCCCGAGCCGACGTCACCGCCCCGCGAACCGGTTTGGATTGCGGCACGGGCAGCGCCACCGCCGATGGCGCTGCCGGCCAGACTCGACAGCGCCATCTGGCCGAACACATTCGCCTCACCGACTCCCGCGACCAGCGGAGCACCGACCTGGCTGGTGCCCTGCAATACCGTGGCAGCCAATCTGACGGCCGGAGTGGCCGCAGCCCAGCCCGGCGGAACCGACAACGCCCCCACGGTGCCCGCCTCCGCCAGATCGGCGGACATCGCCGGCGCTGCCGACACCGGGCCTGCCACCGGCGGATACAGCACACCCGGCACCAGCGGAACTGGAAGCTCGCCAGTTTGAAAGCCCCGGGTCGTGAGGCTGAAACCCAAGGTGCTGGCTACCAGAGCATTTCGTGACGGCAGGCTGGCCGGGCCGGTGGCTTCGAACAACTCTAAGCCGATCAACACCGGCAGGAGGTCATCCAGGATGGTCGACAACGAGGGTGGATCGGCCGCTGGCGCTGCGAGGCTTTGCAGCGACGCGGGCACTTGCGACATCAGCGAGCTCAGCTGAGATGTGCTGGTGGCCGGGGTGACCGAGGCAGACTGGGCAACCAGCCCGACGGGGTTGGTGGTCGGCGGCGGCGAAGTGAAAGGGGTGACCCGCGAAGCGGCCGCCGATTGCCCGGCATAGCCGTACATTGCGGCGGCGTCCTGCGCCCACATATCCGCATATTGTGCTTCGGTGGCCGCGATCGCCGCAGTGTTCTGCCCGAAGATGTTGGCGGCCAGAAGCGACGCCAGCTCGGCGCGGTTGGCCGCGATCACCGGCGGGGGCACGGTAGCCGCGAACGCCGCGTCATAGGCGGCTGCGGCCACCCTGGCCTGGGCGGCGGTCTGCTCGGCCTGCGTGGCGGCCGCACGCATCCACGCCGCGTATGGGACCGCAGCCGCGGCCATCGCGGCCGACGACGGACCTTGCCAGTCGCCCGTCAACCCTGAAATCACCGACGAGTAGGCGGCTGCCGTCGCACGCAGTTGGGCGGCGAGCCCGTCCCAGGCGGCCGCGGCGGCCTGCATCGATCCCGACCCGGGACCGGCGTACATGCGGCTGGAGTTGATCTCCGGCGGCAGCGCCCCGAAATCCATTGCCGCTCAACTCCTAACCAGTCGCCGCGGCGTTGGCGGCCTCGGTCGCCGCATAGGACCCCGCACTGGCCTGAAGCGTGTTCACGAACATCTCATGGATCGCCGCCGCCTGGGCGCTCATCGCCTGATAAGCCTGGGCGTGCGCAGCGAATTGCGCCGCGGTCAGTGCCGAAACCTCGTCTGCGGCAGCGGGAATCACTCCGGTTGTCGGCGCTGCCGACGCCGCGTTCTGCGCGTTCATCTGCGAGCCGACGCCCGCCAACTCGCCGGCTGCAACCACCAACTGCTCCGGCTGTGTCGTCACAAAGGACATTTCTTCTCCTTGCCTCGCGGATGTGATCAATCCTCGGGAATCACGATGATGGTGGCGGTGGTGGCGACCCCGGGAGCCGTCCCTCCGCTTATCGACGGGCCAACGGTTGTCCCGGTACCGGCTACGGCCCGTCCCGCCAAGCCGGATAGTGCCATATTGCTGAAGACACTGCCCTGACCGTCTGCGGCGAGCGCTGCGGGGACGGCACCCAGGTTGGTTCCGGGTATCACGACGGCGACCGGCCTGATCGCCGGGGCGGCGCTGGCCCAGCCTTGAGGCACCGACAAGCCGCCCACCAGGCCGCCGCGGCCCACGTCCGCCGAGACCGCCGGGCCCACGGAACCCACCGCACCGAACCCTGGACCAAGTCCGCCGGGCGTTGGTACCGCCTCACCGAGGGCGTCCGCGTACGCCATTTGCATGTTGTAGTTGTTGAACGGGGCGAGGAAGCTCTGGACGCCCTCGTCGTAATAGGATCCGAACGGGTCATACAGTCTGATCGGGTTGAATCCCCCGATGCCGTAACTCAACAGCTGCAACAGCGTTGTGGACGACGGCGGATCAGCCGTTGGCGCCGAGGTGGCCGCCGCCAGGCTTTGCAGCATCTGTGGCACCGACTGCGCGTTGGCGCCGGCCGATGCCGCGGCGGCGTGCGCGACCGCGGCGGACTGACCTACTGTCCCGGCCGGGTCGGTCATCTGCGGCGGCGGGCTGAACGGTGACAGTTGGGACGCAGCCGACGAGGAGCCGGCGTAGCCGTACATCGCCGCTGCATCTTGAGCCCACATCTCGCCGTAGTGGGCCTCGGTGGCAGCGATCGCCGCGGTGTTCTGCCCGAAGAGATTGGTCGCGATCAGAGCCATCAGCAGGGCGCGGTTGGCTACGATCACCGGCGGCGGAACCGTTGCCGCGAAAGCGGTTTCGTATGCTGCCGCCGCAGCCCGGGCCTGGTTGGCGGTCTGCTCGGCCTGAACGGCGGTGGCGCTCATCCACCCCATGTACGGTGCGACCGCAGCGGCCATCGTGGACGAGGACGCACCCTGCCAGCCGGCGGTCAGGGCCGAGATCACCGACCCGTATGACGCCGCCGTCGAGTGCAGCTCGGCAGCCAGGTCATCCCAGCCGGCCGCAGCAGCGAGCATCGACCCAGAACCCGGACCGGCATACATGCGGCCGGAATTGACCTCAGGGGGCAACAGCCCGAAATCCATCGTCACACCCCTTCCGCGGCCGCAGAGAGATGACGGTCGCAATGGGCCGCTGATTGTTCGGCATACCCTCGCAGATATCGGCTAAACGGCTCACGTGCAGTTTTCGTGATCTCCACGGGACGCCGCAGCAGCCGGATGCGGCAATCGCCATCAAAATCCCGAAAGGGCAGCCCACAGAGCATCAAATCGAACCACCAAGCTGGTCACATCCGACTTGACTGCTATCTGTACACCCCTTGGCTGTAAGGAGCTTGCAAGCTCAGATCTTCGGCGCGGCGCTGCACGGCTCCAGCGGGAAATTGCTTTGGGCAGGCCGTCATAGCTGTCGGGCGCCCAGCGGCAGCCGCGAAGCTAGACCGGGTTGCTCACCCGTCGGGCCGCGGCCGCCCGCGATATCCGAGATCCCACGTCGTAGGCCAAGATTTGGGCCGTGGCACCGGGGACCCTGCTGATGACTGCAGCCATCTTGTCGGCGGTGCGGTCATGTAGCAACCGACCCACCAGCGGTGCATACGTGCGCCGCGGCAGCAGTACCGTCACGGTGCTGTCCGGGTGGTCCTGCAGATCCTGCAGCACCATCTCTTGGGCGGCCCGACTCAGGTTGCGGTCCGGGCACTCGATCATCCGCAGCGGTGTCTGGCCCTCGAAGTGCTCCCACCGTTGCTGAAGCCGCGAGGCATGGACCGCATCGATCACGAAGTGCACTGCGGTCAGGCTGTCGGCGTGCAACCCGATTGCGTAGTGCAGTGCCTCCATCACCGCGAGGTCGAAGTGATCCACGAACACAAAC